>Ga0182027_10015807_pt1 | contig 10345 bp, 9 predicted proteins | sample 712E1DmetaG_FD_121300 | JGI IMG/M metagenome (GOLD analysis project Ga0182027, IMG submission 121300) | Permafrost microbial communities from Stordalen Mire, Sweden - 712E1D metaG (Illumina Assembly) | ecosystem: Environmental > Terrestrial > Soil > Wetlands > Permafrost | place: Sweden... | reverse complement strand
TGCCCGCCATCATCGGCAGCTCGATTCTTTGCAGCACCGTTTTCAGTTGCGCGTATGGCATTTGGCGCATCAGCCGTTTCTTTGAGATCCCATTCGGCGAAGTCGCGTGGGGCTGGTTGCGGCCCATGTGCAAGGTTCTGCTGTTTTACCTGCCGGCTGCCGGGTTGACATGGTGGTTGCTGGCACCGTCTTCCGCCCTGATACGGCTGGGATTCAGTTCCCTGCTGGCGGGTTCCCTTGGCATTTACTTGTTTCTCCGTTTTGGAATTCCCGGCCCGTTTCAAGACGAACTTTTGAGGCGCGTCCCGTCGCGGGCGGTTCCCATTCTTAAGCGCGTGTTTCTCCAGCCCGCCAGATGATTTATGCCGCGCCCACCCGCCCATCCTCTGGCCAAGCATCCGCTGGACAACCTCCCCGATGATTTCAAATGTTCCGTGCCGGTCAGCCACCGGACCTTTCTTCATACCCTGATGCTGGAAGCCTCCCTCAAGCAATGCGCGGCTTATGTCAAAGGTGTCACGCTGGATGTCGGCTGCGGACGCAAGCCTTACGAAAAAACTTTTTTCGCCGGCGCAAAAAAATATATCGGCATGGATTATCTCACCGACCGTTCGCAGCCGGACGTGGTTGGTTCCGCCACCGACATTCCCTTAAGCGATGCCGGCTTTGACACCGTGGTCTGCACCGAGGTTTTGGAACACGTTCCCGATCCATTGAAAGCGCTCCGGGAGATGCATCGGGTTCTGAAGCCCGGCGGTCATTTGGTCTTGAGCACGCCGATGTATTGGCCGCGCCATGAAGCGCCCCATGATTATTTCCGCTATCCCTACGACGGCCTGCTCCACCTGGTCAAGGAAAGCGGCTTTGAACTGGTGCAATTATTCAACCGGGGCCGTTCCTACGCGTTCATCGGGCAGGCCATCCAGCAGACGCAACCCATCGCCGCCCGCCCGGTCAACTGGCTCATCAACCACTTTTTTCTCTGGTGCGACCTGCACTTGAAACATGACGTCCACACGCTCGGCTGGACGTTTGTGGCGCAAAGGCCAAAATGAGCGACCAGCAATCTGTCCGTCATGTTTTTACCCAAGAACCAGCATCAACATCAATTTGTTGAATCGGGCTGTTAATGTTGTTTTTGAGCCGGTATTCATCCGTTGCCTTGCGGCAACCTTCCCAGTAATAGTAATCATCCAAAATGATAATGCCACCGGGAGACAAAAGCGGGTAGAGGTGTTCGAGACAGATCTTTGTCGAATCATACCAGTCTCCATCCAGACGTAATAGGGCGATTAGTCCCAATTGCCCGGCATCAACTGGAATCGTGTTTTGAAACCAGCCCACATGAAAATGGGCAAGCTCCTCCGGCACCTTGATTTCATCGAGAATCAGATGGCGCACCTCATCCAAGCCCGCCCAGCACTGGTTGACAGTGGCCAGTTTTCCCTGATTCCGCCCGCCGCTGTAAATGGCAGCCTGTTCGCCATCCTTTTCGGTCGGTTCAGGGAGTCCTTCAAAAGAATCGAAAAGATGCAGATGCCGCTTCTGACCGGCATTTTTGACGGCTAGGGCCATCATCGCGCTGGAGCCGCCCTTCCAGACGCCACATTCCACAAAACATCCGGGAATATTTCCATCCAGCACCTGTTTACACGAATCCCAAAGCCGACAGCAGCGGATCGGACTGGTCATGGTATATCGCTTGGCTCTAAACATGGCGGCGGCGCGGGGCAAAACTGGCAGCCCTTTCAGAAACCAAGCCCAACGACTTTCGGTCAGTGTTTTTGGAAGAATACTGGACATAGCTTGAAAAAATATATTCTTAATTGAATGTTTCAAGGAAATACAAATTCAATGGACGAACCGGCACGTATCAAATCAATCCATCCCCAGCGGCTGGATTGGTGTTGGTGGGAAACATAAATTGGATTTCCTGCGGTCAACGGCGCTTGATGGAATGCGCCCGCGGCAGCAGTGCTTTATTATTTGTAAAGCCTTTTACCAAGGGCCATGCCGGACAATTCAATCAATTTGCAGGAGGCAAATCCGAGAAGAATCATCACCAATACCATCACGGGCAGCATGACAAGACTGGCAATGGGCGTCTGCGGCACGCCAAATTTGTGCAGCCAATACAGCACGCGGCCAAGCCAGGGTTGATGCCACAAGTAGATGGAATAGCTGCACAAACCAACCGGGACGAGCATTCTTTCCCAGCGGCCAAAAGACTTCCTGGAAAACAAATACAATTCCATCAGCGCGGCATACCAAAGGGAGAAAGCCGTAAATCCCAAAAAGGCCGCTGTGATTTTATTCCAGGTCAGCGCCACGGCCAGAATTCCCAGCAATAGCACCGTGCCGGAAGAGGCTCCAAACAATCGTTCACTGGCCAGCCATTTTTCCGCCAGCCACGCTCCGAGCAGCCAGTCCACAAAAAGTGCCAATGTAAAATCCCATAAATGCTGGGTTGGAGGCTGGCTCCAGTCCTGTAAAAACAACGCCGCGATCCGGCAGGCCAGGCTCACGGCCGCGAAAAACCAAAATGTGTTTTTGATTCCGACTTTATGGCGCAGCATCAACACCAGTGGAAACAGGAGATAAAACTGCATTTCAACCGCCAGACTCCAAAATGCAGGGTTGATGCCGATGTGATGAAGTAGGGCGGATAGATCCGCCAGAATCGTTTCCAAAAGAATTGTTTCAAAAATGGCTTTCTCGGAGAACTGGCTTCATGTTTCAGAAACGAGTAATGAATGCAAAATCCGCTGATGACGAAGAAAAGTGAAACCCCGCTCCAGCCAAGTGTCAGCGGATATAAAAACCACATCAACGGTGTCTGCACGTCCTGCACGTTTCGCCAAAATCCATTCCAAGCAAATTCATATTGTCCGGTAACGGACGGCAGGAAATGAAAACAGACCACCATCAGTATGGCGAAGGCACGCAACACATCGATTCGCTCCAAGTGGCGGGATGAGGATTACTTGTTCATTCTCTAAGTTCGCATCCGTGCGACCATTCTCCGCAGCGCGCGCACCGGTGGGGAATAATAATATGAATTTCCGGCGGTCAGCGGTGCCTGGATCCGCCAGCGTTTGGGCCAGGGCCCAATGACGCTGGCTGGCGGGAAAACCGCCAGCCAGCGGTCGGTCATCGCTGGCACGGAAAATTCCGTTTTCACCCGCGCGCGCGCGGCGGCGGATTTGGCGGCCAGTTCGTCGCGATGTTCATGCAGATGGATGACGGCCCTCGCGTAGCCGGCCACGTCATCCACCGCCACCAGAATGCCGGTGGTTTTGTCCACCATCTCCGGGATTCCCGCGGGCAAATCGCTGACCACCGGCACGAGGCCGTGGCCCATGGCCTCAAGCAGGCTCAACGGCAGTCCCTCGTAATCGGAGGCCAGCAAAAAAATGTCGTGCGCCCGCAAAATTCCAGGCACGTCCGCGTAGGAAATTTTTCCCGGAAATGAAACGGTCTGCGCGGGCAAACTTTTCATCGCTTGTTCCAACGCTGTTTTCTCCAAACCATCGCCCGCAATCGTCCAATGAAAAGGAATGCCGGACGCCTGGAGTTGTTCCAGAATCCGCGGGAAAAGATGCACGCGTTTTTGCTCGTTTTCCAAACGGCCAAGATAGAGCAGGCGCAGCGGCGCGGTGAAATCGCGCGCGGGCAATTCGGTGTCCAAGCACATCGGCACGCCATAGGGCAGACAGGTCACGGGCATTCCGGCAAATTCCGGCATGGCATCGGCCTTTTGCTTCATGGTCTTTGAAACCATCACCGCCAGGTCCATCCACGGCGCGTAATGCCGCATCATGTCATAAACAATCGGGTCATGCGACTGCGCCATACCGATGCGGAAAACACCCGGCGGCAGGTAGCGCAGCACCTCAAACGAAGACGGGGCCAATGTGGACACCACCACCGTCGGGCGAAACCGCGCCAGACTTTGCAAAATTATTTTCAACCGGTCCTCAAAAATCATCCGCCGCTGGTCCAGGCACAGCACGGGGATGTTCTGTTTTTGGAAATCGGCGGCCAGGGGATTGTCCCGCTCAAAGCTCATCACCTCCACCGGGATGCCGCGCCGGACGAGTTCGCCGGCGAAGTTGACCAGAAAAGTGGTGGACCCGCCGAGATTCAAACCACCCGTGACCAGGGTCGCCCGGCCGGGGTTGGAACTGGAAACATCTTGTATCACGGGGCGTGGCTACTACAGACTGGCAGCCAATGCAAGTTCTTCTCACAACCGCCGGCGGCTGGCAACTGCCGGACACGGCCAAAGCGTTTCATGCGCGCAGCGCGCTGGCCGGGTTGTGGATCACCGGCAAGAACAAGACGCAGTTGCCCGTCGGCAAATACCGCCGCTGCTGGCCGTTTCATCTGGCAATGAAACCATTTTACCACTGCGCGCCTCAAATTTGGGAAGAGCGCGCGTTTTATGCTTTTTTCCCCATCTGGCGATGGTGGCTGAAGCGTCAGCCCTGGCCGGCGTGCGATGTCGTCCAAGCCATTTTGGGTTATGCCACCGAACCGTTTGCGACTGCGGAAAAGACGGGCGCGTTAAAAGTGGTGGATTGCCCCAACAGTCATCCAACGACGCTTTACGGCTTCTGGCAGCGCGAATGCGACCTTTGGTGTCCCGGCGAGAACGTGCCAATCCCGCGCTGGATGTTCGCGCGCATGAACCGGGAGCTGGAACGGGCGGATCTGGTTATTGTCCAATCCAAGTTCTGCAAGGAATCAATGATCGCCAATGGCATTCCGGCCGAAAAGGTCTTCATCAACCCCATGGGCGTGGACACTTCGATTTTCAAAAAGCGCGAGTGTGTGCCGGCAAAGGCGCGTTTCATCTGCGTCGGCACCATCTGCCTGCGCAAGGGGCACCAATATCTGTTTCGCGCCTTTGAGCTGGTGAAGCGGCAACTGCCGGACGCCGAGCTGATTTGTGTCGGAAATGTCAAAACGGATTTTCGCAAAGAGCTGCCCAAGTGGCGGGGCCATTTCACCCATCATGAACATTTGAGTCACCCTGAAATCGCCGGGCTGTTCCAATCCTGCACCGCGTTTGTTTTTCCATCGCAGGAGGAAGGCATCGCGCGCGCCCAAATTGAAGCCTTGGCCGCTGGTCTGCCGCTCATCGGAACGCATGAGGGCGGGGCGACAACCGTTGTTGACGACGGCGTGGAAGGCTTCATCGTCAATGGCCGCGACCCCGGGCAAATCGCCGATGCAATGATCCGGCTCGCGACTGACGCCGGGTTGAATCAAAAAATGGGCCAGGCGGCTTTCCAAAGGGGCGCGGTGAAAAACACCTGGCAGGATTACGGCGACCGCCTGCTGGCCGAATACGCCGGGCGATTGAGCCGGCCGGCACGGAACCGGTCGCTTTGAACCTAAATTCCGCAGTTGGAAACGGACAAAGAAGTCATTAACCACGGATGCACGGATAAACACGGATTTGGAGACCTGCATTTCTTTCACCCACCGGATGAACTGCTGATTTTTTGCAACGGTCTGGTATCCATGTCCACCCGCCGTGCTCGCGCCCGTCGCGGCAGGTCTGTGTCCATCCGTGATTGAACTGCGGTTTTTAGGTTGAATTCAGCGCCCGCTATTTCAGAAATTCGCTGTTTCCCGACCAGCGGCATCTCACTGCCAGCGGCAAATAATCCGCCCAGGAGCCTTGGAAACTAATTTTCCTCCGGACGGATGGTTTGGCGCGGATGCCTTCCAGTATCCGCCAGGCCGCCTGCAGGTTGTTGGTCATGGAGCGGGGCACCATAAGCCGGCGCAACTCCGAACGCAGGGATTGAATGGCCGCCGGCGCAAGACTGGCGGCGGTCCGCAGGCGCGCCGCGGCCTCCTGCATGTTTCCGACCGGGTAGAAAAGCGGGTCAAATTTTCCGCGCAGGACATCCGAAACCTGGCAGTCAATGGCGGGGAAAATGGGAATCACGCCACAAGCCATTCCCTCCAGGGCGGTCAACGGCCCGGTTTCATAATCGCTGGTGACGATTTGAAAATCCCAGCCGGCAAAAATGCCGGCCACCTGTTCGCGTTTCAACATTCCCAAAAATTCCACGGGAAATGGCGCAAGTTGCCGGGCCAGCCGCGCTTTGTCCGGCCCGTCGCCGGTGATTTGCAGGCGGAAATCCACGCCTTGCGCCGTCAACGCCCGGCAAAAGGCTTCCAACCGGTCAACCCGTTTCTGTTCCACCACCAACCGGCCGGCGTAGCCAATGAAAAGGGCGTCGTTTTTTTTGACGCGCCGGGTGCGGAAAAATGAATCATCGATTGGAGATTCGAAGGGGGCCACGGTTACGGGCGAATCGCCCAGCAATTTTTTGACTTCCCCCATCAAGTTGACGCCGCAGGTGATGCAGCCATCCACAAAAGGCGCCAGACGCGACAGGCGCGGCCAGACGTCAGCACTGTTGGTGTGAAGATAGACCACCAGCCGTTCATGGGCGATCAAATCGGAAAGGGCGGACAGGCCGGCAAAGTTGTGGCAGATGAGTGTGCCACACTGCAATTGGAGGTTTTTTACATGGTTTCTTATCCTGTTCAACGAATATAGGCGGTTGGGGCGAAGCCCGATTTGCCGCTCCTGACCTTCCAGGCTTTGCTGGGAATCGAGCACCGCAGCGGCGGCACAGTTGGCATCCGCCCGAAGCCAGTTGTTGAGAAAAACCTCCATGCCGCCCAGGCGGGTGAGAGATTCGGTGAGATGGAGAATGGCCGGGGACGCCGTTTTCATTCGAGGTCAATTTTAGGAGCCGCATACAGCCAGTTGTTTCCCGGTCCGCGCCGTTCCAGCAGTAGAAACCGGCGCAGGCAGGAAATGCGGAGCCACCACGGCGTGGTTCTGCCGGGAAACATCGCATCCGCGCGCGTGCGCCTGACTGGCTTGATAGGGGTTACGCTGTGGCTGGTCTCCAATTCCCGGGCCAGGCGCGCGTGCGCGCCTGACGCAAGCAATTCATGGGTTTCAATCAGCAGATGCGCCTGGCGGCAAAGTTTCAACACGTCGGCGGCAAACAGTTCGCTTTCATATCCCTCACAATCGCTGACGATCAAAACGCGAAAACCCGGACGAGGCGGGGAATGCAGGAGAAGCCGGATATCCTCAACATCGCATCTGCCTCTGACTTCAAGGCGTTCGGCGACGGAGTTTCTTTCGGCGTTGGCGCGACAGGCTTCCTGCCCGTTCCCGGCAGTTTCAAAGGCCACCACCTTTCGCGCAATTTTTCGATAGAGCAGGCCCACGGCATACCACCCTTCCGCCGCACCGATGTCAATCACCAGGTCAAACACGGGAAGACGCTCGATGACTATCGCCAGCTCCTTCTCATAAGTGCCGAGCAGTTTGGGCACCAGCTCGCTCCCCACGGCATGCGTCCCCCAGTTCATCCCGGCGAACGGCCCCGACCAGACTTTCACGCACGCCTTCCGGGAAAGCAACAGCTTGACGCAAGCGTCGCCAATTACGAAGATGCCCTTAAAAAAAAATGTTCGGAAAATTTTCATCAAACTTTGGGCCGCATTCCCGCAAAAGGCTAACTGACCGCGAGGCATCCTTCAAGACGGGATGCCCGCGTTCGAACGAACGGCTGGGAACCACGGGAACACTGCCGGGCGGGTTTGAGACCATGCGCCTGCCAGCCTGTCGCGCATGAAAGTCGCCCTTCTGACCACCGACAGCCGGGAACACTTCCGTGATTATACCTGCTCTCTGCCCTCTTTTGCCACGGCACCGGAGGCGCTGCTCCGGGGATTCGCGGCCATGCCTGAAATCAAAGTCCACGTTGTTTCGTGCGCGCACCAGCCGATGCGATCCTCCGAAAAACTGGCGGACAATATCTGGTTCCACAGCCTGCACGTGCCCAAAATCGGCTGGTTGCGGACGGGTTATCAGGGCTGCGTCCGCGCCGTCCGCAAAAAGCTGCGGGAAATCCAGCCGGACATCGTCCACGGCCAGGGCACGGAGCGCGATTGCGCCATCTGCGCCGTCTTTTCCGGCCATCCGAACGTGCTCACCATTCACGGCAACATGGCCGAACTGGCGCGCCGGTTCAACGCGCCGGTTGGAAGCTACGCCTGGTTGGCCGGCAAACTGGAAAATTTTGTCTTGAAGCGGACCGGCGGCGTTTTTTGCAACTCGGCCTACACCGAGGGACTCGTCGGCCCGCGCGCCAAAAAAACATGGCGCGTGCCCAATGCCCTGCGCGCGGAATTTTTCAGCCCGCAACGGCAGCCGCCCGCCACCCGCTGCCAACTGCTCAACATTGGAGTCATCTCTCCGCGCAAACGCCAGTTGGAGATGCTCGGCGCGGTCGAACGGCTCCGCTCCACGGGAATGGATTTTCATTTCCGATTTGTCGGTGACGCGCCGGCAACGGACAATTACGCGCGGGCCTTCCTGGAAAAAATCCATCCGCTGCAGGCGGCGGGTGTGGCCAGCCTGTGCGCACCGATGAAGACCGCCGAACTGGTGGCGGAACTCGACCGCAGTCATGCGCTGGTGCATTTCCCGAGTGAAGAGGCTTTTGGCCTGGTGGTGGCCGAGTCGCTGGCGCGCGGCTGCAAATTTTTCGGCGCGCGCACCGGGGGCATTGTGGACATCACCACCGGTGTGCCCGGGGCCGGGCTTTACGAGGTGGATGACTGGACCGGACTCGTTTCCGGCATCACGGCCTGGATGCGCGCAGGTTTTGGGCGTTCCGACGACAGCGCGCGGCAAATGCGGGATCGTTACAGCCCGCCGGTTGTCGCCCGCCGGCATCTGGAAATCTACCGAGAAGCGCTCAACATCATGTAAATAAGATCACTTTGGAGTTGACGCCGCTTATTAATGGCCCAGCCTTGCACATTGGGCATGGCCGAGCAATTACCTGTAACTGCCAAAAGTCAGCAGCGAACAAACCCCGGGGGTTCCATCAAACCCGGGTTTTCCGTCAAATTGGAAGCGTTGCGCGGGGTGGCGGCTCTCATGGTGGTTGGCTTTCATACCTTCCAGGATCCGTGGACGCGCATATTGTTTAATGGCGGCGCGGCCGTGACGGTTTTTTTTGTATTGAGCGGTTACGTTCTGGGGCTTTCCCTCCGGCGCGGCACGGGAACCCTTCTTCAACAGTTCTGCCTGTTCCTGTGGCACCGGGTCTTTCGCATCTATCCCGCATATTTCATAACCACCCTGGCTTTTTGGATTTATTGGCAATGCTATCCTTTCGGAACCGGAGGCCTGGGTTCGCATTCGTTCTTTGAAAATTTGCATTTAAGCCGCCTTCAACAAATTAAAAATTTTATATTTCTCGACCAGTCCATCAATCCGGTCACCTGGTCGTTGAAGGTCGAAATGATCGGCTCAATCGTTCTTCCGCTGCTGCACTTTCTATCCCGAAAGTTGCGCTGGCGGGGGCGGATGCTGCTGTTCGCGGCAATGCTGCTGCTAAGTTTCGTCACCGCCAGCGGCTCCTCAAGGCAAAGACTTTATATGTTTTATCTGGGCTATCTGATCGTGGATGTCGAACGGCTCCCGAAATTCGCGGATCGGGTTTATTCAATGATCATGTGCGTGGCCGTTGGCTTGTTTGTCGCGTCGCATTTCCTGGAAGCCAGCGGCTGGTTGCATTTTGAATTGCTCGTTCAGGCCGTCTCGGCGGCTGGAATAATCCTATGCATCCAGGCCGGCGGCGGCAGTTTGGGCGGGCTTCTCAATCATCCATGGACTCATTTTGCCGGCCGTGTGTCCTACAGCGTCTTTCTGTCCCACTGGCTGACCCTGGACATCGCAAGTCAACTGTTGTATCGCTCGCCTTTGCAAATCGTTTTTCAACATTGCCCGGTTTATCTATCCATTTGGTTGAGATTGCTGGTTTCGCTGCCGTTCGTGCTGCTCGTTGCCGCCGCCCTCTATCACTGGATCGAAGTGCCATTCATCAAGCTGGGCAAGACGCGCGGACCCGTGGCGCGATGGCGAACCGCCAAAACGCTGTGATTGCCATGTTCAAATCTTGCGTGAAATGCGCAACCCAGCCCCCATTTTGAAAGCACCTTTTTGGCAGTGTGCTAATTTGAACGGAGCGTGGGTGTCCCGCAGCACACGAAACGCGAAGCCGGAGGCTTCAGAGGCCTTGCCGTTGCCATCCGCCGCGGCTGGGGACAGCCGCGCTCCGGAGAATTGCAAACAGGACACTGCCTGATTTCATCCCGGCGCGTTCAGCGCGCGTTCATAGACGGCCTTGAACTGGCGGCCGACTTCGGGCCACGACGCCGGTTTGGGCGGCGGTTTCAGCGACGGGGCCGCGTCGTAAAACTTCCGCAAAAATCCCGCCGCGCG
>Ga0182027_10015806_pt1 | contig 10345 bp, 8 predicted proteins | sample 712E1DmetaG_FD_121300 | JGI IMG/M metagenome (GOLD analysis project Ga0182027, IMG submission 121300) | Permafrost microbial communities from Stordalen Mire, Sweden - 712E1D metaG (Illumina Assembly) | ecosystem: Environmental > Terrestrial > Soil > Wetlands > Permafrost | place: Sweden... | reverse complement strand
TCGAGATTGGCGAGCGAGTATGCCAGCGCCATTCCGCCCTGAACAATGGAGGCCAGTGAATTGAGGTCGGCAGCGACCGGGCCGTACGTCTGCGAGGGAAGCCGCTGCAAATTGCGCAGCTGCTGTTGCAGTTGCTGGCCTTGGCGGATGTACTGCATCACCAACTGCCCGTGATTCAGGATCTGGGTGAACTCCGTCGCGTACGCGCCGGCCAGAGCAGGGGTGGTCCCCTGGAAAAGCAGAACCCCAGACAACACTAAAGTAGTCAGGCTCCTGCGCATAACAACCTCCCTTCTGTTGGTTCGAGTCCGCTGAGATAGTCGGCCCAGTCGGCCAGGCCACGGCTTCGCAGCCATTCGCTTTGCCACCGATCCGGTTCGAGTCTCATCAGCGCCTGTGCACCTTCGCGCTCCTCGCGGCCGTTGACGCCGACAAAGGAAAGGGCAACCCCGCCCAGACCGAGGTTGACGAGCCGCCGCCCCAGGGGAGAAATCACGTAGTACTGGCGCTTGGGCAGGCTCGTCTGGATGATCTCCAGTTCGCGCTCGTTGAGACCGATTCTGTCGTAGAATTCCCGCGATGCTGGGTTGTTCGCTTCCGCGTTCGGAAGCAGGATCTTGGTCGGGCAGGACTCCAGCACAACGTCGCGGATCGGGCTGTTGAAAATGTCGCTCAGGCTCTGGGTTGACAGCAGCACGACACCATTGAGCTTTCTCAGGGTCTTCAACCATTCGCGAAGCCGCTCGCGGAAAAGGTCGTGTCGCAGGTAGACCCAGGCTTCATCGAGTGGCACCAGGGTGGGTGACCCGTCCAGCCGCTTTTCGATTCGGTGAAACAGGTACAGAAGCACGGCGACGACTGCCTTGTCACCAAGGTTCATGAGTTGCTCGGTCTCCAGCGTCAGGAACCGACCCGAGCCGAGCATGTCCTCCTGCGCGTCAAGCAGGTGCCCCATCGGGCCTGCCAGCGTGTAGTACTCGAGCGCCTCGCGCACGCGCATGTCCTGAACGTTGGCGCTCAGGTCCGTAAGCGTTCGCGACGGCGAATTCCTGAGCAGCCGTACCGCCTCGGTAATTGCGTTCCGTTCTTTCGGAGTGATCGGTAGTCCCTGCATCACGCAGAGCGCCTCGATCCAGCCCACTGCCCAGGCGACGTCCGTCTCCGCGTCGATGTCCTCAAGTGGACAGAATGCAAGGTGGCCCCGGTCACCGCCGATGTCGTAGAAATCTCCGCCAGCGGCCCGGGTCAGGACTTCCAGGCTGTACCCCTTGTCGAACGCGAATACCTGCGCCTTCGGGTACCGGAACCACTGTGCGGCGATGAGGCCGAGCAGGGTCGATTTGCCGGCGCCCGAGGGACCAACGACGAACGTGTGGCCCACGTCACTGACGTGCAGGTTGAACCGGAACGGAGTGGCGCCCGTCGTCGCCGCGTAGAGCACTGGTGGGCTGCTCGGAGGCATCAGCCGGGACGGATTCTCGCGCTGGCCGGCCCACACCGACGTAATCGGCAGCATATCCGCCAGGTTCAGGGTATGCAGCAACACGCGGCGGACGTTTCTGTACCCGTCACCGGGCAGACTTCCTCGCCAAGCCTCCACGGCGTTCACGGTCTCCACGCGGCAGCTAAAGCCCAGGTTTTGGATTGTCTTTCGAATCAGGGCGGCACTGCGGTCTACCCGCTCCGGGTCCTCGTCGAGACAGATGACGACCGTGTTGTACAACGCGTACTGAACGTCGCCCGCGGCGGCCTCGCTCATCGCCTCCTCGGCGTCCTGGGCCATGGCCTGGGCGTGCAGGTTCACCGGGCCGCTCTGAACCCGGAACACCTGGTCCTTCCAGCCCCGAATCCTCGATCGCCATTTCCGCCGGGTTTTGTCGATCAGGCTGCGGGCGTCCTCGGGATCGAGCAGAATGGCGCGCGTGTGCCAGCGGTACTCGAGCGGGAGCGCATCGAGGGCGCCCAGAATACCTGGATGACTCGCCTGCGGGAATCCGTCAACTGCAACGACCCGGATATGCCGCCGGCCGATCTGCGGCTCAATGCCGCCGGAGAAATCGGCGGCGGCGATCACGTCGTGCAGGAATACCGGAATCTCGGGCGGGACAAAGAGGTGGTCATCGCCAGACACGCACCGGCGGACAAAGCGTAGCAGGGTGTCGTGTTCCGAGGGGAACGCACGACCATCCTGAAACTCCAAGCGACGAAGCCGTTCGGCGCGGAACAGCGAGGAGAATTGAGCCTCGAACGCCGACACGCGCGCTTTGAACCGCTCGAGTGCCGCATGCGCGGTGACCTGTGTGCCGTTCCGCTGCCCCTCGAACATCCATCCCTTCAGTTTCTCTTCGGCGTGGACCGGCGGAAGGTGCGTGAGGGTGAGGAAATACTCGCTCTCAAAGTGGGCGCCCTCGGCGAGGAACTGCATCCGGCGTTCGTCGTCGATCACGCGCGTGACCGGGTCGGGGAATTCTCCCGTCGCCGGGTACTCCGGCGCGACCGACCGGATGGCGTCGCACTGAACCATCCAGCCGCTTCCTAGGCGGAGTATCCGGTTCAGGCGCGCGGAGAGGACGCCCATTTCCGCGTGGGTCGCGGACGCCATATCCGGACCTCGGAAGGACCATCCGCAGACGAACGCTCCATCCTGCAGCAGGAGAACGCCGTCGTCCACGAGCGAGTCGTAGAGCAGCAGGTCAGCAAGACCAAGGGCTTTCGAGCGGTGCTCCCTAACCATAGTCACCTCCAATCCTTTGGGGTCCGCGGCCTCTCCGCGGCCGGGCTCGACTTCGCCGGATAGAACGCGCGGTAACGGAGGTGGCACAAGTAGACGTGGCGCAGCATCGCGTCGGATTTGCCCATGCGAGAAAGTACCGCTACGGCGATGAGCCAGAACACGACTCCCGCCAGAACGCTCCACCAGGTGGCCACGGTGAATACGAGCGCCACGGCGATCAGTGCCGAGAACAACACGAGCTCGCGATCCCCGCCCATCAGAAGGTGAGCGCGGATGAGCGATTGATGGACAACGACCTCCCGCGGTTTCTGCATGGCGCCCTCGTTACACGCAAGCTCCGCTGATGCCGAACAGCGCGGTCATGAATCCGGCGCCAGCGACGAGAAACGCGATCGCGACCACCGAGAGGCACGCACGCCGGGCGAACTCACTGAGTTCGCCGCCGAACACCAACGTTCCGCCGGCCACCATCAGCGCGATCAGGGAAATCGAGAGCGCGACCGGACCGGTGAGGCTCGTCGCCACCAGTCGGAGCGGGTTCTCCCAGGGAAGTGCCCCGCCAGCCACGCCGGCATATGCGAGACGGCTCAGCGGCAGCGCCGCCGCCAAAGACACGCACCGCTTCACAGGATTCATGCTCGACCTCCCAATATCTGAGTCAAAGAGACTCCACGATGTATCGTCCGTCCTCGTATCCGAGCACCTGAACCACCTCCCGAACCTTCCTGCCGGCCGGGAGGTCCGGCTCCTCGTCAATGAAAACAACCAGATCGACAGCTTCGGCAATGAGCCTCTGCTGGGGCGCCGCGGTCGCTTCGGCCACCAGGCTTTCCAGGCGACTCAGTCCGCTGAGGGCGTCGTTCGCATGGACCGTCGCGACTCCTCCGGGGTGGCCGGTATTCCACGCCTTGAGCAGCGTGTGCGCCTCGGCCCCTCGAACCTCACCCACAACGATTCGCGTGGGCTTGAGACGAAGACAGGCCCGCAGGCAATCGAGCATGGTGACGTCGCCGACCGCCCTGAGATCAACGTAGTTCGAGACGGGGCATTGGAGCTCCGTTGTGTCCTCGATGGAAACCACACGATCGTTTGGGGCAACGCTGGCGATGGTCGCCAGAACGGCATTCGCAAAGGTCGTCTTGCCGGAGCCTGTTGGCCCGACCACGACGAGGTTCTTCCGCTCCTGCACCGCCTTACGGATGATGTCCGCGTGACTCATGCCGCGCACTGTGTCCAGGAATGAATTTCTGCCTCTCAAGCGGTTCAATGGATCGCCCTTTTTGGTGAGAAAGCCGGACAATTCGTATTCGGAAATCGGGAAGACTCGTTTCGGCCGGAGGCGGATTGCAAACACAGGGTTTCGCACCACCGGCTGAACGATGCCCTCGAAACGGCTGCCGTCCAGAGGAAGCTCCGTCTCGAGGACGGGCCTCTCATGGCTGATGTTCGTCCCCCGCCACGCGGCGACGGTGGCCAGCGCGCTATGTGCTTGCGCGGGCGGCATTTGGCCGATCCGCACGAATCCTTCGGCCATCCGCTTGACCCACAGTGAGAAGTCCGGGTTCAGAACCACGTCCTCGACAGCGTCGTCCGCCAGGCAGCGCAGGACGGTCGCCCCAAGTTCGCGCCGGAGCTTTGCGTCATATCTTATCCGTTGGTCCTGGTGCGAAATTGCGATAGTTGCCACTTTTCATTCCCGCCAAAGCGTGTTATATTTTCTTTACCTGGGTTCTGCTGTTCTCTCTCTCTTCGGTCGGTCCATAGAGTTGGTCGCGAAACAAGGAAGGCGTGCCAGGGACGTCACTCAGCGTTTACGGCACGAGGGGGGTGTATGCCGGTAGTGACCATTCCTTTTAATTACCGTCCGGAACGGGACTCGATTGTCCCGATCTGTGTCAGCGATACGAACTCCCTGGGAGAGCGGATCGCAGAAGGCTGGATTATTGCCCTTGCCGACGTTGCCAACCCGATACGCGGGCTGGCTCGCCGCGTCCTTCAGGATGTATGGCGGGCCTCCGAACTAGCCGACGAAACGTTGGACGACCTGTCCAGGTTGCATGGCGATGATCTCGGCAAGAACCCAGCGGCCCGGGTATACGTCCAGGCGAAATGGATGGCGCTCGACAAACGGGCTGGTGGCCGGCGGGCACGAAAGGGCCTCGAACTTGAGCTGTACCAAGTGCTCATGGACCACCTGCGCGAACCGCACGACTTCGCGGAAGAGTATGAGCGGAAGCAGTTCCTTATGGTGCTGGACGCGCGCCTGGCCGAGCTGGGATTCGCGGATGTGCGCAGGATGATGCGCCTGATGCTCCAGGGTTATGAGCCGCACGAGATCTATGAAGAGCTGGGCATAACGCGATACAGCTACACGCATCGCTTCTGGCGGGGCATTCGAAAAGCTCTGAACGGCCTGTAAAGTCGCCGCCCGGCAGTGCCATAATATTCGTGGACTCATGCCGGGCGGATCTCCAGGGGAGCGGATCAAGCGATTCCAGCGGGCGTTGCAGGATTCGATTCTGCGGGACTACCCCAACCCAGAGAGGACAGGCTGCCAGGGGCCCGAGGTGCTGCGCCAGTTGGCATCGCGCGAGCGGTCCGAGGACGATCCGGCCTGGGAGCACGTCCTGCACTGCGGTCCGTGCTACGGGGAGTTTCTTGAGCTGCGCGCCGCGGTTCGAAGAGGGACACGCCGGCACCGTCTGAGGTGGCTGGTTCCGGCGGCGGGCGTGCTTGTTGTGGCGGTCGCCGTCGCCATATTCGTCCTGCGGCAGCGTCCCAATCAGACCGAGGCTGGACTGCCGGCAACACCAGTGCCGATAGCCTCTGTGGTCGAGCCGGCGACGCTGGACATGAGGGACCTCTCGCCGACCCGAGGCGTCGAGGACGCACCGCCTGCCAAGCCACGTTTCTTGCCCAGGAAGCCCCTGGACCTGACCGTTTTGCTACCAGTCGGCAGCTTGGAAGGCACTTATGAGCTACAGCTCCTCGACAAGGCGGAACACTCGCTAGTTCGAGCTGAGGCACAGGCCGGCATCCACGACGGACTGACGATTATGCGCGTGAAGCTGGACTTGAGGTCGTATCCGCCAGGCCAGTACCAAGTGCGAGAACGCCGCGTTCCTGGCGGGTGGATATACGGCCTCGTTGGGCTGGAGTGACCGTCACTACTGAAAGACACCTCGCTCTGCACGCGATCACGTGCCGAATCTGATGGTAGGAGCCCACTCTTTGGACTTCTGAACAATCTGAACATCAGACTCGGCACCGATCCGCTGGAGCTCGATCGTGATCAGTCTCCGCCCTTGCTCAATGGGAGTGAGCTCAAGACAAAGATACTCGAACAGGTCGCGGTCGTGAACGGCGACGACAATTTGTCGCCCGAGCTGCGTCATCAACGCCCGAAGCATAATGGCCAGCTGCGACACATGGACATCGTCGGCACTCTGCACAGGATCGTCCAATACCAGCAGGCCATGACTAGTACGGTCCATGACGTGCAAGGCCAAGAACAGACTCAAGGCTGCGGTATTAAGATTCCCGGAGCTCAGAACGCTGCCGATGTGACGGAATCGTTCCGTGTCTGGCGCAACGGCACACACCGTTGATCGGATCACGTTGCGCACCGTCGCTGGCTCGCTCATTTCCGGACGAAATCTCTCTGCTCGAGCCAGACGCTCGAAGAACTCCCGCCAAAGCCGGTTCAGAGTTCCCGTGAACGCCTGGTTCAGCAACTCGCTCTTAGTTTCGATCGCTGCAGACCGCAGAGCGCGGGCGCGTTGGATCACTAGCTCCACATTGCGACATCCTGATTCGAGTCTTGACTGCCGCGTCTTTTGCTCTCGAAGTTGAGCACGCAGCCCTGCCAGATCCGAGTTTAACGACGAGGCGAGCTTCGCTGTCTCGCGGAGCTGAAATGACTCCTTCTCCTCCGCCTGCAGAGCCGCTATGCGATGCAGAAGAACATCTCGGATCCGTCCGGCACCTTCAACATACGTCGGCGAGACAGCCTCCTCAGCGATCTCCGCCTCCTGCGCAATCGCCTGAACATCTGCCAGAGCCTGTTTTTGCTGGTCGAGGCGGACTTGGTTTTCACGAAGCGTGCTCTGCAGCTTCTTCACGTCTGTCGAGACTGCTCTGAGCCGAACCCGAGTCTCACCAGATTCCGTGACGGCCTTGAGCCGTTCGCCGTAGCGAGAGGCGATACGTTCTAACTCCTGCCGCCGATTGGCGCTCCTTTCAAGCTGAGCGACAAGCGTCGCGAGCCGCCTGTCTAGTTCCCTCTGGTCCGCCTGCAAAACGGCGCGTGATGAGGCACTCCTTTCCGCTTCCTGAAGCGTGTGCGCGATCTGGTCGGCCTCATGAAGCACCTTCTCTCGGAGGCTTCCAGTACCCAGCTCCGAGTAGTCACGGGCACAGACGGGGCAAGTCGTTGCGTGAATTCGCGAGGCGATCGTCCGTAGGACATCCACCCACTGTCTCTGCTCCTGAATGCTCGCTGGCGTTGTTTCCGACAGCAGCGCGAGCGCCGATGTCACCTCGGCGAGGCGCGCTTCAATCGTTCGCCTCTCGCGCTCAAGCCCGTCGAGAGACTTCAGCTCCGAGTCGACGCTGCTGAGGCGACGCCTAAGAACGTTCTCCAACTCCTCGATCTGACTGCTGATGTCTGGTGCGCTGCTGCGATCACGAATCCAGAGGTCTTCAGCAATGAGGTCGCGTTCGAGCCCGTCCACCACAGGTCGCAGCCGACGCTCGAGATCGTCTTGTTCGCAGCCAAGCTGCCGCAAGCTCTCCGGCATTTCCTGTAGGCTGACCGGCTGACCGACACTGGAGGCCTCAATCAGAGCAATCGCATTCTGGAGACGAGCATTCAGCGCCTGAAGGCGGGTTAGCGCGCCAGCCCTGGTTGCCGAACGCCTGGTTTCGAGTTCCTCAATCCGGATGCTCACGTCGGTCACGCTCGAAGGAACACCCGATAAGGGCTCGCCAACAAGACGCTGAAACGACTGAACGGCGGAGTCAAACGAAGCCGCTCTGAGCTGAGCCGTCCGCTCAAGGCGCTGGACCTCCTCGTCGGCCGCCTCCTTGGCGTTCAGAAGCTGCTGGTACGCCGCGGAGCTGTTGCGAATCCTCCGAATGTCGGCGATTTCGAAGAGGCCGGTTGCGAGGTCTTCAAGAACATCCAACCCCAGCAACTCCCGACCAAACCGCAGGAGCCGTTGCTCTTCGCCGGCGTCATCGGTAGAGAGATACGTGTCAATCAAGCGGTGCAGACGCGACTGTGACAGAAAACAACGCTCGACGTAGGATTTCTGTTCCGCCAGTGACAGGTGTGACTGCCCACCTTTTTCGGCGTCATGTCCCACGGCTCGAACTCGCTCACGGCCTCCTTCGCCGGTTTCGAACGTGACAGCCACCTCGCCAGGTACGTTCGATCGCACATGAGTCAGGCAGCGCGGATAATCCTCGGTGAATCTGCAGAGGTCGGAAACCGCTCCGGTGAGGCCATATTCGATGGCTGCGAGGATTCCGCTCTTTCCTGTTCCATTCGGCCCGTACAAAATCACCGCGTCGGCATCGAGCGGTATCAGTTGCCGCTTGAGGATCGAGCGGAAAGCCTGGACCTCAAGCTGAAGCAGCCTTCTGATCACTTCGTGCCTCCGCTTTCCAGATACTGGCGAACCACTTCCTCAATCCTCGCACGTACTGCGTCAGTCACTGGGGATGGACCGCGTCTAGCCATTTCCGCCAGCGAAGTCTCGAACGGGTCTTGTGCTAGCGCACCGATGTTCTTGAAAAGGGTGGGCAACGCCGAAGGCAGCGGCTCGGTGGGCTCGGGCAAAGCTAGCGGAAGCAGTGGGCGGAGGTCGTTCTGAGGAGCCGTTGGATCAAAGACACGAACCACACGACAGATTGCATCCAAATCCGCGGTCTTCCGCTCTTCCGAGTCCGAGTTGATCAAAACTAGCGTCAACGGGATTTCTGACCCGCTGCGATCGAGCGTCGTAGCGAGCGCATTGACCCGGCGTCTTGCCACCTCGACCGGAGTACGAGAGGCGTCCAGAACCACAACCATCGACTGCTGGCTTCGAGGGCCGATTAGGACTGCTAGGAAATCGGACTGAAAGTCGATATCGACAATCTTCAGAGGTGGCGGAACTATTCGGTATCCCGCATGCTGCAAGATCTCAAGGACTTTCGTGAGCATATTTCTACCTCGCCGCCAGCAGTTCCAGTTTCAGCATATCCACAAGCCGATCAATGCCGACCTTCGAATCAATCAAGTCACGAAGCCAGATCTCTGCCGGGCCCTTAGTGCGCGAGCGCAATGGCGAACGCCGTCCCTTTGGCGGCGCGTTCTGATCAGGGTATAAGACAACGACGTCTGGGGCGTCCACGAGGCTGATCATGCGCGCTTTCTCCAGCCGCACCGCCCCCAGCCCTGACCCAGAGAGGATGTATATGCTTAGGGCCCTTCCGCCGATGCGAATGCGAAACTGCCCCTCAGTGCCCATCAGAGCGACGAGCTCTAGGGCCCAGATTCCGCGGCGTTGCCCACGCAACATGAGTGCCATGGCGAACACAGCCAAGTGCAGATTCCGCGCTGCAAGACCGGGGTCGCTCAACATTCGAGCGAGACTGTCGATGGTGAGTGGCTCATAGTCAGTAGGGCTCCCCGCCAGGCCTTGCCTCCGATATATGCCGAGGAAATGGGTGAGCACAGAGGGGACCACTCGCGCCACTTTGCGCCATCGCTCGTTAGGGTCAGGCTCAGCATCAAAGGAAGCGCAGATCGTGCGCTCAAGGCCGTCCAGTTCCTGGATTGCCTCTTCGATATCCGGGCGAAGTAGGTCTTGGTGTCCACTTCGCAGAAGCACTACGCACTTTTCGCGCAGTGTCAAGAGGTACAATCCCCCCAAGAGCGGCTTGCCATACAGCGGCACCAACGAGCGTCCTTCGATTTCCTCCCGGTGACGCGTGAAGGAGTTTCCGTATACCGTTCGAAGTAGCGTTCTCTGCGGCGGAATTAGCTCAGCCGATGCGGCGAAGATTATGCGTGAGGGTTGGCCGGGAATGTAGTCTCGCGCGACGAGGGCCGAGGCCCAGGCTGTCTGAAGGTTGAAATCCTGGGCTGAGAGGCCAATGAAGAGTGCCGGTCTCCTTCTCAGCAGCGACTGCACTTCCTCACGGAAGACTCGCCTGTTATCAGCGCCTGCCCAAGACGCGATTTCTGTTGATGTTGCCACGATAAATGGACCGTACCGTCTACGATCCGTCGTTGCTTTCCGAGTGCATCCGTGGACCTTAAGTAAGCGTGCGAAATACGTTGTGCCCTGCTCGTCAACCTCTTCGCTGCACGCAACCACCTTGAGCGGCGGACGTCCGTCCCGACGCAGTTCGTAGGCATCCTCAGTCAGGGCATCCCAATTCGTGGTGATAATCTCGTCTACAACTCCTTCAAGCGCCAGCAGCGCCAGGAACTCATGCTCAGCATCTGGCGCGATCGTCGGATCTGCGTATACCTCATGCAGCCTCAGAATGTCCCAGAAGATCTCGACGTCGCCAGTACCGTCCTCAATCGTGATATTCAGGACTTCTGCGTAGCGATTT
>Ga0182027_10015805_pt1 | contig 10346 bp, 8 predicted proteins | sample 712E1DmetaG_FD_121300 | JGI IMG/M metagenome (GOLD analysis project Ga0182027, IMG submission 121300) | Permafrost microbial communities from Stordalen Mire, Sweden - 712E1D metaG (Illumina Assembly) | ecosystem: Environmental > Terrestrial > Soil > Wetlands > Permafrost | place: Sweden... | reverse complement strand
TGTAGTCGTGCCAGAAGAGCATGATTGCCCAGTGGTCACGCTGTAACCAGCGGTTGACGTGCAACCAGGTACAGTGGAAACAGTTGCGCCAGCGCATGACTGGCCGGTCACTGAACTGAATCCAGCGGTTGACGTGCAGCCGGCGGGAAGTCCGTTGGCAGGCGTTACCCATGTAGAGATACCACCCGCGATTGCGTTCAACGCGGTTCTAGTCGAACCGCCAACAAATCCGGTTCCCGCGGTCAAACCGACTGGGGTCAGGATCTGGGCGGCATTCTTCAATTGGAAAGCGGCAACCGCGGTTTTGGTTTTAGCGCCAAAATAGGTTGACTCTTGTCCAGGTGAACCGGCTCCGGTCGCGCTAACTTGCGTGTCCGCGCTCTCGTTCAAAATCGCTTGTAAACACTGGACGCTGGGTCCCACTGAGCCAATCGTCAAGTTTGTATTAAACGTTACTCCCGTGCACGCGGCCGGAACTGATCCAGTCGTGGTCGTGGTCGTAGTTGTAGTTGTGGTCCCGTTCAATTGTCCCATCAGGGTGCCCAATTGAGATTGCAGGGCCTGGATTTGGCTTTGTAATTCAGCAGCTGTAGCTGCTCCGACGAAGCTCGAGGCGCCGGCCATCGTCAAAACCGTCGAAACGGTGGCGATGCTCGCAATTATTTTTTTCGCTAACATTTTTTTGTGTTTTTCAGATCCGTTATAGGATCTGTGATAACTATTAAACTTTACTGTCATGTCGACCTTTTTAAGATAATCTCGCAATCAAAGCTTTAAGATTACGAGAACCATGACGACTTAAATCAAATATAAGCTTCTATCAGATATTGAATGGAATACTATTGGCTCAATGAACTGTTCAGATAAAATTCCAACGCCCCCTCGTAGTTGCCCGCGTTGTACAATCCCCGCGCGTACGCCAGATCTTGCTGTTGCGTTGAAGTCAACGCCGCTTTTTGCGAACCGGTCAGGAGCAGTTCAACGATCGCCTTATCCGATGAATCGCTGTCATGATTGGCCGATCCCGAAGCACTGGCGCTTATGCCCAAATCCGCAAAAACCGTTCTCTCGGTGGCGTCGATCTGCTGGATCTGGGAACCGACCGATTTGACGATCTCGGCCGCGTTGGCCGGGTCTTTTTGCGCCAGCTCAAGCACTTGCTTGCGGGCCGCGGCTTTCGTCGCCGCGAATTCCTGCACTGCGGCAGGCACATCCTGTGTCAATTTTCGTTCGGACACCAAATTCAACGCCGCCAACTGTTTGACCGCGAGCTGTAGATTGGTCAATGGCTCTTGGGCCTCCTGGTTCTTCCCGCCAAGCATCGCCAGTCCTTTTTCACCAATCAACTTCACCGAATATAACGACTGTCCCGGTAAAGCATTCTCCGTCGCAATCCATGTCCCACCCGTCACACAAATCAATATTAATCCGGCAATCGCCAGTTTATATTGGAACATCATGTGTCCTATCACTGACGCAAAGCTTGGACGATAGGACAAACCCTGCCCCAAAATATTTTTCTTAGTCAAAGCGACCCATTCTTGGTTGGGTTTGATATTGTCCAGACTTTTGATCTTGGTGATGAGATTTGAGTCTTCCATGAGGTTGCCTTACACTAGTTAAGACGCAAAAATAGAGAAAATGTTACACTTTTCTGATCCTTGGCCAGGGATCAGTTTAATTTGGTTTTCAGCTCCTTCATCGCACGATGTAAAAGAACGCGTGTAGCTGCTTCGGTCCGGCCTAAAAGATGGGCCACTTCCCCTATCTCCATGTCATCGAGATAGCGCCAGATAATGGCATTCTGGTAGTTTTCGTTCATTGTCGAGATGGCCAAACGGACCGCTTCCATGTCCGAATTTTTCTCGGCTGCCAATTTAATATCGCTCTTGGGATCGATGATCTGCATATCCGCGATATCGGCAACGGAGCCAACCTTGCCCTTGTCGCGATAATAGTCAACGACCAGGTTTTTGGCAATGGTATACAAAAAGGCCCGGGGATTTTGCACCCCGTCGGGATTCACCTTGAAGCTTTCCCAAAACCGGGCAAAAGTATCTGCCGCCAGATCCTGGGCCGCCTCATGCGAACTGACCCGCAGGTAAGCAAAGCGGTAGATCTGGTTTATGTACAGATCGTACAGATCGCTGAATTTTTTTTGTGTCTCATCCATCGGCGATCGTTAACAAATCCCAATACGGCTATTACAAAAATAGACGGGTTATCTAACCTGTCTATTATAACACAGATTCAAATTTTTTCAAGTTTCCGCTTCAAATAATATTAACCTTCATCTTATAGTATGTTTTATTCCTTTCCCCCACCCGTTCAATCAATTCCTGCTTCAATAACGAGCGGAAATCCCGCCTAATCGTACGTTTGCTGATATTAGGAAAAATTTTCTGGATCTCCCAAACCTGGGCCTGGCCCTTTTCTTTCAAATATTCGACAATGCTGTTTTGGCGCAGAATCTGGCCGTCGGTCAATTCTCCGTTGGTCGTAACCGACGCATCATCCTGGCCCTCATCTTCCAATGTCGCGTTCTCTCCAAGATTCGGCAAGGGCGCGCCCACCGACCCACTGACCGCCGATTGATACGCTTGAGCGACCGGCTGAACCGCAACATTCAAGGTGGCATGACTGATAAGCGGAGGAATCTTCGCCGCCGGCGCGTAGATCACGTTTTCCTTGGCGACTGGTTTTTCCTTTGGTTTTTCGGCCAACGGTTTGGCCATCGGCTGCTCCGCGGCAACCAGCAGGTTTGTCGCCGACTCCGGTCTTAACGCCAGATAACCGTTTTTAACTTCGTCGATCAGCGGCATCGCAACCCAGTTTTGTTCGCGGGCCACATCAAAAAAACTATCAATGAGATCAAGCTGGTCGTCGATGCCACACATGTCGTTTTTTTTGCGCGTGATCAAGCCGGCCAAAATGTCATCGGCCACCTCGCGAATCTTACAACGCAAAGGTTCGCGTTTGGGAAACATCAGAGTCAAACGGTAAGAATCCTTGGTTAATTTCAAAAGATTTGATTTGTCCATGATGGCGCCAAAATTATTGATTATTAATAGGACTCGTTCTTTTTTCTTACACCTTTTAGCAACGTTTGCCAAGCAAAAAAAATCGGCCAATGAATCACCCCGGACTTACGCGACGGTATCTTCTTACAAGACTTACGCAATTAACCCATCTTCTGCGTTAAATCATTCGGATTCCGGCGCACCCCAGCCGATAAACTCGGCTGATGACTGCGCGCTTTGCCTTGAATCGAAGATTACTTCCGCTCCGCTAGGTGCCAACTGCGTAAGTCTTGTTCTTATTAATAAACGCTATTTTCCTGTTTTGGCGTTCCGCCGGGGCTGACGCTCGTCCGCCACAAAAGATCGGCTGTCCGTTCCATCGTCCGTTTGTTCGCGTTATCGCCGGCGGGCCACGCTAAAGCCGCCACAATCGAATCCTGAAGCCCGCAGGCGGCATCAAACAGATAAAGCGCCTCATTAGCATTGGCCAGGTTCCCGGTATAGATCGCGTCGGCGCTGACCGCAGGCACGCTGGTGTCGTCTGTCCGTTCCAGAAGATAAAAACCGCCTGCGGGCACAACGCTGCCCGGTTTCAACGAAATCTTTATCCCGCGGTTTTTGTTCTGCAACTGCCAACCGCCAAGATCAACCGGGTCGTGAAACAGATTTTTTAGTTCGATCCATTCGTCATTGTGGCTCTTGGCGGTTCCCATCCAAGCAACTTCATTGATTATAACCGCGGGCACTCTTACTTTTTCATTAAGATCCGCGCACCAGGCGACCGGCTTTGCAGTCGGCTTCTTGTCCGAGACCGAACTTCGACTTGTCGCAGCTGGTTTTTTTACCGCGCCAACACCTGCCTTTGTTTTCTTGGATTTGGAATCGGTTTCCGGTAGGTCTTTATTCGGCGTGTCCACCCGCGGTTTTATTTCGATCCACTGTTTTCCGACCGCGCCCGATCTTACCGATGCCAAAAGCGTATCCTTATTTTTTAGAGCCAACGCAAAACCGCCAGCGATAAAGCTGACGGCCAAACAAACGATAACAATAATAAATTTTCTCTCCATGGGGAAGCGATTAACGCCCTCCCTGCGCTTATTAATATTAAACAATTATCCCTTTCTTTTCAATCTTGACAAATATTAATTAATATTATATGATTTAACGAGATGGAGGTTAAAAAATGATCTCGCAAAAAACGGAAAACTTGATCAAGAAAATTGGCATAATCGTTATGATTTTTTCCCTCTGTATAACAAGCGCTCTATTGATCAATGATTATCTTAACAAAACACCTGCAGACCATTGCTTCAACGACCTGAAAAATTATCAAATCAACCAGGTCGCAATCACCGATAACGACCAATCTGCAATAAATAGTGGCGATGACCAACGATGGATGAGCATCGAAACAAATAAAATCAATGGCATCAGCTACAATATGCAAATTGAAGTCAAAGATAACAAGACTATCGTTGGACTGTATGCCGTCAATTGGCTCAATGGCACGGGAGAAAATACGTTGGTGTCGGAAAAGGTAGTCGATAGAAACATACTTGAGACAAAACAAGGAATCCACATCTACTCCGAGATTAACAATTGGAGCGAATGAGCAAAGCAATAAACAGAGTTACAACTCTGTAATTTTTTTATGAAAATCTTACTGAATTTTTGTTTTTTGCCATAAATTAAAGTCCCGAAAATTCTTTGATCTTCGATATCGGAATGACACTGACCCAGCCCGCCTTATCAACTGACGCCAAACCAAGGATACTCCCTTCAATGTCAAACACCGGGCTACCTGCCGCGACGCTCTTTTCGATTATCGTGGTTTGAATGGCCGTATCGTCAAAGCTGCGGACCACACCCTCGTTGACGAAATTTTGTCCGCCGGAATTTCCCAAAAGGAATATCCGGGTACCAATCTTAAGATTTTCAAGCTCATAAAAACTGCTGGTCGACATACCCTGGACGTCGTTTATCTTGATAAGGACGATGCCCAGCGCCGGATCGCGCTTTACAACCGTAAAATTTACGTTTTTGCCGTTAGCCAAGACTTCAAATTTCCCGCCCAGCGGCAAAAGATCCGCCGACGCCACCGCCAGCCCATCTGACGTCAAAACCAGTCCGGCTCCGGATACGGCCGTTCCTTTGGAGGATGTGCTTTTGACCAATATCTCCGTCTTTGCGACCTGATCAATCGTGCTTACCAGCGCGGTGTTTTCGACAATCGTCGTCTGTTGCCGCTCCACGACCTGCACCGGTTCCTGCTCGATGTTCAATTTGGAAAACAGCGGTTGTTCGACATAACGCGGCCACAACACCTGGTTGGCGTAAACACCAACGGCGGCAGCCGCGATTATGATCAGCGTTAATTTCAGGACCTGTTTGATCATACAGTAACCTTGCTCTTGGCCGGTGTTTTGATCCGAATGGGAATTGTTATCTGTATCTGATCGTTAACAACATCGACCAGCGCCTGCTCACCTTCTTTTACTTCGCCGGAAACTATCTTTAATGCCAAGGCATCCAATACCAGTTTCTGGATTACGCGGCGCAACGGACGCGCGCCCAGATTGGAATCAAAACCGCGGGTTGCCAGCAACGCCTTGGCGGCATCGGACACGCTTAACACAATGTGCTTTGACCGCAAACGCTTGTCCACCTTGCTCAATTCCAAGTCAACGATCTTTTTGATCTCTTCGGTGCCCAAATAATTGAAAATCACGATCTCGTCGATACGATTTAAGAATTCCGGACGGAAAGCCTCGCGCAAAACCCCCATTACTTTGTCGTGCAACGGTTCTTTGACGTTTGATCCGCCGGAGGAAAATCCCAACCCCGCTTCTTTGGCGATAATGTCAGAACCGATATTTGAGGTCATTATCAATATCACATTCTTAAACGACGCCGTTCGCCCCTTGGCGTCGGTCAGGCGTCCGTCTTCCAAGATCTGCAACAGGATGTTGAAAACTTCGGGATGCGCCTTCTCGATCTCGTCAAGCAATATCACGGCATAGGGACGGCGGCGAACTTTTTCGGTCAGCTGTCCGCCCTCTTCATAACCGACGTAACCCGGCGGCGAACCGATTATCCGGGAAACCGTGTGTTTTTCCATATACTCGGACATGTCCAAGCGGATCAACGCGTTCTCATCGTTAAACAGGAATTCGGCCAGGGCCTTGGCGGTCTCAGTCTTCCCCACCCCCGTCGGCCCCAGAAACATGAACGACCCCAGCGGCCGGTTCTCTTCGGCGATTCCCGCGCGCGAACGGCGAATGGCATTGGCGATAGCCTTGATCGCCGGCTCCTGGCCCACGACACGCCGGCTCAAAATTCCTTCCAGATTTTGCAGTTTACGCGCTTCCTCCTCGAGCAGGCGCGTAACCGGGATCCCGGTCCAACGCGCCACTACCTTGGCCACATCCTCTTCGGTCACGGTCTCTTTTAACATCGGCCGTCCTTTCTGGAACCGCGCCAATTTCCTCTCGGCAGCGCTCAGCTCTTTCATGAACTGGGGCAGTTTGCCGTATTTCAACTCGGCCACGCGCTGCAAATTGGCGCGTTCCTCCTCTTTTTCGATCTCAAAACGGCAGCTTTCGATCTGTTTTTTTAGTGATTTTATCTTTTCGATCGTTTCCCTCTCGGCTTTCCATTTAGCCTCCAGTTCGTTAGCTTTTTCTTTAAGATCAGCCAGCTCGCTTGAGATCGCCTTTAGTCTTTGTTCCTGGCTTTTATCCATTTTCTTCGCTTCCTGCTCCACCTCCAAACGCTGGATGCTCTTGCGCAAGATTTCCACTTCCAGCGGTTCGGATTCGATATCCAAGCGCAGCGAACTCATCGCCTCATCCATCAAATCAACCGCCTTGTCGGGCAAAAACCGGTCGGTAATGTAACGAGTGGCCAATTCGACGCAGGCCTCCAAGCCTCTCTCATCGATCTTAACCCCATGATGCAGTTCGTATTTCTCGCGCAAGCCAAGCAGGATCGTCTTGGTATCCTCGATCGACGGCTCGGCCACAAAAACCGGCTGAAACCTCCGCTCCAGGGCCGGGTCTTTTTCGATGTATTTTTGATATTCCTTCAAGGTCGTGGCGCCGATGGCTTTCAGTTCGCCCCGCGCCAAAGCGGGTTTAAGCAAATTGGAAGCATCAATTGTGCCATCGGCCGCGCCCGCGCCCACCAAAGTGTGCAATTCATCGATAAAGAAAATATAGCGTCCCGCTGCGCGCTCGACTTCCCGCAACAATGCTTTGATGCGGTCCTCAAATTCCCCTCTGTATTTGGTACCCGCGATCAACGCGCCCAGGTCAAGCGAAATTATTTCCTTGTCTTTCAAGCTTTCCGGGGCTTGTCCCGAAGTGATCCGCTGCACCAATCCTTCGACAATGGCCGTCTTGCCCACGCCGGCCTCGCCAATCAACACCGGGTTGTTTTTGGTCCGGCGCGACAAGACCTGCATCAAACGCCGTATCTCGTTGTCACGGCCGATCACCGGGTCGAGCTTTCCCTGGCGGGCCATAGTGGACAAATTGCGCGTGTATTTTTCGATAACCTGGTATTTGGATTCGGGTTCGGGATCGGTGATACGCTGACCGCCGCGGATCTTTGACAACTCGCGAAGCACGGTCTCGTAATCGAGGCGCCCGACCTCCAACGCTCCGGCGCCGCCGCCGGATTGGATAAACGACGCTTTATCCAAAATTTCCTTGGCCTTGGTGGCAACGCCCAGCAACGCCAAAAACAAGTGCTCGACGGAAATGAATTCGTCGCCCATTTTGACCGCTTCGTCACGGGCATGGTCCAAGACCTTGGCCATGTCCTGCGTCAGATAGAATTGGCCAAAAGCCTGCTGGGTGGCGATGATCGGCAAATGTTCCAATCCGGACGTTGCCTTGCGGCGCAACGATTCTTCATCAACGCCAAGACGCTCAAGCAGATTAAGCACGACACTTTTTTCCTGGGACAACAACGCCACCAAAAGATGGAGCGCATCAATCTGCTGCTGGCCTTTTTCGCGCGCCAGGTCCTGCGCCACCAAGATCGCCTCTTGCGCTTTGTGGGTGAAATTTACTTGATTCATAGTATTAGTAAATTAAAAATCAATTAACGAATTTCGATATTATTTCCTTTCCGCCAGCGTAACTGCGATCGTCAGCTGTTCTTTGCCGCGCAACACCGTCAGAGTTATCTTGTCGCCGACATTATGGTTGGCAATGACGCTCGATAAGGTATTGGTACTGTCGATCTTTTTCCCGTCGATCTGCAAAATGATATCATTGCCCTTGATGCCTGCCACGGCGGCCGGTGAATCCGCCATTACCGCGCTCTGCGTCGGATCGCCCGAAGTCACCCAAACCCCGTAATTGACCGCCAGTTTGTTGTCGCTTTGAACCGTATCGTCAACGACCGTATAGCGCACTCCCAGATAAGGATAACTGATCTTGCCCGTAGCTTTCACCTGATCGATGTCGCGCTTGGCCGAATTGATCGGGATGACAAACCCGATGTTTTGCGCTCCCTGAGCGATAGCCGTGTCAACGCCGATCACCTCGCCCTTCAGATTCAGCAAAGGCCCGCCCGAATTGCCCTCGTTGATCGCCGCGTCGGTCTGGATCAGGTTCTCCAAAGTCTCACTGGTAGTTGCCGACGAGTCGCCCGCGGTGATCGTCCGCGCCTGGCCCGACACCACCCCCACCGAAACCGTGTTATCGAACTGTCCCAATGCGTTGCCGATGGCAATGACCGACTGTCCGGTTTGCACTTTCGATGAATCACCAAGAACCACGTTCGGAAACGGCGCCGTGCCATCAATCTTTACCAGCGCCAAGTCCTGGGCCGGATCGCGGGCCAAAACCTTGGCGGTATATTTCTTGCCGTCGCTGGTGATCACAGTATACTCGGCCGTCGTGTCGCTGACAACATGCTTGTTGGTCAAGATCATACCATCGCTAGAAATTATAAATCCCGAGCCGGCGCCGACTTGCCGCAGTTGAGTGCCGTTCTGTTTTAACTGCGGTATCTGGATCTGCGGCCCAAAATTGCCGAAAAACTGGTCAAAAGGGCTGTCCCCGGTATCGGGCGTCGTATAATCCTGCTCATAGGTCGGCACGTTCTTTGAAATAATGATCGAAACGACGGCTGGCGAATAATTCTTGAATGCCGCGATAACCGCCTCCTCCTGGGTCGTCTGGGGAACATAGATCTCCTGCTTTTGGGTGACCGTTTGCATATCCCGGTCTTGCGGGAAATTCGGCAACTGAATATGGAACCGGCCCAATAAATCGGCCGCCTGGCCCCAAAGCGAGCCTCCGGTCCAGAACCCAATCGCCAAGACAACTGCCAAGAGAATCGCCGTCTTCCAGGGAAATGTCTGTTTCCGGGGATGGATCTCTGTTGAAACCGGGTTGTTGTTCGATTCTTTTTGATTTTCCAGGTCGTACATTGACATGATTTTTAGCGTAAAACCCAACGCCCAAAACTTTGCGCCAGAGGCGCATCCGCCCTTGGCGGAAAAACTCAAATAAGTTTTAGGTTAAGGACTTTGGTTTTAACTATTATGGTTTTGCTATTTACCGATATTATTATTACCGATTTGATGGGCAATTTATGACGTATTTATTGCCAAAGTTTGGCGGCCCTGTCCCAGAACGACGGATCATTCTGTTTTGTCTTCATCCAATACCACCACTCCCCTCCCCAAAGATAAAAAGTGTCAAAGCCGGTCTTTTGGGCGAAAGCGATATTAGCCTCAAGCTGTCCTATGTCCATGGTCTTTTTCTGCTCCTCGACCGTACTGTTATATAGCGTGCCCGGACACCACGGCTCGGCCTGCAATTCGACACATAGCACCTTTTTATTAAATACCTTGTTAATGAATTCCTTTTTTATCCAATAAAAAGCCGGCGGGATCGGATAATGGATATACATATTGATATCGTTAAAATAAGCCACGCGATACATTGTCGCGCCCACAACATCGCCGGTCCGGGCGGCGTTGATCCAAAATGAGCCTTCCCCGCTATCAGATATTAGCACCGGGCGTTTTGCCGGGTCAAGAGAGCGCACCCAGTCGGCCTCATGGGCCAAAAACTGCTTATCGCGCCACGGACAAGCGCCGAACGGGAATAACGGTTCATTTTCCACCTGCCAAATAGTGATCTCTTTGCGATTCTGGTATCTCAAAACGATGGTTTTTAGATAGTCCAGGATATCCTGCTGCTGCTTTTGCTTGCCAACACCGGCGGCCCAGCCAGGAATGTGACACTCGGGCCAGCGCGGAGTTTTCATACCGATCACCAAGATCACCCGGGCGTCGCGCTGCGC
>Ga0182027_10015804_pt1 | contig 10346 bp, 11 predicted proteins | sample 712E1DmetaG_FD_121300 | JGI IMG/M metagenome (GOLD analysis project Ga0182027, IMG submission 121300) | Permafrost microbial communities from Stordalen Mire, Sweden - 712E1D metaG (Illumina Assembly) | ecosystem: Environmental > Terrestrial > Soil > Wetlands > Permafrost | place: Sweden... | reverse complement strand
TACTTTGGTCGTAGCATTGCCAAGTAACATAACCGAGGTCTGGCCGTAAGATATCCTCATAATGATTTCTGGCGCGCTAGCACGGGAATATTGGAATTTTTCGCCGTTTGAAGATGCCGCCGGAAAAAGGATTTCGGCATTCACGGGCGAGCTGCCGATCTTTTGACCGAAATCAAGCGTGTCTCCCGCCGAAACTTTCCGTAGAGGTATCTTCAATCGACTAACCGTATCGAGAAATGTGGCATATATCTGATCGGTAGTGCTGGCCAAGCCGATAGACTGTAATGTAACCGCCGGTACAACGACATTATCGACGGAGTATCGTTCCAAGACATCGATGAGCCCCGAGACATCCTTGCCGTCGGCGTCCGTGGCGATGACGGTATCTATTCGCCGCGAATAAAACGGCAATATATCCGTCAATTCGCGAATGACTTCGGAATTGGCTCCGCCATTTATGAGTATCCTTTTATCATCAGGCGTGCGGACAAAGACCGATGAACCGCTTTTCAAGTTGAAGACGTATACTTCAAGGATGGGCTCGCGATGTTCTTCGCGCCATACATAGCCGGCCATGCCAAAGGCCAGAGCCGTGGCCGCGGCGCCGATGATGAGTGGCCTGGAATTGATCTTGAATGCCATCACACAAGTGTACAGACCCGAGATAAAGAAACGATGAAGAAAGTCTCAAGAAACGATGAAGATTTGCTATAATGGCTAAAAATCAAAACATTATCATTTAATAAAATCATCTTATGAAACAATTCACCGCACAAAAATTCAATATTCCGGCATTAAAAGGCATTTCGGGGAAGACCATAGAGGAGCATCTCAAGCTTTACGAGGGTTATGTCAAGAATGCAAACGGTGTTCTGGAGTTGCTCGGCAAGTACAGTGCTGATCCGGTTACCAATGCTTATGTCATGGGCGAGCTCGGCAGGCGTTTCAGCTTTGAATATAACGGTATGAGAAATCACGAAGTATATTTCGCTTCGCTGGAAGGCGGGCCTGCGCCGCTTGGTGATGAAAGCACGTTGAAGAAGACGATCGTTGCCGAATGCGGTTCATTCGAGGCATGGCTCGCCGCGTTCAAATCATTGGCCCTCACCCGCGGCATCGGTTGGGCGGTATTGTGGTACGACAGAAAAGATGATCGCCTGCTCGCTTCGTGGGTTGATGAGCAACATCTAGGCCAGTTGAATGATTGCGCCATGATTCTCGCGCTAGATATGTGGGAGCATTCGTATGTGGCTGATTACGCTCCATCAGGAAAGAAGCAGTATGTCGAAGATTTCTTTGCCAACTTGAATTGGGAGGTGGTGGAGGGGAGGTTTAAGGGGGTACAGAAATAGACTCTGGTTCGAATCTAATTAGGTACACAACGTCAAATTGGGTCGCTTATACACCTCAACAGAGAGGTATTTTGAGTTCGAACTTGGTATACTTCGACTATGAATAATCAACCAATTAGTGTCTATTATGAAAGCAAGGTAATATATTTGATTTTTTCTGCAATTCTTGTCTTGATTAGTCTTTTCTTACTTATATCAGCTGGCGGTAATTATCTGAATAGTGTTTGGTTCTATGTTTTATGTATATTTTTGATAAGTCTTCTCTATACGATTTTTTATCCGAGGTCGTTTTTCTATATTTATGAAGATAAGCTAGTTTGGAAAAAGGGACGCCATCAAATTACGACTCCTTGGAGTGGCGTTGTTGCAATACACGCACACTGCTTACCCAAAAATCCTTTCAAGCGTATCGGTAGTGGTTATTTTTTGTATCACTATCTCTTTTTGGAAACACAACAAGGTCTAACCAAGCAGGCCAATGAGTTGAATATAAAGAGAGTAGGTAACAGTACCTTTTGGTCACATAACTCTAAAGAGCTCATCTGTGATATTGAAAAATATTCTGGTAAGACAATGACTAACGAAATGCTTGTAACCTTGGAAAAATTGTCTAAAGATAAAACAAGGTTTATTTTCTATATTTTTATAATTCTTGTCATAGTATTGATTACAGTCGGCGGACTATGGTATCTCAATTACCAGACTCAGAGTGAAATAAACAGCGTCCCCAATGTTAGTATAACTCCCTAGTTTCCTACCGTAATAATACATCCCCCGCGCTGGCACCCCATTGACATCACACCTTTATTTGCCTTACACTTACCCCAGTGAAATACCTTGAGAGTTTCGAGATTCTCTAAGAGCGGAAAATTCGGCTCGGCCGCCAGCGTTCGCTTCACAGCGGATATGCCGATGGAGGGTACGCCGTCCTCCAGAGAATCTCAAAGTTCTTAAGGTATTTTTCTTTGGCCACAAAAGTGGTAACGATAATCGCCTTCTCTGGGTTAACGACCTCAATGGTAACTATATGCGGTTTAATATTGGTATCAGCTAATACCCACCTTGAAAAAAGAAACCTGTCTTTTCTTGAACTAAAGTGAACGGTATCGTAGTCACATAAAATAAGAGGGATGATGGTGAGAAGTCTTTTGCCGTCGGGTTTTTCCGCTATATGTTTAAGGGATCGTCGCGTAAAGAAAATCCTTGCTTTTGCCTCAAATAATATATCCTGTGCAGAATCACTGATGGCAAAATCAGTTGCAATCAATTCATCCGGCCTATCAATAAGAATCCCCTTCGGAATCTTCTGAAATTCCTCGAATATCGAACGCAATGAAGGCGGGATACTATTCATATGAGTTTTTCGACATCAATCTTCTTCTTCGCCCGTCGACCGCCATCCCTCTTCACCACCACAAACCCAACCAGAAACACCGCATAAAACCCGACCACCCACCAGCCGGAAAACGCCGGCAGATAGACGGCCGCAAAAGGCAATCTGGCGAAATGCTCAACCATGAATAACTCATAGCCGAGCAGCAGATGCGCGCCCCAACCAAAAACGCGGCATAGAAATACGGAGATGAATCCGCTAGCACCGGTCAGAAAAACCACCAACATGGTGACGGGAATGAATGGCAATACCAATATATTGACCACCACGCCGATGATGGAGAGCTGGCCCATCATCCAGAGAATGAACGGCGATACGAATATCTGGGTGGAACATGTGGCCGCCACGATGCCGCGCATGCCGAACTTGTCGGGAATGAAGGTCAGGCGCTTTTCAATCGGACTGGCCAAGAGAATGAGCCCGAGCGTGGCCAAGAATGAAAGCTGGAATGACGCGTCATGCAAGAGGATCATCGGATTTTGGATGAGCATGAGGCACGCGGCAAAAGCCAGAGCACGGATGACGCTGTAGTCGCGGCGGAAGAGATTGGCGGAAAGGGCTACGCCTGCCATGAAACACGAGCGCACCACTGTAGCTCCCCCGCCGACTAAGACGCCGAAAAGGGCTATGCCGACAGCACCGACCACGATGCCCCAGACGCGAGGCAAGCGCGAGAGCATGCGCCGTAAAGCATCAGCCACGATAGTTATATTGAATCCGGAAAGGACCACGATGTGAATGAGCCCAACCGTGCGAAAATCATTGAGCAAGTCTTTGCCGAGCGCCGCTTTCTCGCCCACGACCAGTCCCGCCGCCAATGCAGAATGCGGCTCGCCCAGAGCGCTATTCAAATTGTTCACGAAACCGCGCTTTAACTGGAACAAAATCGAAGTTATTGACCAATTTGCATTTGAGTCAGCTAAAACAACGACTGCGCTCTTCATTTCATAGAAAATGTCGTCTTTGGCCAAATAATTTCGATAATCGAATGACCTTCCCGTGTCGCTATTGAAATTGAACGGCACTGATAATTTTCCGGTGAATGAGACGGTGTCGCCATAATGAAATCGTGGGTACAATTTCGTCTTCATCTTTATAAGGATGTCGGCGGCGCATTCATTTCCATTCGATTCATCTGGGGGCACTTTTTGCGCCGATAATCCGCTTGCCAATACGACTAGAATTTGTCCCGCATCAGTAAATGACGGGTCTTCATCAACAACGCCAATCCCTTTTATTGGCTGCTTAAGACATGGGCCAATATCTGGAGGCTGAATGCCAAACGACAAAATCAAGCGGATGAGCGCCGCACCGCCGAAAATAGCCCAGAAAATGAAAACTCTCCTGTTCACGGAGAGCATTGTACGGGAAGGGCGATATAGAAACGCTCAAGAAGTTATGAAGAAACGATGAAGATCCGATATAGAAACGATGAAGAAACGCCGGCCGCCGGCGGAAACGCTTTAAAATGTGCCGAATTCCTCTATTATCCTCTGCTCATCGTCAAAACTCGTCGATTTCTTGAATTTCGCGCCTTTTGCGCCCTTTACGCGTTTCTCGCATTCCGGCCATGTATGGTGCGTCTCTATGACTCCATCCACCATGCTGACATATGAATAGGCTTTTGCATTTGAGCGGGACGAACCGGTTTTTTTCTTAGCTAGACTCATCTCGTCATGCGATATATCCAAAATATCCGGCAGATCATAATCTTCAATGGGACCTTTATATAATTTAATCTTCATGCCATCGGCAAAAGCGGTGGCGATGTGGTCGCATCTTTCATTGCCGAGAACGCCGATATGACCGCCGATATATTGCCATTTGATCTTTGCACCGGCAGACCCTGCTTTAGTTGCGGCTTTGTCCAGCTTAATCCAGAGATCTTTGTTGAGAACGTCTTCTTTTGCTTTTGTTCGCCATCCATTCTTCTTCCAACTGTGAACCCATTTGGTTATGCCGTTGATGACATATGATGAATCCATGTAAACGATAATTTCAGAATCTTTTGGCGCTTTTCCGAGGCCTTTAATGGCCGCCATAAGCTCCATCCTGTTATTGGTCGTGTCTTTCTCTCCGCCTCCGAGTTCTATAATCGTCGCGCCAATTCCTTTATTCTTTTCTTCCTTTATTCCTTTTGTGATTATGACCGCACCCCACCCTCCAGGACCTGGATTGCCTCGCGACGAGCCGTCGGTGAAGATGGTGGTTGGGTGTATGCCTTTCATGGATAGAATAATACCATACAAAAAAGCGCGCCCTGATCATTTGATCCAGAGCGCGCAGGACTTATCTCTTCACAATCCTAACGGCCGGTTTTTCCTCCAAGATATTTTGGGAACAACACGTGATCAAAGCATCTACATTTTCAGAAGCTTTTTTGCGATCTTCATTCGATTGCATACCCCACTGCATGATGCCGGCCCAAAAAAGTTCTTTTACGTTCCTGAAGTCCGCACCAAGACCCCTAAGATTATCGTCGTTGGCTCGCCATATCTCCGAAGAGCCAACGTAATAAGAATCTGAGGCCCTTTCCGGAATGAACTTGATCTTCTGTAAAGCCCAGATGATAGCGTCAGCCGGACATAATATAATCAGCCGAGTATGTTCAATACGTATCGGTTCGACCATTCCCGCGGGCATAATAATGTCACTACCGACAAGCACTCCGTATGCCTTCCAGCCATGGTAGAAACCACCCGGAAGCCTCGTATTTCCTTCCCACAATTGGAGATGGAATGTTTTTCCCCTAATTTTTTCTTTCAAGTCGAGGTTTGTCATGTAATCCCCTAACCGTTTAAACGGCAGGTATTTGAGGTGGGGTTTGAGGACTTTTTCGGCGTTTTCAAGTGAGAATCCGGACGCATCCGTACTCATATGTTTTTCCTTTTGTTTTATTTGTTTTTGTTGAACTCTTGCGCTTTTGGGACGCATCCCTCGGCGCAGAACCTAGATTGAATCTACTCCAAAGAAACAGGAAGTCAAGCATGAAAAAAGCTGCGGCCCGTCAGTTCGGGTAGCAGCTTCAATGTTTCTGGTGCTTCCGGCGTTTTTTCCTTTTCAACTTTATTGGCTCTATATCAAGAGCGTTCAAGACCCCGTACGCGACCCCTTTGAACAGGGCCGCTTCATCGGGAGCGATGTGCGGCATGACCAGTGTCGTGTACGGAACGCGATTTTTGGTCTCGATACTGACGGCACTAGGCTTGCCTAACCGTTTCAGGGCACCAAAGATGGTGACGCACAGTCTATGACCTACTTTATCGGACTGCTTGCGAAAGTGTATTCTTACATTCATATCTGAAGATGACCATATCATTCACGGAATGTGGATGTCAATCACCCTCAACTGGAGTTCCGCCCTGCCCCTAAACATCGACTTCTCAACCGAAGCGACCAAATCCACGGGCTTATTGGCCTCAACCTTCTTGGCCCACTCATTCTCAATGCCGAAGAATGAAATAGCGGGAATTTTGACGCTATTTGATTTCTTAAAAGTAAGTTCAATGTGCTCATTCCCCTTTCCAAATCGCCGCACGCTAATCGGCGAGACTTTCTTGAAAAGAAAAACCGGCTTGGGATTGCCTGTCCCGAACGGCGCGAGTTGATTGATGTCCTTCTGTAGATTCCAGTCAATGTCATCAATCGATAATTCAGCGTCGATAATTTCTTCATCGACCATAGGAATGTTCGCCACCTTTTCCGCCGCATCCGTCAAATGCTTCTCCAGAAAATGCACCGACTCATTGGCCACGGCAAATCCGCCGGAATATCTGTGTCCGCCGAACTGGGTGAGCACGCCCGTTGGCACGGCGCGCATGAGCTCGACGACGTTCGACCGCCCTTCCGAGCGGCATGAGCCTTTTATGGCATTATCGCCGTCGCGACCCCAGAGAAAGACCGGCCGGCTGAATTCGCCTGCGCAGGTATTGGCCACCAGACCAAGTAGCGATGGCCGCCATTCAGGATTTCCGAGGACGATAACGGAAGGAAATGCCGCCGCATCTTGACCGTGCCTGCCGTGCAAAGTCTTCTTCACTTCTTTTACCAGCGATGCGACCACGCCTTTGCGTTCATTGTTGATGGCATCCAGATGGTCTGCGAATTTCCGCGCGTCGGCATCGTTGTCGGCGGCAAGCAAACTGAACGCATCCATGGGCAAGCCCATTCGCGAAGCGGCATTGATGCGCGGCGTAACCATGAAGGCGATATCGTCTTCGGTCAGGTGTTGTTTTGCTATCTTTAATTTTTCAAGCAGACGAATCAGGCCTTTCCTCGGGCTTTTTCGCAGAACTTGCAGACCATAGTACGCAAAAACGCGATTCTCACCAACCAAGGGCACCATGTCCGACAATGTGGCTAGCCCTACCATGTCTAAAAACCACTTCTCATGCCCTTCTTTCAAAGAAATTTTCTCATCTTTGCTTTTTTCCTTCTTTGCTTCTTTGCCTTTCTTCAAAATCGCTTGAATCAATTTAAACGCCACTCCCGATCCGCAAATATTCTTGTCGGGATACGCGCAATCCGTCTGCTTATGATCGATGATGGCGAATGCCGGTGGCAATGATTCGCGGCCAGAAGATGGCGACACCGGCGGTTCGTGGTGATCGGTGATGATGACTTCCATTCCCAATTCATTGGCACGCTCAACCGGCTTCATATCGGATATGCCGCAATCCACCGTTATCAATAATTCCACCGCGTCATGAAGGGCTAGATGATCCACGGCGGCGATATTCAAGCCAAATCCCTCGTCGTGGCGATGCGGTATGTAAATGGAGAAATTCTTGAAACCGATCCTCTTGAAAAAATCACTCCAGATGACCGCGCCCGGAATGCCGTCGGCATCATAGTCGGCGTATATGGCGATGCGCTCATCGTTCTGAATGGCTTGAATGATACGCGCCGCCGCTTTTTCCGCGTCTTTCAACAGGAATGGGTCGTGAGTGTCGCGGATGTAGTCAGGTGTAAGAAATTTTTGGGCGGTATCGGAGTCAGTCAAGCCACGATGATGCAAGAGGTGCGCCAGCAATGGCGAAAAACCGGCAAGCTTGACCTGTTCGTCGTTGGAAAGTTGGCGGCGGATGGCGTAGGGCATGAGAGAAGTATAGCACGGGGCTTTGATTGACTTGTGAATAGATTAATGGTATGGTCAATTTTAGAAACTCTGAAACTTCCCGATAAATGTCGGGCTTGAGAAAGGCTTAGATTGAAAATTTCCTTAAACAAACTGCTTAAGCGACTAGAAGGAGCCGAGGCTAGTATCCTTCTTCTGGAAGGCGCCCTGAAAGATTTCATGGGCTTGTCAGACAATGCCAAGCTGATAAATATATTATTCATCCAACAGGTGGTCGCCGCCGCTTATGACTTGAAGATCGCCGATCTACGGGGAAAACGACGGCCTCAAATAATATCTGACGCCCGGGCGCTCGCCATGTGCCTCTGCGTTGAATATTCCATCGGCGGAACGCGTGACATTGGCCTGGCATTCGGCGGTCGACACCACACTACCGTAGTACATGCTCGAAGAAGGGCGATCAGTTTCAAAAGTCATCCCGTCTTCGGACAAAGATATACGGAATGCAAAAAAGTTCTTGATGATCACTTTCTTAAGATCATCAAAAAATAACTGCGACCAATCAAGCTCCGTTTAAAAGAACGGGGCTTTTTAATTTTCAGGCACGGAATTCTTGGATTCGGGTCAAATGGTGGAAATGACCCGATTGACTTAATCTGGAATAGGAGTATAAAAGTAACAGAAAGGAAAGGAACTGAACAATGAAAAAAACAAACGGGACCGCGACCTTCGCGGATACGCTTGAGGACTTCAAGACCAGCACTGAGAAGAAACGTCTTCGGAAAGAGAAAGCGGCTGAACAAGATCGCCAGCGATGGACGGAAAAACAAACGGAAGCTAATCGTGCCATCTCCGCTTTATTGGCGAAAGCCAACCGAGTAATTTCGGCTATGCTTTCCGGCAAAAAGTCTGACCCGGAATTCGCAGCGTATGTAATCGGATTATTCAACAAACACGGACACTCCTTCAATGACAGTCTCGGTGTTTGCGGATTTCCGCCACCGAAAGCTAAATGGGTCAAGGACCCAACCGCAGGAAAATCATTCGGCATACCGGGAATGACTGGTAAACGGCTTGTCGGAAGGCTCGAAGATTATAAGGTCCCCGTATGCGTACTCGTGCTCCATGAACAAAAGGATGAAAGCACAGATGAGTCGTTCTCGATGGAAAGGCCTATCGGACAGCATCGGGACGTCTCCAGCCCCGTGATTGCCCTGACTGCCAGGAACAAATCGTTTCTCTTCGCCCTTGATGAGAAAGCGACCAAGGATTGCCGAGTAGTCGCCCTTGAAGAAACGGTAACCGAGGGACTGGGTATGCGCACCTATGACGCTCTCAGAACATTTCCGGATGAAGATCGCTTCATGGACTCGCTTCGCGCCCTGACGGATAGAAAGAAAGCCCAGCAATTCTTCCTGGACAAATTCGGGGCTCCTTAATGACCGATGGAAATCAATTCAAACCCCGTCGCCTTACGCGGCGGGATTTTTTATTTGATATATTCGCTTCGCTCATATACCATCCTCGTTCGGACTCCGTGTCAACAAGTTGCCACGCGTCCTCACTCGTCGCTATAATACCCCCATGAAAGACTGCGTCTTCTGCAAGATAGTGAAAAAAGAGATTCCGGCGCATATCGTCTATGAGGACGAGGATTTTCTGGCATTCCTCGATATCAGACCAGAATCGCCAGGACACACTCTCATAATCCCGAAGGAACATTACCGATGGGTCTGGGACGTGCCGAATCTGGGAGAATATTTCGAAGCTGCCGGCCGGATAGCTCGCGCCCAACGCAAAGCTTTCGGCCAGGAAAAGATCGTGAGCAGGATAGTCGGAGAAGAGATACCTCATGCTCATATCTGGCTAATACCCGATTGGGCGGCCAAGGGAGACAAGATGGATTTTGAGGGGAATAAGAAAAAATTGATAGAGGCTTTGGGGAAATAAAATTCCCGCAGCCATTACGACCGCGGGAGTTGACTGAAGTTTCAATTAACTGACAATTTGCCAAGGAAGGACCTTGCCGGCCAAGAACGGCGTAACCATTCCGGCACCGCTGTCATAGCGTTTGGGCACTTCCCATGATTTCCGCACGAGCGTAAGTTTATTGTCCACAAGTTGAGCAAGCTTGTAGGCCATTAGCCCGTTACGCGAAGCGAAGTAGTTGAGGTTACCGAGCATTCCTTTTCGCTCGAACAATGTCACGAGCCACGGTATGGCTATTTCCGCTGGATTGAATACTCCGGCACAAGCGCATTCCACCAGATGTTTCGTACAAAACTTGTGCGGAGCGCTGTCGGTGATAGAGATCATGTATCCGACGGCACGCGTCGACCAACTGACAAGTTCATCCCTGTCTTCGGGACATTTCGCGCACGGCCAACAATGATTGTCGACGTTGCCAAGAACATTGTCCAGAGTAATGTTCAAGTGATGGCCCGTGATCGTACCGAATACCCGAGCACTTTGATCTTGTCGTAACTCTTGAATGAGATGGAGTGTGCGGCGATCAGTCACGTGT
>Ga0182027_10015803_pt1 | contig 10347 bp, 11 predicted proteins | sample 712E1DmetaG_FD_121300 | JGI IMG/M metagenome (GOLD analysis project Ga0182027, IMG submission 121300) | Permafrost microbial communities from Stordalen Mire, Sweden - 712E1D metaG (Illumina Assembly) | ecosystem: Environmental > Terrestrial > Soil > Wetlands > Permafrost | place: Sweden... | reverse complement strand
TTCACGGTGAGAGTAAGCGGTTCCGCTACATCAGCGTCGACCCGTTCCAATATGACGTCCAAAAGCGAGTTCCCGACACCAGCAAGGCGAAGCGTGTACTTGGATTTGAAGCAACCACTACTTTGAGCCAAATGCTGGACGAAGTAATTCCATGGATTAAGGCCCAAATAGATGCAAACGCCTTCTAACAGCAGCGCGGATCTCTCTATCGTAATACCGGTTTACAACGAAGCTGGGAACGTCCAGGCGCTTTTCGAGAGCTTGCAGGCGAATGTCGGCAGAGACGCGGAAATAATGATCTGTTACGACTTCGACGAGGACGATACTTTGCCGAAAGCCCGCGAATACGCGTCGGCATTCCCTCAGTTAAAATTCGTCAAGAACGCTTTCGGAAGAGGCCCTTTGGGCGCAATTAAGAGCGGATTCCAGGCCGCTACCAAGCCGGCGGTGCTGGTGGTCATGGCCGATCTTTCCGATGATTTGCCTCGCATACCCCAAATGCTTGAGTTATTCAGAGAGGGAGCTGATGTAGTCGTTGCCTCCCGATACATGCGCGGAGGGAAGCAGATCGGTGGGCCGTTCCTGAAAGGCCTTCTATCGAGAATTGCGGGCGTATCGCTGCACTATCTGACGGGCCTGCCTACGCATGACGCGACAAACAGCTTCAGGCTCTATTCCAAGAAGTTGCTTGATTCTACGGAGATCGAGAGCGACGGCGGCTTTGAACTGGGCATAGAGCTAACCGTCAAGGCGTATCTGCGGGGATTGAAGATCCGGGAAGTCCCCGCCACGTGGATGGATCGGGCTGCGGGACAATCTCGTTTTCGCCTATGGCAGTGGCTGCCGAAATATCTGCACTGGTATCTCATAGCCATCAAGGGATCATGGTTTCGGCTGAATAAAACATGAAAGAAGGAATTTAGCGGTCTATTAGCGAAGAATTCTAATAACTAGTGGTAGTAGCAATTTGGGCTACCAAAGAACGGCTCTGCAGAAGGAGGAAAGAATTGCTAAAAGCACAACTCTTCCACGCGAACGCTTTGGATAAACACCCGAAGTTACACGAACAGATCAACAACTTTGCGAGCAACTTGGATGATGATTCAATCGTAAGCGTAAGCACTACCGAGGTCGGTCCGGCGGGATCGCATGATTTTTACAGTTACACAGTCCTCATCGTTTACAAAGCAAAAGCGGTTTAATTTTTTCCGCAGAGAGCATTGTAGGTGCTTGTAACTTTGGCAATGTAGTTACGAGTTTCACGGTATGGCGGGATTCCGCCATGCCTTTTAACCGCGCCCGCGCCTGCGTTGTATGCCGACAGCGCGAGCGCGAGGTCGCCGAACTTATCCAGATTTCCCCTCATCAGCCTTACGGAGGCGGAAATGTTCTGCTCCGGGTTGTAGGCGTTATCCACACCCATGCCTCGGGCTGTCCCCGGCATCAATTGCGCGAGTCCCATTGCGCCGCGCCTGGAAGTGGCATTGGGATTGAATCTTGATTCCGTGAGGATAACGGCGATAATCAATCTGGGGTCGACGCCATATTTCTCGCTGTATCCAAGTATGCTGCTCGTAATGGAATCCACCTCGGCTGCGGTTAGTCTTGGATTTAGTCCAGCGATGGCTGATCGGTAAGGGTCGTAAATCTGTCTGGCTCGGCTGGAAAGATTGGCGCCTCTTCCCTGGTTTGCCGAAAGGAAAATGGCCGGATCGGAGCCTCTATAAGGAGCAGCCGACTTAGGTTTGGATTTCTCCGCGAGTTGCCTTTCTCTAGTGCTGACCACACTATCGTAAGCCACAGCTTTAAGATTCAAATCGGACAGGCTGGTGATAGAGTCAGGGCCGACCTTGACCAAAATGCGCAGAATACTGCCGTTTGATATGCTTGCGGAAGGTTCCTCGTGCGTCTTCACCACAAAACTCTCGTCATCAGTCACGAACAAGAAACTCAGGTTGCCCCCCGATTTCACAGTTCCGTTGATCTTGCCGGTGAGTTCGATGGTCTTTCCGAGGACGCTTTTTGGAGCATTTTTGAGGGAGGACAGGTCGCAGGATACAGCGCCCAGAGATTTTTTGGTCGCCAAATATTTATCAGCGGTCATTATGCCTGCTCTCGCTTCCAGAGAAGCCAGCAGAGATATGGCGGCAAGCACAAGAATTAAGGTTCTGGATAACAATTTAACAAGCATAAAGAGAATTTACCCCTGATCCGAAACATTTGCTACTACTTAATAATCGGACAATCCTGGGGGATTCTGTACAAGACAAAATACCGGGCAAATGGCGGAGAGGCCGGGATTCGAACCCGGGGTGAAGTTTAACCCCCACAACCGCTTAGCAGGCGGCCGCTTTAGACCACTCAGCCACCTCTCCTCGTGCCCATCATTTTACCACAGGGCATTCCAATTTGCAACACGCATGTCCGGGCTTTCAGCAAGTCTTCCGAAACACCGAAGTTCGTGTGCTGCATTGTGAATCTTTCGAGCGGCGCAAAAAGCCGCCCCTACGGTACTCCGCGAAGTATATACCGTAGGGATGTCACGATTTCCTATTTGCTAGCTGTTGACTTCGTCCTCGATTTTTTCTACGAATGCGTCGATGGCCATGGCTCCGAGATCACCGGCTTCGCGATGTCGGACCGATACGTGGCCGGCTTCTGATTCTCGATCGCCGACGACCAGCATGTATGGTATCTTTTGCATTTGGGCTTCGCGGATTTTGAAGCCTGTTTTTTCGTTGCGGGCGTCCAGTTTTGCGCGGAAACCGGCTGACGTCAGGCGCTCGACCACTGCTTCCGCATAATCTCTGTGCCTGTCGGCGATGGGGAGGATGACGATTTGAACCGGCGCTAGCCAGAGCGGGAACGCCCCCGCATATTCTTCGATGATTATGCCGATGAACCGCTCCAGCGAGCCGAGCGCGGCGCGATGTATCATCACGGGGCGGTGAGCCTTGCCGTCGTCGCCGATGTATTCCAGTTCAAAGCGCTCAGGCATAGCGAAATCCAGTTGGATGGTGCCTAGTTGCCAAGATCGGCCCATAGTGTCTTTGACGTGGAAATCGATTTTTGGGCCATAGAAAGCACCGTCGCCGGGATTGACGGCGTACTCTATGCCTTTGGTTTTCAGCGCCTCGTGTAGGGAGTTTTCGGCGGTTTCCCAAATCTCGGCTGAGCCGATTGATTTCTCCGGCTTGGTGCTCAGTTCTATCCTGTAGTCTTTGAACCCGTACTTGGCATAAAGCACATCGATCAATTCGATGATGCCGATGATTTCGTGCTGAATCTGATCTGGAGTACAGAAGACGTGAGCGTCGTCCTGCGTGAACGCTCTCACTCGGAACAGACCGTGAAGAACGCCCGATTTTTCATGGCGATGCACATGTCCAAGTTCCGCGAATTTCATCGGCAAGTCGCGATAGGAGCGCATGCCGTCTTTGTAGATCAGCATTGTGCCGGGGCAGTTCATAGGCTTTACAGCAAAGGTCTGCTGATCGATGTCTACGAAATACATATTTTCCCGATAAGTATCCCAATGGCCGCTTCGGTGCCAGAGGTCTTCGTTTAGGATCATGGGAGTCTTGACCTCTTGGTAGCCGTGATCTTTATGCAGTTGCCGCCAGTGCTCGATAATCTGGTTGTAGAGTATCGTGCCTTTTGGATGCCAGAACGGGAAGCCTGGACCTTCCTCATGGAAACTGAAAAGATCCAGTTCTTTGCCAAGCTTGCGATGGTCTCGCTTCTTTGCCTCTTCGATGTGGAGCAGATATTTATCCAGCTCGTCTTGAGATTGAAAAGCCGTGCCGTAGATACGCTGGAGCATAGGATTCTTTTCGCTGCCCTTCCAGTACGCGCCGGCCACGCTGAGGAGCTTGAACGCCGGAATCTGTCCGGTGTTCTCTACGTGAGGCCCTCGGCAAAGGTCTATGAAATTGCCTTGCTGATAGGTGGAGAGAATCTGATCTTCGATATCTCGTATGATCTCCAGTTTATAAGGCTCATCGGCAAAGATGCTTTCGGCCTCTTTGCGAGTGACTTCTTTTCTGACGAAGGGAAACGCGGTAGCAGTCATCTCATGCATTCGCGCCTCTATGGCCTCCAGGCTCTCAGGGGTAAACCCCTCAGGGTGTTGGAAGTCATAATAGAACCCATCTTCGATGGCGGGGCCGATGCCCAGCTTCACGTCTGGATAGAGTTCCTTGACTGCCTGAGCGAGTATGTGCGCGGCGCTGTGCCGAAGAGTCGTTAAATCGGGATGGCTGTTTTCCACGGGTCAAGCTCCTTTGCCTTTTGGGAAACTAAAGTAAGTCGTTCACTGATGATCAGATAAATGATACTAGAATTCACCCTGCCATTGCAATTAGGTGCGCGCGTATTTGAGATTCTGAGGGGTGAGTTGGGAATTGAGATTACAGAATATGAGGACTGAATAATTAAGAAAGCAGGGAGCTCAGACATGCTCCCTGCTTTCTTATTAGTCCAGGCCGACTGGAAAGCGCAAACGTCCCCGACCCATTAGACTTATTGTATGGTTGTAAAACAGCCCGAGTCTCGGAAGCGCCCAGACTAAAGTCGAGCAATTCCGGGTAGTACTTAGGATTTCCTATTTGTCTTACTTGGGTACTTTCCTTACTGTAGGCGCTTGGACTGCGGGTTTCTTGCGTATTGCGGGTTTTACGGCAGCTTTGACTGCGGGTTTCTTGCCTATTGCGGGCTTTACGGCAGCTTTGGCTGCGGGCTTCTTGCCTATTGCGGGTTTTGCAGCAGCTTTGGCTGCGGGCTTCGCTACCTTGGCTCCCGCTTTCACAACTACCTTCTTGGCAGGTGCTGCTTTTGCCTTATTCGGCTTCTTGTCGCTGTCTAGCGCGAAACACGGTATTACCGCAACGAAAAACACCAGTATCGCGAGCGCTAAAATTCGATGAATTGACTTCATAGATTGACAATCTCCTTTCAAGGTTTGCGCTTCCTTGTATATCATATAATACTACGCCATCAGAGTCAACTTGGTTTCAAGTATTTTTACCAGGGCGCTCATTCCCATCTAAGCGCATCAATGGGATGAAGCTCCGCCGCCTTCTTCGCAGGGTAAATGCCGAAGAATATACCTATGGCTGCTGAGACAATGAACGACAAAAATACCGCTTGCGGCCGCACTAGAGTCGCCCAGCCGAGAGTTTTCCCCACTATTATGGATATTCCGTACCCCAGACCGATTCCAATCAATCCTCCCAGGACTGAAACCACGAGCGATTCGGCAAGGAACTGCATCATTATATGACGTCCGGTTGCGCCTACGGCTTTGCGAATGCCTATTTCCCGGGTGCGCTCCGTGACGGAAACAATCATGATATTCATGATGCCGATTCCTCCGACTATGAGCGAAACGACGGCCACGCCTCCGAGCAGGGCGGTCATTGTGCCGGTCACGCTTTGAGAGGTTTCCAGTATAGCGGACTGGCTTCGGATGGAGAAGTCGTCGTTGTCCGGGAAAGGCGGCAGGAGGTGATGCCGCCGACGCAGAAGCGATGTTATCTGCTCCGTAGCCAAGTCTTGCTGGCTTTTCTTGGGCGAATCGGCCTCTACGTAAATCATGTTCAGATATGTCTGGTTGAACACCCTGCGCATTCCAGTTGAAAGTGGGATGATGATCACATCGTCCTGGTCCTGGCCGAAACTGGTTGAGCCTTTTGTTCGCAGGACGCCTACGACTTTGAACTGTATGCGGTTGACTTCAATATCCTTGCCGAGGATATCGGCGTCGGGACTGCCGAGCAGATTCGTGATTACCGTAGTGCCAATGACTGCCACCTTCAGCCTTCCGCTCACATCGGTCTTGGTAATGAAGCGTCCCTTATCGACTGGTGCGTTATTAATAAGCGAGTAATCAGGTACCGTGGCCAAGCCGCTGGTTTGGGCGTTTTTATTGCCGAGTTTGAGGGCAATGCTGCCACGACATGTAGGCGCTACGCGAGCTACTGTTTTGGCAAGGTTGCGTTGAATAGCATCCGAATCCCCAATAATCAGGGTTGTGGTCGATCGTTGACCGGGACCACGTATTTGTGGAGAGCCCGGCATGACAGTCAACAGATTGGTGCCAAGAGATGAAATAGAGGCGGCGATGCTCTGTTGAGCGCCCTCGCCGATGGCAAGCATGGCAATAACAGCGCCGACGCCGATTATTATACCCAGCATCGTCAGAGCAGTACGCAGCTTGTTGCCGGCCAGGCTTCTCAATGCGGTGCGGAGACTTTCTATGCCTATCATTCGTCTTCCTCCTTAGGGATCGAAAGCAGGAGGTCGGCGGCCCGCACTGGTTTGTCGACCTTGTCATCGTCCACTACTCGGCCATCACGTACACGGATTATTCGCTTGGCATGTTGCGCCACATCCGGTTCGTGCGTTACCATAACCACGGTGATTCCGGAGTCGTTCAGGTCTTGGAATATGTGAAGTATCTCCTCACCCTGGCGAGTTGCGAGATTTCCGGTTGGCTCGTCGGCAAAGATCAACTGTGGGTCACCTACTAGTGCGCGAGCGATGGCAACCCTCTGCTGCTGACCTCCGGATAGCTGGTTTGGGCGGTGGTGAATTCTTGCGCCCAAGCCCACCTTATCAAGAGCCTCGTGAGCCGCGGTTTCAAAGTTCAGCCTGCGTTTGCCGTAGTTCAACGGCAATTCTACGTTTTCCAATGCTGTTGATCGCGGCAACAGGTTGTAGGCTTGAAATACAAAACCTATTTTTTCGTTACGTATCTCAGCGAGTTCTACATCGTCCAGCGCGGCAACTTCTACCCCGTCGAGCAAGTAGGAGCCGGATGTCGGAGCGTCCAGACATCCTAGTATATGCATGAGAGTAGACTTGCCTGACCCGGAAGGCCCCATGATAGCCAAGAAGTCGCCCTTGTCAACACTCAGATTGATTCCACGCAACGCATGTACGGTGGTATCACCAATTTTGTATGTTTTCGTAACGTCTCTTACTTCGATTAACATGACACTACCGTCCTCGGCCGCCGCCACCGCCAGGCACCCGGCCGAACGGACTGAAATTGGGGCCACTCCGCGCGTTCGGAGTATAACCGGCGAGAACCACAGTTTCCCCTGCCTTCAAACCCTTCACTATCTCAGTCATAGTCTCGTCAGAGACGCCGGTCGTGACTTTGCGAACCTGCACCGACTTGCCATTCAATACATATAAAACCGTGTTCTTCTTTTGGGTTTTGACGGCTTCTATTGGCACGGCCACGATGTCTGCATGATCTGTTATCATGATTACGGCCGTCGCGGTCATTCCAGGTTTAAGAAGACCTCCGGGATCATCCAGGGCTATCGTGGTATCATAGGTCACGACGTTCTGCTGGGTCGTTGGGCCTGAGGCTATCTTGGAAACGTGACCCGTGAATGTCGTGTTCGGGTAGGCGTCCACAGTCACGGCGGCATCCTGTCCCAGCGCCACGCTACCTATATCGGTCTCATCCACCATGGCGTCCACTTGAAGGCGATGGAGATCGACCACGGTGATGAGGGTAGTGGTGGATAATCCGGCGGCTACGGTTTCTCCCTGTTGGATGGGCAACTGAGTAACCGTGCCTGTAATGGGAGACCGGATCAGAGTTTTGTCGTACTGAGCTTGAGCGTAGGCCACCTGGTCTTTTGCCTGATTGACCTCAGCTTCGAGTTCTAATACCGTCTGGCTTTTTATGGTATCTTGCGCCATGCCGGCTGTCGCTGTCGCCATCGCGGCGTGCGCGCTCTTTAGCGTATTTCTGGCTGTAGTTATGTCATCATTAGTCTTGATTCGCGCGAGATTGAGATTCTGTTGTGCTGAATCTAGCTGGGCGGCGGCAACATCTGCTGCCGTCTGAGCCGTATCTACGTCCTGGTTTGCGATGTACCCTTTCGCCAAGAGTTGTTTATCACGTCCCAGGATGGTTTGTGCATTTCGTTCACTGGCTTTGGCCTGATTGACGGCAGCCACAGCGGCGTTGATTGTCAAACTTGCATTCTTCACTGCCTGGTCATACGCAGTCTGTGCCGAGGCTAGGTTAGCCGTAGCCGAAGTGATGCCGCTGCTGGTGGTAGTCCTCTCAAGGCCAACGCCACTGGTTTCAATCTGATATTTCAACTGCGCGGCCTGGAGGCCGGCTTTTGCTTGATCCAGTTGGGCCTGGAGGTCGGGCAAATCGAGTTCAGCGATCACCTCTCCGGCTTTGATATTGCCGCCGACATCGGCATACAGCCGCTTGATACGACCGCCTATTTGTGATGCGATGTTGACCTGTGCTCCGGTTTGCGCGGTAACGGTGCCGGTAGCCGATATCTTTTGAGTGATCGTATAAATCTGCGACTTGGCAGTTATCATGCCGGCGAGCGGATCAGTCTTCTTGAGTCTTGGAGCTATTATCAAGACAGCAGCGGCCAATACAACTATCGCCACTATGAGGCTGATAATCTTCTTCCTTCGGATTTTTCGCTTTCGGACAGCCGCCGCGGTCAAATTAGTTGCTTGCAATTCCATTTTGCTATACCCCCTCTTTCACTGTTCCGCCCATGGCATGCTCCAGAGTTGCGCGAGCGATACTCAGGCCGTAGCGAGCCGAAAACTCGTCTACCTCGGCTTTCAGCATCGCCGACTGCGCATCCAGCACTTGAAGAAAGATTGCCACACCGGCCTGATAGCTGCCTGTGACCGAATCCAGAGTTGCCTTTGCGCTGGCAACTTCAGCAGTTGCTTCCCTTAGTTGCTCCTCGGCGGCCAGAACGCCTAAGCGCGCTTGTACCACTTGACCGGCAATTGTCTGTTTGTCGTTATATAAGGTTTCCTCAGCCGAAACTACCTGCGCTTTTGCCGAGCGCACCGCGCCGGAGGTGGATCCGAAGTCGATGGGTGTCCACACGAGATTGAGCGTCCACTGCCAGGAATCATTCTGCCCGGATGCAGAAGATACAGTGCTATGTGACCGTTCCGCTGAGGTGGTAAGCGCTGGAAGGTTTCCGGTCGAGGCCACTTTGACTGCTGCCTGCGAGGCCATAATCTGATAGGCATCCGCGCGAATCTCGGGTCTCTTAGAAAATGCTACCTGAACCGCTTGGTCCTCTGGCAGCGGCGGCGTTTCCGGCTCTGTTCCTTCAGCGATCTGAATGGGGCTAAGGACATTGATGCCCATCGCCGCGTTCAGATTTACGCGAGCCTGGTCGGCGTTATTTTTCGCCGTGACCAGATCCAGCCGGGCTGAAGCCTCGGCCGTTTGGGCGGTCAGAACGTCAGTAAGAGGAGCCATGCCCGCATCCTTGCGAGCCTGCGCCTGTGCTACGTGTCCTTGTTGGTCCTTCAGGTTTTCGGTGAATACATCTACTAAATGGATATCTTGAAGTAAAGTGTAGTATGCCTGTTTTACGCTCAGAATAACATTCGCGCTGGTTCCTTTCAAAGTTTCCGTTGCGGCAAGGCGCGCGCGTTCCGCCTCTCTTATTTGCGATGGAGTTCGTGAGAAATCGAAGATAAGCTGACTTGCACCGGCGGTTACGGTCGTGCCGGAGTTTTGATTGGCGCTTCCGGCAAGATCAGTAGAACCTGAAACCGACGTGCCCGGCAGCAGTTTCGAGCGCGCCTGGCTTACCGCTCCGGCCTGAACCTCCACCTGGGCCATTGCCTGTCGGATTGACGCCTGGTTCTTGAGCGCCAGATCGATACAATCAGCCAGGGTGAGTACTTTGCCGGCAGTAACCGACTGAGGCTGTCTCACCGGCACGGAGAGGTCGGCTCGAACGGCTGAGCAGCAGAGAAGCATGGCTGCCATGATCGCTATTCCTGGATAACGCAAGGTTAGTCTCCTTCCTTCATAACAGGTGACTGGATTTTTCCGAGCAGGACGTGCAAATTTCGCAAGTCTTCATCCTCTAATCCATCCGTCAATTCCAACATGCAGGCGCGATGTAAAGGCTGAAGTTCTGCTACCAGTTCTCTCCCGCGTTCAGTCAATTCCGCGAAGATAACTCGCCGATCTGTGTGCATCCTTATGCGCTTGACGTATCCGGCTTTGACAAGCCTATCCACAAGACCGGTCACATTCCCGCCGGAGACCCATAAACGTTTGCCGAGTTCGCTCAGCCGGGTTTTCCCACCGAATTGGAGTTGCGACAGTATGCCGAACTGTGGGCCGGATAGGCCGAGATGGGCAAGGTGCTTGTCCAATTCTTTCCTGAATAAGGCCGCGGTACGGATTAGGTCGCCGCAAACTCTCAACACGTTTGTATCGCGTTGTTCCATTGTCAAAAAGCCTCACAAACATTACTGATGACGTAGATGTTTGGGCCTCCGTTCCACAAAACTTTACACATAAAC
>Ga0182027_10015802_pt1 | contig 10347 bp, 11 predicted proteins | sample 712E1DmetaG_FD_121300 | JGI IMG/M metagenome (GOLD analysis project Ga0182027, IMG submission 121300) | Permafrost microbial communities from Stordalen Mire, Sweden - 712E1D metaG (Illumina Assembly) | ecosystem: Environmental > Terrestrial > Soil > Wetlands > Permafrost | place: Sweden... | reverse complement strand
CGATCCATCGACGCCCTATGGAAGGAAATCGGCGACCTGCTCAATGCCGTTACACCAAGCGAATGTTCAAACTTCTTCGCCTCGTGTGGATATGTAAACACTTAAATCGAAAACGCTCTAGCCTAAAGGAAAGGCCCTCTCCGGAGGGCCTTATTTATTCCGTTTTTCTGGATTTGGACTTTGCATCCGCTTCGGCCATTTCTGGATTCCAGAAATAATGAACGGGGATGCTGAGCTTTCGCTTTAGATATTGCAGGTACTGTTTTCCGACCACGTGGGTAAGAACGACTGTCTCCATGAAGTCGCCCTTTTCTAGGGTGTAAGTCTGAGTTGTTTCATCGACCAGTGCTACAAACACACCCTTAGCTCTTAATACCTTGACCACGTTCGCTGATGAAACGCAATCGCCCACTTAGGCCACTAGCTCCTGACCAGGTTCAATAAAGTTGATCCCCTGGTAGCCTAAAGTCTTAAACAGGTCCTCGTGAAGCGACACTTGGGTATAGCGATAGTGCCGCCCGGGGTTTGAGTGGAGTTCCTTCCACACTTCCTGTGGTGCAACCTTCAAGAAATGTTCGATGTTTCCATATGCCTTGATGTGCAGATCAATCGTCCCCTTCAATCCGGTCTGGAAGTTCTCCTTGACCTCATCGAGGCTGTGTCCGTTGGCCGCGTAGTCAATTTCCAGACCTTGAGCGAACCAAGAGTCGCCGTCTTGGCAGATGATGACCTTCAAGTTGCCAATCCCCACAACGTGGGTCGAGCCATCCGTGCCGTGGATAGCCGTCGTCTGCGGAGAACTCCCCTTGCCTTTGCTCAAAGCCTTCTTGGGGTTCTTCTCAGCGCTCGTCATAATTCCTCCCGCCCTAGCCCGTTACTGCAAGATTCCTCTTTGCAGCCCAGCGAGTTCGACTCGCCTTTTGGGCAATTGTGACCCTCTCTTCAGGGCTAAGCACCTTGGCTCGCCCCTTCCCTCCGGCTAGACCGCCTCGTCGGGAGGCAGCCCGCTTACGTCGCGTTTCAGACGACACTTCACTGGTCGCCTCCTGTACCAAGCGAAATGCCTGCATATTCAGGTCCAAGTAGCAGCCTCCTCTCATTGGACTGGACTCACAGCGCACAAAAAGCGCTCAATTGTAGCCCTGAGACACCTTTGTACCGCAGAAGTTACGGTACAAGCAAGCGCAATCGTAATGTTCGCCACGCCATTACGCCATGAGCCCAAGTCTACCATCTGAGATCGTAAATCTCTGCACAAAAGTGACCATAATGCTTGACACATTTGTTGCACTCAAGCATAATGGTCAGTATGAACAAACTGGACACCTTGAAGCGCGTCCAAGTCGTTAGATGCTTGGTCGAGGGGAATAGCATCAGGGCCGTCGTCAGAATGACTGGCGTGGCCAAAAATACCGTTGCCAAGTTACTGCTTGACCTTGGAAGCGTCTGTGAGCAGTACCAGGATAAGCACCTCCGCAATCTGCCGTGCCGCCGGGTCCAGTGTGATGAAATCTGGTCTTTCGTCTATGCCAAGCAAAAGAACGTTACGGAAGAGCAGATGGCAAAAGGGGCCGGAGACATCTGGACTTGGACGGCGATCGACGCCGACACGAAATTGGTTCCCTGCTGGATGGTTGGCCAGCGCGATCTTGTAACCGCTACGGAGTTTATCGGCGATCTTGCCTCTCGCTTGAGGTACAGGGTGCAATTGACCACTGACGGTCACAAGCCTTATCTGAATGCCATTGAGGACGCCTTTGGCAGAGATATTGACTATGCACAGCTAATCACGGTCTACGGAGCATCTGGAGAAGCGCAGACACGTTACAGCCCTGGCCAATGTATCGGAATCGAGTGCAAGGCCGTCACGGGGAATCCAGACCCGGCTCATATTTCCACGTCCTTTGTTGAGCGTCAGAACCTTACCATGCGGATGTCGATGCGCCGGTTCACCCGGCTCACAAACGCGTTCTCAAAAAAGCTAGAAAACCACATGGCCGCGATTGCGCTGCATTTCATGTACTACAACTTCTGCCGGGTCCATCAGACCCTACGCGTGACGCCCGCAATGGAAGCTGGGGTTGCCGATCACGTCTGGTCTGTTGAGGAAGTGGTTGCGCTCCTAGAATCAAGGTCCATTCTGGAAGGAATCGCTGGGACTGTGGATTCAAACTGACCCACTACCCGGGTTCCAGAGATCATTGCGATTCCGCGCGAATCTGTTAGCCTTGTCCCTGTTGAAACTTGAGCACCATGTGCGAGCTTCTTACGAGCCCGCAAGGTGTGCGGCCAGTTCGGCACCCTCCAGCCGCACTGGGCAAAGCTGAAAAAGACGTCGTTCTGCGTAAAACAAGCTGCCGCACACCCGTTGGAGAATTGCTGGGAGTGGAAACCGCCTTGGAACCAACTGTCCCAGACTTGCCGGATATGCCTCGTAAGCGGTTGCCTACCTGGGCCACCGTGCGCGAAGTGGCTGTATTTGCTATCTTTACTGCCTTCTTTCTGGTTTACGGCCTCACTCCCATTCTGGGCGGCGATGGCCTGGGATTGGTGGGAGCCGACGAGCCCCGCTACGCCCAGATCGCGCACGAGATGCTGGACCGGTTCGACGTTGCCCATACGTTGAAGGATCGCCTGAGTGCTTGCGTTACCCCCTATCTCTACGGCCATCCCTGGCTCGAGAAACCGGCGCTCTACTACTGGCGAGCGATGTTTCTGTTTCAGGATTTCGGTGTCCATGACTGGAGCGCAAGGCTACCCTCTACGACCTTTGCCTTCATCATGATCGGCCTTATCTACCTGCACATGCGACGATTCCGTCCCGGTGGGCACCTGGACGCGGCCCTGATCACGGTGGCGTGCGTGGGAATTATTGGCTTTGCCCGCGGCGCATCCACCGACATGCAGATGGCCGCGCCCTTAGCCATTGGGCTACTCGGGTGGTACGCCTGGTACGAGACCAACTCGAAATTCTGGCTCTACGATATTTACTTCTTTACCGGCCTGGCCACGCTGGCAAATGGACCCGTCGCGCCGTTCCTGGCCGCCCTTATCATCGCCGCCTTTGCCTTATTGCGCCATGAATGGTCGATTGTGCGACGTTCCTTCTGGTGGCCGGGGGTGGTGCTCTACTTCGCCATGGTTCTGCCCTGGTTCATTGCCGTGCAACATCAGAATCCCACCTTCTTCCGGGAGTTCTTTCTGGAGCACAACCTGGAGCGGTTTGCCACCGATCGATACGAGCACTCACAGCCGTTCTGGTACTACCTCGTGGTGGTGGCGCTGGCAATGATGCCTTGGACGGTGGTTGCCGTGCGCGCGCTGGCCGACGGAATTCAGACCTCTGTAGCGGAGTGGCGACTGCGCTACTCACGCAGTGCGCCCCCCTGCGCCGGCCGGCCTGGCGACGCGTTTCCCGAGTTCCTGGTCCTATGGGCGCTCATTCCGATTATCTTTTTTTCGTTTTCGCAATCCAAGCTGCCGGGTTATGTTCTGCCCTCCATCCCACCGATCGCAATTCTCACTGGAGACTTCCTATTTCGCCGCCGGCGGGGCGGACTCAGCCGATGGCTTATGGTGGGTCATGCCGTGCTTTGCGGTGTCATGACCATGGCCGTACTCCTGCTGCCATGGTTCGTGGCTCATGGCGCACAAATGCCCCCGGCACATGCACTCATAGCGGCCTTGGTTGCCGCTTCCGGCGCCGCATTCCTGATCCTCATCGTGATCAAAGGTTTCGGTGTGGCCCAACTCAGGCTGGTTACCTGTGGAGTGATGGTGGTGCTGGTTCTATTCCTGTATGGCGCAGGCCCGTTCTTCGGCATTCCCGAAGTGAGCGCCACCAAGCGCGTGATTCACCTGTTGGATCGCTCCTACTCCGCACGGCCCCTGGCAGTTAAGCTCGGTTCGATGGCCCCGGAGAGTGAGACGGTCGCGGTCTTTCGCGTGCGCCGCGACGTCGAGTACGGACTCTCGTTCTATCGCAATCGCGAGGTCGTGAATTACGAGCACAACGGCGTGCCCGACGAGCAGCACATCCTGGTGGCGCGGGTCACGGGCCGCGGCGGCGTCGATCTGCACACCCCGGCGGATTTGGAGCAGTATTTGGCAGGCCGGCATTATGAAGAGGTCTTCAGCTGGCCTGAGCAGGGACTGGAGGTCTATCTGGTTGGCGCTCGATAGACTGGATAAAGTGCGCTTCAAGTTGCACATGGCGGCGACACGTGTCAAAGTGTCGGGAAGGGTATTGCAGCATCGAATGCAATGGAGAAGCAGGCGGCCGCGCGGCCGAACCAGTTTCCAGCCTTGCCCGGTAAGGATCGGCCCTTAAGCGTGGGGAGCAGTATGGCATCGAGTACTTCCAGTGAAATTCTCGACCTCCGCCATTTTTCGGCACCGATGCTCCGTTCGGTGCTTGAAGCTGAGGGAGAGCTCTGGAAGCAGCGGTTGCATTGGGATTATCGGGCTTCGGCACGATTGCTGATGCAGTACCTGGACAACCACTTGTTGCCGGGATATGCGGCGGTGGTGGGGGACCAGGTTATCGGCTATGTCTTCTGCGTGTACGAGGAGACAAAGGCGGTTATCGGCGACGTGTTTGCGATGCCCAACCAGCCGGATGCGCATGCGGTTGAGGAGATGCTGCTACGCCATCTGCTGGAGCTGCTGGTAAATTCGCCGCAGGTGGACCGCATTGAATCGCAACTGCTGGTTCACCCTTCAGGCACTCACTCCGCGGTATTTCGCGCAGCTGGTTTCGAGCTCTTCCGGCGGCTTTTCATGGTCCAGCAACTCCAGAATCTATGGAGCCCGCCGCGGATGGACCTGCCGAGCGAGCTCGAGTTGCGGCCCTGGCGGGACGAAGATCTGACATCCGCCGGCCGGCTGATCTGCGAGGCCTACCGCGACCATCCCGACAGCCTGATCAACGACCAGTATCGCTCGCTCCACGGCTCCATGCGCTTTCTCAACAACATCGTGCGCTACTCCGGCTGCGGGACGTTTTCGGCGCCGGTGTCGCACGTCGTTGTGCACCGCGCCACCCGCGAATTCGTCGGCCTCGTGCTGGGTTCGCGCGTGAGCCCGGAAAGCGGCCACATCACACAGGTTTGCGTGCACCCAGCCTACCGGCGTCATGGCATGGCTCGCATGCTGCTTTCTGTGGCCGCCTTCCACTTCATGCGTCAGGGCGCGACAGAGATATCCCTCACAGTGACGCAGGCCAACCAGAGGGCTATCGAACTCTACCTGGGCGAGGGATATACCTGCCAGCATCGCTTCGATGCGGCGGTGTGGAAGAGGAACGTAAATAGCTAGGGGTCAGGGATCAAGGGTCAGCGATCGGTTTTCATTTCTTGGCTTGAGGAGTTTTAGCAGGCCCTTGGGGGCTTCGCGGCAGGCGCAGTGTTTCTGGTGTTCGCGGTGCCATTGGATTCTCTGCGCCAGCGTAGCTTTCGGCGTCATTTTGTTTGCTGCGTGCCAGAGTCTGTTCATGGGAGTCGCAAGTAGAGTACTCCGAAATCGCATACCTCGGGAGCTAACCGCGATTTCTCAGTGCGCCGATTTCAGTGTGAGGACAATCGCTATTCAAGCCGTTGTCGTTACTCTTTGAGGTTGGGCCATGCCTGCAAAGGCGGATTTGGCCCGGTTGCATAGTCCCTAAGTCTTTTCCAATCGAAAGATGAGCGTGAAGGGAGCGAAGGGTAGGCGAAGCGGGTTTTTGTCCTTTCGGGTTTTGAAATTGATTCATGCTAGCAGCCGGGGCGGAGGGAATGTGGGAATCGCTCCGCACGATCTTCATGTTCCGATGCACTCTACGGGCGATTTCCAAGGTTTGTGGGAAGGGCGGTAAACACATACTATGGTTTTCCGGGCTTTCCACAAACCGCCATTTCCTCCGCCCTCTGTCCCCGCCTTCAGTCCTACGCGGTCAGCCGCAACCGCTCAAACAGTTTTGCTTTTGCCTGTTGCATTCGCCGTGCCGGGTCGGTGTCGCCAATGGCTGCGGCGACCCTGTTGAGCGCGTTCATGCTCAGTCCATCGCGCAGGTACTGTGCCGGTTTGTCGAACAACGACAGGGCCTCCAGCGGAGTTTGATAGCGCTTGTAACGGATGCGCTTGCGGCCCTTCTCATCGATCTCGACCTCCGCCTGGGCGCAAGGGCGATGGTAGTTCAGATACTCCCGATAGAAGCTGTTGATTGTGTCGGCATGGCCCGCGTCGATGTATCCATAGCCGATGTATTTGCGAATGACGGCGCCGTTCTTGGTCTCCACCAGGCCATTGTCGCCGCTTTGCCGAGGCCGGCTCTTGGTCTGTTCGACGCGCAGTTTATTGAGCAGACGAGCCACGGTTTTATTGATAAACTCGCTGCCATTGTCGGAGTGAAAGCCCAGGATGCGAAAAGGAAACTGACGCAGCATGTGCTCCAAAACCGGCTCCAGATAGGCCTCCGAGATGCGCGGCGTTGAGCCCACCACCTGCCACTGCGTGACCTCGTCGACAGCGTTGATGTGATAAATGCCCTTCTCCCCGCTGCCCGGCTGATCGCCCTGATGCACCGTATCCAGACGCAGAAAACCGGACTGGCCCTGCGGCTGAGGCTTGCGCCGCTCGCCGATCGAGACCGTTGTGGGCCGGGTCTTGGTGTAGTTCAAAAGCCGCTCGCGGTAGCGTTGACTCTTGCGCAGGTTGTACAGGTGAGCGACGGAAATCGTAGCCAGCCGCGCATACTCGGGCCGCTTGTAGAGCAGGTGTTCGCGCTCCAGTATGCGTCGTGTCGCCGGGCCGCTCAGCGTCTCGTGCGCCTCGTCGACCGAGGCCGGCAACTCGATGTCGGCTCGCGTGTAGAGTTGCGTGAAACGCCGCCGTCGATAGACCGTCACCTGGACCCGTCCGCTGGCCGTGTAGCGAGCGATCAGCCGCGTCGGGGTGCCCCCTGAGCCCGCCCGGCTCAGCCCAGTCATCTTTTCGATGTAGCGCCGCAGCAGGCCACGCGACTCCTTGCCCTGCAGGGCGTACCCCTGCCCGACCAGCACCCGCTCCACCCAGCCATAGAGCTGCTGGCGGTCCTCGGCCTCAAACCGGACTCCCTCGCTGGCCGCCACAAACCGGCTAATTGATTCCAAACTCAACTTCTCTCGGTCGTCCATGCGGATGTTCACTACCCACCATGACCGCCCCTTCAGGCTCATCTCGTGTTGGAAGAGAGTCCCTATTCCCTGCTTCTCCCCTTCCCTGTATACTGAAGATTCGGCAACCCTCCGGGGAACCCGTGTGTAACGCGTCCCGGTGAGTTCAGGTTTCCGTAAAGCACTCAAGGATTTGGAGTTGAACGATGGCACAGACATGCGATATTTGCGGCAAGGGCCCGCAGTTCGGTAACAACATCTCTCACGCGCACAACGTAACCCGCCGGCGCTGGAACGTCAACCTCCAGGCCGTCAAGGCCCTGGTCAACGGCAACCCCAAGCGGATCCGCGTTTGCGCCAGCTGCATCAAGAGCGGCAAGATCACCAAGACTGGCCCCTCGACCGCTCCGAAGGCTGCTGTAACGACCGCTTAATCAGCCTTTTAAGCCATCCTCTGGATTGGCACAACAAAACCCCGTCCGGCGTGGACGGGGTTTTGTTGTGCCCGCTCGCTTTGGCAGCGGTTTACGGCTCCTGCCTGGTAAACGTCAGCGAGCCTGAATTGATGCAGTAGCGCAGCCCGGTCGGCCGCGGCCCATCCGTAAAAACATGCCCCAGGTGTCCCCCGCAGCGGGCGCATGTCACCTCCACCCGCCGCATCCCGAATGTCGTGTCCGCGTGCTCGGCAACTGCTGTGGAATCAGCAGGAATCATGAAGCTCGGCCAGCCGCACCCGGAGTCGAATTTGGCTCCGCTCATGAACAGCAGCGCCCCGCATCCCGCGCAGTGGTAGTTTCCAGTCTCATGGTTCTCGATCAGAGCGCCCGTGAAGGGCCGTTCAGTGTCTTTCTCGCGCAGAATCCGATACTGCTCCGGCGTCAGTTGCGCGCGCCACTCGGCTTCGCCGCGCACCACTTTTTCAGGCGTCTCAGCCATGGGTAACCTCCTGCAGTTCATAAAGGGGAAAATGCATTACACAGGTTCAGCTCGTGTCACGAGCCTAACATCGATTGGATGCGGACGGCGGCGAAAAGCCTCGTCATACTTCTGCAATGAGCTCAATCTCGATGAGTGCGTCCTTGGGTAGCCGCGAAACTTCCACCGTGGTTCGCGCCGGGGCAGCGCCGTCCTTGCCGAGATATTCCGCGTAGACCGCGTTCATGGCCGCAAAGTCATTGAAATCAGTCAGGAAAACGGTCGCTTTCACCACCCGCTCCAGCCCGCTTCCGCCAGCCACAAGAACAGCCTTGAGGTTTTCAAGCACTTGGGTGGTCTGCTCGGAAATTCCGCTAGCCACAATCTGCTGCGTTGCCGGATCCAGAGGGATCTGTCCCGCTGTAAAAATCAGATTCCCCACGCGCACAGCCTGCGAATAAGGCCCAATCGCCGCCGGCGCTCCCTCGGTTGCAATTACCGTCCTGTTCATGATTTTCATTTTAAATGCAGAACAGGGCTAACTCGCGCATTCAGAACCAAAGGTCTGACCGTCGAGACAAGCCCTGTTTTTGAACTTCGACTTGCTTTCCCAGCATCGGCGCTGGACAACAGCAATCGCGGAGAAAGGGTTATTGCCAGATGGCCAGAACGCCGCCGCTGAGGTACATCGCGACTAGCCAATAGAGAGCATTGATGCCGAAAAGCTTGAACGGTTTGCCCTCGCTGATGTGCCCCGCGAACAAGGGGGGAACTACGAAGCCAAGCCCGCAAATTGCACCTACCAGCGAACCCTTGCCAAAGCCCGCCCAGTGAGTCAGGGGAATGATCTTCGCCAGCGCAAACGCCAGGATGAGATTGGAAATGAAGATCAAAGCCATCACACCGCCTGCATTAGACGCCGTTGCACCCTCTCTATGAACCAAAGCCTTGTAATCCTTGCTGAAAAGGACGCCGTACCAGAGATACCCCAGCACCCATTGAATAACGGCCGCAACTAGAACGGCCAACACATTGACGCCATGAAAAACCATCGAGAACCCTCCGCGTTGAATTGATGTTCGGCTCCCGGTGCTTGTAAATCCGATGAAATGAATGGAATCACTGGATTGGACACAAGGAGTCGCGCCACCACTCTGCGGGACCCGAAGGGCAAAGTCAAGGCAATTGCGGCGCGGCAGGCTCAGACTAGACAACACACGAATGGGGTATTGGCGAACGATTTTCGCTCAGCGTCTTTTGAGCGATTCGAGTTCATCGAGGGACCGGGGCCAGTCGGAACCAAGCAGTCGCGACAGACTCCGGTCTGCCAGGACTTTTCCGCCGGTCTGGCACTGGGCGCAGTAGTTGGTCTCGTTGTCGGCATAACGGATGCGCTGCACCTTCTGCCCACAGCGTGGACATGGCTCGTTATAGCGGCCATGAACGGCCATCTCGGGACGAAATGCTGTGACTTTCTCAGGAAAAGCTTTTTCCGCTTCGCCCCTCAGGCGATCCATCCAGACGGTAAGAGTGGAACGAGTGGCCACAAAGAGGCGTTCCCACTCATCGGACTTGAGCTTGTGAGTGAGAGCAATGGGTGAGAGCCGGGCCGCATGGAGAATCTCGTCGGAGTAGGCATTTCCGATGCCACTGACCAGCCGGGGATCTGTCAGAGCACGCTTGAGGGTTCGGTTCTCAAAGGTGAGCGCGGTGCGGAACCCATCGAGATTTGTCGAAAATATCTCGACCCCGCCCGGATCGATCGCACGGAGAGGCTCTTCGCCACGGATGACGTGGAGTGAGGCGCGGCGCTTGCTGCCGGCTTCGGTCAAAACAAGTGAGCCAGAGGGGAAATCGAAGGCTGCCAGGTTTTGCCGGCCGGAGAGCTTAGCCTGCGGAGGACGCCAGTGGAGACGGCCGGCAATCATGAGGTGCAACACAAGCCAAAGATCGCCGTCGACGCCAATAGCGATCCGCTTGCCGATGCGACGGAGGCTGTGCACTGTGCGGCCTTCGACGCTGGAGAGCGGAGGATCCGCGGTACGAAGCAGGAATGCGCTTGCCAGACGAACTTGCTCAATTGGCTGCTCGCGAATGCGCTCCTCGAGGGCGATTATGTAGGCGGCTATGTCGGGGAGTTCCGGCACAGATACAAGATTGCAGCCGGGACACTCGATTTCGCAACGGAAATGTATGCCACGCCAGGTTCTTATAGAATTTCTCCTATTACCGTAGAGTTGGTTTCTTCGATTCCACGTTCCCAGGTCCCCAAATGCGAGGGACCTGGGGCACCCAAAACTCT
>Ga0182027_10015801_pt1 | contig 10348 bp, 8 predicted proteins | sample 712E1DmetaG_FD_121300 | JGI IMG/M metagenome (GOLD analysis project Ga0182027, IMG submission 121300) | Permafrost microbial communities from Stordalen Mire, Sweden - 712E1D metaG (Illumina Assembly) | ecosystem: Environmental > Terrestrial > Soil > Wetlands > Permafrost | place: Sweden... | reverse complement strand
CGCTGCTGGCTGCGCGAGCGGCTCGGCAAGCCGGCCGAATGCTCCACTGTGGAGCCTGAGCTGAGGACCATCGCCGGCGGTCATCAGGTTGCCTGCCACTTCGCCGATCAGGTCACTGAGCAATCGGTCCAGGAGTCGGCGGCTACACAATCGGTCATCGACACCGCGGTCGCAGCGGACTGACGCCGAAATCCGACGGTTTGCGGACCGGGGCGTCCCCATTTCCACGTCGGCCAGTATCCGCTGTGGATACGCCGTATGCAGATCACGCAGGTTTGATATAGGGTGACACTGCGTCTCGGCGCCCTAGACGAGGTGTGCCGTCTTCGCAGCCATGACGGAGGAACCCATCGCGCCGCAGGGCGCGGTTGCTGCCGGTTCCCTGGTTGGTGACAAAGGGAAGGGAATGGAGATGAAGCGTTTAGCGTCTTTTCTGGCCGTGGCGGCCCTGATAGCCACGGCCTGTAGCAGCAGTTCGACCACGTCGGCCCCGGCCACGACCGGGCCCGCCGGCGCGGCCACCCCAACTACGGCACCCGTTGCAACCCCGACGCCCGGATCGACGGCGGTCGAGGGCGGCAACATGATCGTCGCGCTCGACGGCGACATGGTCTTTGCCGACCCGTCACTCGTCAGCGATGGCAACTCGCTCTACGTGGCGGCCCAGGTAGTCCAGAACCTGGTCCAGCTGCAGCCCGGCACGATCAGCACCGTTATCCCGGTCCTGGCCGCGGCCCTGCCCACCGCGAGCTCCGACGGCCTGACCTATACGTTCAAGCTCCGGACCGGCATCAAGTTCCACGACGGCACGGACTTCAACGCGGACGCCGTCGTCTATAACTACACCCGCTGGCAGGCGTACGGCAAGGGCGATCTCCAGGACAACGCCTATTACTACGGCGCCGTCTTCGGCGGGTTCGGGACCTCCTCGAACATCGCCTCCGTGACGGCTTCGGATGCGAGCACGGTGGTCTTCACCCTGAAGACCCCGCAGTCGAACTTCCTGCTCGCCTCGACCCTCGCGGTCTTCGGCATCCAGAGCCCGACCGCGCTCAAGGCCGCCACCGCGGACTCGACGCCGCTCTCGAAGAACAAGTACGCCGAAGGCCTGCTGCCGCAGGGCCAGGACATGGTCGGCACGGGCCCCTTCATATTCAAGGAGTGGGTCGCGGGTGACCACATCACCCTCGTCAAGAACCCCAACTACTGGGATACCGCCAACGCGGCCCATCTCGACCAGATCACGTTCAAGGGCATCGGCGACTCCACTGCCAAGCTGCAAGCCCTGCAGTCCGGCGGCGTGGACCTCGCCTTCTCGATCTCGCCCCTCGACGTGAAGACCGCCCAGAGCTCTGGCCTGGCGATCATCGACCGCGGCGCGTCCTGCAATCAGCTCAACCTCGACCTCAACCAGAGCGTCGGCGGCCAGGCGACCATCTATGCCAACAAGAGCGTCCGCACGGCCGTCGCCGAGGCGGTGAACAAGCAGAGCTACGTGGACGCGTTCTACTCGGGCCTGGGCAAGGTTCCGACGGGCTTCATGCCGCCGGCCACCCTCGGCTTCAAGGCCGAGACCCTGCCTGCCTTTGACGCCACCAAGGCCAAGGCCGACCTGCAGGCCGCCGGCCTCACGGCCGACCAGCTCAAGATCGATCTCGAGTACCCGTCCAACGTGGTGCGCCCCTACATGCCCGATCCGAAGGGCATCGCCACGGCCATCGCGCAGGATCTGCAGACTGCAGGCTTCACGGTGACCCTCAAGACCGAGGACTGGCACGGCGGCTACGTCAGTGACGCGACCGGTGGCAAGTTCTCGATGTACCTCTTCGGTTGGACCTGCGACTGGGCGGGCGCCGACAACTTCCTCTACACGGCCTGGTTCGGGTATCAGGACGGCAAGCCGAACCTTCAGTTCGGTTGGAAGAACGACGCGGCCAACGCGCTGATGCTCAAGGCTCTCCAGGAGCCGACCGTCGACGCGGCCAACGCCGACTGGGGCCAGGTTCAAGACGCCCTCACGACCGACATGCCGGCCGTGCCGATCGTCAACTCCACCCCACCCGGATCCATGACCACCAAGGTCCACGGCTTCGTGGGCGCCAGCAACGGGATTGAGTACTTCAACACCGTCTGGCTCTCCAAGTAGCCGGCGAGCGGCTTTGCCCGCTCGATAGCGCACGGACAGCGCGGCTGCGCCGCACGGTTCGGCTGTAACATTCGGTAGTTCGAGCCCCCCGGGGTCGACCAAGACTCCGGGGGGCCATTTTCAACGGAGGGATCACCTCACAGCGTGGCAAGGTTCATCATCCGCCGCCTGCTCGTGGCGATTCCCGTCCTGTTCGGCCTGTCGGTGATTCTGTTCCTGTTCCTGCGCCTCTTGCCCGGCGGGGGACCGGCGGAAGCCATCCTCGGGCAGCACGCGACGCCACAACTCGTCGCCCAGATCAGCGCGACCGAGGGTTTCGACAAGCCCCTCTACGAGCAGTACCTGACATACATCGGCCGGCTGCTGCACGGCGACATGGGGTCCAGCTTCATCGATGGCCGCCAGGTCGCGGACACCTTCCTCATCCGCTTCCCGGGCACGCTCGAGTTGACGATGGGCGCCATGATCTTCGCGATCGGCCTGGGGATCCCACTCGGTCGGCTGGCCGCCCGGCACCCAAACAGCTGGATCGACGCCGTGGTGACCGTGATCTCCCTGTTCGGGATCTCGATCCCGGTCTTTGTCCTGGGCTACACGCTCGCCTTCGTGTTCGGAGTCCAGCTCCACTGGCTGCCCACCTTCGGCCAGCTCGATCCGCGCCTCGACGTGGATCCGGTGACCCACTTCGCGATCATCGACGCCTTACTGGCCGGCCACTGGTACGTCATCGACGCGGTCTCCCACCTCATTCTGCCGTCGATCGCGCTCGGCTCGATCCCGCTGGCCGTGTTCACCCGCATCACCCGAGCCTCGGTCATCGACGTCAGCAACGAGGACTACGTCCGGACCGCCCGGGCCAAGGGCCTGACCGACCGGCGTGTCAACGACCGCCACATCATGCGCAACGCCTGGCTGCCGCTGACCACCGTTATCGGCCTCGAGACGGGGGCGCTGCTCGCCGGTGCCGTGCTGACCGAAACGGTCTTCACCTGGAACGGCGTGGGCTCATGGGTGGTCACTTCGATTCAGAACCACGACTTCATCGTCGTCCAGTCGCTTGTCCTGATCTTCGCCGTGATCTTCATGACGGTGAACCTGATCGTGGACGTCGGGTACGCGTTCTTGAACCCACGGATCAGGTACAGCTGAGATGACGACCCCTACGGCCGTAGCCATCGCCCCGACCGCGCGGGCCAGTCGTGGCCTGTGGCACGACGCCCTGCGGCGCCTGCTGCGCAATGGGCCGGCTCTCATCGGCCTGTTCTTCATCACGGTCTTCGTCCTTGGAGCCCTCCTGGCGCCGTACCTATCCCCGTACGACCCGACGATCGGCGTGCTCTCGGATCATCTACAGGGGCCCAGCCTCACACACCTCATGGGCACGGACAAGCAAGGGATGGACGAGTTCAGCCGCGTCCTATACGGCGCCCGGATCAGCCTTACGGTCGGTGTTGTCGCCGTTATGTTCGGGCTGATCGGTGGCACCATCGTGGGGGCTCTCGCGGGCGGCGCGGGCGGGGTCGTGGACGGCGTCCTCATGCGTGTGATCGACGTCCTGCTGGCCGTGCCCGGAATACTGCTGGCCATAGGCCTCGTGGCCTGGCTGGGCCACGGCGAGATCCAGATCATGCTGGCCGTGGGCATCTCCTACTCGCCCATGTTTGCTCGCCTCTTGCGGGGCAGTCTGCTTGCTATTCGAGAGTCGGACTACGTGATTGCCGCCCGTTCCATGGGCGCCTCGCCGATCCGGATTCTGACCCGCCACATGCTGCCGAACGCGTTGACGCCGCTTATCGTGCAGGCGACCCTGGCTGCGGCCACGGCCATCATCGACGTGGCGGGGCTGGGCTTCCTGGGGCTTGGCCCGGGCGACCCCAGGATCGCCGAGTGGGGCGAGATGCTCACCGACTCGCGCAGCTTCCTGCAGTCCGCTCCGTACCTCATCTTCTTCCCGGGCGTGGTCATCGTGCTCAGCGCCGTCGGGTTCAACCTCCTGGGCGACGGTTTGCGCGAGGCTCTCGACCCTCGCCTGAAGAGGTAGCGGCATGGCTCTTCTATCGGTGCGCGACCTGGTTGTCCGGTTCCGCACCCACGACGGCACGGTCCACGCGGTGAACGGAGTCTCGTTCGACCTCGACGCGGGGGAGACGCTCGGGCTGGTCGGCGAATCCGGCTGCGGCAAGAGCGTCACGAACCTGGCCGTCATGCGCCTGCTGCCGGCGCCCGCTGGGCGAATCGAGGGCGGCCAGGTCTTGTTCGAGGGCGAGGACCTGTTGCGTCTCGACGAGGCCGGCATGCGGGCGCTTCGGGGCAAGGAGATCGCCATGATCTTCCAGGACCCGATGACCAGCCTGAACCCCGTGCTGACCATCCAGGAGCAGATGGTCGAGACCATCAAGGCTCACAAGAAGGTAACGAACAAGCAAGCCCGCGCGCAGGCCGTCGACCTCCTTACGATGGTCGGGATGTCCGAGCCGGATCGACGTCTGCGCGACTACCCGCACCAGTTCAGCGGCGGCATGCGCCAGCGCGTGATGATCGCCATGGCCCTGGCTCTGCAGCCCAAGCTACTGATCGCCGACGAGCCGACGACCGCCCTGGACGTCACGATCCAGGCCCAGGTTCTCGAGCTGCTGAGTCGCCTGACCTCCGAACACAAGACGGCCGTGATCCTGATCACCCACGATCTGGGTGTCGTGGCCGGTCTGACCCGCCGCATCAACGTCATGTACGCCGGCTTCGTCGTCGAGAGCGCGAACACCGCCGACCTGTTCGCCGGGCCCGCTCATCCGTACACGGTGGGGCTGCTGCACTCGATGCCCCGCCTCGATGCCCAGCCCGGCGAGCCGCTCATCCCGATCGAGGGGACGCCGCCCGATCTGCGCCACGCCCCGGTGGGTTGCCCGTTCGCCCCGCGCTGCGCCTGGCGGGTGGAGAGCTGCTGGCGCGAGATGCCGCCACTCGAGCCCGTCCGGGAGACGGCGGAGGTGCAGACCACCGGACCGCTTGCCACGCATCGCTCGGCCTGCTGGAACCGCCCGACGGCCGAAGAGGCGATCGCCGGCCGACCGCTGCGGGTCGATTTCGTGCCCGCACCCGAGCCGGTCGAGGTGTCTCGATGACGTTCTCCGCGACGCCCGAGGCGGGCCCCGTCAATCCCCAGGCCACGACTCCGGCCGAGGCCGCGAACCGGCCGTTGATGCAGATCGACGGGCTCAAGATGTACTTCGAGATTACAAGCGGCATTCTGATGAGCCGCCATGTGGGCGACGTGCGGGCCGTCGATGGCGTCTCGCTGTCGATCCGGAAGGGCGAGACCGTCGGCCTGGTCGGCGAGTCGGGCTGCGGCAAGAGCACCGTTGGCCGCACGATCCTGCGGCTGTATCGCCCGACGGCCGGCCGGATCGTCTTCGACGGCCAGGACATCACCCGGGTCGAGGGCTCGAGCCTGCGGGCCGTGCGCCGGCGTATGCAGATGATCTTCCAGGACCCGTATGCCAGCCTGAACCCGCGCATGACCGCCGCCGGGATCATCTCGGAGCCGCTCGAGATCCACGGCGTGAGCTCCGGCCGTGAACGGCGGGACAGGGTCCGCGACCTGCTGGCGACCGTCGGTTTGGACCCGGACTACGGCGACCGCTACCCCCACGAGTTCAGCGGCGGGCAGCGCCAGCGCATCGGCGTCGCCCGCGCCCTGGCCCTGCATCCGGACTTGATCGTGGCCGATGAACCCATCAGCGCCCTCGACGTCTCGATCCAGGCCCAGATCATCAACCTGCTGGAGCATCTCCAGGATGAATTCGGGCTGACCTACCTCTTCATCGCCCACGATCTGTCGGTGGTCCGGCACATCAGCGACCGGATCGCGGTGATGTATCTGGGCAAGATCGTCGAGGTGACCGGGTCGCGTGACCTGTATGAGCGGCCGCTACACCCGTATTCGGTGGCCCTTCTTTCCGCCGTGCCCATCCCAGACCCCGCGGTCGAGACGCGCCGTCGCCGGATCATCCTGACCGGCGACGTGCCGAGCCCATCGAACCCGCCGTCGGGCTGCCGGTTCCACACCCGCTGCTGGCTGCGCGAGCGGCTGGGCAACCCGGAACGCTGCGTCGAAGAGGAACCGGTCCTGAGGGAAATGGCGACCGGCCACCAGGTGGCTTGCCACTTCGCCGAAGAAGTGGACGGAACTGCGGAGCAGGTCCAGGTGACCGGGCGGCCGGGGAGGGGAGCCCCAGTCGGCTCCGCTGGCGCAGCGGCCGGCGTGGCGGGCGGCGTGGTTGCACCGACCGCTCCAGAAGGTCCTCAGCCGCGGCCACGCCCACGGGGCTAGCCGGCTGGCAGGGACGCGCCCGGCTCGCTAAGGTTGTATCCGGGCGATAGCCCCTCGATGGGGACGGCGCCGCGGGTTCCGGCGCGCCGGGCCAGCGATGGCATAACAGGGCCAGCGATGGCATGAGCAGTGATCAGGAAGGATTGGCGACGTGAAGCGTTGGGCGTCGATGCTGGCGGTGTTGGCCTTTGTTGCCGCGGGCTGTAGCGGCTCCGGCGCCACGGCTTCGCCCGGCGGCCCCAAGACCGGCGGGGCTCTCACGGTGGCCCTGAGCAGTGACATCCATTACGCCGATCCGTCGCTCGTGAGCGACGCCGAGTCCCTGTACGTCGCCAACCAGGTCGTGGAAGGGCTCGTTGGCGTGGCGCCTGGCAGTCTCAGCGACATCATCCCCGTCCTCGCCTCCGCGTTGCCCACGGTGAGTCCCGACGGCCTCAGCTACACCTTCAAGCTCCGCTCCGGGATCAAGTTCCACGATGGAACGGATCTCAACGCCGCCGCGGTCAAGTTCAACTACGACCGCTGGAACGCGTATCCGAAGGGCGATCTCCAGACCAACGCCACTTACTTTGCCGCGGCCTTCGGCGGCTTCGGCGACGCGTCCAACCTGGCCTCGGTCGACGCCCCTGACCCGTCGACGGTGGTGATCCACCTCCGCCACCCGCAGAGCAACTTCCTGATCAGCCAGACGGTTGCCCCCTTCGGCATCCAGAGCCCGACCGCCATCGGCGCCAACGACGGTAACAACGCCACGCTGACGAGCAACCCGTACGCGCTCGGCACGAACGGCAAGGGCAAGGCCATGGTTGGCACCGGGCCGTTCATGTTCAACGACTGGACGCCCGGTGACCACGTCACTCTCGTCAGGAACGCCGGCTACTGGGACCCGCGAGCGCGGCCCTATCTCGACCGGATCGTGTTCAAGCCGTTCGCCGACATTGCCTCGGAGCTCAAAGCCCTGCAATCCGGCGCGGTGGACTTCGTCCAGGCGCTGGATCCTGCGAGCGTGAAGGCCACCACCGGTGACGCGAACCTCGTGCTGCTCGATCGCGGCTCGGGCTGCAACGTCACCCAGCTGGCGATGAACGACGCCGATACTGTCGGGGGGGCCCCCAACCTGCTCGCGAACAAAGGCGTGCGGCTCGCGATCGCGGCGGCCGTCAACGAGCCCGCGTACATCGCCGGCTTCTACGGGGGCGAGGCCAGCGTCGCCGACAACTGGGTTCCGTCCGGGGCCCAGTACTACACACGCGAGTACCTGCCGACCTACAACGTCACCGGCTCGAGAGGCTACCTGGCCAAGGCCGGAGTCCCGACGACCGGTCTGGCATTGGAGCTGTGGTACCCGACGGGCGCCCCGGCGTCGGTCCTCCCGGACGCCAAGGGCCTGGCTTCGGCCATTGCCCTGGACCTGCAGGCCGCCGGCTTCACCGTGACGCTCAAGTCCGAGGCCTATGCGCCCAACTACCTGGCCGACGAGGCCGCCGGCAAGCTTTCGATGTGGCTGCAGAGCCAGACGTGCCGATGGGCGGGCGCTGACGACTTCCTCTACTCGGCGTTCTTCCACTACACCAACGCTGCGCCGTCGGCGATGTTCGGCTACAAGAACGACGACTTCAACACGGCCATGACCACGGCCCTTTCGGACACTACTGCCGCGGCAGCGAAGGCCGATTGGCAGAAGGCTCAGGATCTGGTGGCGGCCGACATGCCGACCGTGCCGCTGCTGAATGCCAAGCCGCCTGCCGGCGCGCGGAACTACGTGAAGGGCTTCGTCGGTGCTGGGAACCAGATCGAGATCCTCAGCTCCGTCTGGCTCAACAAGTAGTCGGCCGGCTCCGCAGACACGACGCCCTTTAGTGTCGCTCCGGTCGGTGCACGGCTAGACTTCGGACATGCAGCCCCTCCGCATCGCACTCGCACAACTGGCCCCTCGACTGGGCGTTCTCGAAGACAACCTGGCCAGCCACCGTCAGGTCATCGAGGCGGCCCGAAAGGGCGGCGCCGGTCTGCTCGTCTTTCCTGAACTCGGCCTGACGGGCTATCAACTGCAAGACCTCGCGGCCGAGGTCGCGATGCGGGCGGACGACCCACGCCTGCTCGGGCTCGCCGCCGACGCCGCGGACATGTCGGTCGTCGTCTCCTTCGTGGAAGAGGCCGCCGACCACAGGCTCTTCATCAGCGCGGCCCTGCTCGAGGACGGCGCGGTCCGATTCATCCACCGCAAGCTGTTCCTGCCCACCTACGGTCTGTTCGATGAACGGCGGTTCTTTGGCCCGGGCGATCTGCTCCGAGCCGTGGATTCGCGGCTGGGCGTCAGGCTGGGCTTGGCCGTGTGCGAGGACTTCTGGCACCTGGCCGTGCCCGAGACGCTGGCCCTCGACGGCGCGCAGATCCTCATCAACGTGTCGTCGTCGCCGGGCCGCGACTTGGCTGCCATCCATGAAGTCGGGTTGGGCACGGCCGCGTCCTGGCGGACGTTGATGCGAACCTACGCCCAGCTCACGACGAGCTTCGTAGTCTTCTGCAATCGCGTCGGGATGGACGAGACGATCAGCTTCTGGGGCGGATCAGAGGTGATCTCGCCGAGCGGCGAAGCAGTCTTCACGGCACCCCTCTTTGACGAGGGCCTCTATTTCGTGGACATCGAGCTTGGCGATGTGCGGCGCGAGCGCATCGGCCTGCCGCTGCTGCGCGACGAACGACCCGAGCTTCATCTGCGCGAACTGCGCCGGATCCTCGCCGAGCGGACCGAGATGGCGATCGACGAGGCCAGCGAGGCGCCGGCGGAAACCGAGCCGAGCTGATGGTGCGCGGCGCCCGTCCCGAGTCAGACGAGAGCGGCGAGCGGAAGGATCAGCTTTTCGAGTTGCCGCCCGAGCTGGCCATCGACACCGACGTCGCCCGGCGGGTGATGGTCGGCTTCATTCGTAACCAGCTTCGACAGGCGGGCTTCGGTCGAGCCCTGCTCGGACTCTCCGGCGGCATCGACTCCGCGCTCGTCGCCTACCTGGTGGCCGAGGCGATCGGGCCCGAGAGCATGCTGTGTCTGCTCCTGCCGTACCGGACCTCCTCGCGCGAGTCGGTCGAACACGCCCGATTGGTGGTCGACAACCTCGCCTGTGCCAGCGACATCGTGGACATCAGCCAGATCGTCGACGGCTACTTCGGCCGTGATCGCGAGCTCGGCGCCGGCGGGGCGGCCGTGCGCGAGGCGCCCCCGCTGCGGCGCGGCAACTTCATGGCCCGGGCCAGGATGTTGGTTCTGTATGACGTCTCGGTCGTCTGGGGCGGGCTGGTCGTCGGTACCGGCAACAAGACCGAGTCGTTGATCGGCTACTCGACCCTTTTCGGCGACTCCGCCTGCGCCTTCAATCCGATCGGCGATCTGTACAAGAGCCAGGTCCGCCAGGTGGCGGCGGCAATCGGCGTGCCCGAGGAGATCATTCGCAAGGCGCCCTCGGCGGATCTGTGGCCCGGCCAGACCGACGAGGTCGAGGCCGGGTTCACCTATCCGGAGCTGGATCGACTGCTGTTCTGGATGATCGACAAGCGTCGCACCGACGACGAGTTGCTGAGCATGGGCTTCGCCCCGGCTGCCATCGCCCGGGTGAAGCACATGGTCGCGGTCTCCGAGTTCAAGCGGCAGGTTCCGCCAGTGGCCAAGCTCGGGCCGCGGACGACGGGCGTGGACTACCTGTACCCGCGACGACGGCCCGGTTCCGCGCGCCCATGACCGTCGCCGGGGGTGGCGCTCGCGCCGAGGGACAACCCGCGGCCGGCGGGCGGCTCTTCGTCGTGGCCACGCCGATCGGCAACCTGGGCGATGTCACCTACCGCGCGATCGAAGTGCTGCGGACCGTGCCGCTCGT
>Ga0182027_10015800_pt1 | contig 10348 bp, 6 predicted proteins | sample 712E1DmetaG_FD_121300 | JGI IMG/M metagenome (GOLD analysis project Ga0182027, IMG submission 121300) | Permafrost microbial communities from Stordalen Mire, Sweden - 712E1D metaG (Illumina Assembly) | ecosystem: Environmental > Terrestrial > Soil > Wetlands > Permafrost | place: Sweden... | reverse complement strand
GCGGCGACCGGGACGGTCGCGCTCCCCAATCCCGAAGCAGCCGGCGGGACGCCGACTGCGGCGACCGGGACGGTCGCGCTCCCCAATCCCGAAGCAGCCGGCGGGACGCCGACTGCGGCGACCAGGACGGTCGCGCTCCCCAATCCCGAAGCAGCCGGCGGGACGCCGACTGCGGCGACCAGGACGGTCGCGCTCCCCAATCCCGAACGATAAGCTCTAAATCGGGGCGGAGGCGGGCGCGGCTTGCGGACGCGCGGGCGGCCCCGTGGCAGGCTTGAAACTGGCCCAGTAGCGGGCCGGCGTCAATGCCAGAATAATCATCGCGACCTGGGTGGCGTCGAAGACCATCAGCCATCGAAACGCCGCGTCCATAAAACCGTAGGAGTGCAGGCCGATGCCGAGCATGTTGACGCCGAACCAGGAAAAGCTGGTGACGATGTTGCCGAAGACGGCCATGGCCATTAGGCCGCGTTCCTTGATCATGCCGCCCCAACGGGCGTGGAGGATGATCCCGTTCCAGAGCACAATCAACAGCGCGCCGTTCTCCTTGGGGTCCCAGCCCCAGAAACGGCCCCAGGATTGATCGGCCCATATTCCGCCCAGAACCGTGCCCACAAAGCTGAAGAGGGTTGCGAAACAGACGACCCCATAGACCATGCGGGCCAGCGTCCTGCCCAGTTCGGGCGTGAGCGAGCGGGTGAAGAACCCCCACAGGATGTAAATCATGGCCAGCAACCCCGCGACAAACATGGCCGCATAACCGAGAGTCACCGTCACGACATGGGTGGAGAGCCACAAGTTGGTGTCCAGCACAGCGCGGAGCATTTCCATCGTGTCGCCGCGCCCCGCCGTGGTCCACAGGTCCTGCAGCGCCAGATGATGCGCGATGTTGAGGGTGATGAAGCCGATGAACCCGGTGCAAACCAGGCCAATGCCAAGTTTGAAGATGCGCTCGAGAAAAATGCCGAACACCACCGCCGCCCAGCCGATGAAAATGGCCGAGGAATAAAGATTGGTAACAGGCGGTCGCCCTTGCAAGTGCATGCGGAACAGGAGCGCGAAGGTGTGAATGGCGAAGGCCAGGACGAGGAGGTAGAAACCCGATTTCCGCAGGGTGGGGGACAAATTCATCCAATAGAGGCATCCGAGGATGACCGCCGCGACGTAAATCACCATGCTCATGTAAAAGGGCTGGATTTGGTTGAAGAAGAACTCCTGGCCGGCCGCGCCCAATTCGGAATCCAATTTATTTGACTGCAACCAGACGCGATAATCGGCCAGCGCCTGGTTAAAGGCGGCGGGCTTGTCATCAAAATACGCGCTGGCCATTTTGTCGTAGTCCATCGCCGGTTCGCTCACCGTGCCCGAAACCGTGGCGTCCATCAGGGTGGTCCCCATGTTGGACCAGCCCTGGCGCGGCTGTCCCGGCGCGGGAGGAATGAGCCAGGGATATGCGATTTGCGAAAGCTGCTCGTAGCGGAGGAAAGAAGAGGTGATGCGTTGCAAGTCTTCCGGGTTGGCGGGCTTGCTCTCATCTGTGTTTTGGAGGGCGGCGCGGCCCGCGGGGAGAGCGGCCTGGTAGGCCTCCAGTTCCTTCTGAAAATCGCCGGCGCCCTCCGGCTCGAGGCTGCTCTTGAGGCGAAAATACAATTGAATGCTGCTGTACAAATGCAGCACATCCTTTTGCACGGCGGTCCGCGTTTTCTCCGCATCCTCGCCGTTTCCATTCTCGGCCTCAAAAATGGACTGCGCCTGCTCCTTGATATACTGATATTGGTTGGTCAGGTCGTTGAGGGAGAATTTAGTCAGACCCTCGGTGGTCGCGCCCAGTTTGCCGGCGAGGTCGGGGTGTTGCACACGGAAAATTTTGCGCTGATCGGCCAGTCCCGGCTTGGTCATCACTTCCAGGAGCCATTCGGCCGCTGAGATGGAAGCGCCGTTGGTGTCGCGCAAGGTGGAAGTGCCGCTGATGCCCAGGAGCGAATTGCGCGCCACCGTATCCAGCGGCTGAACGCGGCCATTAAGGAGCACGGGCAATGCTCCCCAGCCCGCCACATTGAAACCGTTCCTGGGCTTTTGGGGGGAAGCGCCGGCCAAAAACCACGCGGCAAAAATGCCGGTTAAAATCCAGGGCAGCCATTTTTTCATCGGTCACTCCTTTTTCCGGCCAGCGCCGGTTGCAAGACTTTGGGCGGCGCGGCGGCGGCGGGCACTGACGGGACCTGCGTCCGCTTTCTGACAAAACCAATCAGGTGCATTAGGAATTGCACGATCAACCCTGTCGCCACCAGAGTGCAAGCCACGTAAGGGGTGATGGCGGCCGGGTTGCGCACGACTTGCAAAATGGAAACCATGTCGCCCGTCTCAAAGCTGGCCTGATAAAACGTTTCACCGCCGTAGCGCAGCGGAGTGTTCATGCGAATCAGCACGTCGCGGTCCTCGCCATGAGCCGGGTCGCGGAGGTGGATTTTGCTGGAGAAATTGCTCGGGATGTCGGTGCCGGGGTAAGTGTCGTGTTTGAACTCCAGCAAGGTGATGGAGTAAGGTTTGGGATAACGCTTCGGGCGCAGCGCCATTTCATAAGCGCGGCCCTCCAGATTGAATTTTTGCGGCTCAGGCAGCCAGGACGACACCGTGCAGTTTCCCAGCAAGCGACCGCCAGCCACCACTTCGACCACAGCCGTGGGCCGGTTTTCGTCTTCGACGGACGCCGGGCCGGAGGGGGTTGAGTTTTGGAAATAAGATTTGACGCGCAAAGTGAAGGGCAGGCCGGGAGGGCGGATTTCCCCGCCCGTGGCCAGGAGCGATTCGGGGATGGATACCACGCTGTCGCGCGCGGGATCGGTGACATCAATGACGGCCAGTTCATGGTTGCGGCTGTCCTCGGTGTAATTGATCGTTGCGCCGACGGGGAGGCGCATCTGGCTTTCGACCTGGTAGATCTCCGTCAAGAATTGGCCGGCGAGCAGGAAGATCAAGCCGGCGTGAACCAGCAAAATGCCGATCTTCTTCCTGGCAAATTGAAATCGCCGGATGTGCGCCGCGATCAAATTGGCCAGCAACACCAGGCCGACGAGCCAGCCGCCCGGGAAGACCGGTATCCTGAGATGTGTTCCCGCCGGAGTCCAATGCACGAAGAAGCTGCGGAAGATTTCGGCCTGCGCGGCGTAAAGTCCAATTTGAACCTCCGCCAGCGTTCCGAAGAAAATCACGATGATGGCCAGCGCCAAACAGACCACGGTCAGGCGCAGTGAGGCCAGGAAATTCGCACAGTTCTTGAGCATGGTTCAGGGGTAGCGGGTGGATTGGACAAATTTGACAAAGGCGTCCTTTTCACGGGCGACCACCGGGACGGCTCCCGTCAATTTATAGAACCAAGTCTGGCCGCCGTGCGCGATGCTCACCGCCACCATCCGGGCGGGTTGGCCGGCGGCGTCTGTGCCGGTGAAATCCACCAGCGTGGACTTGCCGCCCGGCGTCTCCGGCGATTCGGTGATTTTCGCCAGGCCATCCTCGGCGATGGGGGGCAAACTCAACTGGCCGCGCCAGCGGTTGACATTGGCCAGAGTGCCGCCGCCTTCGCCCGCCAAAACGCTGATGGTGACGGTCGCTTTTTGGCCCGCTTCGCCGGCGATGGAAAAGTTCTTCTTGACCATCGGGCCGGGAGTGGAATCCGTCCAGTTTGTCGGGGCGCTCCATTTCGGGTCCTCATCGGAAGTGGCGGCGGGCATGCCCATGCCTCCGCCCATTCCCATTCCCGCGCCCATGCCCATGCCGGCCATGCCCGCACCCATGTTGGTCATGCCGGTATGCATGTTTGACATGCCCATGCCCATGTTTGACATCATGCCCATGCCCATGCCCGCGCCCATGCCGGCCATGCCTGCGTGCGGATTGGACGGGGTGGCGGCCGGCTGGTTTTCGCCAAAACGGACCGACTTCAAGAACTCAAGAAAAGCCGGCTTCGCGCCTGCGACCACGTCCGAATCTCCGCGCATTTTGAAGAACCACGAAGCGCCGTCGCGTGGAATCATGGCCACGACCGTTCGTTCCGAGGCGCCCGCCATCTCGTAGAGTTTGCCTTCGCTGGAATCCACCACGGCCTTTTCGGACGCAACCTCATTTTCCGTGATGTCGCCCAGGCCGACCTGGCCCCGCCAGCGGTTGACGTTGGCCAGCGCGCCGCCCACGTCGCCGGGAAACGAGGTGATCGCCACCTCGGCTTTCTTGCCGTCCGGTCCCGGCACCACGAAATCGCCGAGGAGGACGCCGTTGGGCGGCATTTCCTGCCAGCCGGCGGGGGTGGTCCAGCGCGGCGGCGCGGAGGTGGCGGGGAGCGGCATGGCGTCGGCGCCCATCATCGTCATGGCGGGGGCGGCCGGCGGCGGCGGCGCCGTCTCTTTGGGCGTCTGATAATTTTGGATTTGCTCATCGCGCCGGCAACCGGCCAAAAGGCTGATCGCCAGACACGCCACTGTGACTGCACAAGTTGATTTCATCACGACTGGACACAACATAGCATGTCTTGCCCGGCGCAAAAGGCGATTTTTTTCGGAAATTGGAAGGGATGAATGGGACGAATGGGACCCATAGGACGAATGGGACTCATGCGCCCCATGCAGGAGTTTGGCGGAATCTGCTTGAATCCGCCGTCAATGAGGGCGAAGAATTGAGGATGAATCACGGCACAGCGGCCACGCGAAGTGGCGGCAGGCCAAACCGAACGGAAAACGAACCATGCTGACAAATCTCCAATTAAAGAACTTTAAATGCTGGAGGGATACCAAGCCGGTCAAAATGGCCCCGCTGACGGTTTTATTTGGGACGAACAGCTCCGGCAAGAGCAGTATTGAGCAGTTCTTCCTCATGCTAAAGCAGACGATGGAGTCGTCCGATCGCAAAATTGTCATATATCCAGGCGACGCAAACACCCCCGTGAATCTTGGCTCGTTCGAGGACCTTGTCTTTGGCCGCGACTCCAATAACAAGCTCGAGTTCAATTTTGAATGGAGTTTGGCGCGGCCTTTGACGGTACGCAGGCCTTCTTATCGTTGGACCCCGGACAGGTGGTCAGGTAGCAATTTACGGTTCTCGGCTGAACTCGGCATGATGGGAAAAGAACCTCAAAAACCTGGAGTGAGCAATTTTGAATACCAGCTCAAACAGAACGGTTCTGACGTAATGCGAGTTTCGATCAAACGCAAGGATGGCGACAAAGCGGAATACGATCTCGAAACGACGCCTTTCGCTCTTACCCGCAGTCAGGGGCGCCCATGGCCGCTCGGGCCGCCGACGAAGTTCTATGGTTTTCCAGATCAAATCCTGGCTTTCTACCAAAACGCTCAATTTGTTCAGGATTTCAGCCTGCGATTGGAACAACTCCTCCGTTCCATTAGCTACTTGGGTCCCCTCCGCTCCAAGGGCCAGAGGCTTTACTATTGGCCGGGCGGAGAGCCTGAAAGCGTCGGTTACGCAGGCGAAAATACCATCAGCGCCCTCCTTGCGGCCAAGAATCGAGAACTGAATACAGGATACAGGAAAAGGAAAAGCCCGTTCGAGCAGTTGATCGCCGAAAGGCTGCAACAACTTGAGCTGATTGATGAGTTTGAGGTGAAGCAGATTTCCGCGCATCGCAAAGAATATGAGGTTAAAGTAAAGACCCGAGGCTCCCCATTGTTGGTGGACTTGCCCGATGTGGGTTTTGGTGTTTCACAGGTGTTGCCGGTATTGGTGCAGTGCTTCTACGCGCCCGCCAATTCGATTCTTTTTATTGAACAACCGGAATTGCACCTGCACCCCAAAGCCCAATCGAATCTGGCGGATTTGTTCATTGATGTCATCTCCTCCCGCGAAAATAGTCAGGACCGCAATATCCAACTGGTCATCGAGACCCATTCCGAACATTTTCTGCACCGATTGCAAAGGCGGATTGCCGAGAATAGCCCGCAACACCCGATCAAATCCGATCAGGTCGCCGCGTATTTTGCCCATACCGTTGGCACGGAATTTCAATTGGAGCCGCTACGAATTGATCTTCTTGGAAATATCCTCAATTGGCCGGAGAATTTCTTCGGCGACAGCATGGGCGATCTCACGGCCATGACCCAAGCGGCAGCGGCACGCGAGAAGGCAGAGGCCGCTCCCAACATCCAGCCCGGGGCTGCCACAGAATGAGCGCCGTTGTGATTGATACGAACGTTCTGCTGGTAGCGGACGGCAAAGCCAGCCAGATGTCGGCAACTTGCCGGGCGGAATGTGCGCAACGCCTTGAAGCGGTCAAGAACGCCGGGCGCGTTGTCTTGGATCAGCAGTGGCTGATTTTGCGTGAGTATCAAAATAAACTCAGCCCTTCAGGCAAACCACCAACTCCAGGGAACCTCTTTCTTAAATGGCTGATGACCGTCTGTCGCAATGACCGGCATGTCTCACAGGTCTCGATTACGCCAACGAATCCGGAGCAAACGAAGTTCCTGGAGTTTCCAGCCGACGAGCCTCTTGAATCGGCATTTGATCCGGCGGATCGCAAATTTGTTGCAGCCGCAAATGCGCATCCAGAGAAGCCGCCAATTCTGGAATCTGCGGACAGCAAATGGCTTGGCTGGGAAGCCGGTCTAAAACGGCATGGAATACAACTCGAAGTTCTCTGCCGGTGTGAACTTGAGGCCATTCGAAGACGCAAAATAGGTGCGGCAACATGATGGACTCTTTCCATAAATTTCCGCACACACCCCACTTGGTCTGGCTTGGGGAAGGGCATCCGCGGGAGGACAAGTTGCTTTTGCGCGAGGAGGCCAACGAATTTCTGGCAGGAGAAGTGATTGTCGAGGAGAAGGTGGACGGGGCGAACTTGGGCATTTCTCTTGGGACGGACGGACGTGTGCGCGCGCAAAGCCGGGGGAATTATTTGGCGCCAGGCCGAAGCCACGCGCAGTGGAATCCGCTCTGGCCCTGGCTGGCGGAACACCGCGCCGGTTTGGAAGAGGGCTTGCGCGGCGGCCTGATGCTTTATGGAGAATGGTGTTATGCAAAACACACCGTTCCTTATGATGCGTTGCCGGACTGGTTTCTCGGTTTCGACATTTTTGAAGTTGCTTCGCAGCGCTTCTGGGCGGCGGATCGGCGGAATGACTGGCTGCGGCAGAGGGGATTGGTATGCGTGCCGGAAGTGAAACGGGGCCATTTGACGATCAAGCGCCTGCTTTCCTTGCTGGGCAAATCGGCCGTCGGGCGCACGCCGATGGAAGGCGTCTATCTGCGGCGCGACCAGGATGGTTGGCTCCAGGCGCGGGCCAAGGTCGTCAGCACCGCGTTTCGGCAGCAGATTGAGGAACACTGGACACGGCGTGCGGTGACGGCGAATCAGCGGCGGTCACAGACCGCCGCTACAGAATCCGGGAAACGATGAACTCTGACAACCCCGGCTGGCGCGCGGACTGCGAACCGAATGGCGACGGAATTGGCGGCGGTCATAGACCGCCGCTACAGGGGGAATGGGACAGGGAGTTGAGCGCCGGGCGGCTGGCGCTGCTGCTGGGCGCGCTCATGCTCGTCTCGTATCCGGACATCCTTGCCTGCACGCATGCTTTCTTTTATCGCGACACGGGGCAGTTCGGGTTCCCGGTCGCCGCTTATTTGCGGGATTGTTTTTGGCGCGGGGAAGTGCCGCTGTGGAATCCTTACAACAACTGCGGCATTCCGTTTCTAGCCCAATGGAACACGCTGGCGCTGTATCCGCCGTCGCTGTTCTACGAGTTGCTGCCGATGCCGTGGGGGATGAACTTTTTCATTCTGGGCCATGTTTTTTTGGCGGCGGCCGGGATGTATTTTTTGGCATTGCGCTGGTTTGGCAATCGCTTGGCGGCGAGCTTCGCGGGCCTGATGTTCGCGTGGAACGGGCTGGCGCTGAATTGCTGGATGTGGCCGTGCCACATCGCCGCGCTGGGATGGATGCCGTGGGTGGTGTTGCTGGCGGAAAAGGCGTGGAATGGACCGGGGTCATCTGATCTTGATCTTAATCCTAATCTTAATCCTAATCTTAATCCTAATCTTAATCCTAATCTCCATCCGGTTGAACGTAAGAGATTAAGATTAGGATTAAGATTAAGATTAGGAGAAAGCAAATGCCCGGTCGTTTTTGCCGGGCTGGCCGGCGCGTGCCAGATGACCACCGGTTCGCCGGAAATAATCCTCTTTACATGGCTTATCGTGGCTGGGGTTTTCCTGGGCGGAGCCTGGCGGCAAAGGAGAATTTCGTGGGGCGGGGCGGGGCGGCTGGCTGCGGTGGGCGCGCTGGTCACGGCCCTGAGCGCGGCGCAACTTCTCCCCTGGCTCGATTTGCTGGCGCACGGCGACCGCACCTCCGCCGCCGGCGACAACACCTGGTCTATGCCGGCGTGGGGCGCGGCCAATTTTCTCGTTCCGCTCTTCCGCATGAGCGGCTCGGTGACGGGCGTCTTTATGCAACCCGGCCAGGAATGGACGACTTCCTATTACGCGGGCATCCTCACGCTGCTGCTGGCGGCGCTGGCGGTGCTGAAAGTCCGCAACGCCAGGACTACGTTGCTGGGCCTGCTGGCCGTCGCGGGCGTGCTTTGCGCGATGGGCGACTCCGGCTTTCTGCTGAAAATTTTGAAGACGCTGGCGCCCGCTTTGGGGCTGACCCGGTTCCCGATTAAATTTGTGGTGGTAACTATTTTCTCTTTGCCGCTGCTGGCGGCGGCGGGGATCGTCTGGCTGCAAGGACGCGCGGCTCCGGCGGCGCGGCGCGCTTTGCTGGTGATGGGCGGGGTCTTCGCTGTCGCGGTGGCGGCGCTGGCGTTTTGCGTTCCGTTTGCCGAAGACTCGCGCAGCGTCGTGGGGACAAACGGCGCCGTGCGCCTGCTGGTTATGGCGGCGGGAATAGCCGTGATTCTGTATCAACTGAGCTTTCCGCGAAAGGCGGGACAATTGGAATGCGCCAGTCGTGGGCGGGTAGGGCGACGCTCCTGCGGAGCCGCCCCCGCCCAAGACGGCTCGGCAGGAGCCTCGCCCTACCATTCCCCGCCTTCACTAACGAGTTACCGACAACTGGTGTTTTCCTTTGCGCTTCTATTTTTGTCCGGTCTGGACATTTGTTCTCATGTCCCGCGCCAGAACCCAACCGTCCCCGTCCGCGATTACGCGGCGCTGACGCCGCCGAGGACGGCCGTGCCGCGCCTGGGCGAATCGCGCGCCATGCCGGGAAGGAAGGTGCAGACTCTGCTGGTCGGACTGGCCAATCCGGACCCGGAGCAGCTTTATTTGGGGCAGCGCGAAATGCTGTTCAGCGATTGCAACCTGCTGGAGAAAATTCCCAAGGTGAACGGTTTCTTTTCGATTCACTTGCCGGCAGAGGCCGCGGTGGCAGACCTGCTTTATGGCGGCGCGTCGTTGCCCCGGCTGGAGGAATTTCTCGGCGTGTCGCAATATGCCTCGGAGTTGTTTGTGTGGGAAGCGCGGACCAATTTCATGCCCTGGGCCACCATTGGACAGCAGCCGGTCTTTCTGGAGGACGCGGCCACTCTCGCCGCGTTGGGCCGGCCCGATTTCGCGCCGCGCGACGTGGTTTATTTGCCGATGGCCGCGCGCGAAACAGTATCCGCCAAAGCCGATCCGCAGGCGCGCATCGTGTCAAGCACCATCACGGCGGAGAAATGCGCCTTCCAGACCGAGGCGGACACGCGGACGATGCTGGTGATGGCGCAGGGCTGGTATCATTGCTGGCAGGCCTCGGTGGACGGGAGCGGCGTTCCATTGTTGCGGGCGAACGGCGGATTCCAGGCCGTGGAAGTCCCCGCCGGCGGCCACCAAGTCCTGCTCGAATACAAAGACCGCGCCTTCCAACTCGGCTGCGCCATTTCCGTCCTGGCGCTGCTAATTTGTGCAGTCAACATTTTTTGTACCTATTTTTGCTTGTCTCCCGGCCTCCAATCCGACACCAATAATGCCAGTTGATCGGAAAAACTTGGATCATTTTGAAAATTGTTGAATGAGGTGGTTTGATGTTGCATTTCTATTAGGCGAAGTGTAAAACGGCCCTGTCAATCAGGCCCTTACTAATGACGAAATTGAAATCGAATTCATTATGAAAACACTAAGAGAGGGTGTTAGGGAATTCGACATAAATGCCTGTGAATCAAGGCCTTGCGACAAATAAATGAGGGGTATCGAGAAACATTGGACGCAGCGGTTTGTTTGGGGTAGCACTCAACCCTATGGACTCAAACTTGCCCGCGACTGGCACCGCCCAGCTCTTCACACTCCTCTCGCCGTACGTCCCCGACAGCTTCATCAACGATTTGATGCCCCGCCACAGGGACCGCGGGCGACG
>Ga0182027_10015798_pt1 | contig 10350 bp, 8 predicted proteins | sample 712E1DmetaG_FD_121300 | JGI IMG/M metagenome (GOLD analysis project Ga0182027, IMG submission 121300) | Permafrost microbial communities from Stordalen Mire, Sweden - 712E1D metaG (Illumina Assembly) | ecosystem: Environmental > Terrestrial > Soil > Wetlands > Permafrost | place: Sweden... | reverse complement strand
GCGCTGGCTCTCGGCGTTGACCGGCTGGACGAAATTGCCGAGCGCATCCAGGGCCTGATGAACATGAAGCCCCCGGAAGGCTTCCTCGACAAGCTCAAGATGCTGCCGCAATTAAGCGCGCTCACCAGCGCTTTCCCGAAAACCGTGAGCGCCAAGGATGCCCCCTGTAAGGAAGTCATTCTTCGTGACCACCTCGACTTGAACCAGTTTCCGATCCTCAAGTGCTGGCCTTATGACGGCGGCCGCTTCATCACTCTGCCCTGTGTTATCACGCGCGACCCGCGCTCGGGCAAGCGCAACATCGGAATGTATCGTATGCAGGTCTACGACGGCCAGACCACCGGCATGCACTGGCAGCGGCAGAAGGTTGCCGCCGAGCATTATCGCGAGGCTCTGCGCCGCGAGGCTGCTGAACACTCGACCGAGAATCCGCTCCATGCAATGGTGGCGGCGATGGCCGAGTCGGCCGGCGGCGCGTGTGCCATTCCCGACGGCCCCATCGGCGGCCTGCCGCAGGTTGCGCTGGGCAATCTGAAGGGCTCGCGCCTCGAAGTTGCCGTGGCCATCGGCACCGACCCCGCCACCACTTTTGCCGCCATCGTGCCCGCGCCGCCGGAGGTCGAGGAGTATCTCATCGCCGGTTTCCTGCGCGGCAAACCGGTCGAGATCGTGCAATGCGAAACGGTCGATCTTCAGGTCCCGGCGCACGCGGAAATCGTTCTCGAAGGTTACGTGGAACTGGGCGAACTGCGCACCGAAGGCCCCTTTGGCGACCACACCGGCTTCTACACCATGACCGATGAGTACCCGGTCTTTCATCTGACTTGCATCACTCATCGCAAGGACCCCATCTACGCAGCCACCATCGTGGGCAAGCCGCCCATGGAGGACGCATGGATGGGCAAGGCCGTCGAGCGCATCTTCCTTCCCGCGATGAAGATGCAGATTCCGGAGTTAGTAGACATTCATCTGCCCGTCGAAGGCGTCTTCCATAACTTGATGTTAGTTTCCATTCGCAAGAGTTATCCCGGCCAGGCGCGCAAGGTGATGAACGCCATCTGGTCGCTGGGGCAAGCGATGTTTACTAAAATCATTATCGTGGTAGACGAGGACTGCGACGTGCAGGACGTGGGCGAAGTGGTGCTGCGCGTGACCAACAACATCGACCCGGAGCGCGACATTCAATTCACGCTGGGGCCGGTCGATTCGCTCGACCACGCCTCACGCCTGCCCAACTACGGCTCCAAGATGGGCATTGACGCCACGCGCAAATGGAAGGCCGAAGGCTTCACCCGCCCCTGGCCCGCCATGATCGAGATGGACCGCGAGACCAAAGCACGAGTGGACGCGCTGTGGGCCAAGCTGGGGCTATAATCGGGCGCCGTCTTCGCCGCGCCGCGGCACATCTCTGCGATACCCTAGATTCATGCGGTTTATTTCTTCTTTATTGCTGAAGGTCTTGATTGTGGCAATGCTGGCGGCGGCAGTTCCCATGCACGCCCAGCAGGCGCCAGACACTTTTCGCTGGATCGATTTCCACTCCGCAAAGGACCAGGACGTCGTCGTTTGGGTCACGCGTTCGCTGGAACCGGAAAAATGGACCGCGATTCGCGAGATCGGCGTGGAGTACGATGCGGCGCTGGTCGTCACCACACTGCGCCCCACGTCACAGTCGCTGCCCGCCACGGACACCTTCACCATTTGGAGCCTTTCGCTCACCAATCACAGCCTCACGCCGCTCATCAAAGGCGTGAATCTGCGCCTGCTCGACTGGATGCTCTTTGCCGATGGCGCGCCGCGGGAATTGGCCGCGCTTTACGACGACTGCAACGAGTGCGAGGCGTCCACCTATTTCACGGCCTTTCATTACGACTTCTCGCAGCATCTGTGGACGGCACGCTGGATGCGCGGCAGCCAGGCCGCGCCCATCTGGAGCGTGAATGTTCCGGCAGGCGTTGCCTTGAGCCAGGTCTACGCGGGACTGAGCGAGCCGAACGGACGGCAACTGGTGGGCACATGGAACCATTTCGACTACGGCATTCAGAAACCGGCCGAGGATAGCGTCTACCGCTACGATCTGGACCCGTACAGCAACCTGGAGCGCACCCAGATGCTCAGCGGCAAGGAAGCCGAGGCGATGAAACAGCGGCTCTGCGCCGCGCAGAATGTCGTCCCCGCCCTTGCTCGCGGGCAGGACTCAGTGCTTTGCCAGCAGACACTCAAACCGCGCTTCGAGCGCAAGCCCGTCACCACCCCACCGGCCAATAGTCACGGAAAATCCGCGCCGCCCGGAACCCGGCACTGAGATTCGGGAGATGGTCAATAGTGGGCTGTTTTGCTCTGAACTCTTCAGATAGCATTCAAGGTGACTGGAGAGTGAAATGAGCTATTTACCAAGATTTGGACCATTGCCGCTGCTTGCCATGGCGGCAGTGCTTTGCCTCACCGGATGCCCACAGAGTCAAGACCAGGTGGCCGCCTCTGCCAACCCTGCCCTCGCGCAAAATCAGGCCTCGGACCCGGCTGCGGCCAATCTGGCCCCAGCCGATTCAAACGGTCAAACGCAAGCAGTCTATGCAGGCCAGCAGAGTGCCCCCCCGGCCTATTCGGGCGGCTCGTACGACCAGGGAGATGATCCCGGCTATGGCGCTCAGCCGGTGTCCTACGCCGATCAGCCGCCGCCGCCGCTGCCCGAATACGATCAGCCTCCGGCTCCCGGCGACGACTATATCTGGACCCCAGGCTACTGGGCATGGGCTCCAACCGGCTATTACTGGGTACCGGGCGGATGGGTTGAGGCTCCCTACGAGGGCGCTCTCTGGACCCCCGGCTACTGGGGCTTCTGGCATCACCGCTACGGCTTCTATCGCGGCTACTGGGGCCTGCACATCGGCTACTATGGCGGCATCGATTACGGCTATGGCTACGGCGGCTATGGCTACCAGGGCGGCTACTGGGGTGGCGGCCATTTCAACTACAACCGCTCCTACAACAACGTGAATGTCTCGATCGTGCGGAATGTTTATGATCGCCCCATGAATGGTGGCCGCCAGAATTTCAACGGCGGATCGGGCGGCGGTCGATCGGGCGGCAGCCGAGTGAGTTTCAACGGCGGATCGGGCGGCGTACAGGTACGAGCCAGACCAGCGGAACTTGCCGCACGGCATGAACAACATTCCGCGCCGATGACGGCACAGTTGCAGAATGAGCGCGCAGCCAGCACCAACCGTGCCCAGTTTGCCAACGTGAATCACGGTCGCCCGGCCAACGCAGCCGTCAGACAGCCTCTTGCGGCAGATCGCAATGTGAGGGCCCCGGCTGCGGCGCAGACACGCAATCAGGGTGGCCAGCAGCAGGGTACGCCGCAACAGCAGCAGCGCCAAGGTGTACAGCAGCAACAGCAACAGCGCCAAGCAGTTCAGCAGCAACAACAACGCCAAGCTGCGCCGCAACAGCAGCAACAACGGCAGGCAGTTCAGCAGCAGCAACAGCGCCAGGCTGCGGGTCAACAGCAACAGCGCCAAGCTGCGTCCCAACAGCAACAGCGGCGAGCTGCGGGTCAACAGCAACAACGCCAGGCTGCGTCCCAACAGCAACAGCGGCAGGCGGTTCAGCAACAGCAGCAGCGGCAAGGAGTTCAGCAGCAACAACAGCAACAGCGCCAGGCTGCGTCCCAACAGCAACAACGGCAGGCGGTTCAGCAGCAGCGTCAAACTGCGCCTCAGCAACAGCGTCAGGCTGCACCGCAGCAGCAGCGTCAAGCTGCACCGCAGCAGCTGCGCCAAGCTGCACCGCAGCAGCAGCGCCAAGCTGCGCCTCAGCAACAGCGGCAAGCAGCTCCAGCGCGCCAGGAGGAGCACCCAAAGAAGTAGGTACCCAATAAATATCCCGCAGCGAATCCACTTCGGATTCGCTGCGGGCATCAGGGCAGCGGGTGCATCATCACTCCCCAGCCAGCACCCATATAGCTACCAGGTCCTCTACGCAGCGGGAGAACCCCGTATCTCCCGCTGCAACAAGCTGAAGAACCCTAATCTACAGGATGTTTCCCGTCCAGCGTGTCGGCGACGAATACTGGGACGGTCTAATGCGGCAGCGCGGCCAGGGTTCCAGCCGTGAACAGCGTTCCCGCGGCGAGTCCGAAAATTGCCGTCAGATCCTTAGTCGCACGGTAAATCTCTCGCGGAATTCATCGTATACTGGCCTCATGTCGATCGTGGGGAACATCGCCGCCATTGCCAAGGGCATGAGCATCACCTTCCGGGAGATCTTCCAGCCTACGCAGGTGGAAAATTACCCCGACGGGAAGGACTCTCTGCGCGGAGCGGTCCTCGAACAGCGCTACCGCGGTGCCCACGTTCTGCAGCGTGACGAGAACGGCCTGGAGAAGTGCGTCGCCTGCTTCCTCTGCGCGGCGGCCTGCCCTGCCAATTGCATTTACATCGAGGCCGCGGAAAACACCGAAGAGCACCGCATCTCCTCCTCCGAGCGCTACGCCAAGGTCTACAACATCGACTACAACCGCTGCATCTTCTGCGGCTACTGCGTGGAAGCCTGCCCCACCGATGCCATCACCCACGGCCATGGCTTCGAGCAGGCCACGCTGAACGCCACCAACCTGGTAATGCGCAAGGAAGATATGCTGGTCCCGGTCGAGAAGCTGACCGCAAAGTCGAATGTCACCACAAAAGCCTGAGTAACCACTGCGCTGCCAGGGTCTCAAAATCAAAACCTTCGGCACCGCGCAGGACTGCGCCATATTGATGTCAAATCACTTATGTAATTAAAAAATGAAGGGCGCCCTTAAACGAGGACGCCCTTCGTGTTCGGAGAAGTTTTGTTTAGTGTGCAGGTTTTTCCTTTGGTGCAGACTGGACTCCGGCGGCAGGTTTCATCCCGGACTTGGCGACGGGCTTCATCCCGGGCTTGGCTGCCGGCACAGGCCCCCAGTATTGTGGATCGGCTTCGATCCAGGATCTCTCAACGTAGCTCCACTCCGGATTCACCATCCAGAGGTTGTCCTCGACGCTAGTCACGCTCTCCTCGGAAAGCTTGTTTACCCGGTTCCTTCCTTGGTCTCCAAGCGCGGCACCGAAATCCCTCTTATGTGCCAGGCCAGTGTCCTCATCCTTGAGGGACGTCATCGGCACCAGGACAAGGTAGGCATCCGTCACGCCCAACATTCCCTCGTAGGTCGCCCAGGGAATGTTTTGGCCGCTCTTGACGTAGGCGTCGCGATACAGTTTCGTAATTTCCGCGAACTGTTCGCCGCGACCGGGGCGCATATGGAAAATCATCACCTCCCAGTAATGGGAGTGCGTTATGTCCGCGGCGGCCATATTGTTACTGAGTCCGGGGAGGTAATGCCATACGGTGTGGTGGACCTCAGATACGTAGGGTGCCTGGCGCGTATCCAAGGCTTCAAGCCTGACATCAGCGTCCGAGTCGCCGGGGAGCCACTCCTCGTTCTTTTCGAGCGCCTCGAAGGAGTCGAAGCCGGAGATGTACATCGCTCGCGGTGTACCCGTCAGGGCCTCCATCGCCAGAAAGCGCATCGGATCCTTGAGTTGCCGCGACACAGCAGGGTACTCTGAAGCAACTTTGTCGAAAGGCCCATCCGCGTATGCTTTGATGTTGATCGTTTCCATGTTGAGGATGCTGGGCGGCGGAACCACCAGAGTTTGTGCGAGTGCAGCCAGAGAGCCTGACAGTGCCAGGGACAATCCGGCAACGGACCAAAACCATTTCTTCATGTCTGCCCACCTCCCGGGGGCCAGAAGGAAGTTGCGGAAGAGTAAAGAATCGAAACCTGCGCATACAGGAACCCGGGGATACCCGGGTCCGAGCGCATCTCTGGGGTAAGAGTCTGGTCCATGTGCCCGCACTCTGCCCTGGACCCGCGTGTCGCATGGCGAGGAGGCAACGTGGCTGGGAATCACCTTGTCACTAGAACGGAATCACGATGACAGGGCGAGGGTGGCCTTCGTGGTATCTGTGGTGCCTCCGGTGATGACCCGCGTATGCAGGGGTGGCAACGGATAGTGCGAATACGACAAGTAGCAGTAAAGCCCATATCTTCTTCATTTTTGCTCTAGTAGCTCCTCCCTGAGGGACTTGAGTTGGGGTCTCCATTCAGGATTCCCTACGCACCGATTTAAAGCATTGGTTGCGCGCCCGGTCTGTTCACAATTGCTCATTTTGGCAAGAGTCCAGATTGCCACGGCTCGTCCCTTCCATGCGCGGACGGTTGATTGGCTCATTGCAAAATGATGGGTAGTCACTTCGGAAGCGGTCGGTCCTCGCCGCATGGACCTGCTTGACCTGCTGCTATCTAAAACAAGCGCCGTCTCCGCCGTGAGAATAGCCAGATCACTGCGACGGCCAGCAACGCCCCGATCAGCAACCAGGCAAAGTCACGGCTGCTGAAATCTTGCAAGAACCGAACACCGTGCCAGCGCATCAGCGCTAGCGCATTGCTTATTGCGATCTGCATTTCGTCTCTCCCGCACCAGTTTCAGTGCATCTCACGCACCTGGCGGCATTTCCGGCGTCGCCAATCTCCCGGGCAGCGAGCCGAACTTGCCACAAACCGCTCTATCTGAAAAGTCCAAGCAGATAGCACACCAGCAGAATCACCAGCACTGTGCCAAGCCCTATGCCTGCTCCCCCTCCGGCGCCCCACCGGCCGTAACCGTAATATCCTCCGCCCCCGCCGAATACGAGTACCAGCAGAATGATGATTATGATGAGCATCTTTGATCTCCTTCAATCCAGGTTGGAACTTCCGGGTTATGTCACCGATCTGATGGCAACGTGTGTCTTAGCCCCGACGAGTTCATCGAAGAGTGTGCTGCTTGCCGCAGACCCATTTGAACTCTCGATCACCAAATGCACAGGCTCATCCATCTGACCGCTTCTTCCGCGAGTTGAGATTAGGTTGACGCGATCTGCGGACGCGGTCTGCTCAATAGTGCGCACTTTCCCTTGGCTCTAATTCAGCTTTGACAATCTCCAAAGGAGAACTGCGCCAGCGGCTCACTGCAAATCGCCGCCTCATGCGCGATGCCCAACCTCCCGCGCAACCCCTCGTTGTACGATGAGCAGATAGACCCTTGTTTGTGTCGTTGGAGGATGAAGAACGTGGCTGGAAGCTGGAGAGTTTTTCTTTGCGCGGTGGTACTGGCGGGGATGGGGTTTGGTTTGGCTTCGCCGGGGGCTCAGGCTCAGTTGGGCTTTCCGGATGCGAACGCGCAGGCCGCGCCCAATCCCTTGACCGACACCACCGTCAAGCCGGGCAAGATGCTGCTCTTCGATCTGGAGGCGCGCTTTGCCAAGGACGTGCTGGAGCGGGGCGGAGCGGGCTTTGCGGAGTGGTTTGCCGAGGACGGCGTACTGCTGGGCAACGGAGCGGCGCCGACGGTTGGCCGCGTGGCGATTGCCAAATCCGCAAACTGGAGCCCTGAGGTCTATCAACTGACGTGGACACCCACCGACGCCGTGATGGGCCCCTCCGGCGACATCGGCTGGACCTGGAGCCACTACGAGGGACACAGCAAGGACGCGAACGGAAATCCCGTGACCGTCACTGGCCGCTTTATCACCATCTGGCGCAAGCAGGCGGACGGAAGCTGGAAGGTTGTCCTCGACGCCGGCGCAAATGAACCCGTCACCGCCGGGGATTGCTGCAAGCTGCCGCCGGGCCAACACTGAGCCACCTGCGGTGGTGCCAACTGCTCGCTATCCGCTCGCTTGGACATATGTGGTTTCCCAGGTCCCTAAAGCAGGACCTGGGGCACCCGGCGCGGATAGGATGGGGCACGCAGTACCCCCACCCCTATTTTGCAAGCAAATTCCTTTTTTTCATCAGCTTACGGGCAGGGGTCCGCTGTAAAATCCTGAGAACAAAGAAGTTCCCTGCAAAATCGTCCAGGATAAGGAGTTACGTGACGTTTCAGCCTCTGCGGGCTGAAAAGAGGCGCGAAGAGCACGTGCCGGGACAATGATTTTGAAGGTAGAGTTCTGAAGATCATTTTGCGACGAATGGGGGAAATAATCTGCAAAGACGGGCCATCCAAGCAGAGGTCCGCTATTCGCTCGCTCGGGCATTTGTGGCTTCCCTGATTCCAAAAGCGGGACCTGGTGCACCCGGCAATCATACACACTTCATTTCACTTGGGCGGCGCGCAAAACATCGCGGACCTTAGCGCTTCTTTGCGCTATGTGCACTTGCGCATCCTCCTGGTATTTCTCCGATAAAATTCCCTCCAATTCCTTAAGGAGTTCACTGCCTTTTGCGACGGAATCTCGATTCACATCTGGAGCAGAGGCAAGCTTTTCGTATTTACTGACAACTAATGGATATGATTTTTCCAACTGTTCATTGATTAAAGACGAGTCTATACTCAAGATCGACCCAGCATTTGGCTTCAACTTTTGGGTCACTTCAGAGCAGAAAAAGTAAGCCAAATAGAACCTGAGGTTGATCAAGTCGCTCGGCTCTATTTGCTTACTCTCTAGGAAATCATCAACTGCGCGAATGATTTGTACCGCTTTCAGATAAAATCCGAGGGGCTGTTTAGCGTTCCCTCTACTGTCCATCGCAAAGATGGTTTTATACTTTGCGTTTCCCTTTTCCGTGAACGTTAGATAATTTCCGGGACGTGCACGTGCATCATCTGGCCGATGCATGAGAAGGCAGATTACAGCCTGCGTCAGTTCCGTATATCCGACGATCTTCTCAATCGCCACTCCCTTGTCGCGATAATATCCAGGTCGCCTGTCATAATAGTATCCATATTTCGCAAACAGGTCTTCGATTTGACGGTGAATATTATCTGTTCCTCGCAGTGCAGATACTTGCATTGGGTTCTGATTATTGGTTGCCTTTATTACATCGTTGCGAGCAGTTTCATCGGTGATACGTAGGACGCGAACGAGCAGAGACCGAGTATCGTTTACTAGCAAAGGGGCGGATGCGACCGGCGAACGTAAATACTCAAAGATCACGCGAGAGGTTTGAAGTCCGTTCACTACCTGCGGGTCAACAATGCTGACAGACATCGCGTCAACTGGCTGCAACTTCTCCGCGCTTACGATTGTCACCCCATTGTTGAGTTGCCAGAAATTGGCGGTCCCGTTCTCCAGTGTTTTCTTGATATTACCGTTTATTGTGGAGTTCCCGCGAAACCCCCTAACGTTGGATTCAAATATCAACTCATCCAACTCTTCAGAATCGGGATCTTTTAGGAATTCATACCACGCCTTAACAGAAACCAGTCCAACATAGCCCTCTCCAATCGGAAGCGGCTGTATGTCAGCCCAATGCAAGGTGCGATTTCTCTGCCTCCTCTTTTGAACGAACTTCAAAAGAGATTGCGTGTTCACGGCGTTGAAATTGCATGGGGAATCCCCAAGATGTTTGCGAACTGCCGCACTCAGCCGGTCAATCGCATCTTGCTCGGTCTTGGTTATCCCTGTTTCATCCCCTCGCGTTACATAATAAAAATCGAGTTCTACTGTAGGGAAATTCCCCGCAATGCTGAGGTACTTGCTCCTATACGTTTGCATTATCGAGATAAGATGGCCCTCGTACTTGTAGTTAAACTTGGAGGGATCCTTGCTCATGTCGAGTAGATCATCAACAAACCTCGCGAACTTGTCGATGTCATCAGCCTTGAAGCCAGTTTCGCTCTCGGATGATTTCGATTGAAATATGATGAGACGCAAGCGATCTGTTCCGCTTGCTGCGAGGTCTAGATTATCCCTTACCATGGTATTACGGTTGGCTAGAATATAGAGCGCATCAATTCCGCCGTCGTTCGCGTGATCCGTGATCCCATAACGCACGTCCTCGAAGGGAAGATTGTAGGGCTTCAGGATATTGTCAACGGCGTAGAAGAGAAACGGTTCTACTGACTTCAGGCCAGCGCCGCTCGTAGTCTTCCAGCGCGCAAAGTTGGCGTCCAATTGGATGATCTCATTCTGGCTCATTCGGCGGTCCTCTGGGAGATGACTAATCATAGCTCACCGCCGTGCCTTTGCAGTTGGGTTGTTAGGACTTGATGAGCCCGCGATATTGGTGCCAATGCAAATAATTGAAAACAAATACCTCAGAGGCTAAAGCCCTGCATGATTTTGCTTCTCTTGCGATACGACTGAAGTCGCTCCGTGACACAGTGCTGGCTATTGGAAGGCTTCTAATACGCCTTCAAATCGACGATGGCTTTAAGGATCGTCTCTGGCTGCGGCAGGATGGCGTCTTCCAGAATCGGCTGGTAGGCGACAAAGGTGTCCATGGCGCCGATGCGACGAACCGGAGCGTCGAGATCATCGAAAAGTTCATCGGCGATG
>Ga0182027_10015797_pt1 | contig 10351 bp, 9 predicted proteins | sample 712E1DmetaG_FD_121300 | JGI IMG/M metagenome (GOLD analysis project Ga0182027, IMG submission 121300) | Permafrost microbial communities from Stordalen Mire, Sweden - 712E1D metaG (Illumina Assembly) | ecosystem: Environmental > Terrestrial > Soil > Wetlands > Permafrost | place: Sweden... | reverse complement strand
GCCGGGATCGATAAAAAATGGAAAGAAGCTCCGCAGTTTTACTGGCTGTATACCGCCATCATCGTGCTCGGGGTGATCATCATTCTTATTCCCAATGCCCCGCTGATCCTGATTACCCTGTGGTCGCAGATCATTAACGGACTGCTGCTGCCGGTCGTACTGGTTTGTATGATCCTGCTGGTAAACAATAAGAAGATCATGGGAAAACATATCAATAAGCCATTACAGAATATTATCGGATGGGCTTCCATTGCAATCCTGGTGGGATTATCCATAACACTGATCCTGATGCCGATCTTAAAATAATATCTTTGTGTTACTTGGTGGTAAAAAATCTTAACCGCAAACTCGCACAAAGGAGGTCATGAGGGATCACGAAGTCGAGAACAATTTTTCAGCATGTCCAAAAAAAATCCCCCAAACCATATTACCTTTTCAATTTTAACCGATTAATGTAAAAATAATGAAACCGGCCGTACATTATTTGTACTTTTGTTCACGGAGTATTTACAAAAAAACGAAAAATCATGGCAACAGGAATCAACAAAGTGATCTTGATCGGAAACCTTGGAAAAGACCCGGATATCATCAGGCTGGAAAGCGGGGTTAAAAAGGCATCCTTTTCACTTGCAACGACAGAGGTTTACAAGAACAAGGAAGGGGTAAAGACAGAGCATACCGAATGGCATAATATCGTGCTGTGGAGAGGGCTTGCTGAAGTGGCTGAAAATTACCTGAAAAAGGGGAATACGGTATATATTGAGGGCAGGATCCGCAAACGCGAGTATGAGGATAAAGAAGGCCAGAAACGTTATATCACCGACATTCTCGGAGATGCAATGACCATGCTGGGCGGCCCGAAACGCGAAGGCACGCACGAAGAACAACCTCCCAGCGGAATTGAAAAGGAAAATGGCAACGGGGAAACAACCACAACTGAGGATGATCTTCCCTTTTAGCAGCTGGCGAGCTGATGAGCTGATGAGAAAAATAGAAAATAAGTTAATATATATTTTAACTCATGAGCTCGTGAGCTCATCAGCTCATCAGCTTATTTAGTTGCACACTCATGAGAATATTCCGGGTTATTTCAGTAGCACTTTTCACGCTAGCTCTCTTCTCTTGTCAGGACAGCTATGTTCCCAAGCCCCGTGGTTATTATCGGATCGATTTCCCCGGAAAGGAATACCGGCTGTTTGATACCATTTTCCCCTACACCTTCGAGTACCCTGTGTATGCAAAAATCGTTCGCGACAGTTCCCGGATGGCCGAACCTTATTGGATTAATATTGTTTACTATCCTTATAATGCCCAGCTCCATATCAGTTATAAAACGATCAATAAAAATCTGGCATCCTACCTTGACGATGCACACACGCTGGTGAACAAGCACATTCCGAAAGCCAATGCAATCAGCCAGCGGGAATATGCGGATCCTGCCGAAAAAGTATTCGGACTGGTTTATGAAATCAGCGGTTCAGATGCAGCCTCCACCTATCAGTTTTATCTGACAGACAGTACCCGGAATTTTATCCGTGGGGCCCTCTATTTCGATCTTGTTCCAAACAATGATTCTCTAGCGCCGGTCATCGACTTCCTGAAAAAAGATGTCGAGCATATGATCACAACCTTCCGGTGGAAAAGGCTTTAACTATTTACAAATATTATCCTTCCCGGATATTTCACCATTTTTCGAAAATTAGCTTCTCTTCTTATTTTTTTCACAAATTAATTGCAACTTTGCATTCAGCAGAACCAAAAGGACCATGGATCCTTTTCATGAATGGCTTAGTCCCGGATGTGGCAGTTTCACCGGTGATATCAGGCTGATCATCCTTCATTAAAATGAACCCACCCTATGATTGAAACGATCAAACTCGGAACCCTTCGCTGGTCGCATCTTTTCCGGCCCACTGAAGAGGAATTACAGGGATTACAGGATTACTATCATTTTCATCCCCTCGATATTGAAGACTGCAAAAGCCCGGTAAACCTGAGGCCCAAGATCGACAGTTATCATAATTATCATTTCCTGATCCTCCACTTTCCGTCCATGGACATGCAGGGAGAATTTGTAGAAGCCAAAGAGATCAAAGTCTTCTGGGGCAAGGATTTCCTGATCACTATGGGAAAATCGCACTGGCTGATCAAGGAGCTGTTCAAACAGGAGCAGAATGAAACCCTTGCCGGACAAAAGATGGAGGTTGGATCCAGCGATGCACTGTTATATAAGATCCTTGAATACGTAATGGAAGATACACGGAAACTAGTTGATCTGGTTGATAAGTCGGTAGATACCTGCGGAAAAGAACTTTTCAGCAAGAAACCTGAAAAAACGATTGAGAAAATTTCGATCACAAGGAAAAATGTTATCCTCCTCAATACGATTTTAAAACCCCAGATGAATCTTTTCAACAAACTGCAAAGCGGTGCTATAAGGGGGTTTTCCGATAACATGGAAGATTACTGGGGAAACATCATGGACTCCTACCAGCGTGCCTGGGACATCATCGAGGACGACCGGGAACTGATTATCGGGTATTCAAAAACTTTTGATTCCCTCCAGGTCAACAAGACCAATGAAGTAATGAAGGTCCTGACACTGGTTGCTTCCATTTTCCTTCCCCTGGCCCTGATTGCCAGTGTTTATGGATTGATTATCAACTTACCGGTTAGGTCTCATATGGAATCTTTTTTTCTGGTTTCGGGGATAATGGTTGTGATCGCCCTGTTCGTTGTGATCTATTTCAAAATCAGGAAATGGATGTAGATCACTGATCGCTGTTCATGACGTCCGTTTGACGCTGGATGGATTCTTCGTGCAGCGCTTCCAGGAGTTTTAACAGGAATTCTCTTGTCAGGCCTATTCGTACGCCCGTATCCACACGGTCATGGATGATACGGCTCCAGCGTTTAAGCTGGAGAATGGTGATGTTGTTTTCTTTCTTGTATTTCCCGATCTCTTCCACAATATTCATTCGCCGGCCGAGAATGTCAATCAGTTCTTCATCCAGTTTGTCAATCTCCGAACGAAGTTCTTCCAGCTTATTTTCAAATTCGAGGGTCCCATATTCCTCACGGATTACTAAGCCTGAAAGCAGCTCCTTAAGCTGGTCAGGGGTGATCTGCTGTTCTTTATCCGTCAGGGCCTCTTCCGGCCGGATATGAGCCTCGATCATCAGTCCGTCCATTTCAAGATCAAGGGCTTTCTGCGCCACCGGAAACAGAAGGCTGGTTTCCCCGCAAATGTGGCTGGGATCAACCAGGACAGGAAGTTCGGGATATAATCGTTTCAGTTCGATCGGGATCTCCCACATCGGGGAATTCCGGTAAGGGGTGTGGGCAAAAAATGAAAATCCGCGATGAATGGCGATGAGTTTCCGGATACCGGCCTGGTTAAATCTTTCCAGTGCCCCGATCCAGATCTTGATATCGGGGTTCAGCGGATTTTTAACCATTACGGGGATATCGACGCCGCGGAGGACTTCACTGATCTCCTGGACAGAAAATGGGTTTACAACAGTGCGTGCACCGATCCACAGGATATCGATCCCGTGGCTGAGAGCTTCTTCTACATGATGCGGATTGGCAACTTCTATCGTGGTGAGCAGACCGGTTTCAGCTTTCACCTTCGCCAGCCACTGAAGTCCGCGCTTACCCACTCCTTCGAAGGAACTCGGCCGTGTACGCGGTTTCCATAACCCCGCCCGGAAAACCTTGACCTGTGGTATCTTTGCCAGTTCCCTCGCAGTGGACAATACTTGTTCTTCCGATTCGGCGCTGCAGGGGCCGGCAATGACCAACGGCGGTTTCTCCGCAGGCAGCCATGTTTGAATCTGAGTTATTTCGAAGGAGTCTTGCACATTAATGGCGTTCGGGGCTGTTTTGAGTGTAAAAATGATTTCTCACAGATTTTTGCAAATTTTCCGCTGATCTCTGCAGATAATAATGTCGGGGATTTGACATTCTGTGTGAATCTGCGATTCATTTGTGTGAATCTGCGAGAACTCATCCAAACAATGATTTTATTATCAGTGTCTGGATCATGATGTAAAAGTAACAAAAAAAACCCTTTGCCGGAAACCGGTATTTCCCGTATTTTTGCGCGATCAACAATGAGGTTCAAATGGAAAAGATAAAACAGGCAAAAGTCCGGGATCTGCTGAGGTCAAAGGAAACGGGAAAAAAATGTTTGGTCAGGGGCTGGGTCAGGACAAAAAGAGGAAATAAGAACATCAACTTCATTGCCCTGAACGATGGTTCGGTCATTCATAACATCCAGGTTGTGGCTGAAGTGGCGCAATTCGATGAAGAACTGCTGAAACGAATCACCACCGGCGCATGCATCGAAGTAACAGGAACCCTGGTTGATTCGCCTGCGTCGGGACAACCTGTCGAGATTCAGGCAAAGGAGATCATTGTTTTCGGGACGGCTGACCCCGAAACCTATCCGCTCCAGAAAAAAGGACATTCCCTGGAATTCCTTCGAGAGGTCGCCCACCTGCGCCCGCGTACCAATACCTTTGGTGCCATTCTGCGGATCCGCCATGCGATGGCATTTGCCATCCATAAATATTTTAATGATAACGGATTTTATTACCTCCATACGCCCATCATCACCGGATCGGATGCAGAAGGCGCAGGAGCTTTGTTCCGCGTTTCCATCCTCGATCCTAAAAACCCTCCATTGAAACCCGACGGCTCCGTTGATTTTGGAGAAGATTTTTTCGGTAAAGAAACCAAACTAACGGTCTCCGGGCAGCTCGAAGCAGAACTTGGCGCGCTGGCTTTATCGCTGGTATATACTTTCGGCCCTACTTTCCGTGCCGAAAATTCAAATACACCGCGTCATCTTGCCGAATTCTGGATGATCGAACCGGAAATGGCATTCTATGACATCGTGGATAACATGAACCTGGCGGAAGATTTCCTGAAATACATTATCCGTTATACACTTGAAAATTGCATGGACGATCTCGGGTTCCTCAACAAGATGTATGATGACGGACTCATCGAGAGATTGAAATTTATCACCGGAAACAAATTTGTTCGGCTGGGCTATACCGAAGCAGTGGAGATCCTGAAAGCTTCCGGGCAGAATTGGGAATTCCCGGTTGACTGGGGAACGGACCTGCAGGCCGAACACGAACGCTACCTGGTGGAACAGCATTTTCAAAAACCGGTTATCCTGACCGATTATCCGAAAGAGATCAAGGCTTTCTACATGAAGGTAAATGAGGATAACAGAACTGTTCGCGCAATGGATGTATTGTTCCCGAAAATAGGGGAGATCATCGGCGGTTCCCAGCGTGAAGAAAATCTTGAAAGACTTACCCACCGTATCCATGAGCTCGGCATCCCCGAAAAAGATGTTTGGTGGTACCTGGATACACGGAAGTTCGGCACGGCGCCACACAGCGGATTCGGACTAGGATTTGAAAGGCTGATCCTTTTCGTGACCGGGATGAGCAACATCCGCGATGTGATCCCGTTCCCGCGTACGCCCAAAAATGCGGAATTCTGAGAAAAATTCTCTGGAAAGGCTGGAAATAATTACTTACCGGGGTTGAAAAATTTTTCTCAAAAAATCCTATTACCTTTTCGAACAAAACCGATTAATGGTTGAGATTTCTTTTAACCACAAAGGCGCACAAAGGATTTCACAAAGTAACACTAAGGTATTTTGGATAGAGAGAAATGTTTCCGAAAAATTTTAGACTGTTCCTTTATTGTTCACTCAGGATTAGGTCCGGGTTTACTGGAAAGTGCCTATGAAGAGTGTTTGTTTTATGAACTTCGACAAGCAGGATTGGTTGTTCATAAACAAAAACCCTTGCCGCTGGTTTACAAAGATGTTAAACTCGATGCAGGCTATAGGGTCGATTGGTTGGTTGAAAACAGTGTAATTGTTGAAATTAAATCTGTTGATGCATTTAGCGAAGTTCATTTGGCTCAAACACTGACTTATATGAAACTTTCAGGATGTAAATTAGGATTGCTGGTCAACTTTAACGTGAAACATTTGAAGGATGGAATAAAACGTGTAATTCTCTGATCCTTTGTGTGCCTTCGTGAAATTCTTTGTGTGCCTTTGTGGTAATTTATTTATGTGCATTTCCTGATATATTAAAATCCCTTTTCCGGGTGGAATTTTTTTTTATCTTTACATTGAAATAATGACGATGGAAAAACGCTGGGTAGTTAAGGAATCATGTGACCAGGAAGTGGTGAAGAACCTTGCCCAGGAACTTAACATCGACCGGAACCTGGCTGAGTTATTGATACAGCGAGGAATCAACACCTTCGAAGAAGCAAAGGCGTTTTTCCGGCCTTCACTTTCCAATCTTCATGATCCTTTCCTGATGAAAGACATGTCGGTTGCGATCGACCGGATCGAAACCGCCCTGGAGGAAAACCAGAAGATCCTGGTATACGGGGATTATGATGTGGACGGTACTACGGCTGTGGCCCTGGTGTATACTTTTTTTCATAAGTTTTATGATCAGCTGGATTTTTACATCCCCGACCGTTACATTGAAGGGTACGGCATTTCGTTCAAGGCCATCGACTTTGCTGCCGAAAACGGGTTTTCCCTTATCATTGCCCTTGATTGCGGGATAAAGGCAGTTGAAAAAGTTCAATATGCAAATGAGAAGGGGATTGATTTTATCATCTGCGACCATCACCGCCCGGGAAGTGAACTTCCTCCTGCCTGCGCGGTGCTGGATCCCAAGCGTGCCGACTGCACATATCCATACAAGGAATTATCGGGTTGCGGCATCGGTTTCAAACTGATCCAGGCCTATGCACAGCGCAACAACATCCCTTTCGATGAGCTTTCTCAATACCTCGACCTGGTCGTCGTGAGTATCGCTTCTGATATTGTCGATATCACCGGCGAAAACCGAATCCTGGCATATTACGGGCTGAAACTTATGAATGTCCAGCCGCGTCCCGGACTGGAAGCGATCCTGCGTTACAGTAATCTCCAGAAAAAGACCGACGGGAACGGCGATGCATTTTTTAATAAAGAATTAACGATCACCGACCTGGTGTTCCTGGTAGGTCCCAGGATCAATGCTGCAGGACGGATCGAAAGCGGACGGAATTCCGTTCGCTTGCTTATTTGTGAGAATCTCGAGGAGGCCCTTCATCTGGGAGAGAAGATCGATAATTACAATACTGAACGGAAAAACCTGGATATGCTGGCCACACAACAGGCAATCGAGATGATTGAACTGGATGAACGACTGAAAACAGCAAAGAGTACGGTCATTTTCAACCGCGACTGGCACAAAGGGGTTATCGGGATCGTTGCTTCAAGGCTCACAGAACATTACTACCGCCCTACCATCGTTCTTACGCTGTCGGGGGAACTGATCACCGGGTCAGCAAGGTCTGTCAAGGATTTTGATGTGTATGATGCAATCGATTCCTGCAGTGATCTCCTCGAACATTTCGGGGGGCACAAATATGCAGCAGGCTTATCCCTGAAGCCGGAAAATTTACAAGCCTTTATCGACCGTTTTGAGCTGGCTGTAACAGAGAAATTAAACGGGAAAGTGCTGGTTCCTGAAATTGAGATCGACACCAACCTGCCTCTTAGCAACATCAATTCAAGATTCTATAACATCCTGAAGCAGTTTTCCCCTTTTGGCCCGGGCAATATGTCACCACTGTTCCGGACCGACGGAATCATCGATGCGGGCGGATCACGGATAGTAGGGAAGAACCACCTGAAATTGTATGTTGTTCATCCCGAAATTTCCGGGGGGCCTTTTTCTGCAATAGCATTCCAGCAAGGAAATCACTTCGGAAGGATCGAACAGGGGATCCCTTTCAACATTTGTTATCACGTGGAAGAAAATGAATGGAACGGAAGCGTCTCTCTTCAGCTGAATATCAAGGATATTAAATTCGGGGATTAAACCTTACAATTTCCAAAACAAACGCCCATCCGGTTTGCTTTCTCGATCAGTGCATGGTCGAGGGGTACGGTTCGTAATTTTCCACCAACTTCTTTCAGGGGAATTGCCATGACGTTATTGTTCTGCAAAGAGACCATCATCCCGAACCGGCCTTCTGCAATGAGTTCTACGGCATATGCTCCATAACGTGTTGCCAGGACCCGGTCCATGGGGGAAGGACTGCCGCCACGCTGGATATATCCCAGGATGGTTTCACGCGTCTCCAAACCGGTACGGTTACTGATCTCCTGTGCAATGTAGTGCCCGGGTTTTTCTCCTTTCGGGCAAGAAATGCCTTCTGCAATCACGACTATGGAATAGGGTTTCTTGTTTACTGCTCTTTTTTTAAGATATTTAGCAACAATGTCGATATCATAGTCGATTTCCGGCATCAGGATCACATCTCCTCCACCGGCCATCCCTGAATACAATGCGAGCCATCCGGCATGATGACCCATCACTTCGATCACCATGATGCGTTTGTGGCTATTGGCAGTTGTATGAAGCCTGTCGATTGCCTCTACTGCGATCCATAACGCGGAATCAAACCCAAAAGTGACATCCGTTCCCCAAACATCATTGTCGATGGTTTTCGGAATGCCGATGATATTCAGTCCTTCTTCTGCAAGAAGGCCTGCTGTGCGCTGTGTTCCGTTTCCCCCAATGCAAACCAGCGCATCCAGTCCCATTTCTTCGTAATGTTTTTTAATCAGCTTCGGCTTATCGATGCTGTTGAAGACGGCGCTTTTTTTAAACGGATTTTCCCTGGATGTCCCGAGAATGGTTCCTCCCAATGTCAGGATTCCGGAAAGCTGGTTCTCATCCAAATGCACATATTCCTGGTTGATCAACCCGAGAAACCCGGATGAGATACCAATGACCTCCATCCCGTATTCCAGGATAGCTGTTTTGCCTACTCCCCGGATGGCAGCATTGATCCCGGGGCAGTCACCTCCTGCTGTCAGGATCCCGATACGTTTTGTTTTTCCCGGAGTGACCATCTATTTTAACTGAAATGTTCCTGAACCGATCTCTTTGTCATCGGTAAATACCGTGACAGCATACGTTCCTTTCATAGCGGGCTTGTCATTGTCTTTCTTGGTCCACTTAACGCAGAGATTCACCGACTTTCCTTCATATGAAATATCCTCGCGGATAGAATAGGGCAGGGTTTGCCCGTTAAAAGTAAATGTATCGTATTTTGTCTTTGTAACCACGACCTTATCGGGCCGGCAGATGCAGACATAGATGTTTTTCATTCCTGATTTAACCAAAGGATTTTCCCCGATGGTGAAACATACCTTAACCCGGTCCGTACGGCTGGCTTTATCGGTGGGTGATTCTTTATCCCCGCCTTTCAGTTTAAGTGCCGTGGCGGTTACATCATATGCCTTGAGTATAGCTGCATTGTTAACCCTGGCCGTCAGCTCTTCTTTGTCTTTGACCAGTGATTGTGATTTGTTTTGTTCATTCCTGAAATCCTGCCTGATCTTATCGTTTTCGGCATGCAGTTCCTGGTTCACGGTGTAGAGGGAATCCATCTGGCGGACATATCCCTGTGCGATGGTTTGCAGCCGGGCAAGTTTTTTACTGACCTTCAGGTATTCCCATTTTGTGCCGAGAAGATTACGGATCTCAACGGCATTGGCCTGGATCAGACTGTCTTTTGCTTTCAGTGAGTCGGAAAGAGCACCGTAAGCCTGTTTGGTTTTATTGTGTTCGGTGATCACAGAATCCAGTTCTTTCTGAAGTTCGGTTTTCTCCATTTCCTTTTCCTGGACAAGGAAGGTCAGTTGCGTTCTTTGTCTGAATGTCCATATGACCAGGATAACAAGCGCGAGAATTAAAATACCGATGATGATCTTAAAAGTCCGGGTATTTGTGTTTTGTTCCTCCATAGTAAGGTATTTTTTGAATGATGCAAATATAAAATAAAAAGAGGTGGCGGCAAAAGGGAAAACGGCAAAGTGGCGAGATAGCGAAATTTTCTTTGCTTCCTTTTCAACGCCACATTGTCGGGTAGTAAAAATAACCTCATCCCTCAGTCCCTTCTCCTGGGAGGAGAAGGGAAGCGCTGGTTAGTTATCCACCCCTCTCCTCCCAGGAGAGGGGCCGGGGGTAAGGTGAAAAACCCTTAATCTTTCAGACAACGAACCGGGAAAGCATTCGCACGAGAGGATGGATAGAGCGACACACTCGGATCAACGTCATTCATCGCATGCGCCCAGGCCTTTGTGCTGCCGCTTGGTGCTGACGACCAGAAGAAGGTTGCAAAACCCTGGAACTCCCAGCCTTTTTTGATATCCCTGACTCCCGACAATAATGCGTTGAAGCCGGAATAACCGGAATACTTCAGCGGGCTACCGGCAAAGCCGCTGTTAATG
>Ga0182027_10015796_pt1 | contig 10351 bp, 9 predicted proteins | sample 712E1DmetaG_FD_121300 | JGI IMG/M metagenome (GOLD analysis project Ga0182027, IMG submission 121300) | Permafrost microbial communities from Stordalen Mire, Sweden - 712E1D metaG (Illumina Assembly) | ecosystem: Environmental > Terrestrial > Soil > Wetlands > Permafrost | place: Sweden... | reverse complement strand
GTCTGGCTATTGGAATCGCGTTGCTCAATGATCCGAAGATATTATTGCTGGATGAGCCAACTACAGGATTAGATCCAAATGCACGGCGTGAGATATGGGCAATTCTGCAAAGGCTGAAAGAACATTCGCAGACTTCATTGATCCTCACTACGCATTATATGGAAGAGGCAGAAAAGCTGTGCGACCGGATCGTGATCATCGACAACGGGTTGATACTGAGAGAAGGAACATTAGAAGAGCTGCTTGGCGCTGAAAATGCTAGTCAGACAGGTATCGGCCATCATGCTAAGCTTAAAAGCCTTGACGATCTCTTTACTGTTTTAACCGGGAGGTATCTCAATGAATAATCCCTTTCGATATAAACAGCTTATCCAGCTCACCCTTGCCTACTTCAGGCAGATCATCAGGGAGCCGGGAGTTTTATTCTGGGGGATCGTTTTTCCCATCCTCATGTCTATCGGACTGGGTATTGCCTTCACAAAAAAAGCAGATATCTATAGGGATGTGGCCTGGATAACAACACAGAATGCTTACTCCGGGCAGCAGGGATCAGTGATCAAAGACTTCCTTGAGACCCACCATGCCGGCCTGGCAGAAAACAAAGATGGGAACCCGGGCTACCGTCTGACGATTCCTGATGATAAACTGGGTAATACAACCTTCACCTTCAGAACCATGGATTGGAAGAAGGCTATGATGCTCCTGAAGCGGGGTAATCTTACCATGATAATCCAGGAACACAACACACAGGTCGAATATCATTTTGACCCTTTGAACCCTGATGCACAATTAATTTATTTAAAACTCTCTAACCTTTTTCAGAACCCTTCTCTTTTACACAGAAGCAGCAATATCAACATCAAACCCCTGACAATTACCGGCGCCCGATATGTTGACTTTCTGGTTCCCGGCTTGATCGCAATGGGTGTTATGATGTCGATAATGTGGGGAATAAGTTACGAGATCATAGATAACAGGGCTAAGAAGCTTCTCCGCAGAATGGTGGCGACTCCTATGAAAAAATCACATTATCTTGTTGCCCTGATCACGGTCAGGATAGGAATGAATTTTGTCGAGTCGGGACTTTTGTTTCTCTTTACATGGCTGGCCTTTGGCATTAAAGTACAGGGTAGCTTGCCTGCCCTTCTGACCATCTTCATGGCGGGTAATATCGCATTCGCCGGCATCGCAATCTTTATGTCCTCACATACGGCAAAAACAGAAATAGGGAACGGATTAATCAATCTGGTATCCATGCCGATGATGGTTTTGTCGGGCATATTTTTCAGCTACCATAACTTTCCTGAATGGAGTCAATCCATCATCCAGAAATTCCCTCTTACCATGCTGGCGGATGGAATCCGCAGTGTATTCATAGAAGGAGCCGGTTTTGCAGAGATCACGGTACCATCACTAATCCTGGCTGGGACAGGTATCATTTTCTTCATTGCCGGACTAAAAATTTTCCGGTGGCATTAATAAATAGCGAAATGGCGAAATAGCGAAATCGTTATTTAATTGGAGTAAACTTTACCACAAGGTTCCTGATCGGTTTAAGTGAGTGAAGATATTGGTAAATGCTTGAAAGATCACCTGTAGTCATACCAGCATACATTGACCATGGCATGATGGTATTAAAATTCCCTTTGTTTACCGTCGCCAATGGATGAATAGACGGATCAAACGCTTTGAATTTATTGATAAAGGAAGGTGAGGTATAATTACCGATACCGGTCTCTTTGTCGGAAGTAAGGTTCGCTGACCGAATTATTCCCCAGGGCATTTGAAATTCCCGTCCACCGGCGAATTCCATCCCTGCAATTAATTTCCCATTCTTATCAAATTGAGTATGACATTCGATGCAGGAACCAGCCATCACCAGATATTTGCCATAATTAAGACTGTCATTGGTGTCAGGCGCTTTAGAAGGATGAGCTGGTTCAGGAATAAGATGAATGATAATGTTCATCGGAAAATCCGGCTTAGAGACATCAGGATCGTAAGATATTGGTTTTAAAGTACGTATATAAGCAATCACAGAATAAATATCTGTTGTGTCCATTTTACCATAGAAAGGGTACGGCATGATTGGGAAAAAAGGTCGGTTCCCTTTTCCAACCCCGCTAGTGATTGCCCTGTAAATTTCACCGTCAGACCATCCGGCAAGATGATAAGGTGTGATGTTGGCAGAAACATACATGCCAGGGAGACCTTCTGATTGATCAAATTTCTCTCCCCCCTTCCCTTCTGTACCTTCGACCAGGGGGCCAGAGAATTTAGTATAATCACGTGTGGAATGACAATCAATACAAACCGTTACGTGGTGTGCAAGGTAATCACCACGCGCAATACGCTCAGCAGATGAATTTACTTTAATTTCCCGAACTGGTATCTTTGGCAGGAACCAAACGATATAACCGATCCCACACAGAATAATTACAATTAATCCCAGAACGACTATTCCAAGGATCTTCCAGAGTTTGTTCTTCTTCATAAATTTTCTTTTTGAAGTTTGTACTATTGAAAACTTTTTCAAAAAAATATGAGGAAGGTAAAATTACAAAAACAAAATCCCCATTCCAACCTTTCGGTCGAAAAAATTCTGTCAGGGCCAAAGAAAAGTTATTTGGGACGACCTATCTTTACTATTTTCTTTTTATTTCGCCACTCCAATAACCCCGCATGCAACTCTTGGTCCTGAGTTACCTGCAGGTTGACTCTTTAGATCATCTTCTCCTTTATGAACAACCACGGACCTGCCAATAATTGAGCTTTGTCCACTCAGTTTGATCACCTTATCGACATACTCCAGATGGGCTTTGCCAGATGCATCAGACACAATATTTCCCATATCTCCCATGTGTCGTGACATATCCATTGGTCCGCCATGAGTTTTCTCCGACGGATTATAATGCCCCCCCGCAGAAGTACCATCTGTTGAGCTACAGTCACCGAATTCATGGATATGAATGCCATGTTTACCATCGGTTAATCCCTCAAGGTCAGCTACAACCTTAACTCCATCTGCGGTTTGGCTAAAAGTGACGGTTCCATGAACATCGTTGCCCTGTGTCGGGAAAAGAGTGCAGACGGCTTTAATAGCTTTCGTTTCTTTAGGAGTACCCATGCTCTTCTGGGAAATGCCATTCATCCAGCTAAAGATGAGCAGCATCAATATTCCAACCCCTATTATCCTGATCTTCATATGACTTCAACTTTAATTAAATATGATCGTTTTAATTTCCTTCAATCCTTATTCTTTAATGAATTTGACGGTATTAGCTCTTTCCCCTGCAACTTCAAAAAAATAGATGCCCGGTGAAAGCTGATCAACCGGAATAGTTGTACTACCAGTTTCTAATTTCCCATTCGTAATAAATTTACCCGTTTGGTCAGCTATGATGTAATTTGAACCAATCAAACCGGTTTCAATAGATACTGTAATTGAATTAGTGGCCGGGTTTGGATAAACAGAAAGTTTTTTAAGCCCTGGATTTTCGGTAATACCAGCGCTACTTTCTACAGTAATTGTTCCTTTCATACCCATAGATGCATGAACTGAGCATACGTAATAATGAATTCCTACTGAAAGTGATGAAGGCAAGAGTAATCCACCACCAAAAGGTAAATCGAACCCGCCAGGCAGAGGAGTATTTCCATCGGCATTCCATGTTGCCTGGCTTACCTCGACCGGTTGGTGAATTTGATTCACATTAAATAGAATACTATCTGTGGTTTTAACGGTCAAAGTAGCCGGAGAAAATGTAAACCCCGAATTTACGATGACCCATTTTGTACTGAACCCCGTCAGACCTAAGAAGAACAGCAAGAATATTAAGATAAAGCTTTTCATATATTCAGATATTAAAAAACAATCAATATGTTTATTTAGATTTAATTTGAACAAAGGTAATAAGTAAATGCAATTTTGTCAAGCGAAGGATCACATTCTTTCAGGAACTTCAATTCCCAGGAGCCAGGTAGCTTTCTTTATGACTTCTCCTGTAAATAGAGAAAGTCTTAACCGCATGAGACGGATAAACTTATCTTCTTCCTTGAGAACGGGAATTTCCTGGTAAAACTGATTATATTCCTTGGAAAGGTCATAGACATAGTTGGCAATTGCAGCGGGGCTGTAATTTTCACCGGCCTGATAAATCAGTGATGGAAATTGGCTGAGAAGTTTAAGTATCTCTTTTTCAACAGGAAGCAAAGAAATCAAAAGAGTTTCGTCAGCACTTTTATAGTTGGGGATTAATTTTTGATCACCTATAATCTCTTCTGATTTTCTTAAGAGCGACCTGATCCTGGCATAGGTATATTGAATAAAAGGTCCTGTATTGCCGTTAAAATCAATGGATTCTTTAGGATCAAATAACATGTTCTTCTTAGGATCGACTTTAAGAATGAAATATTTCAAAGCTCCAAGCCCTATGATCCTGAATAGCTCTTTGGCTTCCTCTTCAGGGAATGTATCGACTTTCCCTAAAGCCCTTGTGGTTTCTTCGGCCGTCAAAACCATCTCCTGTATCAGGTCGTCGGCATCCACGACTGTGCCTTCCCGTGATTTCATCTTTCCTTCAGGCAATTCAACCATACCATAGGAAAGATGGAAGATCTTTTCTGCCCAATCCCGGCCAAGTTTCTTCAGGGTCCGCTTTAAAACATCAAAATGGTAATTTTGTTCATTCCCCACAACATAGATCATCTTCGAGGGATGGAACTCATTGTATCTAAGCTGGGCTGTACCAAGGTCCTGCGTCATATAAACCGAAGTTCCATCGCCCCTGAGCAAAAGTTTTTCATCCAATCCCTCATCCGTAAGGTCAACCCAGATGCTGCCGTCTTCCTTCCTGCTCAAGCCTCCTTTTTTTACTCCCTCCATCACGATATCCTTACCGGACAGGTAGGTCTCTGATTCATGCTGGATAAGATCAAAACTAACACCGAGATTTTTATAAGTCTCATTGAATCCTGTGAAAGCCCAATCGTTCATACGTGACCAGAGTTCACGAACCTCAGGATCTTTAGCTTCCCATTTCTGCAGGAGTCCCTGTGCTTCGGTAATGACCGGAGCCTGACGCATGGCATCTTCTTCATTCATGCCTTTCTCAATGAGGGACCGTACCTCTTCCTTATATTTCCGGTCGAACAACACATAGTATTTCCCGATGAGATGATCGCTTTTTAACCCTGATGAAGCCGGAGTTTCATTGTTTCCCCACTTCATGTAAGCAAGCATGGATTTACAGATATGGATGCCACGGTCGTTGACAAGGTTCAGTTTGACCACCTTATGGCCATTGGCTTCCAGGATTCGTGCCAGAGAAAATCCCAGTAAATTATTCCTGATATGACCAAGATGAAGCGGTTTATTGGTATTCGGTGAGGAATATTCCAAAAGAACAGGATGACCGTCTTCTGAGACTTTCATACCAAAAGCAGGATCATTGAGATTCTGATCCAGGAATGCAATCCAATACTCATCCTTTAAGGTAAGATTAAGAAACCCTTTGATCACATTGCATTCAAGGACAAAATCTAAATTTGCAACCAGGAAATTACCAATCTCCTGAGCTGTAATCTCGGGAGATTTTCTGGAAATCCTGCTCAGGGAAAATACAACGACCGTAAAATCTCCCGATATCTCTTTCTTTGTTTTTTCAACAGCAATTGATTCCGGAGCAACTAATTGATCATAAAGCTTGCTGATGGCTTCTGATGTTTTTTCCTGCAGGAGCTTTTCTATCATCATAATGAATCTGAATGGCAAAAGTACAATAATATTATAAAAACAGAATTCCTGTCACAATACCTAAGATTCAACAAACATGGGAGGTGTAAAGGACTTCAATTCAATATATTTTTTAAAGGTGTTTGGCTATATTACAAAAAATGAGTAGGTTTGCAATCCGATCCCCTGAAAAATAATCAAACTTAATATACACCGTAAAATCTTCAAAAAGTGAGGTCAGTATGAAAAAAAATGTAATCATTATCGGCGCAGCCGGAAGGGATTTTCACAACTTTAACACTTATTACAGGGACAATGCAGATTTTAATGTCGTTGCATTCACTGCAGCCCAGATCCCGGACATTGACGGCAGAAAATACCCGGCTCAGCTTGCCGGAAAACTTTATCCCAAAGGAATTCCGATCTACGCTCAGGATGAATTACCTGAACTGATCAAGAAACACAATGTTCAGATTTGCAATTTTGCTTACAGCGATGTTCCCTACCAAAGAGTAATGAACATTAGCGCCCTGGTCAATGCAGCAGGAGCAAGTTTTATCCTCCTCGGACCCAAGGACACTTATGTTAAAAGCACAAAACCCGTAATTGCAGTCTGCGCTACCCGTACAGGTTGCGGAAAAAGCCAGACCTCCCGCCGGATCATTGAAATCCTCATGGAAAAAGGGCTGAAAGTCGTTGCAATCCGTCACCCGATGCCATACGGAGACCTTGTAAAACAGAAAGTACAGCGTTTTGCTACCATCGCCGACCTTGCAAAACATAAATGCACAATCGAGGAAATGGAAGAGTACGAACCCCATGTGGCTCGTGGTAATGTGATATACGCCGGCGTTGATTATGAAGCCATAGTCCGCGCAGCTGAGAAAGACCCCGACGGTTGCGATGTGATTTTATGGGATGGTGGAAATAATGACTTCCCATTCTACCAGCCGGATCTTATGATAACGGTTGCCGATCCACACAGACCAGGAGCAGAAGTCAGCTATTATCCCGGCGAGGTGAATATCAGGATTTCTGATGTAGTTGTTCTGAATAAAATTGATACAGCTTCTCCGGAAAATATTAACAAGGTAAGAGAAAACATTCAGAAACTGAATCCGAAAGCCATCGTAATTGACGGAGCCTCCCCAATCAGGGTTGATGATGAAAAAATTATCCGTGGTAAAAGAGTGCTGGTCATTGAAGATGGCCCGACACTTACACACGGAGAAATGAAGATCGGTGCTGGTATCGTCGCAGCACAGAAATATGGAGCCGCTGAACTGGTTGATCCAAGGCCTTATGTTGTTGGAAAACTGGCTGAAACATTCAGACTCTATCCCAATATCGGACAACTATTACCAGCAATGGGTTATGGCGTACAACAGGTAAAGGATCTTGAAGCGACTATAAACAAAGTGGTTTGTGATTCTGTGATTATTGCTACCCCGATCGATCTGAACCGGCTCATTAAGATAAAGAAACCCAATACCCGCGTGTATTATGACCTCCAGGAGATTGGGAAACCTGACCTGACAGATATCCTGAATGATTTCCTGAAATCAAAGAAAATTAAATCTAAAAAATAATCAAAGGGGCATTTGCCCCTTTTTTTTTATCTTTATCCGTTCATATTAATAAAATGCCAATGAAAAATAAAAGCTTAGTTTCAATCAATGATTTTACCCGTGAGGAACATATCCACATCCTGGACCTGGCTGAAGAATTTGAAAAGAACCCGACACAAAAGATACTTCAGGATTTTGTGGTTGCCACTCTTTTCTTTGAACCTTCAACACGTACACGACTCAGCTTTGAAAGCGCAGCATCACGACTGGGAGCCAAAGTGATCGGGTTTTCAGAACCCGGTTCGACCAGCGTACAGAAAGGAGAATCGTTGAGGGATACCATTAAAACGGTAAGTAATTATTCTGATATCATTGTCATGCGCCATCCCCGGGAGGGTAGTGCACGTTTCGCCAGCGAAGTTGCCGGTGTTCCCATTATCAATGCAGGAGACGGGGCCAACCAGCACCCTACGCAAACCCTTCTCGATATGTACTCAATAAGGAAAACCCAGGGAACATTGAATAATCTTAACATTGCTTTCGTGGGCGATCTGAAATACGGACGAACCGTGCATTCGCTTGTCATGGCTATGTCAAATTACAATACCACATTTCACCTGGTCTCGCCTCAGCTTTTGAAACTTCCCAGCTCGACCAAGATGCATATTAAAGAAAAGAACCTTGCCTATTACCAGTATACGGATATTATCGAGGTCATACCTAAGGTCGACATTCTCTATATGACCCGTATTCAAAAAGAGCGTTTCTCCGATCCGATAGAATATGAGAGAGTAAAAAACTCATATGTTCTCAGGAATTCCATGCTTGAAACTGCAAAGCCAAACATGAGAATTCTGCATCCTCTGCCCAGGGTGAACGAGATCACAGTTGATGTGGATGATAATCCACAGGCATATTACTTCAACCAGGCACTGAATGGAGTATTTGTAAGGCAGGCCCTCCTTGCTTCAATTCTTGGAGTCAAATAGTTATAAAGTTTATCAAGTTATAAAGTTATCAAGGACGGTTGTTGTTAATAATTCGAGGATGAAAATTGAGAAGTTTGAGGATATTGTGGGGTGGCAGAAGGCTTTTTTATTAGCTCAGATCATTTATTCTGTTTTTTCTGACTGCAAAGATTTTGCATTCAAAAATCAGATTCAGAGAGCTGTTGTATCTATTATGAACAATATTGCTGAAGGATTCGAGCGTAACACAAACGATGAATTCAGGCAATTCCTTTATATTGCTAAGGGTTCCTGCGGAGAAACGCGATCAATGATTCATTTGGCAAAATCCTTACAATATATATCAGATGAAAACGCTTCAATCATTTTTACCAAAAGCACCGAAATCTCCAAAATCCTATCAGGCCTAATAAAAACGCTTTAACACTTGATAAACTTGATAACTTGATAAACTTGATAACTTTACAAACTTAATTCATAAAGTCATGGATAGTACTGAAACACGTAAAGAATTAAAGGTTTCCGCAATTGAAAATGGAACAGTGATTGACCATATTCCTGCTAAAAGCGTATTCCAGGTCATACGGATTTTAAACCTCTCTGAAGTAACAGATCAGATCCTTTTCGGCACCAACCTTGACAGCCGGAAAATGGGGAAAAAGGGCATCATCAAGGTCAGCAATAAATTCTTCAAACCGGATGAGATCAACAAGATAGCATTGGTTGCCGCGAGTGCCACCCTGATCGTCATTAAAGATTTCAAGGTCATCGAAAAGAAAAATGTCGAGATCCCTGATACCGTCGAAAAGATCGTGAAATGTTTTAACCCAAACTGCATTACCAATCATGAGAATGTTCCGACGCTATTTACTGTTATTGATAAGAAAGAGCTGAAATTGCACTGCCATTATTGTGAGAAAATAACAGCAAGTGAGAATATAGAGTTTATTTAAGTCATCAACTTATAATTTTAATAACTTTTTTATGAAAAAGATCATTCCAATTCTGGCATTCCTCATAGTTTCGGGATTTGTTTATTCGCAAAATCCTGCGGATAAAGGAATCATGAAAGAGTCGAAACCAGGTTATTATCAGAACACGATCATGAAAGATGTTCGTGCTGTGGATGAATCGACAGTGCCGGTGAAGAGCGAGAAACGCTTCCAGACTGACATCACTGGAAAAGAATTCCCGAGTAAAGTAGCATTATATCAAAAGGAATGGTATTTGCCCCCGGTCTCCCAGGGAAATTCAAATACCTGCTGGTGCTTTTCTACGACTTCTTTCTTAGAATCAGAAGTCCACAGGCTGACAGGCCAGGAGATAAAACTTTCAGAGATGTACACGGTCTATTGGGAATATGTTGAAAAGGCAAAAAGGTTTGTAAAGGAACGAGGACAATCTGCCTTTGCAGAAGGGTCTGAGGCAAACGCAGTTACACGCGAATTTAAAGAATACGGGAGTGTTCCTGAATCCGTTTATTCAGGACTTGAGCCCGGCCGGAAATTTCATACCCATGCCAAAATGTTTGGCGAGTTGAGTAAATATCTCGAAAATGTCAGGACCACCAATGCCTGGAATGAGGCGGAAGTTATCTCAACTATTAAGAATATCATGAATCATTATCTCGGGACACCGCCAACTTCATTTGACTGGAAGGGAAAACAATACACACCAAAATCATTTCTTGCAGAAGTCCTGAAGATTAATCCTGATGACTATGTGGACATTACTTCATACATGCAGCAGCCATTCTGGCAGAAAGTCGAGTATGAGGTTCCTGACAACTGGTGGCACAATAAGGATTATTACAATGTGCCGCTGGATGAATATTATAAAGCACTGAAGAATGCGATCAAGAATCATTATACGATGGTTGTTGGTGGTGACGTGTCTGAAGCTGGATTCAGCAGGGAAGCCCAGGTTGCTTATATTCCGACATTTGATATTAATCCCGCAGATATTGATGACAATGCCCGTCAGTTCAGGTTTTCAAACGGAACAACGACCGACGATCACGGCATGCATCTTGTAGGTTACTATGAAAAGGATGGTACCGACTGGTACCTGATAAAAGATTC
>Ga0182027_10015795_pt1 | contig 10351 bp, 9 predicted proteins | sample 712E1DmetaG_FD_121300 | JGI IMG/M metagenome (GOLD analysis project Ga0182027, IMG submission 121300) | Permafrost microbial communities from Stordalen Mire, Sweden - 712E1D metaG (Illumina Assembly) | ecosystem: Environmental > Terrestrial > Soil > Wetlands > Permafrost | place: Sweden... | reverse complement strand
TTGGTCTTGATTCCTTCGAGAATGGAGACAATATGTTCCGGGGTGGCAGCCGGGGAGTAATCGCCAATCTGATTCATCCGGTTATCCGCATTCGGGCCGATGACTGCCACTGATTTCAGGGTCTTCTTCAACGGCAGCAGGTTCTTTTCGTTCTTGAGCAGGACGATTCCCTCGCGCCCGGCGCGGAGTGCCAAATCCTGGTTCTGCTGAGAGTGCACAATGCGTTCTGCCCGGTCAACATCGACATAGGGGTTCTCAAAGAGGCCCAGGCGGAACTTCTGTCTCAGAACCCGGCGCACCGCGCGATCCACCAGCGCCGTCGGCACTCTTCCTTCATCAACGGATTCGATCAGGGGGCCCATATAGGCGGGTTCATAGGTGATGTCCAGGTCGACTCCGGCCTTAATCGCCAGCGCGCCTGCTTCCTTCTGGGTTGGAACGATGTGCTCATAAATCAGGCTCCCAAAGCCGCCACCTTCGCTTTCCACGATACCGTCAAAGCCAAGTTCCTGCCGGAGCACGTTGTTCATCCACTTTTCAGAGGCATGCGCAGGGATATCCTCGATCTCTGGATAGCCGGCCATCACGCCCAACGCTCCAGCCCGGATTACGGCCTTCCACGGCAATAAATCGTTCTCGCGCAGTGAGCGTTCCGATAATTCGATCGCTCCGCGCTCCAGGCCGCTGGCGGGAGAACTCTGTGTGGGAAAATCGGTAAACACAGTGATCACCTTGTCCGGATCGGTGAGGTTGACGCCTTGAGCTCCATGCACGATCGCCTCACCGATACGCTGTTCGAGGTAGGGATCTTCGGTGTAGCCTTCCTCGTTTCGTCCCATGCGTGGATCGCGATCCAACTCCATCACCAGAGTGGACAGCATGTGGATCCCTACAGCCCGGGCCTCGGCCGCCGCCGCAGTGTAGACCGATTTCACCAGATCGAGATCGAAGGAACTGCCGATGGCCAGCCCTTCAGGAAAAATCGTCGCTCCCGGATACATCGCGCCATGCGTGCCCTCCTCGTCTTCGAGCAACGGGATCTTCAGGCGCGTTTGTGTGACGGCAATTCTTTGTAGATCATTGAAATACTGGGCCGCCACACGGGCATCTCCATCGTGCAGAATTTCGTTTGCGAGCGTGAAAAAGCCGCTTCCCGGCCCAATCTCCTGCGTGTAGGTCCCGGCCGCAAATCGCCGGGTTCCCTCGCGCTTGGCGGGAATGTCCTTGCCAAGCTCATCGACATACACGCATGGCAAATTGAGCTGCCCGATTTTTTCCTTGAGCGTCATGCGGCCCATCAAGTCATCAACACGCTCGTTGACCGAATGCTTCGAGTCAAGGTAGATGGGCAAATCACTGCCGGCCTGGGCCCACAGCGCAGAGCCAGCAACTGCAAGAGATGCCACGATGAGACAACGCACGACAACGTCTTTTTGAAATGCCATTTTCCCCCGCGGCCAAGCTGCAGACTTAGCGGTTCGGCATGCTGCAACACCTGGACCAAGTGACCTAACAATTGAAGCACATCGGAGGGATTACACCGCGGTTTCTACGCCCTTCAATCAGGAATTGCATGAGGCGGCTTCGGTAGAAACGGGCATGCATTGAATGTTCAGGGTCTTTCATTCAATGCTGCATTGCGAGCGAGAGCTCCATTCTTTATTTGAATCGCGAGCACTTGCAAACAGGCCGGAAGCGTCAGGCGAGAGACGCAACTGGCATGGCCCCGCAGAAAGCCTGAGCCTTGCCACGCCGTCTCTGCAATATGCAACTGCGGAATTGACGTGGGATTCGACCATGTTGCAGAATACCCTCGTGAAGCAGATCCGGGAAACGATGAAGATTTTCATCGCGCAGTGCATGCGCAAAGAGCACGGCACAGAGTGCAAGAACCGGCTCGAACCAGATTGCGGGCAAGCACGCAGGCACGCCCCTCGCGTACGGGCGATGAAAGCTTGAAGAATCCACCGGCGGACGCCAATCCCACGGTCCTGCGCCTAAGGCGGTCCCTGACTCTCTGGGACCTTGTCCTCTACGGCATTATCGTCATTCAACCCACAGCGCCCATGCCGGCCTATGGGGTCTTCAGCAACGCGGGGCAAGGCCACGTTGTCACCTCCATCCTGATCGCCATGATCGCCATGGTCTTTACGGCGATGAGCTATGGCCGCATGGCGCGGGTATATCCCAGCGCCGGTTCAGCCTATACCTATGTGGGCCGCGAGCTGCATCCATCGCTCGGTTATGTGACCGGCTGGAGCATGACCATGGACTACATTCTCAATCCATTGATCTGCACGATCTGGTCGGCCAAGGCGATGGCCGACCTGTTGAGCGGAACCCGATACCAGATCCCTTATCCGGGCTTGCTCTGGCCCGTGTTCTTTGCCGTGCTGTTCACGGTGCTGAACCTGCGCGGCGTCAAGTCGTCGGCTCGCATCAACGAGATCCTGTGCGCCATCATGGGCGCTGTTATCGTGGCCTACTTCTGGTGCACCATCCGTTACATCTTCCATTTGCCGCAATACCCCGAGGCGTATTTTCTGCGCCCCTTCTATAACCCCGAGACTTTCACCATCAACGGGGTGTTCCACGGCACATCGGTCGCGGTGCTCACCTACATCGGATTCGACGGCATTTCCACTCTGTCAGAAGAAGTGGAAAACCCTAAGCGCAACATCTTTCTGGCTACCGTTCTGGTCTGTGTCGTTACCGGGCTTCTGGCCGCGGCAGAGGTCTACGGCGCACAATTGCTCAGCCGCCAGTACATGTTTCCAGCCAGCGAGGTCGAGAACGCCTTCAGCCACGTTGCGGCGATTGCGGGCGGCCTGTGGCTCACCAGGATCATCAGCCTCACGCTGCTGATCGCCACCATAGGATCCGGCATCGGATCGCAACTGGGCGCGGCACGCCTGCTTTACGGCATGGGGCGCAGCAACGCAATTCCCATCAGGTTCTTTGGGGCTATCCATCCCAGAACCCGGGTTCCTGCCAACAACGTGATCTTTGTCGGCATGATCGCGCTCACAGGCGCCTTCCTCATCAGTTATGACAATGGGGCCGAGCTGCTGAACTTCGGCGCGCTGATCGCATTCATGGGCGTTAATCTCGCGTCGCTCACTCACTACTACATCCGGGGCGCGGACCGCAGCCTGTGGCAATTGATTCCGCCGGTGTTGGGCTTCCTGATTTGCTTATTCATCTGGATTCACCTGTCGAAACTGGCGATGATCGCGGGCTCCATCTGGATGCTTGCGGGGATTGCCTACGGGGCCTTCAAGACACGAGGCTTCCGGAGCGACTTAGTGAACTTCGATGTGCCCCCGGATGAAGCCTGACTGCGAGGAAATCCACGATTGCTAATCGCGGCTTGGTGTTATCGGCGGCGAATATGCGGCCATAGCTCCAAAGCTCGACGTTGCATAACTCCGACAGATCGAGTTCCGGGCGCCAAATTCTCGTCCAGGGTGTGAACGGCATGGTTGCGGCTTGAGCAATCGCATCTACTGGCCCGCTTCGCCGAACCCGCTATCTCGTCATGGCCGCAAGATGCGTGGCCACACCTTGACGAAGATCTTCTTCCGCGCGTTCTGTAAAAGGCGAAGTTGACGGTTCGTAGCCTCCGTCCCGGAAAGCCTGGCCGGTCGGCAAGTAACCGAGCCAGCCGTCCAGCAGTCCGAAGTAGAAGGTGAAGGGAAAGCGCGAGCGATCGCGCACGTCCATGGCGACCTGACAGAATAACTCGAGGGGAGCGCCCCACAGCACGGCTTCGCGATTGATTTGCAGGAAGCGAACAGGTATCCGAACGAGAGTTACTCCCCCGGGAGCGGCGCGAACATACTCGCCAAGTTCAGGGGGCCATGCCAGGCCGGCGCGGAGCGGTGTCTCTATCGCCGCCACGCTCCCGGTCAGGACCACGTCGGAGGTCATTTCGACGATACGCTGATTGGCTTGAAGGATATGATCGCCAAGCAGAAGTCGAAACTCACCCAGATGGCCTGAAACGGGATCGGGGTAAACGCTGTAGATCGGCGCCAGGTCTCCCTCGGCGCCATTGATAAACAGCATGGGTACGCCCAGCTTCTCTTCCACGTACTGCGCCGCAACGCCGGGCGCGTCGCCACTTATCGCATGGTTGGGCGGCCCTAGGACGGTTCCGTGGATGGCGTAGTTCGCAATGAGACCGATCAAACCGCCGTTCAGGTTCTCGATCCGAATAAGGCCGATCTGGCGGTCCACAGGACCGTCGGGATTCAAGCCAAGGCTGACCTTGCCATCCACGTCTTTCCCCCGGCGATTGATATTTGCCGTCGAGAAGCCAAGTCCGAATCCAAGCCGCGCCGGCTGTAATTTCTCACGGGCCAGACGTAGACCCTCAATGAGTTTCGCCTCGACGAATTGCGTGTATTCGGGATTGGAATCTCCTTTTGCGGCCTGCTTATATCTCTCCGGCATAAATGCCGCTCCCACTCCTGGCGGTCCCGTTTCAGGAGCGGAATGCGTGTGTGTCACCGTCCACCAAAGGTTTTGCGGAGGTATCCCCACCTCGCGCTCGACGTCTTTCGCCACCTTGTCGTAGTATGCGGGCGAAATCAGGCATAAGTCGGTAGACACAAGATAGATGGTCGTTTTTCCATCGTCCAGCGCCGCGATACGGTGAAAGAGCCTGTCATGGATACTGTCAGACTGCCTGGCATCATATCCGAGCAACCATTGCGGACTGCCTGGAGTGATATCTACTTTGACCGCGGAGGCGCGGAATTCCGCGGCATAGCCAGACGCAGCCAACTTACAAAGGAGAAAAAGTACAAGTCCGATTCTTGGGATCATGCAGTTTGGCTCTCCCAGCCTGAGACCTGCCCCGGTATTGGTTCAGCTTGAAATGGAGATAGAACGGTCTCCGTGAGTGAGGGTTCCGTCCTGGAGGGCGGGAATTTTCAAGACATCAAGGTCTGCCGGTCCGATGAAGCTCCGGAAGCACGCAACCAACAAGCTCCAGCCAGCCAGTCATCGTTTCGGCAAGCGCACCAAGTTATCCCTCAGCAAGTTGCGTTCCCGCAGAGCCCGCTTCCGTTTCGCCCGGCAGGATCATTGTAGCTCCACTTGTTCCCCGCCAATATTCCATCCGGCCGAGACATTGAACAGACGTCCCGATGTCTTAACGGTGAAGAGTTCGTTGGGGCGTCCGATTCGTGCCAGCTGCAAAGGTATGAAAATAAAGGCAGACGTGATTTTGGCGAGGGACAGCAGCCCAGGACTGCTTCTTGCGCGTATTTTCGCATTAACCCAATTCCAGGGCGAGGCTCACATCAGCACCTGGCTTAACAGTATCGCCAGGAACTGCTCCCTGATGCTCCTAAGAAAGAGAAGAAACAGACCTGAGGTAAAGATTGAGAACTCGCCCGACCCCAATAGCAATCCAGCGTTGTTTGATCCGCCTGATAGTCGGCCGGATCAACTAAGTTGTGTTGTACGCAGAGAGATTCGAACTGCTCGTCAAGTCCATCGCGGATCTTCCGACCACCCTTCGTACGACCGCCGATCTCATCATCCTCAATGGCCGGACCCTTAAAGAGACAGGTCAGATTCTTGAAGTCTCTAGCGCCAGCGTGAAGTCACGGTTGACCAATGATCACCCTGCGCGATGCCCTTCCACGGTATGTAATGTCTCGAAAGCATGCGGTCTGCCTCTTTGAAGCTGGCCGAGCAAGCCAGTCGGCGCTTCCTCGATCTCTGCAAGGGGGTGGATTACGATCAAGCATCCACCGAAGACAAGAAACGGGACAGATTTCATCTTAAGAATATCTTCCCTTCAAAATGGCTCAGCTCCAGCCGGGCCCATCAGATAGATGAGGAGGACCACAACGCGTGTTTGATGGAGTATTTACCTTACCCTGAATATCGCCGCGCACAACTGTTAGCGCTCGGATATGACCCCGAGAATCTGCCTGATCAAAGTTCGCTTCTGGGCGGATTGTCGTTGTTTACGGGCAAGGATGGCTATCTGAGCAAAAAGGCGGGCTGCTTGCCGGCTCAACTCTCGCTAACTCCGCAATTCACCTGAGATTGCTTTTGCCGCATCGTTCACTGCTGCTATGAGCCGTTCCTGATTGGTGAAGCGCATCTTCGGCATGGAGATGCTAATCGCCGCCACCGCCTCGCTACCCTTGGCGAAGATGGGGGCGCTTACACAGCACCCACCCAAGGCACTCTCCTCAAGATCCATAGCGTAGCCTTGCATTCGCACCAAATCGAGCTCCTTGCTCAAAGCAACTTCCTCGACAATGGTGCTTGGAGTGAACCGGGCAAGGCTGAAAGACCGCAAGAGTCTCTCGCGCCGCACATCGGGCTGATAAGCGGTAATGCACTTTCCCAGAGAACTGGCATGGGGGGGAATGAGATCCCCGATCACGTTGCCCATCGCCACGCGTTGTGGGCTGTCAATCACAGCCGCAACTTCAATGTGGTTATCGTGCAGACACGCGAGACTGATGGTTTCACGAAACTCCTGGCTAAGGTGCTTCATCCATGTTTGCGATGCTTCGACAACCTTGTTCACCATCTGGTTGAGCAGGAAGCCTGTGCCAGGCAATATGGAAAATCGTTCTCCATCGAGGCGTTGCACATAGGTCGCAATCTCCAAAGTGCGCAGAATGCGAAATGCGGAGCTCTTCGGCAACGTTGCCTGCCTTGAGATTTCGGCCAAAGACAGCGGCGTGCGGCTCTGCTGCAGCAGCTCGAGGATACGGAGCGCATTTCCGATGGTGCGGGAAAAATAGCGATCGGGCTTGCCCGCCGCGTGACTTATATTCGAAGCGGGCCTTTCATCCTTCATGGCCATTGGGAGTTCTCCCACCCAAATGAATCTCTGTCATCGCGCTCTCGGCAATCCTTCATGCGATGACGCTGTGCATGGGCATGCCACAGAGCTTGGTGCTCGAGAGGTTCACCGGTGAGAGCCTTCATCCCTTGCTTCGATGGATGAATCAGCCCTCGGTTTGGCGCATTGAGGCCGGCCGTTCGTGCCTCCTGATCGAGCCAGACCCTGAAACGGACTTCTGGCAGCAAACGCATTACGGATTCCGCGCCGACAATGGCCACTTCCTTTTTGCCGAGGTTGCCGGTGACTGCATCGCGACAGCAGAATTTCATTGCTTCCCTTCCCATCAATTCGATCAAGCCGGCTTGATGGCGCGCTTTTACACCGATTGCCGGATAAAGATCTCTATCGAATTTGAACCGGACGGTCCCATCCATCCTGGTTCGGTCGTGACAAATGCCGGCTTTTCCGACTGGGCCTTTCGGCAGTTTCCGTATGACCATCCGTATGACCATATGCAACCGGGTGACAGATTCTCTTACTGCCTGCGTCTGCGCCGGGAGGGCCGTGATTTTCTCGTCGTGCATGCGCCTGCCGAGGCTGGTCCCTGGACCATTATGCGCATTGCCCGGCTGGCTGCCGACCAGGAACGATGCTGCAAAATCGGCCTTTAGGCTTGTAGCCCCAGAGCAAGCGGGTGCCGAGTAGAGGTGGAATCCCTTCGCGTTGTTCAGACGTTAGACTCAATCGGTGCGCTTTCCGAATCGCACTTAAGTCTATCACTTGCCTATTCCATCTATTTTCTCGGTGAAACGTTGGCCCATATAACGAGTGACATACTTGTCCCTATCTCCAATAGGGACGCTCTATTGTTCCATATATAAAACGATGTTTTATTTATTGCATTAAGGTTCTACGTGTCGTACGATGAGTCGATTGGATGCTATGGCGTCACCGATGAACCTTTCCCTATCAGGTGTTTTTGCAGCCTTGTGCACACCGATTGACGACCTCGGCCGGCCGGATGTTGCCGCATTTGACCGAATCATCGAGTTCGTTATGGAGCGTGGTGTCGACGGCATCGTCGTCGGAGGAGCGACTGCGGAGTTTCCGCATTTTGACCTCGAGGACCGAGCCATTCTGTTCGCTCGCGCCGTTCAGAGAATGAGCGGGCGAGGACGCGTCATCGCATGCGTGGGGACGTCGTCGATTTTTTCTACGCTGCAACTGGCACGGAAGGCGTTCGACTCGGGCTGTGACGCATTGCTGTTGCCTATGCCTTACTACTTTCGTTACAGCCAGGAGGACCTGGCTTCCTTCTGTGAGACCGTCTGCGCTTCCGTCTCAGCCCCATTCCTGCTGTACAACCTTCCGTTATTTACGAATCCAATCCGAGTTTCCACCGCACTCGAACTACTTGCGACAATTCCAAATCTGGTCGGAATCAAGGATAGCAGTGGTGAGGTTGCCCATCTCGCACCGCTCGGCGCTGGACGAAAACAGTTGGGATTCTCGCTCTTCGTTGGCGACGACAGCCTTCTACTTGGCGCCCTGCAAGCTGGCTGGGACGGAGTTGTTTCAGGCATCGCCGGCTTCGCTCCAGAACTCGTCACAGCCGTGTATCGAAGCTATCGAGCTGGCGATGTAGAACCGGCTATTACCAGCCAAGCCATCCTGGATGAAGTGATTCAAAAGCTGGTGGCTCACCTGCCGATCCCGTGGGGGGTTCGTATCGGATTGGATGCACGCGGAATTGGAAACGGGCCGATGCATCTTCCGCTTTCACCGGCGCGTCAGCGGCAAATCCACGAGTTGCACGGTTGGCTCATGAATTGGGCAGAGACCCGGAGCCTCGAGATGAAACAGATCTGGAAAAACATCGCATAGTTGGGACTTCGCGAGCCATGAAATCGGGAGTTAATCAAGATGAAAGTAATTGGAGTTATACCGGCGCGCTATCATTCGACCAGATTGCCGGCCAAACCGCTGGCGGATATTCTCGGAAAGCCCATGGTGCAGCGAGTCTATGAGGCAGCGCAAAGAGCCAGGTCGCTCGACATGGTTGTCGTAGGCACGGATGATGAGCGCATTGCTGCGGTGGTAAGGGAATTCGGAGGGCGGGTGGTGATGACAAGTGCATCGCACGCATCGGGCACGGATCGCGTGGCGGAGGTTGCCGTCTCATTCGATGCCGACCTTGTGGTGAATATTCAGGGAGATGAACCACTGCTGGATCCAAAGATGATCGACGAGTGCGTTGAGGCACTCAAGGCTGCTTTACTTGAGGGAGACGCGGTTGGGCTTTCCACCGTGGTCAAGCAAGTGGGCGAACAGGGCTTTCATGACCCCAGCGTGGTTAAGGTGGTTCGCGATGCGCGGGGCCGGGCGCTCTATTTTTCGCGATCCTTGATTCCTTATCCCCGGAATCGGACGGAGACATTTGCAGTCTTCGAGCACGTCGGCCTCTATGCCTACACCGCGGAATGCCTGGCGCGGCTCTCGCAGTTGCCACCTGCACATTTGGAGCAACTGGAAGGGCTGGAGCAGCTGCGAGCTCTTGAAAATGGGATCCTTATTCAAACGGTGGAAACCAGGTGCCAGGGGGAACTTGTCTCCGTGGATACCAGGGAAGATTTGGAGAGGGTTCGCATGATCTTTGCCAAAGGGGTGAATTGATGAGGCCCTCCGACGATGCGATTGCGCAGCTTAGGGCGGCGCTTCCCTCTTCAACCCAGGAACATCTGAAGCAAGCCATTGCGCGGATCGTTTCAGCGAAACGTAAGGGTGGACGAGTAGTGGTCGTTACTGGGAGCGGGCCCAATCTCCACGAAGGAGTGACCACGCAAATCGCCGAATTGATCCGCCACGGTTTGGTGGACGGAGTGATAACGAGTTCCGCGGTCGTCGCTCATGAAATGGCTGGGACGCTGGATCGGGTCAAGCGCGTGCGCATCGATCCAGAAGAGAATTACGGTTGTCCTGCCCATCTGCTCCCACGCGGCAGGGTATTTGAGATCACGGCTCTCTCTGACGCCCAGCGGCTCGATATGGAGGGGGAAATTCCCGGGGGCGGTTGGGATCTCTATGACAGGCTTCAAAAGGCACCGGGCACACTTGTCATCAAAGCGGCAGGAAACATGGCGTGGCCTCTCGGTCTACGCACCGAACGCCTGGCCCAGGAGATTCGCAACGCGGCGAACCAGTACGGTGTTTCACTCGAGCACTTCGCAGGTCTCGGAGCGAGCCCGATGACCATGATCGGAGCCGGCGCCCGCAAAGGAGTTCCCGTACTGGTGTCGATTCCCCAACTTGTGGGCGGAGGAGCTGTTGGAATATCGATCGGAGACTCGATCTCGATTGCGCGCCGGTCCCGATCCATTGCGGAGATGCTCTCCGACGCGGACGTCATCATCGAGTCGGCGATCGCACTTTCCCAGGAGATTCATGACGGGCCTCTCGAGACTTATACCGGACACGGCATCTGGACGGGCTGGGACCGCCTCAAGACGTACAGTTTGGAGGGAAAGACGA
>Ga0182027_10015793_pt1 | contig 10352 bp, 5 predicted proteins | sample 712E1DmetaG_FD_121300 | JGI IMG/M metagenome (GOLD analysis project Ga0182027, IMG submission 121300) | Permafrost microbial communities from Stordalen Mire, Sweden - 712E1D metaG (Illumina Assembly) | ecosystem: Environmental > Terrestrial > Soil > Wetlands > Permafrost | place: Sweden... | reverse complement strand
GCTGCGAATCCAGCCCTGGCTTTTGCCCCCGGTGGAGCCGCGGGATTGTTGTTTCAGCGCCTCGTTGATGTCGGTGCGCGAGGCGAGCCAGGCGGGGATCAGGCCGAAGCCAAGGCCGGCAAGGATCGAGATTGCCGCGGTGAAGCCAAGCACCCGTCCATCGATGGACATGTCCAGGGTGGACGTCAGTCCCAGCTTGATGTTGCGACCGATGAGATCGTTGCTCCAATCGGCGATCAACAGGCCTAAGATCCCACCGGCGGCGGACAAGACCAGGGATTCGATCAGTTGCTGCTTGATCAGCATCCAGCGGCTGGCTCCGAGGGCGGAGCGGATGGCCAGGTCGCGGAGGCGCGACGCGGCGCGGGCCATCTGGAGATTCGCGAGGTTGGCGCAGGCCAGGGCAAGAATGGCCGCGGCCAGGCCTAGCATGAGAAAGATAATCGCCACATTGGCGTTACCGCCGACGCGTCCGGCCAGTTGAATCCGAAAGTGGTAGTTGGGGTAGAGGCGCGGGTTCTCCTTGACCCAGCGCTCGGACACCGGCGCGAGGCTGGCCAGGGCCTGCGGCATTGCAACCCCCGGGGCGAGGCGGAGGATGAGACCCGCTTCCCGGCGATCACGACCTTCCAGTTGCTCCTTCGAAAAGACCAAGGGACGGAAGTACTGGCCTTCGCCGAAAACAAAGGGCGCGGAGTAGGCCTTGGGCAGGACACCAATGATCGTGAAGATGCGGCCACTGATGCGCAGCGTCTGGCCAAGCGCGTCCGGCTTCGCGGCAAATTTCTTGCGCCACAGTTCTTCTGTGAGCAGCACGACGGTATCGCGACCGGCGACGCACTCATCGGCGGTGAAAAGGCGTCCGAGCAAGGGAGGGGTTTCAAGAACCTTGAACAGATCGGCATGGGCCGCGGTGCCTTGCATCTGTTCCGGAAGCTGATCCGGAAGCGAGACGGTCTCCATCGTTCCAGACATGGGCGCGATGGCGGTGAACGCCTGGGAGGCGTGGGTGCGAAGCTCCTCAATTTCCAGCGAGGAAAAGTTTATGAATTCAGAATCTGGGGTCTGCCCATTGAGCGTGATGATGGATTCCGGTCGCGGAAAGGGGGCGGTGGCAAACAGCAGCGTGTTCAACAAGGTGAACATCGATGAGTTGACGCCGATGCCCAGCGCCAGGGTGAGCAGCGAGATAATGGTGAAGCCGGGCGACTTCAGCAGGGTGCGCAGAGCGTAACGGAGATTGGAGATCATGAGAGAAGTAGCGGGTAGTGAGTAGCGGGTAGTGAGTAGCGGGTAGTCAGTAGAAAGATTCGGATGCGGAGTCTTGAAATGCCCACTGCTCGCTACCCGATGCTCGCTGCTGGTTGTTCATTCCGTCCGAAGGGCATCGAGCGGGTTGATCCGCGTAGCGTGGCGGGCCGGCCCGCCTTCGCTCTTCGAGCTACGGCGAGGCGCAACATTATTCTGTGCGGAGTGCGACCATTGGATCGACCTTCGTCGCCTTTCTTGCCGGCACCCAGCAGGCGAGCAGGGCGACGGCGATCAGGACGGTTGTGGCCCCCGCGATGGCCGCGACGCTGTTGCCTGACAATCCGGGCATTGCGAAGGCCAGGAAGCGGGCGAGCCCGACGGCTCCAAGCAACCCAATGGCGGTACCGATGAGGACCATGCGCATTCCGGCGCCGAGTATGAGGCGCGCGATCTGACTGACCTGGGCGCCGAGGGCCATCCGAATTCCGATTTCGTTCGTTCGCTGTGCGACGATGCGGGCAATGACTCCATAGATCCCGAGCGCGGCCAGGAACAAACCGAGCACCGCGAACCCTACGAGAAGGTGATTGATGGTCGTCATCTGTTGCAGGTTGCGCTGGATGAAGTCGGGCACGGGCGTGAGTTCCTTGACGGCCATGTCAGGGTCCAGCTCTGCCACGGCCCGGCGAATCGACTCAATCAGCGTCGCGGGTGGTCCGGAGGCGCGGACGATCAGGGCCACATAGCTCCATGTTGCCTGGGACTGAGGGAGGTAGGCCTGAAACGATGCCGAGGTATTGGTGAGATTCAAAAACTGCACGTCCGCGGCGACGCCGACGACCTCCATCCAGACCGTTGGCTGTTCGTCAAAAAAGGCGAGATGCTGTCCGACGGCATCCTTGCCGGGAAAGAGTGTCCGGGCCATGGTCTCGTTGATGATGATCACATGTGGCGAATCGCTCTTGTCGGCCGGGCTGAAGTCGCGCCCGTGCGTCAGTCGGGTGCCGACCGTGTTGAAATAGCCGGGCGTGACGCCATTGATCGGGGCGCCCGGTTCGTTTCCGGGAGCCGGCGGTGGCTGGCCCTGCACGATGAACCGGCGACCCGAGGGGAAATAGATGGGCACCTCGTGGCTAATCGCAGCGGCGGCGACGCCGGGAAGTGCGGAAACGCGCTCCTGAACCCGTTCGTAGAACCGCTCCATGTGCTCGGTGTCCGGATAGCGGCTCATTGGCATCGAAAGGATGCCTCGCAGCAAGGGGGCGGGGTTCCATCCGGCGTCGCGATGCAGGTATTGGTCGAGCCCGCGCACAAAGAGCACTGCGCCGGAAAGAAGGACGAGCGCGAGGGCAAACTGACCCGCGATTAGCATTTGCCGGAAACGGTTTTGCGAACGGTCGCCGGTCGAACCGCGTGTCCCGCTCTTGAGCGCATCGTTGACGTGCACGCGGGAGGTTACCCAGGCCGGGACAACGCCAAAGAGCAGGCCCGTTGCCAGAGAAGCCCCGAACGCAAAGAGCAGGAGGCGCCAATCAAGTGGAAAATCGATTATTGAGCCGCTGGCGCGGAACTGATCGGCCATCCAATCATTGGTCCAGATGGAAACCAGGACGCCGAGGCCGCCGCCGGCGCCCGCAAGGATGGCGCATTCTGCGATTAGGGGCCGGATCAACTGGCTGCGGGACGCGCCCAAGGCGCCGCGGATGGCGAATTCGCGGGACCGCGCGATGGCGCGCGCGAGCAGGAGATTGGCCAGGTTCGCACACGCGATCAGGAGCACGAAGCCGGAGAGGCCGATCAGCATGAAGATGATCTGCCGGCCGGTGCCCTGGAGCTCGGGCACCAGTGAAACCGTGCGCAGGCTGTGACCCTTGTATTCTTTCGGATCGCTTTCGGTGAGGCTGGCCGCGATCGCGGAGAATCGGGACGCGGCCTGCGCGGCGGTGATCCCCGGGCGATAGCGCCCGATGATGTCAAAGGCATGGTCCTCCCGGCCCTTGAGTTCTTCTGCGGTCAGCGCCAGGGGACGATAGATCTCGCCTGGGTTGAGGGACCGGGGATCGTTGGCGAGCTCCGGAGCGACGCCGATGATTTCATTTGGCTGCCCGTCGAGCCTCACTGTTTTGCCGATGATTCCTGGATCGCCAGAAAAGTGTGACAGCCAATAGGCGTGACTCAGGATGATCACCTGATCGCGGCCAGGAACGTCCTCGGATGGCAGGAATTCGCGCCCGAGGGTCATGTGCACTCCCAGAACGTTGAAGTAGCCGGCGGAGGCACGGAGCGAGGCGATGACCTCTGCAGGGCGACCCGCCTCGGACAGCGTAAAACTCCAGGGCCGGGAGCAGGCGAGCTGGACGAAATCCTGGCTTTCGCGCGCGATCGCAACGAAATGGGCGGTCCGGTGCCCGCCGGGTTGAAGTTGCGCATTGACTCGTTCCAGGCGGAAGAGGTTGTCGGGGTCGGGAAACCTCAGCGGCTGAAGCACGATCGAATTGACGATGTTGAACATCGCGGAGTTCAGTCCAATGCCGAGAGCGAGCGTGAGCAGCGCGATGATCGCGAAGCCGGGGGTCTTGGCGAGTTGCCGGAAGGCGAAGCGGAGGTCGTTCATGGGGGAGAGTAGCGAGTAGCGGGTAACGAGTAGTGGGCAGTTAGCAGCGCGTCGTGAGTGGATAGGAGGGCGATGGGTATTCGATAGTTGGATATGCTCGCTACTCACTACTCGATGCTCGATACTGGTTGCGTTACTCCGCGCGCAACGCCGTCATCGGATCGGCCTTGGTGGCGCGGTAGGCGGGCAGGAAGCAGGCGAGCAGGGCGATCAGCATGAGCACGAGGGGCACGCCGACGAAGGTGAGCAGATCGAACGGACTCACTCCATAGAGAAACCCGGCCAGCAACCGCGTGACGGCCAGCGAAAGCACCAAGCCGACTGCCAGGCCGGCCACCGCCATGAGCACGCCCTTGCGGAGGACGAGGCTCAGAACGTCACGGGGGGTGGCGCCGATGGCCATTCGCAGCCCGAACTCCTGTGTGCGCTGGCTGACCGCATAGGCCATCACAGCGTACACACCCATGGCGGAAAGAACGAGGGCAACGAGGCCGAGCAACCCCAGGACGCTCGACGCCATGCGTTGCGGGAACAACACCATTCCAGAATGCACGGCGAGCGGCGTTGTATTCAGCAGTTCGACGCGGGGATCAAGGTCGCGCACGGCCTGCCGCAGCGTGTTCGTGAAGCCCGCCGGATCGCCCGTCGTGCGAACGCAGAGACCCAGATCCAGATCCGGCACTCCCTGCTGATACGGCTGGTAGAAGAAACACCAGGCGCTTTCGCTCAGCCGGTTGTATTTTCCCTGCCTGGCCAGACCGATGACCGTCCGCCACGTGCCCCCGGTCCTGAACCGGCGGCCGATTGGATCCTGCCCCGGCCAAAACCTGTGGGCGAATGCCTCATTGACGATGGCGACCTGCGGGGCCTTGGCGTCGTCCTGATCCGTGAAATCGCGCCCGGCCAGCAGGGGAATGCGCATCGCGGCAAAATAGCGCGGCGAAACGATCGCGAACTCGTAGGTGGTGTCTTCGCCGTCCGGGCGTTGGTAGCCCTCGACCATCGCATCCGAGCCCTTGCAGCCGCTGAGACCGAGGGGGAACCAGCTGGCCAGCGCGGCTTCTTCGACGCCGGGCATTGCGGCGAGCCGCTGCCGCACCTGGCGATAGAATGCCTTGCCCGTTTCCTGGTCGTAGCCGTTCATTCCAATCTGGAGTCCGGCAATCAGGACGTGGTCGGCGCTGAATCCGGTATCGATCTGCCGCGCCTGCCGCAGCCCCTTGATGCAAAGTCCGGCGCCGACCAGAAGCACCATGGCGACTGCCACTTCAGCCACGACGAGGCTGCTGCGCAGCCGGTGGTGCGCCGCCCCGCCCTGAGTCGATCGCCCGCCTTCCTTCAAAACCGCATAAAGGTCGGGTCGCGAGGCCTGGAGGGCAGGGAAGACTCCGAACGCCACGCCGGTGGCCAGCGTGAGCAGCAGCGCGAACCCGAGCGTCGTTGCATCCAGCGTGAACTCAAGATGGCTCTGGGCGGCCAGCTCGGCCGGCAGAAAAAGCGGCAGGGAGTCCACCGCCCAGCTGGCGAACAGCAAGCCGACGCCGCCGCCGACCAGCGCGAGGAGGACGCTCTCGGTCAGAAGCTGCCGGATCAGCCGTGCGCGGCTGGCGCCAGCGGCCAGGCGGATGGCGATCTCCTTCTGACGGCTGACCGCGCGGGCGAGCAGCAGGTTGGCGACATTGGCCGCAACGATCAGCTGCACCCCCAGGCTGACAGCCAGCAACAGCGCGAGGGTCGGGCCCATGATCGGTGCGGCACTCCAGGGACATTGGGAGAGCGGGACCACGCGATGATGGGCGCCGGTGTTCGTTTTCGGGTAGGCCTGGGTGAACTGCGTGTCGAGCAGCGCCACCGCGGCCTGGGCCTGCTTGATGCTTACCCCCGGCTGAAGGCGCGCCAGGTTGTGCCAGCCACGGGCATCGCGCGCGGTCAGAAAATAGGTTTCCTGGTTGCGAACTTCCCAGATCATGGACGAGGGCGCCCAGACATCGAAGATCATCGGGGACATCGAACCGTGAAACGAAGCCGGCGCCACGCCGACGATCGTGAAGCTGCGGCGGTTCAGATCGACGACCCGGCCAAGGATGGATGGATCGGCGCCAAAGCGCCGCCGCCAGAGGTTCTCGCCGATGACGAGCACGGGGTTTCCTCCCGGCTTCTGGTCTTCGTCCGGCAGAAAGGTGCGCCCGAGGAGCGGCTTGACGCCGAGCAGTTCAAAGAAGTTTGCGGAAACGATCTGGGCCTGGATCCACTCCGGCTGGTTGTCGACCGTGAGGCAGGCGGCGGTGGGCATTGACGCTTCGGTGCCTGCGAAGACCTCATGGTGTTCGCCGAAGTCCCGCAGATCGGGAATGGATGCGCACCCGCCGCCATAGTTGGAGACAAGGACGACGAGTTGCTCCTGTTGGGCCACGCCGGGCAGCGGGCGCAGTACGAGGTTTCCGAGCCAACAGAGCACCGTGGTAGTGGCTCCGATGCCCAGCGCGAGGGAGAGCACTACGACGACGGTGAAGCCCGGGGATTTGACGAGCTGGCGCAGGGCGTAACGGAGGTCGTTCATGGAGGAGAGTAGCGGGTAGCGAGTAGCGGGTAGCGAGTAGTGGGCAGTGAGTTGAATTTGCGGTGTCAAGAGGCGTGCTTTGCGGCGTCCCGTCCGTTGGCCATGTGGGCGGCGACACTTCCTCTAGCAGACGACGTTCCAAAATATGTAAACGATCGTAGGTGACCGATGTATAATCACTTGCGGAATCGGCTAATCTTTTGCGGCGCGGATTTACATCGATAGTGGGATGGAGCGTTCCCAAGATTGGGACACGGGCACCTCTCCCCGATTGATGGTCGTGCGAGTGGCATGGGCGTCTCGCCCATGTCTGATGCCTTGTTCAAATCCACGGGCAAGATGCCCGCTCCGCGATGGACAGCCAGACGTTACGGTGGATCGGAGATGCGCACCGTGAGTCGGTGGCGATCGGAGTTTTCCGTTGAAAGCGCGGAGGGACTTGCCCAATAGTCCGGGCGTAGCCTTTAGCCTGCATACACTGGACCGCCGCCGATATCGCGGGCAACGATCGGCAGTTGATCCCAGCGACGGATGAAGCCGTGAGATATGCAGGCTGGCGACGATACCCCGATCGATCCGTCCGACGTCAGCGATGGTCCAACCCGCCGCGTGGATTCTGGCGATTCCCCGACGCGGCACGTCGATCCGGACGACATTCCAACGGTGCGCGGACTTGCAACGGCAACCCAAGTGTTCGGTCGGTACATATTGGAATCGGTGGCCGGTCGGGGCGGGATGGGAGTGGTCTGGAAGGGCGCGACGAAAGGTAGGGGCGTTTCGTGGCGTTGAAGCTTCTGCCGGAAGTGGTGGCGGAGGATCCGGAGGCGGTGCGGGATCTGCTGCGGGAGACGAACCGATGTCTGGAACTCACGCATCCGCACATTGTGCGCGTGTACGATCTTGTGCAGGACGGTCCCCTGGCGGCGATCTCGATGGAGTTTGTCGACGGGGAGAGTCTGGCCAAGCGGAAAGCGGCGGCTCCGGGCGGTTGCCTGAAACTTGACGAACTCCAGCTGCTGATTGGACAGCTTTGCGAGGCGCTGGACTATGCGCATCGGGTGGCGAAGGTTGTGCACCGGGATCTCAAGCCGGCCAATCTGCTTCTGACCAGGGAAGGGCAGCTCAAGGTGACGGACTTCGGGATCGCGCGCAGCCTGAGCGACACGCACACGCGGCTGATCGGGCGGGTGAGCAACACGAGCGGCACGCTGCTGTACATGAGTCCGCAGCAACTGCTGGGCGAGGACCCGGCGGCGAGCGACGACATCTATGCGCTCGGCGCCACGCTCTACGAATTGCTCACGGGCAAGCCGCCATTCCACACGGGCGACGTGGCGACACAGATTCGCGCGGTGATGCCCAAGCCGGTGAATACCCGGCTCGCGTCGCTGGGTCTGGACCCGGTGCCGGCCGCATGGGAGCAGACGATCCACGCGTGCCTGGCCAAGGAACCGCAGGACCGGCCCCAGTCGGCGGCCGATGTGGCGCGGCGGTTGAATGTAGGCGATGCCGGATCTCGGATCCAGGAGACCGAAGAGCGGAGACCGGATGCTCGCAGGTTGGAGGGCGCTGCGCCGTCAGCGCCCAAGGCTGACGATGCCGGAAGGGTTCCGTTGGGTTCCGGAACGGAAGCGGACGACGAGGCGACGCGGCGCGTTGAGCGTCAACCCGGTCCGCCCGCCCGCCTGGGTGGCCGCGAGCGTGAGCGAGTGGATCCTGGGGCGCCGAGCCCGTCGGACGAGCGGGTGAAGAACCGCTCCCTCCGTCGCTGGCTCCCGTTCGTCGCGGCTGCGGTCGTCCTCAGAATCGCGGGCTATCTATTCTGGCCGCGGCTTGAAAATCGTAGGGGCGCAGCCTCGCCTGCGCCCGCACTCGACGAGGGACGCAGCAAGACTGCGCCCCTACAGCCGATTTCCGAATCACTCCGTGAATTCGCCGTCACGGTCGATCCGTCCGACGTCGGCGCGCGGCTCTGGCTGGGTCCGCTCTCGGACGTCGAGATCAAGGACGGCAAGGCATTGCTGAAGGACCTGCCTGACGGCGAACAGGAGCTGACGGTTCAGGCGCCGGGCTACCAGCCGTTCACGACTCGGGTTACAGTGAAAGACGGCCGCGGAAGCGTCGAGGCAAAGCTGGTGCCCGTGCGCGGCGAGGTGAGCGTTGCGGCCCGACCGGGCACGCAAGTGACCGCGGTGGACGAGCGCGGACGCGAGACGCGCGTGGGCACTGTGCCGCCGGGCGGAGTGCTCGACGTCGCGAATCTGCTCACCGTGGGCCGATACACGCTCAAGCTCGATCACGCCGACTGTGCGGCGGTGACTGTGCCCGGCGTTGAGCTGGTGATCGGCCGCACGATCAAGGTGGCTCCGGCGCAGGCGCCGTTGCCTGGGGAATTGCGCGTCTTTTCGGTGCCGACCGGCGCGGAGGTGCGGGTGAACGGGACGGCGGCCGGATCGACCCCGGCGACCATCAAGAACCAGCCTAGCGAGCAGGCGCTGCGGATCGAGGTGTTTCAGCACGGCTACCGACGGGTGGAGTAGGAAGTGACGCTCAAGCCGAAGGAGGCGCGCACGCTGAACGTTGGAACGTTGGTGGCCGAGAGCGGCGGGATAGAATTGCGATTTCTGAGTTCCGATTTTCGATTGGAGCAAGCGGCGATCACGGTCGATGGCAAGCCCATCGATGTCGCTCAATTGCGTAGGGGCGCAGCCTCGTCTGCGCCCTCCGACCAAACCCGAGGGCGCAGCGAGACTGCGCCCCTACGGATCGACAATCTCGAGGTCGGCCCGCGCATGGTCGAAATCGCCCATCCCGACTATGAGCCGTGGCGGCAGGCGGCGACCGTGCGCGACCAGGAGACGACGTTGGTGAATGTGAAACTGGAGCCCAAGCCCGGACGCCTGACCGTACGCGCCGACCCGAGCGAGATTGTGCTCACTGTCAACGGACGCGCGGTGCGGCCCGAGGAGATCAGAAACGGCGAGATTCTGCTGCCAGCGGGGGAATCGCTCGAACTGCAGGCGGGTGCGCGCGGCTACAAGACCGCCACCCGCACGCTCACGCTTCCCGCCAACGGTGCCGACACCTGGCAGGTTGCGCTCGAGAAACTCCGTGGCGCGGAGGAGGGGCAGGCGTGGACGGTGCCGGATCTGAATCTGGAGATGGCGTACATCCGGCCGGGCACGTTCACGATGGGAAGCGAGAACGGGGACAGCGACGAGAAGCCGTTGACACGGGTGACGCTCACCAAGGGCTACTGGCTGGGTAAGACCGAGGTGACGCAAGGGCAGTGGGAGGCGCTGATGGGGAGCAATCCATCGAACTTCAAGAATTCAGGCCGCGATGCGCCGGTGGAGACGATTTCGTGGGACGAGGCGATGCAGTTCTGCCGGAAGCTTACGGAGCGCGAGCGTCAGGCCGGACGTCTGCCCGAAGGCTACGAATACACGTTGCCCACCGAAGCACAGTGGGAATATGCGTGTCGGGCGGGGACAACGGGAGACTACGCCGGCAATTTGGACGCTATGGCGTGGTACTACCAGAACGGCGGCAGCACGACGCATCCGGTGGGGCAGAAGCAGGCGAATGCCTGGGGACTTTATGACATGCACGGCAATGTTTGGGGGTGGTGCAGGGACTGGTATGGAAACTATCCAGGCAGCTCGGTGCGCGATCCAACTGGGCCGTCTTCGGGCTCCTTCCGCGTCCTCCGCGGCGGCGGCTGGGGCAGCGTCGCCGGCTACTGCCGCTCCGCCGTCCGCAACTGGTTCGACCCGGGCCTCCGCTGGAGCGGCCTGGGCTTCCGCCTCGCCCTTGCGCCCCAGGTCAGCCGGTAGCGACGCCGGCAGGCTGCGCGAGGGCGTGGTTTTGCCTATGCCCGTCGATCTCGTAGGGGCGCAGACTTGCTGCGCCCACTTATCGTCTCGG
>Ga0182027_10015792_pt1 | contig 10352 bp, 7 predicted proteins | sample 712E1DmetaG_FD_121300 | JGI IMG/M metagenome (GOLD analysis project Ga0182027, IMG submission 121300) | Permafrost microbial communities from Stordalen Mire, Sweden - 712E1D metaG (Illumina Assembly) | ecosystem: Environmental > Terrestrial > Soil > Wetlands > Permafrost | place: Sweden... | reverse complement strand
ATTCAGGAAAATTATTATGTAAAGTATTTTCTTGCAATATATTTTGAAAAGGAACGTGTTAACTATATCACTTTACATAAATAAATTCTTTACATAATGAGCATTATGTAAAACTTTGCATAAATGTCATAATCACCCTTCAGGAAATAACAACCCAAGCGAGAGCGATCTGAAAATTACCAATAAAATAAAAGAGGCAGGAAATCTTCTCGACATTCAGCTTCTGGATCATATTATCGTCACTCCTGAAAGAGATATATACAGAAGTTTTGCTGATGAAGGTCAATTGTAAAATTAATACCCTTCGGGGTATTTTTTTCTATTTACAGGCTTATAGACTTATTGTTTAATGTTCCACAGATTTAGCGTATCACAGTTGACTTAGTATGTTTGAGTTGAATTTAATGGTCCTTTTGAAATGTAATTATGAAATATTAAACAAAATGTATAACTTTGGTTAGCTGGATTGTAACGTGTAATAATTAATGATATATAAAGATTCTCTGGGCGACACTTTCCTTTTATCAGACAGTAGATTATTTCTAGAATTGTATTGCAGACATACATTGACTTTCACATCATGAGTGTCGCCCTCTTTTTAAAGTTCTTTGTTTATTTAGATATTTTTGATTTCAGGCGGTACATTGCTTAACCCTATTTAGCACTAGGGGAAAACCACATTGCAGCGAGACAATATGTACCGCCTTTTTTTCTAAAATGTGTTCTATTGCAAAAGCCCTCTTCGCGTCAAAACGGTATCGGTTTGCAGCTTCCCGGAGGTGAGGATTTAGAAGCACTTCACTGTCAATGTAATACAAACTTTGATAGAAGCACAAAGATTGAAGTAACCAATGAACCGCCACTTTTGGATAGATGCTGTTGTACACTGTTTTTCTATGCTTGCTCGATGTCAAAATATTTTTGTAAATGGATTTGAGTTTTAGTAGATAGTGTCGGTACCGAAATAAACAACCTATTCTTTGCTCTACTGATTGCAACGTAATTTATTCGATGTTCTTCATTTGAAAGCAAATTCCGTTCAATTAAAAAATTAATGTCACTTTCCTCCTTGAGAACTAAAAGTACATTATCAAACTCATCACCTTTAGCTTTATGAATTGTTTTGTGCAAACTCATATCTTCAGGTATCGATACGCAAAGAAATAGCTGGTTAAATGTATGACTATCATAAAATGTCTTGATAGCTCCAGCTTTAAAGTTCGGAAGGTCGGGAACTAAATTAACCCTTATGAAATTCGTAAAAATGAACAATGTATCACTTTCAAATTCAGCATGTTTTTCAAGAAATAAGGTAATATATTTCAATGCTTTTCTCTTGCCTTTAATTTTATCAGTTCGAAAATTGAACAATCTTTCTAACTCTTTAATTGCATCCTTGAATTTATTTTCTTTCCCATAGGCAATTGCTTTGATGCAGGAATATACTAGGTTGCTTCGTTTATAATTCGAATCTATTTCCTTCAGTTTATCCAATAATTTGCTGTCAAGCATAGATCCATTTATTTCTGCTTTCATTGCATTTGAAGTGATATTATTTCTCGAAAGCGTATATACTTTTTCATTACCGCATTTTATTTTAGCTTTTCTTAATGCCAATGTCATATCTCCAATAAATATAACTGGCTTTGAAATAGAGATATTCCTATATTTTACTTGACTGATATCCTTTCTAACTTCATTAAGAGTGTCAATTATTTCATTACTACTTCTACGGTTTTCACTTAAAATGTATTCATTGATACTCGGTAATGAAAATGTTTTGAATTGAGTATAATCGGCTCCTTGAAACTTGTATATAGATTGTGCAACATCTCCTATAACACCTATTTTACTCTCTAGCAATCCTAGTTTTTTAAATATTTCAACTTGGATGGGGTTACTATCTTGAAATTCATCTATGAATATGTAAGGGAATTTTGCGTTCAAAATATTAACTACAAATGGTAATTTATTTACAATTTGAAAACTAAAAAATAGAACATCGTCATGATGAAGCAATCCTTTTTCCCACATCATTTTCTTGTATTCGAAGTAAGAATCATTTTTAATAGGATACTTCTCTACAAGAATAGGATAATCTGTTTTGACTTTCAATTCCCCATTTTCAAGTTTCCACTTTATTTTAGTGAAAGCCTCGACTACAATATTGTCATCTTTGATCCTTTGCTGACCTGTCCGGCTTTTCCATTCATACAAAAAACTATAGTTTGACAATACAATATCATCATGACCATCCATTTCTGCCACATTTAATCCAAATTCCGCTGCAATAAATGAAACATACGGTTTGACTACATTTTTGTAGAAAAAGCTATGAATTGTTGAGACCTCTACTTGTTCAGAAGAAGTGCCAAGTCGTTTTAGAATTGTTTCGACTGCTATATTTGTATAAGTGATACATGCAATTTTTCTTGTTCGGAAAAGCTTATTCGAATTATGTAGTACATTTTTAATGTGATTTACTAACCAATATGTTTTACCAGCACCGGGTCCAGCAGACACTTTGAAGTGGCTTTCAATATCAGGAATAACAGCGTCAGAATTTATTGTAGTTATTGGCATAATTCATCAATTGCAGACTTAATATAGGCTGGAACAATAAATTCTTTAAATTCAGCAGTTCCTTTTTTAGCCAAGTTTTCCTGAAGTACATAACTAAGTTCTAATGCGTTTTCGCCTTTTCCGACTGAATTTAGATATCTAGATGCTATTATAGCTTTCTTTTTTTCATCATCAGGCAAACTGCTATTTTCATTTATACTTTCTATTATTCTTTGATTTTCTTTGCTTTTACTTAACCTGTTAAGTAAATCTTGTGAAGTTTTTCCCGTTGTATTATAAAGCGTCATCAAATCTCTGATTTCATCTGAATTACTTATAGAGTCAGTAAGTAGGAGTTCAAGAGTGGGATTACTGATTAAAATTTCATATTCAAATGTTTTCCCTATTTCAATTGGCTGACTATAAAATGTAATGTTTGGATGACTACCTGCTGGATATGAATCTGCATTAGGATTTGTTTGGTAATCAAATTTTACCACGTCTTGGTTATATTCAAAGGGATAACACTTTTTGAATTTTCCATTTGTTTTTTCTTTGCTTTCAGGATCTCTATCTGTTAGACAAATTACTTTCTTTGGAATCGTGTGTTCTTGTAAGCTATCAAATAGATATAGAAAATGGTTAAAGTATCGTCCCCCAATGTTAATAACTGCAATATGATTATCTTCTAGCGACTTCCCCAAATAATTTGCAAAGATTGATAGTAGAAGCTGCTCCGCAATTCCTTCAACAAACAGTACTTTTTGAGCAAAAAGCATGTCAGATTTTGTAGCATCTAAAAAACGTTGAACGTATTTTTTACTCTTAATATTTTCAATTCCGTCTCCATTCAAAAATACCTTTTTAGGATATCCAACATTAGTTTCTCCGCCTTCATTATGTAAACATATTATTTCATCCAGTGAAACTGCTGAAGTAATGTGAGTTGAATGAGTCGTAACAAATATTTGGCGAACTTTCTTTTCTTTCTTGTTTTCATTAAGGAACTTCAAGAACTTATATTGCATTGCAGGATGAAGGTGTGCTTCTGGTTCTTCAATTGCTAGGGTTGTGAAAACTTTTGCATTTGTATCCAAATAGTCCACATCTGCGTTGACCTGCATCTTTGCCAATAAAAGAGACATGAAAATTAGGTTATTATATCCTAGCCCATTATGTGTTGCTGGGATTTTAATACCTGTTTCATATTGTACAATTAGCTTTAAGACTGAATACATTTCATTTTCAGAAACACTTCCTTCAAAGTTTGGTGTTGCTTTATTAAATGAAGCACCAGTATTTTTCGCATAAGACAGAATTTCCTTTTTTCCTGCATCAATCCTATTACTTAATTCTTGAATTAATACATCAGCCTTTTCTGAAAACAGTATTTTCCTGTCTTTTATTTCTTGATGTTTTAGGTCAGTTGATTTTGCTCCGTCTATTTTTATTTCATAGTCCATAAAAAAATCGAAGACTTCCCTAAGAAGAGTATTTCTACCAGTCAGCATATCTCTTTCAACATCTCTAATTGCATCCATAAATTGAAAATCAAATTTTTGCAATGATTCATTGTCAGCGGTAGCCTGATTTATTGGATTTCCTCCCCATATTTTAAATGTATAGAATCTTATAAAATCATTTTTGAGCAACTTCCAGGCTTTATCCATAGCATTAGCATCATCATCTTCTATTAGAGCCATCTCTTTAAGATATTCTTCTAGTTTTTTCTCTGGTAAGAAAAATTCATAAGTTAATAGAGCTTCATAATTGCTGTCAAGTTTTGTCAACCAGTTAGAGATTGTAACCAAATCATCTGGTTCTTCTTCTTTACCTTTTTTAATAGTGACAGCAATACTAATTTTAGGTGGATTTGCTTTTAATTTAGCTATATTAACATTTTTATTAAAGTCGTCTACTTCTAACCTTTTGGGTTTTTGGTTGTCTATTACCAAGGATAACGCTCTAATTAAATTTGTCTTTCCTGCGTTATTATGACCAATGATTACATTGACTCCGTCATTGAACTCAATTTCTTTTTCTCTGAAATTTCTGAAATTATTAATTTGAATTTTTGATATGTACATATTCAATGATTTTTATAGACAGTCTGTTTGTCAAAATTGCGCACAACGGTTGGCGGTATGGTTAGTTGCCGATTTCGAAGCACTTCCGTTTCAAGTTACAACTGCTTTTAATACGAGCTGTGCCGCTTGAATACCCACTGCACCGGCAATTAACTATACCGCGTGTTGTGCGTTCGGTGTTCTTTCTGTCATTAAATTCTGTCTCAATTCTTGTTCGTTTGTTTTCATTGTTATTATAAATTCTTTAAAGTTTTCGGATGTCTGCGGTATTGCTAATCCATTTTTTTTAAGAATTCCGTCAGTTTCCTTTATTCGGTATGTTTTAAAAAAACTCGTGTCTTGTTTTGGAAATATTAAGAACCCACTATTTGAACTAAAGCGATACATATACGCAATTGTCTTGTAGTAAATACTTGTTGCTTTTTCTGAATTTTCAGAATATGCTTGTTGCCGATCAAGTGGTATATACTTTGCATCTCCAACAGATTTTGGTTCTTCTTTGCTTATAAAGTCAGGATAAATCGGTTGAAAATTATCAAAAAGTAACTGTCGGTATTTCCCTGTTTTATTCTCTGGATGAATGAAGTTTTCTTTTAAAATGGTGTTGAGATATTCTTCCCAAAGCCAAGCACCGTCAAACAATAATCCATAAACCTTGTCTTTTTCTTTGCCAAAGGTGATTTTCTCGTGTCTTAAAATCTTTAAGCAAATTTTTTGCAAAGGGGCATATTCTGTGAAATATGGATGTGAAATTGGTTTTAAATTGGCAGATATTATCTTTTGTCTTGAATTGTTAGTGTAGGTTTTATCAGTAACAAATATGAATTTGCTTACTATGGCTCTGACTTCACTATCACTTGTTAAAATCCCACTCCCGAATGGATGGGTTTTGATTTGTTCAATTGTATGTCTGACAAGTTGTGTAAGATAGTTGTTGTAACTGTGTTCTCTTGTCGTGTATGCTATCTTTCCCGTAAAAGGTATGTTTTTAAGGTTGTGCCTTTTAACATCAATTGTACCCTTAACATTTGAATCGTTGTATTCCTCCTTTTTGTAAGCTTTATATATTCCCTGTGAGTAGGCTTTTTTTAGGTAATAGGGAAAAAGATAGAGTAAAAAATCCCAAATATTTTCATTGTTTGGAGTTTGGTCAAATTTCAAAAGGTTTATTGAAAACACCTTTTGCAACATATAATGTAAAAAATAGTCATTGTTGTCGTCTTTGGCAAAGCGTGATGAAATAGTAAGTTGACTAGAATTGCAACCAACAAACCCCATTAAATTATATGTCGTTAGATGTTCTTCATCTAATGAAAAAATATGCGATTTTTCAACATCATCACGATATTGACCTAAAGTTTGAGGAAAAACAAGCAAATCAGGATTCTCCTTTTGCAAATCAATGAGATTTTTATTCGCTATGGATGATAAATCACCGATATTGAGCATTTCAACATCAGTTAATTTTTCACCACAATTATTGTCTCGTTTTCTCATTATGCAATGAAAGCATTTTTGAGTATTTCAATTTTATCAGAACTATCAGGCATACCTCGAAGATACTCTTTTAAAAGTGGCTCAATTCGTAGATTCCAAATAATATCATAATCTTGTCTAGCATTGCCGTATGAGTCAAGAAAGTAAGCTGCTCCAATATGATATGAAGGGTTTAGACCTTCAATCAATGAAATTTGTTTATTCAGTTTAGCCATTTTATTTTTTGCTTCTTCTGGCAAATTCATATTATCGGCACTTTGTTCTGCTGTAATCTCAATCCAAGTAAAACGCCTCCGCATTGCAAAATCAAAACTTTCAACACTACGGTCAATGTCGTTCATTGAACCTATTATATAGATGTTCTCTGGAACGAAAAAAACTTCTTTTTCATTGTTGTGTAGATTTGAATATTGGGTTTTAACTGCTCCCTTTTTCCCTCTGTAACTTGGGTCAATTGAAAAGAATAGTTCTCCAAATATTTTTGAAATTTCTCCTCTGTTGATTTCATCAATTACAAAAACGTAGTTTTTGATTCCGTTATTTGTTTTCTCCTGTTTGTTTACAAATTGTAACAATCCGAAATTAGCTTTCAAATAATTTACAACATCTTCCATATCCTTTTGAAAAGCCCCCGATGGTCTTGCTTGTTTTCCTTGATATGCGTCATAAACATTCTTTTTCGTAATTGTAAAATTATATTGAGAAGGTGTATCTATGGAAGAGTATTTCAAAGAGTCTTTTGATGATAATCCATAATCCCAAGAACCAATTCGTGTTAAAGTACCTTGAGCAAGGCCATTTCGTACAGCTGATAATAGACTTTCCCAAGACTCATCAAAATTATCGACTATCTCTGAAAATTTCGCCTCTGAAGCTTTTTGGCAAAACGATTTGAATATACCGTCTTTTATCTCAAACCCGATTATACCGCTCTCATCAGGCGGTGTTGGTCGAAGTCCTTCGACAAAGTCCGTATAGTCATAGGATGGGTGAAATTGTACAAAATTAAATTGTCCACTTTCTGCTAACTCTTCATCAGTTTTAACACCAATCAATTGTTTAGCAATCTGTTTGGCTAAATATGTTTTACCTGTTCCTGGGGCACCTGTTAGGATTATGTTTTTTGAGTCTTTTAGTAAATTTACATAACGCTCGTTTTTTTTGAATTCTTCCATAATGTTCCAGTCTAATATTAAAGAGTTGTATGTGTCAAATAAATTTATCAAATTATCATTAGATGGCTTATTGTCATATAGAGCTAAATCAATTAATGACTTCTCAACCCCAAGAACGTTATTTCCAGTATCTTCATCATATTTATTAAGATAAAGTGATTTGATATGGTCATTAGCCCATTTAGCATTAACATTCAGTCCAGTCAAATCCCAGTTTAGATAACATTTTGTGGACTGATAACTTCCAAAATTTTGTTGGCTATTAATATGAATCAATCCATTTTCATAATCATACCAAGATTCTATTTGTTGTTGAATTTTATCACCACTGTACCCTTGACCAGTATACTTAAAAGTGTTCTTATCAATTAATGGTTTAATGTATTGAATATATCCAATGTGATTCTCATCTTTATTAACACACCATTCTAAATGTGCCACAAAATATTCAAGAAGTTTTTTAAACTTTTCATATTCGGTCATTTAATTTCAATTTTAGTCGTTTGTTTCAAGTTCTGGTTTTTTGCACTGACGCACAACAATTTGATAAACGTAACTGGTTGCGTTTATCACTACAATAGAAACAACTCTACATTTGTATATAATCCTGACAAACAGCGCAATAATGATATTTTGCTATTTTTCATTCAGTTGTGACTATTTAGTTTACCTACTTTTGTTGAAGCAACATAACGAAGATAATGATAATTAGCTGAACATACATTCTATTATTTCTACATTCACCGTTTGCCCCCGCACGGTTTTTAGCCAAACACAGAAGACTAAGAATGTTTGTCTAAAAAGGAGATTTCAATTTGTAGAAAGAAAAAACTACAAATTGAAAACACCTTCCCTTTTTCCAGGAAAGAGTTAGCCTGTTTTTCAGCTCCGCTTCGTTTCACTACGCTGCGCTTCAAAAAGTCTAACACTTTCCCTTCACGCTGGCCCATAATTTTAAGGTCCTCGCTGTGAGATCCTCGCTCGGATCGGGAAATGGTATTCGGCTAAACCTCATGGTCATATAACCAGAATTTTTCACTAAGTTAGCCTAACGAATAAAATGGAGGCCAATGCAATACGGCCCACCGCACCCAAAAGACTACGCCATAAAACCGCTACGCTATTTATTGCGTTTCCTTTTTTCCTTATTTCTTCTTTTAGGCTGCACTTTGCGTAAAATTGCTGGTTTACAGCATTAGATTATTATTTACTTAAAAATTTATTACTATGATCGTAACAATTTTCACAGGCAACATCGGCTCAGTGAAGCCAGTTGCACAGGTTAGTAATTCTAAAGTTCTTAACTTTAACGTGGCTGCTGATAAACATTTCACAGCGAAAAACGGTGAGAAAGTCACAGAAACAACATGGTTCGAGTGTGCACTCTGGAACCGTGAAAACGTCTTCCCGTTCCTTAAGGTTGGAACTCAGGTAACTATACAGGGTGACGTTTCAGCAAGGGCATATATCGACAAAGAAGATCCTAAAAAAGCCCTGGCTATTCTTACTTGTACTGTTGATACAATCGAATTTCACAGTAAAACTAAATCTGAAGAAAAATGAATTCAGGGGGGAACACTCCCCCTTTTTTTGGTAAAACTTCAAGAACAAGGAACCCCTGAAAAATGATTTTCAGGGGCTTCTTTTTATTTATCGTATTTCCGGGTGCGCTTCCCTTAAAAGATTGATTGCATCGCTCAGCGATTTTTTTAAAGGATATTTAGAATTGTTGTGAAACGCCATATACCTTGAATATGTTTGCAGGTATTCATAATCTTCGAGTAGCATCAGGAAGGTCTTGGGAACATCATTATTGGCAACCTTGGTTTTCTTTGATTCATGTTTTTCATTCATTTCAGGAATAAGATTGCTTAAACCACCGCCCAGGTGAGTGTTCTTAGTGAGGTTATCAAAGTTCTTCTTTGCCATGACTTAATTTTTAGAAATTTCATTTACTAAACTCATATAATCCTTTGCTCCATTACTTTCCGGATCATATTCAAAAATATCTTTCCCGCTTGACTGAGCCTCGGCAAGTGCGACGTTAACACGTATCACTGTTTTCATAAGATTGTCGCCGAAATATCCTTTAATCTGGTTTTTGATTTCTTTCGTAAGAACTCTTTGTTCATTATACTTAGTGAAAAATACACCCTTTATCATAAGACCCGGATTAAAGTGTTTTTTGACAAGGTTTATTATTCCTACAATCGAATCAATTCCCCGATATGCCAAAAATTCAGCTTCCATCGGTATGTATACCTCGTCTGCGGCAACTAGTGCATTTAGGGTAATTAAACCAAGTGAAGGAGGACAATCTATAATACAGTAGTCATAAGTTTTGTCAAGCCCTGCCATAAGCTCTTTTAGAATTATCTCTCTTGGCATTCTTCCGGCAATTTCCAATTCTATTCCAGAAAAATTCAGAGAATTTGGGACTAAGGATAAATTCTTCTTTACTTTTATTATTGGGAGTGGCTCCCCTTTACTGAAAGACAGGTATAGATCTTTAATGGGATCAAAAATACCAAAGCTCTCTGTAAGGTTGGCTTGAGGATCTGCATCTATAACAATTACATTATTCCCCTTTTTTGCAAGGCCTGCAGAAATATTTATTGACGAAGTGGTTTTTCCAACTCCCCCTTTGTGATTAACAATAACTATTTTCTTCATTTATTTTCTTTATATAAGTGCAAATATTGTAAATATTATAATTATTACATAAAAATAATATATTATAAATATTATATCACAATAAAATATTATAAATATTTAAAAACAATATATTATTTATTTAAAATGCATGAATCGTTGAGCTTGCTTGGAAGAAGGTATTGACTATTTATGATCAGACTAAAAAGCTTTTATCAATATCATTTAGAAAATCGAAATCTATTTTCAAAATGGGGTCAACATGAAAGGCTTTAACTTCTGACTAATGAATCATTCAAATCTTTAAATTCTGAATATCCCTTAGACATATCAGTACATTTAGAAATACCTGCTCCAATAAGTTCATTAGTAGCCTTAT
>Ga0182027_10015791_pt1 | contig 10352 bp, 13 predicted proteins | sample 712E1DmetaG_FD_121300 | JGI IMG/M metagenome (GOLD analysis project Ga0182027, IMG submission 121300) | Permafrost microbial communities from Stordalen Mire, Sweden - 712E1D metaG (Illumina Assembly) | ecosystem: Environmental > Terrestrial > Soil > Wetlands > Permafrost | place: Sweden... | reverse complement strand
GCATTCAAGGCAGCCCGAACGCAGTGTCTCGATGGTTTCCTCAATCTCGCTTTCGACGCCATCCACCACCACGGTCTTCTTGAACTTGGATTTGACAACGGTGTCCGGCCAGTCCACGCCGGTCACATTGGAGCAAAAATCGAGGTGTAGTTGCGGGTCATTGCGGAGAAATTTCGCCACGGCCAGGACATGGGCTGTGTCCACCAGCAACGAACGTTCGCCCGCCGGACAATCGTTCGGGAGAATTTCAATTTTTGCGCCCGGCACCGCCGCTTCAAGGCGCGACTTGATTTGTTCGGGAGTTTCCAAGTGATTTTTTTATTAGGAAACCAGGAGACCAGGATTCATTGGTCCCTGGATTCCTGGATTACTTATTAAATTCTCATTTTCTGGTCATTATTGGCGGTTGCCAGACTTCGGGATTGTTCGGCGGTTCGAGATCGTGTTCGCCGTAGGCCGGGACCGGGAATTCGCCGGGCGCGTCGGCGTTGAGATGCCGCGGGCGGTCCGGCCCGGTGAGTTTTTGGTTCAGGATTTTTTCCTGCAAGGTCATGATGGCGTGGATCAGCGCCTCCGGCCGCGGCGGACAGCCGGGAATTGACACGTCCACCGGAAGATACCGGTCAATGCCCTTGAGCACGTTGTACCCCTGCTTGAACGGCCCGCCGGAAATCGCGCACGCGCCCATGGCGATGACGTATTTGGGCTCGGGCATCTGGTTATAGAGCCGCACCACCAGCGGGGCCATTTTCTTGGTAACCGTGCCGGCCACAATCATCAGATCGGCCTGCCGGGGCGAAGGCCGAAACACTTCCGAGCCAAACCGGGCGAGGTCAAAGCGGGACATGGACGCCGCAATCATTTCAATGGCGCAACAGGCCAGGCCGAACGTCAGCGGCCACACGGAATTGGCCCGGCCCCAGTTGTACAACTCCTCCAGGGTCGTGGTATAGACTCCTTGTTTCTGCAACTCGCTTCTTAGGCCTTCGTCCACGGCGGAATGGAGTGTTGGAGTGTTGGAGTGTTGGAGTGTTGAGTTGTTCGTCATTATTCCATCACTCCATTGCCCCGTTCTTGTTTTCATTTCCACGTCAGCACTCCCTTCCGCCACGCCCAGACCAATCCTTCCAGCAGCAGCAGGAGAAAAACCAGCATGGCCAGAAATGCCCCCACCGAAAGCTTGGTGAAGGAAACCGCAAACGGCAGCAGAAAAATCGTCTCCACGTCGAACACCAGGAAAATGATGGCGTACAGGTAATACTCCGAGCGGAAGGAAATCCAGGCGTCGCCTTTGGATTCCAGACCGCATTCGTAGATGGCGTTTTTGTCCCGGCCCGGTTTTTTCGGTGAAAAGAACCTGGCCCAGGCCCACGCCGCCGTCAATGGCGCCAGCGCAAATGCCACCGCCACTGCCATCAACAAAACGAGCACCAGATAAGGATTTTGGGATGTTTCCATCACGCGTTCATTTATTTTAGAAAGCTCCGGCGTCACATACCACCCGCAGAAATCGTCGAATTGATCGTGATTGAATCAATTTTGCGGATATTCCCGCCGGGCTGCCCGCCACTGCCAGACGCTAATATGGCCGATTAGAAAGTCAAGCGCCGTCGTGAACGGCCCACCACCGCCCGGACGCAACCGGGCAAGGCCACAAATTTTGGCACATTTCACCACCAAGACACCAAGACGCAAAGAAGAATTTTCCGACACGGATTTGCATATTCAACAAACCCTAATGTGAATATCGCGCAGAACCGCGAAAACGTGAAACGACGAAATCAGCCGCACCGTCAGGGAAGCGCGTGGCGGCTATTTATTTTTCGGCTTAAAATCAAGGTAGGCCAGATTCATATTGCCTTCGGTGACGATGTGAAGGGTCAAAACGCTCACCCCTTTGGGCAGCTTCACTTCGGCCATGTTGGTCATGATGTTCCAGTGGTGCCATTGACGCCAGGCAATGGGGTCCTTGTCAGTGCTGGTTGAAATAATATTGATCGAAGAAACCAAAGGCTTGCCGTTTCGATCCAGGGAAATCGTCCCGCCTCGGTTCGAGGTGTACAAGAGATCAACCGCATTTTCTTTTGTTGTTGACTTCTGGAGCGGGTTCACCGAGAATCCCTGAAGCCGGTCAGACCGGGGAACGAACAAGAACGAAGAACAAGAAAAAGAAAGGCCAAAAATGAAAGCATATTCATACGTCAGATTTTCAACCGCCGACCAACTCAAGGGAGACAGTCAGCGCAGGCAGGTTGAAAAAGCCGAACGCTGGTGCGCACAAAATAAAATCGAATTGGCGGCAAGTTACAAAGACCTCGGCATTTCAGCATTCGAGGGCAGAAACGCCGAAACCGGCGCGCTGGCAAAATTCTTAGAGCTTGTAAAACAAGGCCGAATTCCCAAAGGCTCATTTCTCATTGTCGAATCGCTGGACAGGGTGAGCCGCAACAAAATCACGAAGGCGCTCCGACTATTTCTGGACATAATCGAGAGTGGAATCAAAATCGTCACGTTGATGGACAATAGAATTTATGACGAGAAGGGAATCAACAATGGCGGCTCCGCAGATTTAATAATCAGCATCACCGTTATGACGAGAGCCAACGAGGAAAGCAACACCAAGAAAGAAAGAATTTCAGAGGCGTGGGAGCAGAAACGGCGCAACCTCGAAAAAGTGAAAATGACTGCTGTGTGTCCGGGCTGGCTGCGATTGTCGGCGGACAGAACAAAGTTTGAACCTATACCGGCACGGGTTCGCATCGTGAATGAAATTTTCGACTTGGCGATCCACGGTAACGGCTACAGGTCTATAACCACCGCGCTAAATCTGAAAAAGGTTCCGACATTCGGACGGGCAAAGACATGGGGTTCACCCTACGTCAAAAAGATTTTGGAGACACGGGCAGTCATTGGCGAGTTTCGACCTGGCTGCGGAACAAATGGCCACCGCACGCTACTCGATTCAGTTGACAATTATTTCCCGGCAGTGGTGAGCAAGGAAAAGTTTGCCACGGTCACGCAGGTTCGTAAATTGCGGCCCAATTACTGCGGACGTTCTGCCCAGTGGAAGGGGAAGCACGGAAGAAACCTTTTCAATGTTTTCAGCAAACTTGCCTTCGACCGCACAACAGGAACACCGATGGTTTATGCAAATAAAAAGCGGGCCAAACATCATCATTATCTTGTCCCGGCAGCATGTCACAGAAATCAGCTTAACTATCAGGCTTGGAATTATGACGAGTTCATGGCGCTGTTCCTTTTGGTTTGCGAAAAGTCCGCGTTGACAAAGCCGTCTGAAATCAAATTGGACGACAAGGCGCTCGCCATAGCGCAGACTGAACTTGATTCAACAAACCTGAAACTTGATAACCTCGCTGATTTTCTAGCAACCAAAGGTTCATCCGAAACAGTAGAGCGAAAATTGCGCGCAATGGAAGAGACCAAGAAAGATTTGGAGTCAACATTAAGCGAGCTTTCAAATGTGGCATTGGTCAAGCCGATAGACCTTGGCGAAATTGATTGGCACGACTCCGACCGGCTCCGTGAGAATCTGAGAGCGACCGTCAAAAAGATAACCGTGGACGCCAAAGAAAAATGGTTTGCCGTGGAATGGTTGGACAACCGACCCATTCACATTTTCGGCATGGTCAATGACATGTCGGATGCGGACATCAGGGCAGCAGAAGGCAAGAAATGGAAAGCCATTAAAAAACCATTGTCGGAACTGTTCGACCTGGCCAAGAAAAAAGGATACCTGCCCAAGACTTACCAACCAAAATTGAGTAACGATGTCGCTCTAATTTTCACCGTTGACCAAATCTCCGCCACTTGAAAGGCAAGGCTCGCCCCGCATCGCTGCACAAGGCACGGCAGGCTTTCAAACCCCGGAGAAGGCTTTCTACCGGCCAGCACCCCGACACGTCCTAGACCATCCTAGGACGTTTGACGCTGAAAGGGTTTGAACACCCGTTCAAGGCTGGAAAAACGAAAATAGTTGCGAAAAGTTATTCCACTTGCAAGACAAGGACGAAGTAGCGATTTTTGACCCTCCAAAGAGACTCACAACAAAAATAAAGCTTTGAATTTCGGCTGAATGGGTTCATAGTAGGGACGTAACGAAAGAACAAGAACCAAGCAGGGGTTAAGCCTTGCAAGGTTCTTTTTTTATTGTTGAGATGAAAATGAAAGTAGTCACAGTCCTGAAAACGCCAAAAGATTTGATTGCCAATTCTTTGACTCGCCCATTGGCGTGGACGCGTCCTGTGACTGCTTTTGGCAATCTGACTGCCGCGCTACCGTAACAGGTAGCGCGGCATTCTCATTTCCGCTTCGTCCTGCGCGACCGGGCGTTATGCAACGATAGCACCGGACAGTTCCAAAGGTTTGCGAATCTCTTTGTGTATGCCCTTTATGGCTTAAGCAAAGAAGGACGGCGGAAGAATGGCTTTCCCGCTGAACTGCGAGCAATCGAAAGATTGCCAAATTCACAACCTCGGTGTCAGTGATGACAGTGGCCGTTGACCGATGCAAAGAAAGACTCTTTGCCCGTTGTAACCGAGTGCGCAGGACGGAAGCAGGTCAATGATACGCGAGACGCGAAGCCCCGGCGGACAAACGGGGTGGTTGGTGATGCCTAAAAAAGAACACGCAAGTTGGCCTTTGGAACTGAATCGAGTATCGGCAGGGTAGTAGCGAGCGGCATCGGGTAAAAAAACTCCGCGATGCGGCGAACAGGTTCTAAAGTTGCTGGCCGAACTAAAACTCCAGACAATTCAGCGTTTGGAGTGGCCGCGTCATTCGGGGTTGATGATTAAGGTGAGAGCAAGACGCGTCCTGAAACTCCCAAAGACTTCCTGTTGAAGAAAAGACTTCAGCAGGAGTGTCTTCATTTTCATTCATCAACAAGGCCAAGAAAAACGACGCGCGAGCAAAACAAAAAGACGCGCCGCATTTCCATTCGTTGAATTCACCGAATGAGAAAAGAAGAAAGGCGCGGCGCAACATCTTCATTCAACGCGCAAGCAATCCCTAAAGCATCGTCAAAGCATCGTCACACTTGACATCAGAGCATTTGTAATGAGTGCAAAGAAAGACACGATGCAAGGACAGGCGAGCGACAAACGGTATTTGCCCGACCTGATGACACAAGAGGAAGTGGCGGCATATTTATCAGTCACGCCATTGACAATCAGAGTTTGGCAAAGGCTCCACGCATTCCCGGTGCTTCACATTACGCGCAAGGTAGCCAGATACCAAAAGGTTGAAGTTGATCTGTGGGTTCAACACCGGGGCGACATCTACGAAAGGCGGGCAAACGCATGAACCTGCCCACCAACATTGACGAGCGGGAAATCCGAGAACTTTGTCGGCAACACGGATTGTCAGAGTTTGAATCCACCACCGCCGTAATGATTCTCAACGGTCAAGGCGCATGTCCACTTCAGAGTTACAACGAAGCAATTCGCAGATTGGTTGCCGAAGTCACTGACAGAATCCGCGAGCGCAACGGAGAGTTCAAAGGAAACATCGAACCAGCCCACTATTAAAATGAGCACCAACGCACCAACATCAGACAAGTTCACACGCGACGCGGTAGAGGCATTCAACGCACTTGAACGACTACAAGCAGACATCACCGCCCTGCTCGCATCACCCTACCTCAACACCAAGACGGAAAACAAACTTCTAATGTTGCAGCACGACGCCGGCAAACTCATCAAGGACATACCGAGCAACGTCTTAGAAGTTCAAGCTTACCTCAACATGGCGTCACGAATGGAACCAACGCGCTTAAACACGCCAAGGCGAGTCGAAGCCGAACGGGGGGAAGATGACGCATGGGCAATATGAACACGCGCCTTAGACCATCCTCGAAGCGAAGCAGGACGCTACTGGCGACTGTCCTTGCCAAAAGCCCAAAAGCTACCTTGGCAACCTTACAGGAAGCGGGTGACGCGACGCGGTTTCCCTTTTCAGTCATAGACGAAATTCCCAAAAACGGGTGAATGTTTTATGAAACAAATACAAGTCGAATGGACAGTGTCGCAGTTGCAGCGCGTCACCGGAATATCACGCACAACCATTGAGCAACGGCTGGCGCGGGTGAAGCCGATTCGGGAAACACGGCGCGAGCGGCTGTATCCCGCGCCGGAATGTTTCCGCGCCATCATCAAGGCACATCGTGACGACCCGTCGGTGCATCGGTTGACGACCGCGAAAGCACAACTGGCAGAATTCAACCTTCAACAGAAGCGGGGCGAATGGTTGGAGAAAAAATCCGTCGAGCAAGTATGGACAGCTCAAATCATCGCAGCCCGCGAAGTCATCATGGGTTCACATTTAACCAAAAGCGAGCAAGACCGCGTGTTGAATGAATTGGCAGACCAACAATTGATTCCAATCCTCAAAAAAATGGGAGTAGAAACAGAATGAAAACAACACAACCAAATCCACTGAGTCCCGAATTAATCGCGCAACTGAAGGCCATTCCTGCCAAGACATTCAAAGTCCTGATGGCAATTGACCGCGCATCCAACATCGGTTTTGTGAGCGATGAAAAGCGTAAAGACCCAGCCTTCATGCGCCGGTTCAGAAAGTTTGTCCGCACAGGCAAATCGTGAATAGGAATCGTTTAGACCTCGATTTGGAAATGCAAAGTCTTGTTGACCGGAAACAGGACAACATCACACTCAAAAATCTGACCGGCCTTGAGCGTTTAATAATCGTTGCAGTCTGGTTGGAAAAGAGAGACGCGGAGATTCAGAAAAGTATGGGAATGACAGCCGGTCAACTCAATTGGTCACTTGCCAAGCTTCTTAAAAAATTCAATCGGCGTTCACGAGTAGGTCTAGCGTTAGCGTTTGAACGCTCCCGCCACAAACACTGCGGCACCAATTCAATTTGGAAGCCATAAAACCGGCCAGTGAAATCACTGGGCAAATAATTTTGCTTTCACCGCATTGTTAATGAGAGGCGACAACGAGATTGCACCGCAACATCGCGGCGAATTGAGTGACGCCTTACGAAAACAAATTGAGACAGGCAAAATTATGATTAATCGTGAGTTGGTTGCAGACAGGTTGCGGGAAGCACCGCAGCGGCCATTTATCGGAATGTCCCGAAGACAACGTCAGGAGTATTCAATCAGCAGGTGCATTCGTGCCCAACTGGAGAGGCGGGAAATCAAGGATGGTTTGGAATTTGAAATGCACTGTGAAGTAAAGAGGTCTTTGCAAGACGAACCATCAGGCATTCTGGTTCCCAACGATGTGTTCCTGTTGACGCGCGATATGAACGCCACAACCTTTGGTCAGGGCGGCGCCACTGTACCCCTCAACATTGACCCGGAAGTTGTCGAGTTGCTGCGCAACCGGACGGTCTGTGAACGAATGGGAGTGAAACGCATTGCCGGACTCTCTGGCAATGTTGGAATCCCGCGCCACACCGCAAGCGTCACGCCGTATTCGCTACCGGAACAAGCAACACTGGTGAAGGCAACATCAAACTTCGACCAAATCTTAGTGACGCCACACCGCGTTGGTTGCTGGCAAAATTACACCCGGCAACTTGCACTCACGAGCGGCATTGATGTGGAAATGTTCCTGCGTGAAGATTTGCTGAGTGCGATGAACGTCAAAACGGATAGTCTGATCCTGATAGGCCAAGGGTCACAGGATGAACCTTGCGGCATTCTGAACACAACCGGAGTTGGCAGCACGGTTTTTGGCGGCACGCCAACATGGCCACAGGTGCTCGGATTTGAAACCATGCTTGCCAATGCCAATGCGGACTGCCGGCCAAATGGCCGCTATGGATGGGTCACGAGTCCATCAGTCAAGAACCGGTGGAAGGCACTTTTGAAAACAGGCGTCGGGGTTTCTGCCACACTCGCCAACTCCGCAAACTTCATTTGGGAAGTAACCGGCGACATCAGCGGCGACGGATTTTGCAACGGCTACAGGGCAGCGGCAACCAACCAGGTTTTGAACAACCTTGTGTTCTTTGGAAACTGGGCGGACTGCGTGTTGGCGATGTTTGGGACGGGCGTGGATTTAGTGGTTGACCCATACACGCAAGCCACCGATGCAACCACGCGCGTTGTTATGAATCAGTTCATTGATGTTGCCGTGCGTCACGCTGCGAGCTTTGCAATCAGCGCAGACAGCGGAGCGCAGTAAGCTGTTTGAAATTTCAGGCGCGTTGTTCGTGTTTGTTCGCATGGTATGGGCGCGTCTGTTGTTGGTGCAGAGGGCAGCATGGTGCTACGCGAGAGGCGTGGACGGCGTTGAACTTGTCATATCAGTTTCCGCCTTTGAAACACTGCCCAAGAATTTCCGCTTACCCTGCCGGGAAGCGGGGACAAGCGGCTGAAGTAGGCTTTGCCATATTGCATCAGCCGCTTTTGATTTTGAACTGAACAATGAAACAAATCGGCCAAGCAGACTTCGGCAGCGTTGAAGGCATAGAGGAAGTGATGCCATGTGACCGTCGCAGGGCACTTGAACGACTTTTAAAGCCTGCAAGCGTTGCACAGGACTATTCCTTTCCGCAGGACGTAACCTTGCCAACAGTCAGGCGACCACGACGGCGGACTGATGGCGAGATGATAACGGAGTGGATGAAAACCGGATACTGGCCGCAACGATTTTACTAATAATTATGAGAGTGATTGGACAAGCATATCAAGGTATTGGCGGGCAACGCAAAAGAGACTTCGCGTTAGATGCTGCCCGGCGCAGAGCGAACGCAGCAGACAAAAAGATTTCATCCCGTGGCGTCAACATTACAACCGGAGCGGTCAACATTGTTGAAGTGGCAGCATCAGCAGTCCAACGAACCTTTGCAAGCGTGCCAAATGTGACCGTGACAATCGGGAAACCATCACAAGAATTTTACGCCCACACACACAAAGTTTGAAAGATGTCAACCGCCGTTCAAGTCAAGATCAACGACCGGGAGTGGCGGGACACCATTCGGAAATATCAGAAAGTCTCCCGTCGCACCAGTAAGGAAATCACGGACAGTAAAGCTTACTTCATTGCCCGTGGCGCGATTGACGAGACACACAAGGCAAACAAGCTGGCCATCGGGAAAGAACTGAGCAAGGTCATCTTCGATTTCAAAAACACCGCCACAGGTTCAAGGAGAACATTAAAAACATCCACAAGGTTTGGCCGATGGGGACAAACTCATCAAGTTCCCGTCGCTGCATTGTTGGTGAATTGGAAGCGTGGACAAATGGGCAAGCCGGGACTGTTTGGCGAAGCGATGAAGCGTGCCGTCCAACACTTCATTGCCAACCGTCAACGCTCCGTAGCGTTCTTGCGGTCTGGATGGTTGCCTGCGGTGAGAATTCTTGCACCATTCGTCAAGAGCAAGTCCGGGGCAAAACCGATTGACCCACAGACCAGACAACACGGGGAAGGCAAGGGGAGCGCGACACCAGCGAGCGAAGGCGCCAAGGCTCGAACAGTCATCGTGAATGCCGTTGGTGAATCCGGTCACGGAGCGGAACATCATTCCGAAGCGGTGGAAAAGTTTGGCGTGCCCGGTCTGCAAAAGGCGATTGACAACGAAAGAAAGTCAATGCTCGAATACATCGAGAAAAAACTGCGTGCCGGGGCGAAAAGCGTAGGCATCAAGACAAATTAAGATGAAAAAATTACCGCTGCTTTTGTGGACTGTGCCTATGCGTTCATTGTGTCGTTCGCACAAGCGAAGGCAGGCTTGCGAAGCGGCGACCAACGCCTGTCGCCAATTAAATCTCGACGAAGATAAATCCGCTAATGTCGTCTATCTTGTATTGCGGGCGTTGCAAACTGGTTCACCGGAATTCATGGCTGAAGCAGTTGACCTGCTCAATCACTCCCATGTTGTCAGCCGATAAGCGTAGTCGTAAACCTTGTCACGAACCTTTTCTGCTCCACCATGTTGTTGACATCCGCGCGCACTGTAGAGAATCGCAGCAAAACTTTTAATGCCCGCGACCTTTTCAGAAATGTATGGGCTGTTGTCTGAAAATTTCAAAGCCTCGTCACACAGCCCCTCAATCTCCTGAAGTGCCTGGGTGTTTGCCCAACCACAGGTGTTTTTCTCCAAAGCCTTCTGGATGGCTTTGCCAGTTTCGTTTACCTGTTGAATATCCATGAAGTGAAGTTTCTACGATTCTCCGCCACCGGGTGAAGATTGCAAGCCCGATTCCAAGCCTTGCCGCCGTCGCGCCACGTTGCCCGCGGGTGCATCTTGACACTGTTCTTACAATAATGGGCAAAATGGTTCCTCACCGGCAGAAAGTGATGAAAAGATCCTGCCATGAAAAAAGAAGTGAAGCCGTTGGCCAGCTTGGCCGACGT
>Ga0182027_10015790_pt1 | contig 10353 bp, 13 predicted proteins | sample 712E1DmetaG_FD_121300 | JGI IMG/M metagenome (GOLD analysis project Ga0182027, IMG submission 121300) | Permafrost microbial communities from Stordalen Mire, Sweden - 712E1D metaG (Illumina Assembly) | ecosystem: Environmental > Terrestrial > Soil > Wetlands > Permafrost | place: Sweden... | reverse complement strand
TACATCGGCGCCTACGACATCCACACCTACTTTGCCGATTTCGACAAACCCGGCAAGCTCGGCGAATACTCCATGACCACCACGGTAGCCCGCATCACCGACTGGGCTGCCTGGGCTCATCAGCGCAACAAGCCCTTTTTCCTATCCGAAATCGGCTCAATGGCATTTGGCTGGGGAGGAACCAATCCTGCCCCCGGCGGCTACGAGGCAAGCCTTAAGAACGCCTCACTCGTGGTTCGCGCCATCAATGCGGGCGCGGACGGCTTCAATCGCTGGAGCTTCGTCAATCGCGGCGATTTGGACGGCCAGTGGCAACTGCTTGACACCTGGGACGTAAAGGCCGGCCGTCTGCTCACCAAGTTCGAGCCTCACCCCAATGCCTATTACATGTGGGCGCTGATGAGCCGCTATACAGCCCTGAACTCCCAGGTTCTCGCCCTTCACACCGAGGGCGGCGCAGTGGATGGAATTCAGCGCCTGGTAGCTGCCGGGCTGCGAAGCCCCAAGGGAAAGGTAACTGTGTTGGTGGTGAATGAAGGGATGGAGGATATGAGCGGGACCATCGAGTTCGACAACCTGCCCGGCTCCCTCAAGCTTTACCGCTATCGCATGACCCCCTCCATGCGCGACCGCTCTGACATCGAACTGAAACCCGAGGCAAGCTTCAAAGTTCATCCTGGCAGCCCGGCCTTTCAAGACAATCTTCCCGCCCAAAGCATCACCGTCTATTCGACCTATAAACTCGGTGCCCGGCAAAAGGGCGTGCAAGCTGAATAACGCGTAACTCAACGGCTGCGCGTCCATGGTGTTCTGTCCTGGGATTTTGTTTCACCAATGAGCGACTTGACTCGCGTCCGCAAGTTACAGCAGCAATAAAGGTCGGCAAGAATCAAGCTCCATCGCATCGCAGCAAACCGCCAACTCGCTAACTTGCGATTCCCGCGCAGCGGGAACTAACTTGCTGCTTTTATCAAGAAACGTACAGCGAATCCCGGATTCATCGCCCTCAAAAATTCCAACGTAACTAACCCCAAAACGAGCACGGGCGTCCGCCTCAGCGGACGCCCGTGCTCGCCTTCCATGCGAAGGGCAGAACTGCCAGACAGATGCCGCCTTACGCGGCCGCTTCCTTGGTTTCTTCTTCTTCCTTCTTCTGCTCTTCCAAATGCTTTTCCAGATCGGCCCGCTTCTTGGCCTTGATGTCGTCGCGCTTCTGGCGCTTGGCATCGAGCTGTTTCTCGGCGCCCAGCAACTCGATGAAGGCCTTCTCGGCCCCGTCGCCCTGCTGGAATCCGGTGCGGACAATCCGCAGATAGCCGCCCTGACGGTCGCCGTAGCGCGGCGCCACGGTCTCAAACAGCCGCGTGACGGACTTGTCGGTCATGAGAAAACTCAGGGCCTGGCGGCGCGAGTGCAGATCGCCCTTCTTGCCCAGGGTAATCATCTTTTCAACCAGCGGACGGACTGCCTTGGCCTTGGCCACGGTAGTCTCCACGCGGTCTTCCACGAGGACGGACGTGACCAGATTGCGCAACAGCGCGCGGCGGTGGCTGGTGTTGCGTCCGAGTTTGAATCCTGCATTGCGATGGCGCATGGTGAAACTCTCTTTCGAATAATATCTTTGGCTGATTCCAAAAAAAGTTGTTAGCGGTCAGAGATCAGAAATCTGTTTTCAGCAAGTACTCTCAAATGCGGCTTTTCCCTGACCCCTGATCCCTGATCTCTGACCCCTGTCTTAAAAATTCTCGGTCTCGGTCGGCAACTGCAAGTCCACCGAATCCAGAGGCTCGTCCTCTTCGTCGTAGTGGCCATAGCTGGCGGCCAGTGCGGCGGCAGGCGGAATGCTCGTCGGTCCGGGAACCGCGTTGCCCTGCTCGTCGATCTTCATGCCCAGCGAGAGGCCCATCTGCGCCAGAATTTCCTTGATCTCGTTCAGGCTCTTGCGGCCAAAGTTCTTGGTCTTCAGCATCTCCGCTTCGGTCTTCTGCACCAGCTCGCCGATCGATTGAATGTTGGCGTTCTTCAGGCAGTTATAGCTGCGGACTGAAAGCTCCAGCTCTTCCACTGAGCGGTTGAGGTTATCGTTGCGCAGCAGCCCGCGGCCTTCTTCGCCGCGTGCCTCTGCTTCGATTTCCTCTTCGAAGTTGATGAAGATGTTCATGTGGTCCTTCAGCAGCTTGGCGGCCAGACCGACAGCGTCGGCGGGCAGCACGGCCCCGTTGGTCCACACTTCCAGTGTCAGCTTGTCATAGTCCGTGATCTGTCCCAGGCGGGCGGCTTCCACCACGTAGTTCACGCGGCGCACCGGCGAGTGAACCGAGTCCACGGGAATAAAGCCCAGGCCCAGATCGGCGTCAAAGTTCTTGTCGGCGGAGATGTAGCCGCGCCCTTTCTTGAGGCGCATTTCCATATCCAGCTTGCCGCCTTCTGAAAGAGTGGCCAGGTAGATGTCTTTGTCCAGAATCTCCACGTCGCCGTCTGCTTCAATCATTCCTGAAGTCACCACGCCGGGCTGGTCGGCGCGCAGATACAACGCCTTGGGACCCTCGCCTGCCAGCTTGAAGGGAATCTGCTTCAGGTTCAGGATAATGTCGGTAGCATCCTCCACCACGCCGGAGATGGACTGGAACTCGTGCAGCACGCCCTCAATGCGAATCGCCGTTACAGCGGCGCCCTCGATGGAACTGAGCAGTGTGCGGCGCAATGCGTTGCCGATGGTGGTGCCAAAGCCGCGCTCAAAGGGCTGGGCGCTGAACTTGCCAAATGTTTCGGTGAGCGTCTCGGCATCCACTGCCAAACGCTTCGGCTTCTGAAATCCTCTCCAAAGCATATCGGTGTCTCGTTTCTGGCGCGGCATGTACGTCGCGATGCATTTTGCGGCGGCCGCGCAAGTTCTCCTTCGTTTGAATTAAAGCCAGTTGTCAGTTGTCAGTGGTCAGCAAAAAACGCCTAGGGCGCATTTACTGACAACTGATAACTGACAACTGATAGCTGCCTTGTTACTTCGAGTACAGTTCCACAATCAGCTGCTCGTTGATGGGCAGGTTGACGTCGACGCGCTTGGGCAGGTGCAGCACGCGGCCGGTGAGATTTTCAAAGCTCGCTTCCAGCCATGTGGGCACGGGGTTCTGCGCGGCGTACTGCGCGCCCTGCTCCACAATGAGCAACTTCTTGGCGCTCTCGCGGACGGCGATTTCGTCACCCGCATTCACCTGGTAAGAAGGAATGTTCACCTTGCGGCCGTTGACCGTTACGTGGCCGTGACGCACCACCTGCCGGGCCTGGCGGCGCGAGATGGCAAAACCCAGGCGGAAAGCCACGTTGTCCAGGCGGCGCTCCAACTGCTGGATGAGCAACTCGCCGGTAACGCCCGCGGCGCGGTTGGCCTTCTCGTAGTACTCGCGAAACTGGCCTTCCAGCGTGAAGTACATGCGCTTGGCCTTCTGCTTCTCATGCAGTTGCAGGCCATAGCCAACGATCTTGGCCTTGCGGTCCTTGCCGTGCTGGCCGGGAGGAAAGTTGCGCTTCTCCAGGGGGCATCGGTCGGAGGCACACTTGGTGCCCTTCAAAAAAAGTTTGGTGCCTTCGCGGCGGCAAAGGCGGCAGACTGCTCCGGTATAACGTGCCATTTCTTCTCCTGACTTCGGATGACGGCCGGTTTACGTCCGCTGCGGCGGATTTCGTCCCGGCCCATGTTGTTCTTAGGGATCAGGGGCAGGGGTTAGGAATCAGGCCACGAACTTCAGTCCGTTTTTCTAATCCCTAATCCCTATTCCCTATTCCCTGCTTCCTAAACCCTTCTCCGCTTCGGCGGACGGCAGCCGTTGTGCGGCACCGGCGTCACGTCGCGGATGGAGCGCACTTCCACTCCCGCCGCGGCCAAGGCGCGAATGGCCGACTCGCGGCCCGAACCCGGACCGGAGACGCGCACATCCACCGCGCGCAAACCGTGATCGCGTGCCATGCTGGCTGCATTCGAAGCTGCCTGCTGCGCCGCGAAGGGCGTACCCTTGCGCGAGCCGCGGAAGCCCAGCGATCCCGAGCTCTTCCAGCTCAGTGTGTTGCCCACCTGGTCCGTGATGGTGACGATGGTGTTGTTGAAGGTCGCCTGAACGTACGCAATGCCAAATGGCACGTTCTTGCGCTCGCGCTTCTTGAACTTCTTGTTCTTGCCGGTCTTGCCGGCTCCGGCTTTCTGCTCTGGTTTCGCCATTAGGTTTTACCCGTCGCTTTCTTCTTGCCGGCAATTGTGCCCTTGCGCGGGCCCTTACGGGTGCGGGCGTTGGTGTGGGTGCGCTGTCCGCGCACCGGCAGCGACCGGCGATGACGGTTGCCGCGATAGCTCTGGATGTCGATGAGACGCTTGATGTGCATCTGGACGTCCTTGCGCAGGTCGCCCTCCACATTTCCCTCGTCCTCGATCACCTGACGGATGCGGTTGACCTCGTCCTCGCCAAGATCCTGGATCTTCTTGAAGGCGTCAACATTTGCCTTCTCCAGAATCTTCAGCGCGCGGGGGTTCCCGATGCCAAAGATGTATGTGAGCGCGATCCGTGCCTGCTTGTTGCGGGGCAGATCGACGCCGGAAATACGTGCCATTCTTGTTTCCTTTGCCGCTTCAAGTTGTGTGCCTCCGGCCTCAGCCGGTTCGCACGGTTGGTGCGGTTAGCCTCCAGGGGGTTCCTCGCAAGCCTTGACTCCAGCTAACTAGCCCCTTACTAAGGGGTTAGGGATTAAAGGTTAGGGGTTAGTTCGCGTTCGTGGTGCATTCGCTTCTTACTAATCCCTAATCCCTGATCCCTAACCCCTTTCGTGGAGGTTTCCGCCTATGCCAGTCCCGACTAGCCCTGGCGCTGCTTGTGTTTTGCGTTCTCGCAGATCACCCTCACCACTCCTCGGCGGGTGATGACCTTGCACTTCACGCAAATCTTCTTTACCGACGCTCTGACTTTCATCTTTACTACCCTTCTTCGCGCGCAAAAAAATGAGGCGCGTGTTAGAAAACCTATTTGTACCGGTAAACGATCCGCCCGCGATTCAGGTCGTAGGGACTCAGCTCCACGGCCACGCGGTCACCGGGCAGTATGCGAATGAAGTTCTTGCGCATCCTTCCCGAGACATGGGTCAACACTTCGTGATTGTTCTCCAGCTTGACCTTGAACATGGCGTTAGGCAGCGTCTCCGTGACCACCGCCATCACCTCAATCATGTCTTCTTTCGACAAATCGTTTCCCGCTTCCGCCGGCGCCCTCTTGTGCAACCAGCCTGTCTGCCCGAGCGTGCTACTCGGTTAAAACTCTCGATCCGGTAGCGGTCACCGCCACCGTGTGCTCAAAATGAGCGCTCATGCTTCCGTCCGCGGCCACCGCCGTCCAGCCGTCTTCTAATACCACCACGTCCGACCGCCCGGCATTCACCATCGGTTCAATGGCGATCACCATTCCTGCGCGCAACTTCATGCCGCGGCCTTTTTCCCCAAAGTTCGGCACCTGCGGATCTTCGTGCATGTGGGTACCGATGCCGTGGCCCACAAAATCCCGCACCACCGAAAACCCTTCGGCCTCAACCACTCCTTGCACGGCCGCGCCCACATCGCCCAGGGTCGCTCCCGGCCGTACCACCGCAATCCCCGCGTGCAACGAAGCTTCCGTCGCCGCCAACAACCGCGCGGTGCCCGGATCGATCTTCGCGCCCACCGGCACCGTGATGGCCGCGTCCCCGTAGTAGCCGTCCACCACCGCTCCAAAATCGAGCGAAACGATGTCCCCTTCCTTCAGGACCCGCTTGGGCGACGGTATGCCGTGCACCACCTCGCTGTTGATTGAGGCGCACAGCACACAAGGATAACCGCCATAGCCTTTGAAGGCGGCCTTGACGCCCAATTCCGCGAGCCGCGTTGCTGCAGCCTTTTCCAGATCGAAAGTGGTGATGCCCGGCTTCACCAGCCCACGCAGCATCTCCAGCACCTCGCGAACCACCCGGCCCGCACGGCGCATCTTCTCGATCTCCTGGGACGACTTCAGTACAACTGCCACTCAACCAGCTTTCAGTGATCAGTGATCAGTGATCGGTGTTCAGTGTTCAGTAGTCGGCATGTACCGACGGGCATTTTTTACTGATCACTGTTCACTGACAACTGACCACTGGCTTCTCACGCACAAACCCGCCGTCCGGCTACGCTACTTGCGTAACCGCTCCACGGCGGCAACAATTCCGGCCGCGATCTGGTCGATCGGCCGGTCTCCATCCACTTCTGCAAAACGTCCCAAAGCCCGGTAATGCTCGACAACAGGCGCGGTCTGGGCTTTATAGGTGCGCATGCGCTCCTTGAAGACCTCTTCTGTGTCGTCGGCTCGCTGGACCAGCGCGGCACCATCTACATCGCAAATCCCATCCTGTTTCGGCGGATGCACATAGACGTTGTAGATGGTCTGGCAGACAGGACAATTCCGGCGCCCCGTGATACGGCGCAGTATCTGATTATAGTCCACATGGATGCTGACAGCAATCACCGGCAGCCCCCCGGGCTGAGCCGTCGCCTGCTCTGCCAGGCGCCCGTCAAGCCAGCCTGCCTGCACCAGCGTGCGTGGGAACCCGTCCAGAATGTAGCCGTTAGCGGTGTCCGGGTGCTGCAGCCTGACCGTCACCATTTCGTTCACCAGAGTATCGGGGACCAGCTCCCCGCGCCCCATGATCTCCTTGGCCATCAAGCCCAGCGGGGTGCCTTCGCATACGTTGCCGCGTAACAGGTCGCCGGTCGAAATCTGCGGAATCCCCCACAGCTTCACCAGTTCCTTGGCCTGGGTACCCTTGCCCGCCCCCGGCGCGCCCAATAAAAGAATCGGGCCGGGTGCGGTTTTTCGCTCCGCCGCCCGGCCGCTCTCTACAGCAGTAACAGATGAAGACATTACCAGGTTTTCCTTCCGCGTATGCGACCGGAACGAGGGGAAAAGCCGTCATAATGCCGCATGATCAGCTGCGATTCGATCTGGTTGATGGTGTCCATGGCCACGCCCACGACAATCAGAAGTGAGGTGCCGCCAAAGTAGAAGTTGACCCCCATGCCATGGGTCGTCCAGTTGGGCAGGCTCTCGAAAACCCGGCCGACGAGCCACAGCTTGTCGAATCGGATGCCCGAAATCAGGAAGGTGGGCACCAGTGAAATCAGAATCAGGTAGGCTGCGCCCACCAGCGTAAGGCGCGTCAAAATGTCGTTGATGAACTCCGAGGTGCGCTTGCCGGGCCGGATGCCGGGAATAAACGAACCCGACTTGCGGAAGTTATCCGCGATATCGTCCGGCTTCATGATGATCGAAATGTAGAAGTAGGCGAAAAAGATGATGCCCAGCATGTACAGGACCTCGTACCACGGGTAGCCGGGCTGGAGCGCCTGCACGATAGGCTGTAGAAAGCGGCTGTTCTGCACCCAATCCACCTGCGCGAACAGCATGGGAGCCGAGAGGATGGAGCCGGCGAAGATCACCGGCATCACGCCGCCGGCATTCACCTTGAGAGGCAGGTGGCTGGATTGCCCTCCCATCATGCGCCGCCCCACGATGCGCCGCGCGCTCTGGATGGGAATGCGCCGCTCGCTCCGCTCCACATAGACGATGAAGGCCACCACGGCCACCATGGCCGCCATCAGCAGCAGCACGGCCAGAAATGTGAATGAACCCCAGGCGTTGGTCTGGATTTTCGAGTACAGTTCGGCCGCTGCGCGGGGCAGGCCGGCTACAATGCCGGCAAAGATCAGCAAGCTCATGCCGTTGCCGATGCCGCGGTCAGTGATCTGCTCGCCCAGCCACATAATGAATGTCGTTCCTGCCGTAAGCGTGAGCACCGTCATAAGGCTGAAGCCGATGCCCGGATTCAGCACCAGTCCCTGCTTGGTCAGAATGGTCGCGATGCCGATCGACTGCAGAACGCCCAGAACCACCGTCATGTAGCGGGTCCACTGCGTAATCTTCCGCCGCCCCAGCTCGCCTTCCTTTTGAATGCGCGCCAGCGGCTCATAGACCACGGTCAAAAGCTGAAAAATAATCGATGCCGTGATGTAGGGCATAATGCCCAGGGCAAACACCGTCATGCGGCGCAGGTTGCCGCCGCCGAACAGGTCCATCAGCCCCAGGGCCGATCCGCTCTGCTGGCTGAAGAGCTGCTCCAGCATCTTGCCGTTCACGCCCGGCGTGGGTATATGCGCGCCCAGCCGGTAGACGGCCAGAATCGCGAACGTGAACAATACCCGCTTGCGCAGGTCGGGAATCCGGAAAATATTGAGAAACTTCTCTAGCATGTCTGTTTATCCGCTTCAGGGCGTTTGCAACCACCCAAAATCCTTGCCACAGATTATCCTACCCGCGATTCGCCCGCCGTGTCCCAACTCACACCATGCCGGGTGTCGGATACCTCGGATCTCGTCTGCCGCTGCGGATGAGATCCGGGAAACCACAAACCCTAGGTGCCCCACACTCGCCGCGTCTTTGTTCTTGCGGCAAGGTGGGAAACCATACCTCTTAAGCCTCTGCCGGGGCAGCCTCGCCGCCCGCCAATACTGCCTTGCCGCCGGCCTTTTCAATCTTCTCCACGGCCGACTTTGAAAATTTGTGCGCGTGAATGGTCATCGCCGAAGCAAGCTCGCCCGAGCCGAGAATCTTGATCAGCGCCTTCTTGCTCGAGGCCAGGCCAAGCTTCTTGTAGTCGTCCAGGCCGATCTCGGTGATCGTCAAGCCTTCAATCTGCTCCACAATCCGCTCCAGATTCACCACCGTATACTCGGTGCGGAAGATGTTGGTGAAGCCGCGCTTGGGCAAGCGGCGGTGGAGCGGCATCTGGCCGCCTTCAAAACCGCGCATCAGATGGGAGCCGGAGCGCGATCCTTGGCCCTTGTGGCCCCGGGTCGAAGTCTTGCCCATGCCGGATCCCATACCGCGACCGACACGCTTGCGCCCTGTGTTGGCCTTCTTGGGCGCACGCAAATTCGAAAGATTCTTTGCCATGATTCTCCTCGCTATAGCGCCGGACAGGTTGATAAATCCTGCCGACTCGCGTTTGTGAGTAAAGCTGTGAAAAAGTGAACTAGTGAAACAGTGAAGAGGGTCACTTCTTCACTCATTCACTTCTTCACTCGTTCACTAGCTTTCCAGTATCCGAACCAAATGCGGAACAGCCTTGACCATGCCGCGAATGGATTCCGTATCCTCGCGCTCGACAATCTGGTTGAGCCGCGTGAAACCGAGACCCTTCACCACCGCCTTGTGCTTGAAGGGCGTGGAGTTCTTTGAGCGGTAGTACTCAATGCGAATCGTTTTTTTCTCAGTCTTGGCCATGGCCTACAGCTCCTCCACCGTCTTGCCGCGCATGGTGGCCACGTCGGCCTTGTCGCGCAACTGCACAAGCGCGTTGAACGTGGCCTTGACCACGTTGTGCGGGTTGGGCGAGCCCAGGCTCTTGGTCAGCACGTTCTGCACCCCGGCCGAAGTCATCACCGCGCGCACCGCACCGCCGGCAATCACGCCAGTCCCTTCGGGGGCCGGCTTCAGCAGCACCTGGCCGGCGCCGTAACGGCCCAGAACCAGATGCGGAATCGAGGTTTCGGTCAGGTTCACCCGAACCAGGTTCTTCTTGGCCGCTTCGATCCCCTTGCGAATCGCCTGGGGAACCTCCTTGGCCTTGCCCGAACCGTGGCCCACCACCCCTGCGGCAGCGTCGCCCACTACAACCAGCGCAGCAAACGACATGTTCTTGCCGCCCTTTACCACTTTGGTCACGCGATTGATGGCCACCACCTGATCTTTCAGGTTGTACTGGTTGGCATCGAGTTTCTTCTTCAATATCGTCATTTCTCTCTCGTCCCTCCAGTGTTCAGTAAACCGTCGTCAATCTTTCTTTGGTCGATTGCGCCGCGCACTGTTCACTGCTCACTGTTCACTACTTCACTTCTTCACTGGTCCTAGAACTCCAGTCCCGCCTCGCGCGCCGCGTCTGCCAGGGCCTTGATGCGCCCGTGATAGAGGTAGCCGCCGCGGTCGAAGACCACCTTCTTGATGCCCTGTTTCACAGCCAACTCGGCGACTGCCTTGCCGGTCTCCTTGGCCGCCGCCACGTTGCCGCCGGTCTTGAGCTTCAGCGCCAACGACGAAGCTGAAACCAGCGTCGCGCCATTCTGGTCGTCGATCACCTGCGCGTAGATGTGGCCCAGCGAACGATACACGTTCAGCCGCGGCCGCGCCTCGGTGCCGGCCAGCTTGCGGCGGATGCGTTGGTGAATGCGCTGGCGAATTGCGTTTCTCTTCGTCTCGGTAATCATGGTCTCTCGTTCCTATCAGCGGAGCCGCCCTGCAGCCCCGTTCGGTT
>Ga0182027_10015789_pt1 | contig 10353 bp, 9 predicted proteins | sample 712E1DmetaG_FD_121300 | JGI IMG/M metagenome (GOLD analysis project Ga0182027, IMG submission 121300) | Permafrost microbial communities from Stordalen Mire, Sweden - 712E1D metaG (Illumina Assembly) | ecosystem: Environmental > Terrestrial > Soil > Wetlands > Permafrost | place: Sweden... | reverse complement strand
CTTTCGCTCAGAGAATCTATTGCAAATTTCTTTTTATCCAATTTTTTACCTAATTTTTATATCGTACGGGCAGAATATACATAAATTTTTATACTCAACCATAAGCCCAAATGTACTGTTAATCTTACCATTTATAACTTCAAAATCGATTTGGATTCGTTTTGAAATCGTTTTGAAATCGTATTTTTCACTAAATAACTCAGGTCAAAAAAACTGGTACTAAATGACTTTTCGCCAAATAGATGGCACATATAGTTTTGGCATCTATGATCTCCCCTTTCCGGATTTTGGTTTCTATTTCTTCAAGGGTAAACTCATAAGTCAACATCCCATATTCCCCTTCTTCCTGATTCTTATTTCCGGGTTTGAGATCGCGGGCAAGAAACAAATGCAATATTTCATCACAGAAACCGGGAGAAGAGACTATTTCTCCTAATTTTATAATATTATCTGACTTGTAACCTGTTTCTTCTTCAAGCTCTCTTGCTGCACATAAAGCTGGTTCTTCAGATTTATCGAGTTTTCCCGCAGGAAGTTCATAAATGGTTTTCTGAATCGGGTATCTGAACTGAGTAACCATCAGAATCTTACCATCATCTTTAACTGCCACAATAGCAGCGCCGCCGGGGTGGACTACTACTTCCCTGTAACCGGTAGTGCCGTTTTCATTTACAATTTCATCAACATGTAAATTTATTAAGCGGCCTTTAAAAATTTGAGTGGAGGATTTGACTTTATATTTCATAAACAGTCTTCATTTGAATCTTTATCAAATTAGTAAGAATGAAGAGGCTGTCTCAAAAGTAATTAAACGGTCATTCTGAAGGAGCGAAGCGACTGAAGAATCTCATAAATTGTTTATGTAATGCAGATTCTTCGCTTCGCTCAGAATGACATGCGGGTCTTTTGAGACAGCCTCATAATATAGTTTGGGTATATCTATTCACGATATCCAGATTCGTAATAAGGAACGAGCTCTTTGCCAAGAAACATGACAAGGGCAGTCATTACTCCCAGTTCATCAAGAGCATCGAAGAATTTGACAAACCGGGGGATTTTATCAATAGGAGTAACAAAATAAATCAAGGCTGCCGCGACAATAAGTTTTTTTACAGTTGAAACTGAGGGATCATCCATGTATCTGTAAAGTGCAATTAAATCCCGGGCAAAGGAAATTTTCTTTCCTGTTTTTTCTAATCTGCTCCATAGATTTTCTTCTGAATAAGTTACTTTTTCCTCATCGTCCATTTCTCCGCCAAAGTCAAGTTCCTTAAAGTCAGTGAATTCGGATTCTTCTTCATACATAAGAACTCCTATTTTTTATGTTTCTCAAACCAGTCAAAAATTGTATTCCACCATAGCCGGGCGTCCTGCGGTTTAGTAACAAAATGAAACTCATTGGGAAAATAGAGAAATTTACTTTCAACACCAAGAACCTGAAGCGATGTAAACAACTGAAACCCCTGTTCTTCGGGAACACGGAAATCATTTGCTCCCTGAACCACTAACATTGGTGTCTTCGCATTTTGAATGAACCTGTGCGGAGAAAATTTTTCATACAGCTCTCTGTTCTGCCATGGAGTTCCACTGAATTCCCAGATAGGGAACCAAAGTTCTTCAGTGGTGCCAAATTCGCTCTCCGTATTGAACACCCCGTCATGGCTGACAACAGCATTGAAGCGGGTAGTATGTCCTTCCAGCCAATTTTCCATATACCCACCGTAAGAAGCTCCGGCTGAGAACTGGTTATTCTCATCAATAAACTTAAAATTCTTTATTGCATAATCGAAAGTTTTCATTAAATCAATATAAGGTCTGTCGCCCCAATGCTGAGAGATTTCGTCGGTAAACTTCTGCCCATAACCAGTGCTGCCTCTTGGGTTGGGAGAAATTACGACATAACCTTTTGAAGCAAAGAGTTGCTGATTCCATCGATAATGGAAATCATCGTCCCAGTGCCCCTGTGGCCCGCCATGAATTAAGAATATCACCGGATATTTTTTGTTCGGATCAAAGAATGGAGGTTTAATAAGGATAGATTGTATCTTAGCACCTCCCTCACCTTCGCACCAGAAAGTCTCAATAGGATTCATTTCAATCTGAGAGAGAAGTTCAGCATTTACATGCGTAAGTTGTTTAATATCTGAACCGTCATTATTCATACGGAATATTTGAAACGGAAGGTTAGTCCTCTGCTGTGTAAAGTAAATCAATTTACCATCAGGAGAAACGGAAAGACCGCCATTAACATGTTCCTTTAACAATAATTTTGTTTCACCCGAAGCAATGTCAAGTTTGAATATTGAAGAATAAATTTCGTTTTCTGAAATGAAGTAAAGCACTTTACAATCAGGAGACCACACAAATTCATCCACTGAAAGATTGAAATTATCTGTCAGGTTTTTATAAGTACCTGCTGCACGGTCATAAAGAATTATGTCTTTTTTATCAGCTTCGAAGCCGGGTCGCTTCATTGAAAGGAAAGCCATATATTTGCCATCTTGTGAATACTGCGGCATAAAGTCATCCCCCTTGCTCTGTGAAATCTTTTTAAGGGGTGAAGCGTTGCTTCCCGATGCATCGCTAACTTCAGTTACAAAAACATCGTTATTGGTACTTACCGCAACAACAGGGTCAAGATTTGTAGTAAGAGCAACCTCTGAATTATCAGGGGAAAATGAGTAATCGTTTGAACTTCCGAGATCTATAGGCGGAACATCTGATTTGCTGTTTAATGTCAGATCAATAAGGTTTTTATTATCCGTATTTAAAAGGAAAAGATGACTTCGTTTATCATCCCGCCAAACATTCCAGTTACGATACATAAGACCGGTGATGATTTTCGCTTTAACTTTGCTCTTTTCCAGATCATCATCTTTTAGTTTATCGCAATTCAGGTCGGGACAATCAGGATAAACTGAAGAAACAAACAATAATTTTTTTCCATCAGGCGACCATTTGTATCCTGATGCTTCAGTAGGAATATCTGTTAGTTTTTCTTCACCGGTTCCATCAATATTACAAATCCAAATTTGTCCATCGCGTACAAATGAGACTTTTTTACCATCAGGAGAAAACCCCGGTTCGGTTTCGTTCTTATCAGAATTCTTCAACGCTCTGACATCAGAACCATTACTGTTCATTATATAAATATCTGTATTCCCTTTATTTTCATCCATACTATATGTGGATAATTCAAAAGTAATCAGTTTGCCGTCCGGAGAAACCTGAAAAGTATTGATCCTCTTCATATTCCAAAGATCTTCAACGGTAAGTGGACGTTTATTTTGGGGGAAAGAAAGGAATGGTAACAGAACTAATAGAAACAGTAATTTTTTCATAAAGCCTCATATAATCGAAATAGTAGCGTAAAATTAAGAGAAGTAGTCTAGAAAGGCAATTTTATACGAATATGTCATTCTGATAGTATGGGAATTCAATAATCATTTGCCTACATTTGTCCCCTAAGAATAATCAAAAGATGCACTTTGGATACCAAAAAATTTATATTCCTTCCTGGTTCCGTATATCAGGTAAATAAATTTCTCGAAGATACCATAATTGAAGAGAAAGACATACTCATAATAGGAGCAAATTCTGAAGCAATTGCAGAAGAACTTCTTGATAGTAAAGCCCGTTCTGTTATAATTATTGTCGACGATAATGATACGCTCATCAGATCGCGGTTCATTTTATCAGGTAAACGAAGAATTTCAACGAGAATGATGGAATATACTAACACAGATTTCAGTGATGCAGCATTTGATATTGTTTATGCCCAGGCATCTATATCAACACCGGCAAGGAAAAAGATACTTAAAGAAATAAAAAGAATTCTCAGACCAGATGGGCTTCTTTGTTCGGGTGAAATTGTTAATCTGGAAAAGGAAGTTCCCAAATTTATTAATGACCTGCGGGAGAATTCAGGAATAGAAGCCCTCTGGATAAATGAATTAAATGATTTTTATATTAAAGCAGGTTTTGAAATAGTATCTGAAGAAAATCTATCAAATCGCCTGCAGAATTTTTACCGTGACAGCAGCCGATTATTAGAAGAGAATAAAGATGATCTTACTGAACAGGAAAAAAGTTATTACAAGAAAACGCTGAAGATGATGAGTCATGAACCAAATGCCTACCTGGAGTTGGGTGGATTTAAATTCATGGGATTAAAAATGTTAATAGCAAGGAAACCGGCACAATGAAGAAAGGGGATATTATAGAATTAAAAATAGACCGGTATGCTTATGAAGGGAAAGGGATTGCAAGGGTTGAAAAGAGTTTAATTGTCCCCGGCGAAAAACATGATGATCAGAAACCCGATAATTATGTAGTGTTTGCAGATGGTTCATATCCGGGCGATACTGTCAAAACCCGGCTTCTTAAAATAAAAAAATCTTATGCCGAATCTAAAGTAACTGAAATAATAATTCCCTCCGAATTCAGAATAAAAGCAAAGTGCCGTTATTTTGGACTTTGCGGGGGATGCAAGCAGCAGGATCTTGATTATGATGTTCAGCTGAAATACAAGCAGCAGCAGGTTGTGGAAACATTCCAGAAAATGGGAGGCTTCAGGGATTTTGAGGTAATGCCTATTATACCTTCAGAGAAGGTATTCTATTACCGCAATAAAATGGAATTCTCTTTCTCTGACCGGAGATGGCTTAAAAAAGAAGAACTTAATGATGATAATATTATTGATAAAAATTTCGCTCTTGGACTTCATATTCCGGGAATTTACGATAAAGCTCTTGATATAGAAGAATGTTTTCTGCAATCTGAAAGAAGTAACAGTGTATTAAACTTTACACGGAATTACTTTAAGAATAAGAATACTCCGATTTATTCCACTAAAACGCATGAAGGATATCTACGCAATCTGGTTATAAAACAATCACATCATACCGACGACCTTATGGTTAACCTTGTGACTGCTTCAGAGAATGATGAGATGATGAATGAATATACTGCCGCATTATTAAAAGAGGTTCCTTCTGTTACCACTGTCATAAATAATATAAATCTTAAGATGGCGGCTGTTGCAACAGGAGATTACGAGAAAGTTTATTTTGGAAGCGGTTTTATTTATGACAGTATCGGAGATTATAAATTCAGAATCAGCGCTAATTCTTTTTTCCAGACCAACTCTCTTCAGGCTGAAAAGCTATATGATACTGCTCTTGATTTTGCTCAGCTTGCCGGTGATGAAATTGTTTACGACCTGTATTCCGGAGCAGGAACAATAACTATATTTGTTTCAGGTAAAGCAAAAGAAGTTTATGCATTTGAAACTATCGAGCCTGCTATACAAGACGCAAAAGAGAATGCCGCATTCAATAATATTACAAATGTAAAGTTTATTAAAGCTGATCTGTATAAATCATTTCTCCCTTTGGTAAAAAGCCAAAATCTTCCCGTACCGGATACTATGATTATTGATCCTCCGAGAAGCGGGATGCACCCTAATACTGTAACTGATGTAATTCAACTTTCGCCAAAAAGAATTGTATACGTGAGTTGTAATCCAGCTACACAAGTAAGAGATATTAAACTTTTATCTGAAGCAGGCTATGTGTTGAAGAAAATAAGACCGGTAGATATGTTCCCCCATACTTATCACATAGAAAATGTCGCCCTTTTGGAAAGGTCATAAATTATTTAGCATATAAGCCGCCCGTCTCTTCCATCCAGTCAGCTATTTTTTCGACAGCGTTTTTTATATTATTGTCAGAAACATCGAGTTCCAGAGTTTGCAAAGAAGATTCTGCCACCAGCCTCTTCATAAGTTTTTGCTCATTTATAAAGGCCGAAAGATCATCATACTGACTTGGTTTACCGGATACTTTTAACCTTTCTTCCCGGGCTTTAACAAAAGACTCAGGGCTTCTTGTGCAGAATATTAGTCTGAATCCTAAATCGTTAAGTCTCTCTTCTATCCACCTGAAATCATACTCTTTATTGCGACACTGAAGTTGATATGCTTTAGTGGAAATATGAAAGCGGTCAACTATCCATGAATAATATCTTTGAAGTTCAAACAGTCGCAGCCATGTGTGGTAAGTTTCCATTGCCATCTGCTCTTCCTGAGGCTCAAAATTTATCAGTCCCCTTCCCCAGGGGAAATTAGTAAATGCACACCATTCCCCTGAGACTATTGGTGAATGATACCTGTACTTTCTTGGGCCCACTATCCTTGGATGCTGGTTTAGTTCAAATGCAATTTCTGTTTTGAAAGTTAAACGTGTTCCTTCGAGAATTATTTTGGGACATAGTTTCCCTGCCATAATTATTTTCTCCGGTTATTAATGATTAAAACAAATTCTCCTTTCAAATTATTAGTCTCGGCATTGCTTAGTACCTGTCCTGCATTCCCCCTGTAAAATCTTTCATTTCCCATTGTCAACTGATAGGCAAGCACAACCGGAACGTTACTACCTAATATTTTTGCAACATCGGCCAAAAGTGTTTTCAACCGGTATGGTGTATCCATCAGAATTATTACTTCATGGATCCCCTTCATTCTTATCAATTGCCCGCGTCTTTCGTCCTTCTTAGGGGACAGCCATCCATAATAATAAAATTTTTCTATATCGAATCCAGATCCCACAAGTGCTGTCATTATTGAAGAAGCACCGGGGACTGGAACAATTTGTATTTTTTGACTTATTAATACATCCACAAGCAGATGTCCCGGATCAGAAAATAATGGAGTACCGCAGTCTGAAATAAGTGCTGCGCTTTTCCCTTCAATAAACATCATCAGGATATCATTGACTGTTTCTTTTTCGTTGTGCTCATTAAGAGTGATTAATTCTTTTTCAATTGCATAATTGGATAAAAATCTTCTCCCTTCCTTCAGTTCTTCACAGATAATAAAATCAACAGATTTTAGAATATTAAGAGCCCGGAGAGTTATGTCCTCATGATTGCCAATCGGGGTAGAAACTATATATAATTTTCCATTCATAATATAAAAATACGGGAATTCCTGTTGTTTTTTATAAAATAATATTGCCAAATAACAATAATTCTTGGTAATTTTATCAGATAATTTTGAACCTCATAATTATTAATTTTATTCATTAATTAAATATGGTAATCCTATGAGCGATCCTCAGACGCAGAACAATTTAGATGGACTTCCATCCAACGCATATAAAGAACTTAAACCGGGCGAAGTATATACACCTGTTATGCCTGCAAACCGGCCGGTACCAGAAGTCAGTGTTTATTCCGTGGGATGGGGATTGGTAATGGCAGCTATATTTTCAGCGGCTGCTGCTTACCTGGGACTGAAAATTGGTCAGGTTTTTGAAGCTGCTATACCTATAGCAATTATTGCAGTAGGTTTGTCTGCTGCTACTAAAAGGAAAAATGCACTTGGAGAAAATGTAATCATCCAGTCAATAGGTGGTGCATCAGGTGTAATTGTTGCCGGTGCTATTTTCACTATACCTGCATTACTGATATTAAACCTGGCCGCAGATTTTTATAAAATATTTCTGGCGTCACTATTCGGTGGTATTTTAGGGATATTGTTCCTGATCCCTTTCCGTAAATATTTTGTTTCAGATATGCATGGGAAATTCCCTTTCCCGGAAGCCACAGCATCCACTGAAGTTCTTGTTGCCGGTGAAAAGGGTGGTGAACAAGCCGGAGTACTTGTAGTCAGCGGTATAATTGGTGGTCTCTATGATTTTATTATAGCATCCTTCGGATGGTGGAGTGAAGTCTTCACTTCAAGAGTAGTTCCTGCCGGGGCACAGTTAGCAGATAAAATGAAAATTGTATTCCGCCTTAATGTCGGTGCCGCCGTTATGGGTCTGGGATATATTACCGGTTTGAAGTATACCGCTATTATTTGTGCCGGATCATTTGTTTCATGGTATTTACTCATACCTGTAGTTTCATATGTCGGCGGCGGATTGACTCAGCCATTAGGCGCCAACATTACAAACCTTGTTGGAAATATGACACCTGAAGAAATATTCAGGAATTATGTAAGGCATATTGGTATTGGCGGAATCGCCATGGCAGGAGTTATCGGAATTATACGGTCTTCAAAAATAATTGCTTCTGCATTTTCTCTGGCTGTAAAAGAGATATTTGGAAAGAAAGCCGGTAATGATGATAAATTAAGAACTCATCGCGATCTGCCTATGAGTATTATTGCCATGGGAATTATTATTACTGCGATCTGTATACTGCTTTTCTTCCAGTTTGGTGTTGTACATAACTGGACACAAGCTTTAGTAGGACTGGCAATCGTTTTAATTATTTCCTTTCTGTTTACTACTGTTGCAGCGACCGCAATAGCAATTGTGGGAACAAATCCTGTTTCAGGAATGACTTTAATGACATTGATATTATCTTCGCTTGTGCTTGTTGCGGTTGGATTGAATGGAAACAACGGAATGATTGCGGCATTGATAATAGGAGGAGTAGTGTGTACAGCTCTATCAATGTCAGGCGGATTTATAACTGACCTCAAAATCGGATATTGGTTAGGAAGTTCTCCCTATAAACAACAGGGGTTGAAATTTTTAGGAACGCTTGTTTCTGCCGCAACTGTCGGCTATGTAATTCTTATATTAAATAAGACATACGGTTTTACAGGCGAAGGTGCTTTGGTTGCTCCTCAGGCAAACGCAATGGCAGCAGTAATAAAACCTTTGATGGCAAATCAGCCGGCCCCCTGGATGCTTTATATGGCCGGCGCATTTATGTCGCTGATCCTTACAATGATTGGTGTACCTGCTCTTGCATTTGCTCTTGGTATGTACATTCCACTTGAGCTCAATACTCCATTGTTAATAGGCGGTTTAATTTCTCATTTTGTATCTACTAGAAGCAAAGATGAAAAAGTAAACACTGCAAGAAGAGAAAGAGGAACACTCATAGCTTCCGGATTCATTGCTGGAGGTGCATTGCTTGGAGTTATAAGTGCTATACTTCGTTATGCGGGATTTAACTGGGTAAACACTGAGTGGGTTGAATCAAATTCAGCAGCGCTGTTAGCCCTGGTTATGTTTGCTGTAATATGCGTGTATATGATATGGGATTCTCTAAGAGCAAAACCTGTAGAATAACTGTCAGATTTATTTAAAACAAAAAAAGCTGCTTGTTTTACAGGCAGCCTTTTTAATTCCTAATTTTCCTTTCTCTTTCTACTTTCTACTTTTAACTTTTCACTTTCCTTAGTATCCCCTGGCCAGCACTTTATCCATATCAGACTTAATCATAACATTTACTAGTTCAGCAAATTTGGTTTGTACTTTCCAGCCCAAAACTTTTTCAGCTTTAGTAGGATTACCTATCAAAATATCTACCTCAGTCGGACGGTAATAGCCTGGGTCAATTTCAACAATCAACGTACCCGGTTTCAGGTCAGTAAAATTAAAATGATAATTGGAAGAGTTCTTTTGGAAATCAACAAGAGATTTTGCTATATCCCAGTCAACTCTTTTGACATAACCCTTCTCATTTTCATCTTTCCCCTTCCATTCAATTTCAATCCCGAGCTCTTTGAAAGTCATTTCAGTGAATTCTCTTACCGGATGAGTTTCACCGGTTGCAAGAACAAAATCTTCAGCTACTTTATGCTGTAAAATGCGCCACATTCCATCGCAATATTCAGGTGCAAAACCCCAGTCTCTTTTAGCATCAAGGTTCCCCAGAGAAAGTGTCTTCTGTTTACCAATAGCTATTCTTGAGGCTGCTCTTGTAATTTTCCTTGTTACGAATGTTTCACCACGGCGCGGGGATTCATGGTTAAAAAGTATTCCGTTGCATGCAAAAATATCGTATGCTTCACGGTAATTAACTATTATCCAATAACCGTATAATTTGGCCACTCCATATGGGGAGCGCGGATAAAAAGGAGTGGTTTCTGACTGCGGAATCTCCTGTACTTTTCCGAACAATTCACTGGTTGAAGCCTGGTAGAATTTTACTTTCTTTAACCCTACCTCCCTGATAGCATCCAAAAATCGTAATGTACCCAGAGCATCTACTTGACCGGTATAGTCAGGGATTTCAAATGAAACCTTCACATGACTCTGCGCAGCAAGATTATAAATTTCATCAGGTCCAATTTTTTCAAGGAGCCTGTTAAGATTACTCGTATCAACCAGGTCACCGAAATGCAGAAATAGGGTTTTATTGAGAAGTTCCTTATTGGAATAAAGGTGGTCTATCCTTCCGGTATTAAAGGAACTGCTCCTTCTGATTATGCCATGAACTTCATATCCTTTTTCGAGTAGAATTTCAGTTAAATAGCTGCCGTCCTGTCCGGTAATTCCGGTAATTAATGCTTTCTTCATAAGTTTTATTTAAAAGTTGAAAGTTGAAAGT
>Ga0182027_10015788_pt1 | contig 10353 bp, 7 predicted proteins | sample 712E1DmetaG_FD_121300 | JGI IMG/M metagenome (GOLD analysis project Ga0182027, IMG submission 121300) | Permafrost microbial communities from Stordalen Mire, Sweden - 712E1D metaG (Illumina Assembly) | ecosystem: Environmental > Terrestrial > Soil > Wetlands > Permafrost | place: Sweden... | reverse complement strand
CCATATTCATCAACAACAATTCCCATATGTAAATTTTTAACCTGGAATTCATGTAAAAGTTGATCAATTAATTTTGTTTCAGGAATAAAGTAAACCTCTCTTGAAATGCTTTTTAATGAAAGAGTATTTATCAATTCGGGATTCTGAAGATAAGGCAAAAGGTCTTTAGCAAAGATAATACCGACGATTTTATCAAGATTATTTTCATATAGAGGCATTCTGCTGTACGCCGATTCCCTGATAATATTCATAACTTCGTTAATATCGGAATCCAATGAGATTGCTTCAATTGCAACGCGTGGTGTCATTACTTCACGTGCACAAACGGTTTTGAATTTTATAATGCCATGAATCAGTCCATGTTCATCTTCTTCAATAGTTCCCTTTTCTTTTCCCAAATTTGCTAATTCAGTTATTTCCTGACCAAAAAGGGGTTTATTTGCACGGTTAAGATTTGTCTTTAAAATAACAAATTTCATAAAAACAGTTAAAAATATTGTAATTGGGAATAAAAAATAGCTTATCCAATATAAAGGGAAAGCAACCAGTATCGAGAACTTACTAGGATATTTTGTAGCCCATAACTTGGGAGTAACTTCTCCAAAAAGAAGAAGAGCCGTTGCAAGCAGAATGATTTGAATCAGTATGACAATTTCAGTCTTATAGTTGTATTGATTTGCCAATTGAAGTGCAAAAGAAACGGAAATTATGGAAGCCCCTACGTTTACTATCGTATTTCCAAGTAATATAGTTACTAAAAGTCGTCTCGGTTCTTCCAAAAGCAGACCAATATAACTTCCAATTAAATTATGCTTTTTCTTCAATTCAGTAATATTCTTTAAATCAAACGAAAAAAGAGCTACTTCAGATCCCGAAAAAAAAGCAGAGAAAAGAAAGCAAGTAATCAAAAGAATTATTTTAACAGACCAATTGTCCAACTAAACAATAATCCTTATTAATTCAACATATTAATACAAAAGTAAATACAATAAATAGTAATAGAATAAATAACCCTGTTAACAGCTAAGATTTAATCTAAATACTCCCATTTAATTAGTATTTCTGAGAGCTAAAACGGAAGATCATCATCTGTATTTGCTGATTCAGTTTCGGGAGTAGTTGTATCAAAGCTACCGGATGAAGATTTTTCAGATGCAGTATAACCATTTGAATCTCTCCCTTCAAGTGGTATAAGTTTTTCAGAAATTACTTCAGTTACATACCTTTTAATTCCTTCTTTATCGGTATAGTCTCTTTTGGATAATCGTCCTTCTACATAAAACTTTTTACCTTTCTTAAGACCTTCCTTGTAAAAATCAGGTAAGTTATAACCAACCACGTTATGCCAGGTTGTTTCGTTAACCCAATTGCCATCTTTTCCTTTATAACTCCTTGATGTAGCTAAAGAAAAAGTAGTAACCGATAAATTGTTAGTGGTAAAACGATTTTCCGCATCGTTTCCCAAATTCCCAATAAGCATCATTTTGTTTAATGAAAATGCCATTATTGCACCTCTCTATTAATAAATAAAATATCCAATTGCAATATATTATATTTTAATTAAATAAACTACAATAGTCAATAATATATTTTGTGATTATAAATTTTTCAAAAGATTGTTATTGATCCTCAATTGTCAAAATGAACGCATCTTTGAATGCCGGACTAGTCCAGAGGGAATTTCGAATTTGCTCGGCTTCCTCATGTGTTGTAAAAGGAGGGAGCTGAACAGTAAAGAGTTTAACCTTATCGCGGAAAACAATTTTCATTTGTTGATCAATTTTAGACTGGTTTTCGTTAATAAAAGTTTGTGCTCTATCAATAGAAGAAAAGGCACCAAGTTGAACTACAAACTTTTTTGAAAACACCTGATCTTCTTTTGGTGCTTCTTTTTTTACAGCAAGCGTATCCTTTTTTTGAGGAACGGCCGTTTTCAAAGAATCATTTTTTTTCTGATCATCGAGCAACTGGACTTCATTTTCTTTCTTTGGGGTTTGTTTAACAGTTTCCTGCGAATTTGAACAAGCTATCAATAATGTAGCTAAAAGAATCAATGAGTAATTAATTTTTCTCATATCATCGCCCTCTAATAAATTAAAAAGGATGGCTGAAAGCCATCCCTAATTTACTAAAACATTCTCTTTTATAAACTATTCTTGTTGAAAAAAGAACCGGATTTGAAGTGTATCCGGTTCTTTTTGTTGAATTATAAATTATAACCTAAATCTAAAGCAATCAAATGCGCAATATGGGTATAGGTCCCATTAAGTCCGAAATATGAATTTGAAATAGTTCTGTCTGAAAATAAACAGAGCATATAGCCAAGATCTACTCTTAACTTACTAGTGAAATTGTATCCAGCACCTATATTAAATCCGATTCTATCTGCATCAGGTAATTCCGGTTCAACATAAGTATCCTGAACAGGATTTTTGTCATAAAAGAACCCTGCTCTTAATGCAAGCACGTTGGTTGCCTTATATTCAGTGCCTAATCTCAATATATATGTATCCTGATAAAGTCTAGGATATGATTTACTTAATAAAGTATTAGAACCGGGAGTCTTATAAGTACCAAATGATACTTTCAGACTATCATATGAAGACCACCCGACCCATTGATAATCTGCCGTTATTGTCCATTTATCATTGGGCATAATTGCTACACCAACTGTTAAATCTGCAGGAGTTTTAAAAGGAGCAGAAATATCTCCGGTAGGATAAGCTAATTGCATATATTGTCCTGGAGCAATTTGATATGGAAAAGTTGCCGGGTTGCTTGTTGCAGTTCCGGTAAAGTTAAATTTAGATTGACTTCTAAAACATGCGCCAATCTGTATTTTATCAATAGGTTTGTACAATACAGCGGCTGTAAATCCAACAGCTGTTGTAGTTTTACTTTCCAGAGTTAATAAAAAATTCGGAAGCACGGGAGCTGCACCATTATTCATAGTTGATATTGTTACATTACCTGTAGCTATTGTTGCACCAGCACTAATAGAAAGATTATCTAAAACTTTATAGGCGATAACCGGTGTAAAGAAAAATGTTGTTATAGAAGTTTCAACAGCAAGGTGACTGCCTACCCAGCTCGGATCCCATTTAGTTGAAAGTCCAAATTGATTATTTATACCCAATCCAACACTCAAACGGTCATTGATTTTTTGTGTGACATAAAAATTAATTGGGAAGAATACTTGTGAAGTCATATCCGTCTTATTAGTTGACGGTGTTGGCCCTGTAAAAGAGAAAGAAGGCATTATCATTGTTGCACCGGCATAAAATTGAGTGCCATCTAGTTGAGTAATACCTGCTGGATTGAAATAAATCGCGGAAGGATCATTAGCTAATCCTGTGAAAGCGCCTGCCATTGCAAAAGCACGGGCTCCGTTTTCATTAATTTGAAATCCACTTGAAAATATGTTACCTGTAAATAACAGGCATACAATAAATAAAGTAAGTACTTTTTTCTTCACACAACCTCCTATTGTTAGAGTGAAAATTCAACAAAAAATATAAGTAAATGAAATCTAAAAGCAAAAGAAGAAATTAATTTCATTGAATAAAAGTTCTACTTAATTGATTCACAATTCAATATTAATGTTCATGAAAATCTAAAAGCTTGCGATTAATTTACTGTTAACTATCTATTATTTGAATTCAACAATGGTAATTCCTTCACCGCCGAATTCAATATTAGCATAATAATATTTTTTAACAGAAGGATATTTTTTAAGAGTAGTATTAGTGATTTGTTTAAGTATTCCTGTACCTTTTCCGTGCAGAATTTCAACTCGATCGGTTCCATTCATATGTGCTGCATCTAAAAATTTAAGAATTTCAAATTCAGCTTCCTCTCCCCTCATTCCGCGGAGATCAAGCCTATATTTGATTTCATTTTGATCAAAGTCGAATTTATTATTAAACGGCTTTTCAATTTCAGTTTTTTTAGCGGGAACAAGATCTGTATATTTTGTTTTAATTTTCAGAGAGCCGACATTTAGAACAGCTTTATTTTTTTCTTTATCAATTTCGAATATAACGCCTACTGAATTTGTATCTCTCACGGATGCATAATCACCTATTTGTAAATCAATTTTTTCGGAATCTCTTTCCGGTGATTCTTTTTTGAAGACAGTTAATGTTTCGGATTTTATTTTCTCAATCTTTTTCTTTTCCTCTTTAACAACTTCTTTACGAGCTCCTGATTCTCTTATATTTTTAACCGTATCTTCAATTTTTTTATTAATATCCGTCAGATATAAATTTGCTTTTACTTTTGCATCGGATAATATTTCTTTTTTCTGATTTTCTAATTTGTCTATTTTATTCTGATAAAGATTAGCCAAACCTTTTAATCTAACATTTTCCCTTTCATATTTATCAAGCTGTTCTTTCATATTATGTGATTTAATTTCAAGTGAAACCAGGAAATCCTCAATTTTGGTTTTATCGGTATCAAGGTATTTTTTAGCGAGTTCAATAAACCGGTCGTCAAACCCTATTCTATTTGCTACTTCAAATGCATAACTTGATCCGGGCATTCCCTGATTAAATATATAAGTAGGTTTAAGATGTTCAGAATCAAACTGCATAGAAGCATTTTGAAATTTATCCAATTGATCGGCGATTACTTTTAAACTTCCGTGATGTGTGGTTGAAAGAACTTTTGCTCCTTTTTCGCATAGACTAACTAGAACCGCAGTTGCAAGAGCAGCGCCTTCCGCAGGATCGGTCCCTGTTCCCACTTCATCAAGTAATACTAAAGATTTTACATTTGCTTCATCGATTATTTTTCTGATATTTTTAAGATGTGAGCTGAATGTACTTAAATCATCTTCGATAGACTGAGCATCACCTATATCAACAAGTACATTTTCGAAACAATAAAAATTAGAATCGGGATGACATGGTATTGGAATACCGGCAAGAGCAAGACAAACTAAAAGTCCTGTAGTTTTTAATGTTACTGTTTTACCACCTGCATTTGGCCCTGTAATCAGAATAACATTTATGTTATTCATATTAAGATTCATCGAAATGGTATTAGACAGTCCAATTCTCTTTAATAACAGAGGATGCCGCGCTTCAATTAATTCAAAAGGTTTATTTTCATCAAATGAAGGATGTGTGCCGATAATTTCAATTGAATATTTCCCTCTTGCAAAAATCGAATCAATTTCAGCGACAGCAAAAAGAGAAGTTTTTAATTCAAGATAATGCTGGGCTATTCTTTCGGTTAATCCTTTTAATATTTTTTCAATTTCTCTTTTTTCAGCAAAACCCAATGAAAGTATTTCATTATTTAATTCGAGAGTCGATTCCGGCTCGATATAAACAGTTTGTCCGGTTGAAGATTCGGAATGAACAAATCCGCGAACATGCCGTTTGTGTTCAGCTTTAACAGGCAGTACAATTCTTCCGTCACGCAAAGTAATATATTCTTCCTGTACCAGATATGAATCACTTAATTGTTTAAGCATTTTCTGTACAAGTTTCTGAAGATTTGCTTCTCTCTCTCTTATATTTATCCGTATTTCTTTTAATTTAGGACTGGCATCGTCGCGAATATCTCCATTTTCAGTAAATACCTTACCAATAAAATGTTCAAACACTTTATCGACAAATAATTTTTCGAAAAGTTCAAATAGAAATGTCTGGTTATAATCGGTTTGTTTAAGAAACTGAAAAAGTTTACGAGAAATTTCAGCAAGTTTAAGAATATCAATTATTTGGCGTATAGTAAGAACCGACCCTTCAATCCTGCTTCTTGAAAGTGACTCAGATAAATCAGGCAGATATTCCAAAGGAGGATATTCATTTCTTATTAGAATTTCTTTTGCATCATTAACTTTATTCCCTGTTTTAATGACTTCATTGATATCGTTAAGCGGCAGAAGTCCAATAGTAAATGATTTACCGGGATCGGTTATACAATACTTTTCAATTAAAGAAACAACTTTGATATATTCTAATTTTTCTAATACTTCTTTACTTATCATTTTTTAATCTGAAGAGTATCGTTATGTATTGTGGAATCAATATCTTTTTTTTCGATATATTGTTTTAAGATATCTGTTGCTTTTGAACGGTGACCCATAACAAAATCAATAGTCTTAGGAATTATATCCAGTACGGTATTATAAAACATTGAATTATTTCTCTGTTGTACATTAGGCAGACTGAATATATTCAAAAAAAGAAATAAAGCACTTGCAAAAAAAACAATTTGGACAGCGCCGATTACTCCGCCTAAAAACTGGTTCAAAAACCTATTAACTTTATCAAGCGGATGAACAATTCTTTTAATTATCGATGCTATAAAAATAACTACAAGAAAGATCAAAATTCCCGCCAGAACATTTGCAAGATACTCATCATTATTAAAAAACGGTGTAGTAATTTTTGCAACTTTATCTGAAAATTCAAAAGCCAGACCAATTCCGGCAATTAATCCAAGAAGGCCAATTATTTTTCTAACCAGACCGTCTTTAAAGCCCAATAAGAAACCAATAAGAACAATAACAATTATTATATAATCAAGATAATTCAATTAATACCCAATATTTTTTCTACTATTTCCTTAATTAATTTTCCATCTGCTTTCCCTTTCAGAGCTTTTACTGCAGCCGGCATTAATTTAGGGAAATCTTCCTTGGATTTTGCTCCTAATTCGGCGGCAATTTTCTTTATTTCATTTGTTACTTCTTCAACAGATAATTGTTTTGGAAGAAATTCTTCAATAATTTTTAATTCTGTTTCTTCTTTTTCGGCAAGTTCTATTCTACCTGCATTTCTGAATTGTTCAATTGATTCTTTTCTTTTTTTTGAGGCCGATATCAGCATTTTTAATTCATCTTCAGTAGTAAGTTCTTTTCCTATTCCGCTTTTTTCAAATTCCAATATAAGCGCGCGAATTGACCGGATTGTTTCAAGCCTGATTTTATTTCCGGACTTCATTGAGTCTTTAAGTTCCTGATTAATTACTTCTTTTAAACTCATTTAAACCTCATAAAATTTATAATATTTTGCATGTGATGATTAAAAATAATTAAAATATTGATGACGGTTAATTTATTTTTCTTTTAGGGTTCCCGGAAGTTCAATAATATTACCGCTAATTACCCTGTAATTTTCAAATAATGAATTAACAACGTTGCATATTGCCTCAGGATTTATCATATCGGATATATCTTTAACCCATTCACGGTTTGAAGGAGTATCAATGATAAAAGGGGCAACAGCATTCACACTTAATCCAATTTCTTTACCTTCCAATGCAAGTGTTTTAACTAAAAAATTTAAAGAGTTTTTAGAAATATTATAAGCAGCTTTCAAGATTTCCGGTTTCAAACTTGATAACGCACTTGTAAAACAAATTGATCCGCCATTTACTTCAGCCGTTAATCGTGCAAAATGTTTAGCTATTAAAAAGGATATATTAACATTTATATTTTGCAAATGAAGCCAATCGTGATAATCCGTATCGGCAATTGATTTACCTCCGTAATAACCGCCAATTGTATTGAATAAAAAGTAGCTTGCCTTTTTATTGATTTTCACACTACTAAATGCCGATTTCACGTTAGCATCATTGGTAAGATCCTGCACTTTAATAATTTCAAAGTTCTTTTTCCCGGAATTAATCTCAATATTTTCCCTAGTAAAAAAATAATAATAATCAAAAGAATTCCGCATAAAGTAATCGACTGCCGCTTTTCCCAAATTACCTGATGCCGTAAACAATAAGAATATTCTTTCGTTTTTCATTGGTTTCTTATAAGAATGATTTTTATGAATTAATGTTTAATTACATTACTCGAAAACAACAGATTTAACGCAAATCCATCCATTTACAATTCGGATTCTTTTTCTTAAGCGATTACTTTATTCTTCATCAATTTATATATTTCTTAGTCCAATGTGGTTATTGTATGAATGTATTTATATTTTCACTTAGAATATAATTAAAAATAAATCAACGGAATAAGATGAATCCTATAAAAAAACAGCGGAAAAAGTTTGTAATTATCGATGCTATGGCGCTTGCTTACAAAGGTTATTATGCATTTATTTCCCGTCCTTTAAGGACAATTTCGGGCGAGCCAACTTCGGCAGTGTTTGGATTTCTTAACCAGTTATTTAAAATTATTGAAGATACAAAACCGGATTACCTTGCAGTAGGTTTTGATTCCAAAGAAAAAACTTTTCGTCATAAAATGTATGAAAATTATAAATCTTCACGTGATGCAATACCGGAAGAATTAATCCCGCAAATTCAGCGAATCAAAGAAGTTATCGAAGCTTTTAACATTCCTATTTATATTTTGCCCGGTTACGAAGCAGATGATTTAATAGGTACAGCAGTTAAAGAAGCCGAAAAGCAAGGATTCGACTGTTATGCAATTACACCGGATAAAGATTATCTCCAATTGGTTTCCGAAAATATAAAAGTTATTAAACCGGGAAAATCTACTGATGAAATTGTAATAATTGACGAAGATAAAGTGCGTGAAGAAATGGGATTTGAGCCGATACAAATGATTGATTACCTTGCACTTGTTGGTGATTCTTCGGACGATATACCGGGAGTCGCGGGTATAGGACCTAAAACAGCAGTACCCTTGATTCAAAAATATAAAACTATTGAAAACATATATAAGAATATTGATCAGATAGATAAAGCAGGTATTGTCAACAAATTAAATGAAAATAAGGATAATGCATTTCTTTCCAAAGTGCTTGCAACTATAAAAATAGACACTCCATTCCATATGAATTTTGAAGATGCAAAATTTCATAATCCGGATATAGATAAACTCCTTAAATTATTTACAATACTTGAATTCAAAAACTTTGCCGGAAAATTAAAAAAGCTTTTTGATGACAAATTAATTGAAGCGACCAAAGCAAAAGAAGATAAAGAAGTTAAAGAGGAAGTCAAAAAAGAGAAAGTTAATGATGAAACCATAGAAGAAATAAAGCTTTTTGACAAAAGTAAAGTAAAATATGATCTTATTCTTTCGATTAAAGAAGCTAAAGAGCTGGCTAGTAAATTATCTAAATGTGATTTATTTGTTTTTGATACTGAAACAGACGGACTTGATACATTAAACGTTAAGCTTGCAGGCTGTTCTTTTGCGATGAAATCAAAAGAAGCATACTTTGTAGCAACAAATCCGTCAAAAGAAGCTTCTTCCCTGTTCTCAGCTGATTTGTCAGACCGGATTCCAACAGATGATTTCGTAAAGATATTCAAACCCCTCTTTGAAAATGAAAAGATTAAAAAAGTATGTCAAAACGGAAAATATGATATTGGAGTGTTAAAGCATTATGGAATAGATGTAAAGAATTTCTATTTTGATACAATGCTGGCAAGTTATGTAATTGATCCGGATGAAAAACATGGAATGGACGATCTTTCCGAAAAATATTTAAAATACCGACCGATTCATTTTGAAGATATGATTGGTGCTAAAAATGCACCGGAGAAAATATTTGAAATTGATCCCAATCTACTTTCCGATTATTCATGCGAAGATGCGGATATAACTTTCCGTCTATATGAACTTCTGCGCAGTGAATTAAAAAAAGAGAAACTTGATAAGCTTGCTTATGAAATTGAATTTCCACTTGTTCCGGTACTCGAAGATATGGAAAGAACGGGGATAAGAATAGATACAAAAAGTCTGAATGAATTCAGCGATAGTTTAAAAAAGCTTATAGATAATTATACTAAAGAAATTTACATGCATGCCGGGGAAGAATTTAATATCAATTCGACACAACAGCTTCAAAAAATACTATTTGGTAAATTTCAGTTACCACAGACTACTAAAACCAAAACAGGATTTTCAACCGACGCTAAATCACTTGAATTATTAAAAGGGACTCATCCCATAATTGATGTTATTTCCGATTACCGGCAGGTAACAAAATTGAAATCAACATATGCCGATGCCCTTCCAAATTTAATTCATCCAAACACGGGAAGAATTCATACTTCTTATAATCAGGCGGCAGTTTCAACCGGAAGACTGTCAAGTAATGACCCGAACTTACAAAACATACCGATTAGAACAGAACTTGGTAAAGAAATCCGTAAAGCCTTTGTTCCCCGGGATAAAAATTATTTAATTCTTTCAGCCGACTACAGCCAGATCGAATTAAGAATAATGGCAAGTATTTGCAAAGATGAAACATTAATGAAAGCATTTAAATCAGGTGAAGATATCCATAGACGAACTGCGGCTTTGGTTTTTCAGGTTGACCCGAAAGATGTCACGCCTGATATGAGAAGAAAAGCTAAAGAAGTAAATTTTGGAATTCTTTACGGATTGGGGCCCTTTGGATT
>Ga0182027_10015787_pt1 | contig 10353 bp, 1 predicted proteins | sample 712E1DmetaG_FD_121300 | JGI IMG/M metagenome (GOLD analysis project Ga0182027, IMG submission 121300) | Permafrost microbial communities from Stordalen Mire, Sweden - 712E1D metaG (Illumina Assembly) | ecosystem: Environmental > Terrestrial > Soil > Wetlands > Permafrost | place: Sweden... | reverse complement strand
GGCAGAGACCTCCGGTTCAGTCGACGACACGACCCGCATGGGAAGAACGGTGAGAAGTGAGCCCTGATCGGCGACTCCGCTCGAACCGCAACGGGGACAAGTGATGACGTTGGCAGTCGCGTCGGAAGTCGACCAGGCACATGACGGGCAGAAGCGCCATGTGGAGTGGGCGGGTTCATGTTCCGTGCCATTGTCCACGGCGTCGATCCGGACTCGGTGGGCATCGACGTAGAAGTAGTTGCCTGGTGCCAGTTCGCGGATGGCGATGGATGCGGGGCGAACGTACTCGGCGCCAGTTGAGACAAAGCGGCGTGACTGCTCGTTTCCTGGGTCGTACGCATCATTTGGTTGCCACAGGTTCACTTCGAGGGTGACCGTGTCATCGAAGAGCGTGTAGTTGGGGAGGAGCCCGAGTGCTTCGAGTGCGCCGAGGGTGTCTCTGGTCTTGACTCGGTTGATGCGACCGGCCACGTAGCGGAGCTCGGCCACAACGCGTCCTTGTGTCGCGAGATCATCGGCTGTCGGGTTCTCTAGAGATGCGAGTGGCCTCTCCCGTTCGCGCAGACGGTCCCGTTGGTTCGTGAGGGTCTGCACGTGCGATCGCCAGCGGTCCATGACCTGCTCGACGTGGGCCCTCATGTCCGCCGCCGCCCAAGACACCAGCCGGGCAGCAACTTTGTCATCTAGATGTTGGCCGAACAGGGCGACGAACCGAGCCACCATCTCCGCGTCCTTGCCGGCATCGAGGATGACCGATAACCAGCCCCCCGCCTGAAGTGCCGTTAAGGCGACCTGTCCGATGGTCCGAGGCATCAGTCCGGCACTTGGGATCAGGCCGTCAGGACTCTGTGCTGCTTTGTCGAGGAGGAATGCCAGGTACTGGCGGCGCAAGATCTCGATTGCGTCGAGGTAGCAGCTCGGGGCGGTGATGTCGCCGGCAATCATTAGTTCGGGATCGTGCAGGAAGTAGAGGCTGCGAGGGTCGCCTTCGGCGAACGTGGTGATGAAGGCATTCCCGGTCGCCCGACCGGCGCGACCCACGCGCTGCAAGTAGTTCGTCTGGCTTGGCGGCACCGCCGTGAGCATCACAGCCGAGAGGTCGCCGATGTCGATGCCCATTTCCAGAGTGGGGGTCGCAGTGAGCACATTCGGTGCGTCGGGTCGGCCACCGTTCTTGAAACCCAGTTCAATACGTTCTCGCCGCCGCCTGTTGAGCAGACCGGTATGCTCAGCCGCAACGACCCGACGGATTGTTCCGCTGCGGTAAAGGGCACGATAGAAATTCTTGAGCGGCGGGATCGCCTCGTGATAGCTCCCAGTGCAACGCAGGCGGAGACAGGGCCGACCGATCCAGTCATTGAAGTGCTCCGGTGTCGCGTAGTAACGATGGGCACACAGATTGCAACTCAGCTCGGTCGGAGGAAAGCGACTGTCCACGGGGGCGACGTCTACGAACTCGATCCGTCCAGGTGGAAGGCCCCAGACAATACCCTTCGCGTTGCCGCGCTCCTCGGTGATGCCCAGCTCGCTGAGAATGTGGAGTAGGTCGCGCAACGCCTGGTCTGCACCGGCGCCGTCGAGACCGAGAACTCTCTTCGACCACAGTCGCAGCCAGCTCTGGGCACCGGCGATCGGGTCGAACTCATCCGAGGGTGTCGACGCGAAGAATGCCGGTGCTGAGATCCCTCTTGGGAACTTTGGGGCGAGGCGGTCGCCGCCGCCCCAGATCTCCCAACGCTTTCCATGGCTCGCGACATAGAGGTCCAGGAAGGGGTGGAAGATGCCGCCGCGGAGTCGCAAGCGCTCGATGACACCATGCGCCCAAATCCGGACGGTGTCCGGTTCAGGAACTAGGAATCCCGCATTGGCCTGCACCGCTTCGACGGCAAAGTTGACGATACGCGTCCACTCCTCGTCGCTCACTACGACCTCGGCTACCCCGGTGCCGGTGGTCTCTAGGGTCCGACCCAACCGGGAGCGAAGACCCGCCTCAAGGGTGGTGTCAAAGCCGAGTCGCAGCGCGAGTCCGTCGCGGGCGTCGAGAGCCGCTCGAGAGCCTGGTGACTCCCACGCGGCCCTGAGCCAATCTTCCAGCAATAGATCGGGAGGCATGAGGGAGAAAATTGCATTAGGCGGATGGCTGTCCTGATCGGCTCGAGTCAGCACCAAGTCAGCCGCGTCGGGCAGTAGGACTTTGCTCTTGGACTGCAGCGCCGCCGACAGAGTCGCTCGCAGATTGAAGCGATGAGTGCGACCGGAGAAGAACGCGGCGCGGTGGGAGGCATCCTGCACCGAGTCGGTGAAGGCTAGAAGTTTTCGCTCTCCATCAGCAACGTGCTTGGAACCGAACAGCTGGGTAATACCTACCGAGGCAAGCGTCGTAACCCGCGAACCGAGAAACCGGATGGCGTCGCGGGTCCCGCACGATGGGCACTCCTGCCTTTCTGCTGCTTCGTCTCTGGCTTCCTCGTTGCTTCCTCCTCCGGTCATCCCACCAACGAGGACCGGAATGCGGTTCGTTTCCTCACTATCGGAGCCGTAGACCTGGCCGGAGTCGGTATCGAGCCACAGCACGTTGGCTTCGCCGGGGTTGGCCCGCAGCATGGTGCGGGTTCGTCCTCGGTCGCGCAGCGACACGGCGTAAGGGTCGGTCTCGACGTCATAGACGATGCGCTCGATGGCAGCGGCACCCTGCCCGCCAGCTCGATTGACGACACCGAGCCACCCGGAGCGTCCACAAGACGTGCAGTACACCGACGGAAGTTCCCGGGTCATGTTGTCGTGATCGATGTTGGAGGGTGAATCCGCCCACCGGAATGCAGGGGCAAGTGAAACCGTGCGCTTCAGTCGCCGAACCTCACGGATCCACACCTGGACCTCGACTGAGAACAGCGGCCGCTCCTCGCCGGAGCTCTTCCGTCCGCGGGCCTGGGAGACCAGCGCTACGAACCGTTCCAGAGCAACGCCAACTTTCTCGGCGTCCTGGGCAAGTGCGACACCCCATTCGGGGACCTGCTGGGCGATGCCGGCTACTGCGTCGGGCCACCTACGCGGTTGTTCGGCTGCAATGCGGAGCAGACTGGCGGTCACCCGATGACGGAGAAGCCGGTCGCCTACCAGTTGGGCATTGTCGAACCCCACACCAGTGAAAGCCTCGGCAAGACCGTCGAGATCGAGGGAGTCAAGCGCCACAACGTCATCAGGCGATGGAACCGGCAGGGCGAAGTTGATATCGCTGCACACGTCGCCCACAGACCGCCTTTGTTCTCCGATCACCGCTGACGCATCGAAGCGCGTTCCAAAGACCCTCGAAGCGAAGTTACACATGTTCGCTACGGCGGTCGACGAAGAGCCGAGGGTGGCCGACGTGCCGACACAGGCGATGCCCGTAAGCGGTGATGCCGCGGTCGCGGTGCCGAGGCGATGCCCGAGCCGTCGAAGGAGCATGGCAACGTCGGTGCCCTGGGCACCGTTGTAGCTGTGGAACTCATCTAGCACCAGGTAGGCCAGCGGCTGTTCCCAACTGCCAATGTCATCAACCGGGCGGGTGTTGGCGGCCCACAGTCGTTGACGACTTGCGTTGGTGAGCAGCCGGTCAAGCATCTTGTAGTTTGTGAGAAGGAGATCCGGCGGGTCGGCCATGAGCGCAGCGGGGTCGGTGACGAGATGGGTGCCGTCCATCCCACGGCGGGGACGGATCGACCCGTCATCGCCGATCCACACGCCGCCGGTGACTCCCCCAGCCTGGGCAATGGGATCGGTGAGCATCGACGCAATTCGTCGCTCCTGGTCGGTGACGAGCGCGTTCATCGGGTAGAGGAGGAGTGCCTTGATCCCTCGCTGACCGCGTCCCCGAGCCCAGATGGCGTGGTCGATGGCGGGAATGAGAAAGGCTTCCGACTTCCCTGAACCGGTGCCGGTCGTCACCAGAGTCGACTTTGGGGCCTGCCCCCGGCCCGCCAGTCGATGCCAAGCGAGGAGCTGGTGCGCGTAAGGCTGCAACCCAGCGGGGCTCCATGCCACTCCGAAGTCCGCGTCCTCGGGAGCATCGACGAATGGCAGGCGTACTCTCAGGTACGGACCACGGAAGATGCCGTCGGTTTCGTCGAGCAGGAACTCGGTGAGCGCCCGGTAGGCCTCATCCTCGGAAAGCGCGAAGGTGGTCGCCAGGTACTCGACGATCGAGTCCCGCAGCTCAGGCGCCACCAAGGACGGGATCATGTCGGTCGTTCCGCGGTCGCGGGCACCTTGAGTCCGTAGCGCTCGACGAATACTCCGTAGGCACTGGTCATTGCGGTCTCGCGATCGGCTGGCCGGAACGGCGGTACGAACGGGCCAAGATCGACGTCAGTATTTCCCTGGCGGTATGCCTGGACTCGGTTCCACAGCGTCACCCAGCCGCGAGCCCCGCTGTCCTTCGCCTCCGCCTCAATCTGAGCTTGAAGATAGCCATGCTGGTGCCAGTCACCACACAGCTGCCTCCCCAACACGTCGAAGACCATCTGGTGCTCGTAGGCTTGGAGGACAGGAAACTGTGATCGATACACAGCCTCGAGGCCCTTCGGTTCGACCCCAAGGATCAAGGCGCCGATGGCGTCCAGCTCGGTGAGCAGCAGCCATCGATCCAGTTCGGTCCGAACTGGAGCCGACAAGTCCCAGATTCTCGGAGGCGAAGCAATTGAGGTTGTCGACAAGTCGGGGAGGGTGAAGTCATCCCCCGCCCAGTTATCGTCGACGAGCTGCTCCCACAATGGGCCGAATTCCCTGGTCAGGCAGTTCAGCCGCAGTGTTCTGTGGACGAGCGGCGGAAAAAGGGGATGGTCGGACTTCACTGTTGGGAAGCGTGCAATGACGTTATTGTGCAGATCGGATGGGCCGGTTGCCCGAACGAGGTAATCCATTAGCAAGCCAGCGAGCAAGCCGCAGAAGGCAACTGTCAGCTGTTCAGTTTGCAGTCCACCCAGGTAGCAAACGCTCATGGCATTGGCTTTCGGCGGGGCTAGCGCGGCAAAAACCGATCGGGAGGTATTTGAGGGTACTTGGCGTCTGACGATTAATCGGTATAGGTCCGTATTCGGCTTGCCGTCCCATAAGGCAATCTCTGAATCAAAGACCTGTCGGCTTGCCTTGCGCTGCCAGTTGGTTCTCGGGATCACAGAATCAGGCAGCGACGTGACATCCCAAGCCTCGTAGTCCTGCTGATGAAGTCCGGAAGGTCGCGGCTGCTTCGCGAACGGCGTACAGATTCCAAAATGTGGGCCCTGGAGGATGACTTCGTCCCACGATTCAGGAACAGCCGTACGCTGCTCAACCAACCCTCGGCGAGAAGCAGTTTGTTCGTCGAAGCCTCTTGTCCAGTAATAGGTTGTGTCTCCGAGCCGGTGCGGGTAGCGAGCGATTGCGTCGGCAGCAGCGGCCTCGGCCGAGGTCACGCTCTTGACGATTGGCGACGAAGGGGGATCGTCGTAAGCGACGAGCGCAGCCCATGACTCGAGTGTGTGGCTGTCGACGCGGACGAGTCGTTCAGCATGTGGACGAAGATCCCACGTGCCGTCGGGCAGCTTTCGCCCCGGTAGCTCTCCGGTCCCGTCATGGGTCAGACTCCGGTCAACAACGGACGGGTGATAAAGGAAGGCGGCTTGAGTGAAATTGGCGTCCACCCTGGTGGAGCCGTAGACGTGCACGCCGTATTCACGGGTATCACTAATTTCCGCAAACAACAAGAGCTCGTTAATGAAATGAAAGTGCCTCCGATAGCGCCGGTACGCCATTGAACGAAGAGGCGCGGCCTTCGGGTCGCTGAGGAAGCCCTCCGGGTGCAACAATGTCACTACGCCGTCAACGGCGGATCGCCGCCAAGTGTTCGTTATGAACAACAGGTACAGGTTGTTCTGCTGGCCCTCAAGGAGTGGCTCGCGGGAGACCGCTCCAAGGGCAGCATTGAGTCCTTCACTCTCCGACAGTTCGGACAAGTACTGTTGACGAGCAGCGTTGTTGGCAAGTACCAGTGTGCGATGATGCGCGCGGTCTTCTTGCGAAATCGTTCCCGCCACCGCGAAGTAGGGGTCGTGCTCGGCGAGCGCGACATCGTCTGACCAGCGAGGCCGGACCCACGGTGGATTCCCGACCTGGATCGCGAAGCCACCTTTGACGAACACGCTAGCTAGGTCGAGTTCCCAATGGAAGAATCCTTGGGTCGAGGCAATGATCTGGCATTCAGCGAGCCATGGATACCTAGCAACGACTTCACCAACGGAGGCCTTTCCGAAGCGCTCCACTGACTCCAGTGTGCCGTCGCTGAGCTCGTAGGGAGTGAAAAAGGATCCAGTCTCGATTGAGTCCGGTTGGCCGAGCAGTAGTTCCGCTGCTTCAAGCCACTCGTTGAGACTCGGCAGGTCGGTGCCGTTGGCGGGTGCCCACATCCACAGGGCGCACCAGGCATCCATCAGTAACGTGAGGCGTGACGCCGGACCTTCGGAGTGGAGGAAACGAGTACTGCTCGCCATGCTGGGATCCGGAAGGTCAGTGGTCTGTGCACCCCATACCTCGATCCTCTGATCGTGCGCACGCAGGTACTCCGTAGCATCGTGAGCGGCAACGGCCCAGGCGGTCTCTACCCGGTGAGCGAGTGCCATCAGTCGGTCCATCTGCGCTCTCGACGGAACACCGTGAAGCTTGGCGCGCCAAGCCCGTACGACCGCTGACCACTCACTAGCAAGGCCGGGCTCAGGCGTTCTTCCCCCCTTCCCCTTGAGCTCGACGGCATCTGCGGCAGCCCCCCAGCCCTCGCCTGGTAGAAGAAAGTGGTGAATCCCGGAGGATTCGCCGAACGGAACGCAGTCAAGCGGCTGATCCGTCGGGGGTACAGCTGGCTCGTTGCCGGTGCTCTTCCAGGGTTGCGACTTGACCTGTTCGAGTCCATACGTCGCGCGACGGGCGCCAATCAGGCTGTTTCCTCTTCTTAGTCGGGCGTCGAAGTTGGGGGCCCGGAGACCCGGATACATGCAGTTGAGCCACAGGCTGACCTCGGCCAGCTCCACAGCCGTTCGGTTCAGGTCGACGCCGTAGCACTGGTTGATAGCGAAGTGGGCCTTGACTTTCTGAAGTTCGAGCTGATAGCAGTCGGCGTCAACCGTCTCGCCCCGCTCGTCCTGGGCGGCCTTGAGATAGCGAGCCGCGAGTTGGTTGACCGCCTCGTTGAGGAACGCACCGCTTCCAAGGGCCGGTTCACACACCGTGAGCTTCAAGATGTCTGCGGCAGTAAGGTCTCGGTGTTGTTCCCAATAGGCGTCCAGCGTGTGGCGCACAGTGAACTCGGTCAGAACCTCGGGTGTGTAGTAGCTGGCGGAACGCTGACGGTCACGACCAGAGAGTCGAAAAACGAAATCGCCCTCTTTGTAGCGGACGCGGCGTTGTTGACCATCGGGGCCTTCCTCGGTGAGGAATACTTCGTCGGGAAACTCGTCCACCCGACTGACAGGAAGGACCCAGGAGCCGTTGTCGGGATCGCCGTCGCTGTCGATCTCGAACAGCTCCTCGGTGGCAAGAAAACCCTTGTAGGCCATGAGGCCTTCGTATACGGCACCTAGCTGGTTGATTCCGAGGGCTGCGTAGCTGAGCGACAGGCGGGTCCTACCCCTGTGTTCCCGGGTGAAGCAGAGGTTGGCAAGGACTCGTTGGAGGGTGTCGTCGGTGATCCGTGAGCGGTCGAGGAGTGGGCAGGCGTCGTTGGCAAAGAGGGCAGAGCCAAGACCGGGGAACGACAAGCCGCTGCTGTCGAGGTCGAGGACGGCCTCGGGCTCGTATCCTTCGTTGACGGCTCGGAAGAGTACAGCGAGCGACTGTTGGATATGGGTGCTACTGAGGGCCTGGTCTCCGTGGAGTTCGGTGAGTGCGATATCTCGCAAGCGGGCAAGACTGTATCCGGTCAGGTAGTCCGGGTCGTCGACCGGGAGGATGCCGAGCTCGGGCCTGGCCTCCGCGAAGAGAAGGACAATGATGCGGTAGAGGTAGCGAAGACATTCTCGGGTCAAGCTGTCGGGGTCGAGTAATGTCCAGGCCCGCTTCTGACGGTAGCGGACATCGCGGACGACGGCGTTGGCCAACAGCTCGACACTGCGGCGGACCCCGTGACGCAGCTCCTGGGAGACCCCCGCTGACTCATTGGCGGCCCTATCGAGCAAGTTGGCGAGCAGCGATTGGGCTTCCTTGCCCGGGTTGATGACTTCCGCACTGAAAAGGGCAGCGATCGCGGCCAGTTCCCCATGGGCGCGGGCATCGTTGCGGGCGACAGCGTCATCGAGATTCACAGCCAGGTAGACGCCCTCACCCCAGCGGTCGCGGTCGAGGAGTGTGATCGAGCCACCGGAACAGACCAGCAGGTAGTTGGGTGGATCGTCGGCAGTAAAGATGAGTTGGGCTGCCTCGAGGACAGTCCGCCCTTCGGGCTTGTCGCCGACGAAGACGGGATCGAGAAGGGTTCCAGGCGCAGCGGTCTTGTCGGCGACAACGGTAGCGGGGTCTGTGGCGAATACGGCATCGACAGCAAGAAGGAGCAGACCGGTTGGTGTGTCACATCGAAAGGCGACCGGAACCCGGACCAGCTTGTCCCCGGACGTCAGAGTCACAACCTGGTCGCGTTCGGGCACCCATTCGAGAGCAGCGAGCACTGCATCGTTGAGGTCACGCAGGGCGGCGACGCCATCGACAGGGAGGTTCCTCAGGTCGAGCCGGGCCTCGCCGTCTCGAGTCTCAGGAGAGGTGAGGGCCGCATCCACGCGGAACTTGTCGAACGCATTGCCCAAACTGTGTAGTCGGGTTCGCGCGGTAGGGACGCCCTCTCGCTCGCGCACGTCCCAGCTCTTGTAGAGATCCGTGAGGCCCGCATCAAGCCGGTAGGCCAGAAAGTAGTCGCTGAAGTAACCGTGATTGACAATCGCGGGAAGGCTCTTCTCGGCCTGGACTAGGTCTTGCGAGCTCCGGACCATCTCAGTTCCTCGGAACTAGCGCGCCGATGACGCGGATCAATGGTGACGATGCCGGCGTGTGGTTAGTGATCAGGGCCTCGATCTGGTGGGTGACCCGCTCGATATCTGTCAGCCGTCGACGGCGACTCGTCTCTGATTTCATGGCCTCAGCGAACAAACGTGCCTCGGTCTGCCAACGTTCGAGCCGTTTGCGCGTCTCTGAGAGTCGTTCATGAACAAGGGCCAACGGACCTTCCATTGTGTCTGCCAGGTTGGTCGCGACGGCGTTGACCACGGTCGCTAGGTATTCTTCGACGACACCGAGGTCGCCCTCCCAAGAGGGGTTGACCATTGCGTCAGTGACTCCCGCTCGAGCGAGAGTCTCGAACAGGTCCGCAAAGGTGGCAAGACCACCCTCTACGGTGGCAGCGAGCCACGCTGCAGCGATCGGTTCACCGAGCTTGTTTGACCACACACCGGACATGAGGACTGTTGGCGCGTCGACATCACAGGGAATGGCGATGGCTGCGTTACGTTCGACGCGATAGAGGAGCTTGTCGGCCAGCCAGTCGAGGACCGGGTGTTGAGGTCCTAGAAAATGGACTTCGGGCCATGCCGTACCGGTGGCATCACTGTCGCCCTTGGCGTTCACGGCCTGTTCAAGGTAGCGATTAGCCGTGGCCGCGTTTGTGGTCAGGCGAAGTCGACCGCCTATGTTGCGCTGACGCAGATAGGACTGCGGAAGAGCGCCGAGGCGTCGAAAGAGGTCGCTGGGGGGTTCGAAGCTGATCACCGAACCGTCGGTTTCCCAGCCGATCTGGGTGAGGTCGCCGTAGATCAGTCGAAGGCCGGCGATGACGTAATCGTCAGTTGTACGAAACATCGACGGTACCGGTTCTGTATCGACTTGGGGTGTTGCCAACACGTTGTTCAGCGCGGACTCGAGGCCGGCGAAAGCCCACGGATCGAACATCCTGGTCGTCGGAGTCGCCTTCTCGAAGGCCTGCTCCCTCTCCTCCTCGGTGCGCTCGCGAAGAGCGGCGATGATGGCATCCTCCTCGGCGGACTCGCTGTAGAGACCCATGATCGAACCGACGTCTCCAAGGGCCTTGTGGGCAGCGTTCTCTTTCTCGATGAGCTTCGCGACGACCCGAACATCGCTTGCGATCTCGGAGTTGGCAGGTTCGTAGACCAGGTAGCGAACCTCGGGCGGGTGGAGCTGCCCGTAGCGGTCGATTCGCCCATTGCGCTGCTCCAGGGTGATTAGCGACCACGGCAGGTCGAAGTGGATGAGGTTATGACACTGGTGGTGCAGATTCACACCCTCGGAGGCGATGTCGGAGGTCACGAGCACCCGGAGAGGGGAGGAGGCCATTGCGAACGACTC
>Ga0182027_10015786_pt1 | contig 10353 bp, 8 predicted proteins | sample 712E1DmetaG_FD_121300 | JGI IMG/M metagenome (GOLD analysis project Ga0182027, IMG submission 121300) | Permafrost microbial communities from Stordalen Mire, Sweden - 712E1D metaG (Illumina Assembly) | ecosystem: Environmental > Terrestrial > Soil > Wetlands > Permafrost | place: Sweden... | reverse complement strand
CCCGCATGGCGGTTTGCACGTAGGTGCCGATGTCAATGCCCTTCACGTCCACGTAAATCCAGGCGTTGGGCACGGCACCCTCGCTCTTGATGCCCATCGGGGCGTGAACTGTTTCGATCTTCGCCAACTGGCCGAGCGGCACTTGCGCGCCGGTGGGCGTGGGCACGCTGATTTCACGCAACGCGCCGAGGTTCTCGCGAAAATCGCGGCTGTAGCGAAGATTGACATCGTAACGCTCCAAGCCTTCGACCGTAGTGGTCAGCGGCATGCCGCCCAGCGCCACTTCCAGCACGTCCTGGACGTCGGCGATGCGCAGGCCGTAACGGGCGATGGCGTCGCGGTCAATGGTGAATTGGATGTAGTTTCCACCCATGGTGCGCTCGGCAAAAGCGCTTAATGTGTTGGGCACGGCTTTTACCACCGCCTCGACTTCTGACGCCACGCGCTCCAATTCCGCCAAATCCGGCCCGGCGATCTTGATGCCCACCGGCGTCTTGATGCCGGTAGCCAGCATGTCGGTGCGGGTCTTGATCGGCATGGTCCAGGCGTTGTTGAGGCCGGGGATTTGCACCGCGGCGTTCATCGCGTCCGCCAATTCGTCCGGGGTGCGCCGGCGGTGGGCGATGACTTTTCCAGCGTCGTCCTGGATGTCCACAACGGGCCATTCTTCCTCCGGGTTGAGCATGATGGTGGTCTCAATCATGTCGAATGGAGCGGGGTCGGTGGCCGTCTCCGCGCGGCCAACCTTGCCGAAGACATGATGCACTTCGGGGAACTGGCGGATGATGCGGTCGGTGGTTTGCAGCACTTCACGCGCCTTGGTGGGCGAGATGCCGGGAAAGGTGGTCGGCATGTAGAGCAAATCGCCTTCGTAGAGCGGCGGCATGAATTCGGAGCCGATGTTCTGGTAAGGGAAGAACTTCCCGGCTTTGAAGGCCCACTCCTTCGCGTTGCCATCGGGCAAAAGGCGCGCGGTCAGGGCATTCCACGGAAAGAACACCCAAAGGACCAGCAACGCGGCGGCAGAAATGACGGCCCAACGCCACTTGATGACGAAGTCAATCGCCGGATGATAGAGCCAAAGCAGGAAGCGGTTGATGGGGTTCTTCTCTTCGGAGGGGATTTTGCCCCGGATGAAAAACCCCATCAGAACCGGGGCCAGCGTGATGGAGAGCAACGCGGCCGCGCCCATCGAATAGGTTTTCGTGAACGCCAGCGGCTTAAACATGCGGCCTTCCTGCGCCTGGAAGGTGAAGATGGGAATGAAGGACACCGTAATGACGAGCAGGGAGTAAAAGAGCGTCGGCCCGACTTCGACGGCAGCGTCGCGGATGATGTCCCAATGCGGCTTCTTGCCCTGGTCGCGCTCCATGTGTTTGTGGGCGTTTTCAATCATGATGATGACCGCGTCCACCATCGCGCCAATGGCGATGGCGATGCCGCCCAGCGACATGATGTTCGAGCTGATGCCCTGGCCGAACATGACGAGGAACGAAATCAGGACCGCGACCGGCAGGACGATGATGGCCACCAGGGAACTGCGCAGGTGCATCAGAAAGGCGATGCAGACGAGCGCGACAATAAGGCTCTCCTCGAAGAGTTTATCTTCGAGTGTTTTGACGGCGCGATTGATAAGGGCGCTGCGGTCGTAGGCGATGGTGTAATTCACGTCCGGCGGCAGCCCCTTCATCGCGACGTCAAGCTTTTGCTTGACATCGAGGATGACCTGGCGGGCATTGGCGCCGTAGCGCACCACCACGATGCCGCCGACGGTTTCCCCTTCGCCGTTCAACTCGGCGATGCCGCGCCGCATGTCCGGACCGAGTTCGACGTTGGCGACCTGGCTGAGGAGAATCGGCACTCCCCTCTCCCCCACGCCCACCGCCACTTTGCGCAGATCGTCCAGACTTTGAATGTAACCCTTGACGCGCAGGATGAACTCCTTTTCGGACAATTCGATGGAACGACCGCCGACCTCGCCGTTGCTGCGCTTGACAGCCATCGCCACGTCGGAAATAGACAGGTTGAAAGCGCGCAGCTTGGCGGGGTCCGCGGTGACTTGATACTGCTTGACGTAACCGCCGAGGGAGGCGACTTCGGATACGCCTTCGACGGAGGCGAGCTGGTAGCGCAGATACCAATCCTGCATCGAGCGCAGTTGGGCGAGGTCGCGGTTGGTGGAGTTGAGCGAATACATGAAGGCCCAGCCCACGCCGGTGGCATCCGGGCCGAGGCTGGGTGTGACGCCCGGGGGCAGCCGTCCGCTCATGCCGCTGAGATATTCCAGCACACGGCTGCGCGCCCAATAGGGATCGGTGCCATCCTCAAAAATGACATAGACAAAGCTGAACCCGTAAAATGAATAGCCGCGCACCACCTTGGCCTTCGGCACGGAAAGCATCTTGGTCGTGATGGGATAGGTAACCTGATCCTGGACAATTTGCGGCGCCTGCCCGGGCCACTCCGTGTAGAGGATCACCTGCACGTCGGAGAGGTCGGGGATGGCGTCGAGGGGAATGTTGCGGACGGCATAAAGGCCGCCGAGCACGAGGCCCAGGGCGCCCAGCAGAACAATAAACTTGTTCCTGAGAGAAAAATCTATGACGCCTTTGAGCATATTCGCCCTTTAGTCCTTGTGCGCAGGCATAACCATCCCATCAGGCATGGTCATGCTGCCAGCGGGAAGGGGCGAACCTGAAGGGTTGTTCGTGGGAGCGGCCGACGCCGGCATTTCGGCTGGCGGCGCTTCCATGACCGGGATCAGGGTCATGCCGCATTTGGGGCACTGGCCCGGTTTGTCGGAGCGCACGTCGCTGTGTTCGGGCATCGGGCAGGTGTAGTAGAGAATTTTCCCGCCCGGCTGGAGTTTCTTGAGCATCGCCTGGGACACCGGCACGAGGGTCATGCCGCATATAGGACAATTGCCAGGATGGTCGTACTCGATGGAAATATGCTCCGGCATCGGGCAGATGTATTTCACCGGGTTCGTCTCCGTTGACTGGGCGACAGCGCCGAGGCTCGCCTGGTTTGTTTGTGGAATCGCGGCAGATTGCTGCGCAACTTCGGCCTGTTTCGGTTCGAGCATCTTCTGGATGGCCTCGCGAAGCTGGCTTTCCGAATCGAGCATGAACTGGCCGGAGGTGACTATCCGTTCGCCTTCGCTCACGCCACTGAGAACTTGGTAATGGTCGTCCTCCGCTTGCGGCCCGAGTGTGACGGTGCGCGGGTCAAACTTCCCACCGTCCAAGGCCACGAAAACCGTGGTCTTTTCGCCACTGCGCAGAATGGCCATGTCGGGGATCAGCAACGCGGAAGGCTCCAGTTCGGACACGACCTTCACGGTGGCAAACATGCCGGGCTTTAGAAAATAGCCCGGATTGTGGAACTCCATGCGGACGCGGGCGGTGCGGGTCTTCTCATCCACGTTTGGATAGATGTAGGTGACGCGCCCGCGAAACTCGCGGTCCGGCAGGTAGGAGAGCGTGACGGTCGCCTCCTGGCCAAGCTTGATGTACGCCAGGTCTTGTTCATAAATATCCGCCTGCACCCAGACCAATCCCAAGTCTGCCAGCCGGTACATTTTCATGCCCGGGTCCACCATCTGGCCTTCGACGACATTTTTTTCCGTCACGAAACCGTCCTGCGGCGCCAGGATGCGCAGGGCCTTCTGTGGTTTGCGCGTCTTCTCCAGTTCCGCGATTTGCCCATCAGAAATGTCGAAGAACTTGAGCTTGGTTCGTGCGCTGTTTCGGATGTCGTCGGCGCCTGGCGTGGTGTTTGTGGGGGAACCGGTCGCAAGCAGATACTCGACTTGTGCGCTGTAAAGATCGGGCGAATAAATTTCAAACAACGGATCGCCGCGCATCACCAATTGGCCCGTGGCGTTGACGTAAAGCTTCTCGATCCACCCCTTGAATTTGGTGGTCACGTCGCCCAGCGTTGTCTCGTTGAAATCAACAACGCCAACGGTGCGGATGGTTCGGCGCAACGGCCCGCGCGTGACGGTGACGGTGCGGATGCCCATGTTCTGAATCGTGACCGGATCAATGGCGATGGTGTGCGATTCGGCGGCAGCGGCTTCGTCTTCATATACCGGCGCCATGTCCATACCCATGCTATCCTTGCCCGGTGTTTGGCGCACCTCTCCTGGCATCATGGTGGATTTGTAGTATTTGATCCTGCGTTCGGCAGGCTGGCTGTTCGTGTTGCTGCTTGCGTTTTCGACGCCGGCTTGTTTGCGAACCGGCGTCAGCTTCATGCCGCAAATCGGACAATTGCCGGGATGATCCTGGACAACTTGCGGGTGCATTCCGCAAGTGTAGAGAGTTTTCGTTTCCCGGGCCGCCGCCGGGCCGCCGTTGTCGCGCCCCTTGGAGCAGCCGGCAATGAAAACCCCGGCGCCAACGATAGCGATGAGAAGCAACAGAGGGACGGTTCTTCCGGCATTCATAACTGGGTTCCTTTCGACGGATTTTCCTTCGCGCAAGACCTCGCGCAGGGCTGCGACATTATACAAGCGTTGGAGGCGCATGGCGGGGAATCAGTTGGCTATACGCTTGAATTCAGAACAAGCGGCGGCGAGGGATGGTGGAGGCGGTTCCGGCTCAAGCTTCTGACGACGACACAAATCGTCGAGCATTGTCACCTGGTCCCGGCAGTCGCTTTCGTTGTCGTATTTCGGGTAGGCATCCGTTTCGTTCACCATCCGCCCCCGGAGATAGGCGAGCCACGTCTCGATGTTGCGGCGTGGAATGACGAATATGACGCGCTCGCCTTCTTGTCGAAACGCCACGGTGGCTTCCACGCAGGCATCCTTGAAGGTCTGGATGCGGTCTTCCACCGTCTTGTCGTCCGCGTCCGAAGCTACGATCAGGCAGGTCGCCGCGCGTGCGCTTCGGCTGCGATAGGCCTTAAGCTCGTTCACGAACTTCTCTCGCACCCAAACCAAGCCGGACCCTTTGCCAGCCGGCAGCGTTTCGGCGCGAATCTGCCGCCGATCCCAGTTGCGTTTCACCAGGAAGCGGCGGATGAAGCACTCGGTCTGAGTGTCTTCGCAAAGCAATACCGCGAGGACGGCATCCTGGCTCATGATTCCCACCCTCGCGCCATGCTCTCGGACGGCTTGAGGCCATCCACCTGGGCTTTCGGTTTGTCAGTAACACGCGTTGGCCCATTGCTGTCGCGGTCGAACCACCGCCCGGACGACAAGGCCAGATGGTCAATGATCTCGGGGTGGTGTGAGATAATGACGGACTGCTCAATTCCTTCGCCGCATGAATCTGTCAAGGCCGTGAGCCAGGGCTGGATTTCGCGCAAGGCCACAAAATTATCCGGCTCATCGAGAAACAGACTGACCCCTTCCTCCTTTAGCCCAAACAGGAGGGTGTACAGAGCAATCAGGACTCGCTGGCCATCCGAAAGCTCCCGAAAATTGTACGCCAATGGCTTCCCGTTCCCACCCGGCCGGCCTAACAGGACTTTGAGCACTTTGGCCTCCCCAGCCTCTTTAAGGCTGAAAGAGTTGAAGCCCGGGATGACGCTTTTGAGTTCCTGGAAGATCGCCAGCATCGAGCCTTGATGTTCCTGTGAAAGGAAGCGATACCACGAGACGAAATTCTCCATATTGGGCGACAACACGCTGTCTTCATTCCGACTCTCGGAATCCATCGTCGGATGAATTCCGGAGACGATAATCTTCTGCAGTTCCTTCCGAAATCGCGTGAGCTTCTTGTTATCATCACGCGGTTGCAGCACCCCAAGGCCGGACTGTGTCCAGTCGAATGGATATTTCGGTCCGGGTGTGAAATCATCGTGGTAAAGCTCAGCATTGCCGTCCTGGAAATCGAATAGCGTCTTGTCGTCCATCGTCAGGATTTCGCTTTTGACCTTGGCCTTTCGGCGATCTTCATCGTGTTCGATGAGCAGAGCATAATCATAGTTCGCCTCATTAGCCTGCAACTCCAATTCGAACCGCTGCGTGGGGTTGGACTGCCAGCGTGTCAGGTCCACGCCAGGGAACACGTCCGGCACCTTGGCGTTGCCGCTCAGGAACTGCTGAAGCCGATGCAGGACGTCGAAGACGGTTGTTTTGCCGGTGCCATTCGCGCCCAACAGCAGGTTCACCCGGTCCAACTTCAACTCGAAGTTCACCAGACACCGAAAATTGTCCACATAAAGTCGGTTCAACATAGATTATGCCTTTCTGTCACTTCGTCCGCGCTGGCCGTATCAAACGAACAGTCAAAATCCCAACCCCTTTCCCCGCGCCAAGAATGCCATGGGCGCAGGAAAAAATTCTTCGCGTCCCCGGTAGGGCAGACCTGCCGCTCTACCCTGAATTCTTGGGCGGCGCAGCAGCGCCGCCCTACCGGGGACGCGAAGAATTTTGTCGTGCGCCCGAACGCCATCAATCCCGCGCTTTGCTTTCATGCGAGAAAGGTAAAGCGACAAGACGGCTTGGGCAAGATGCCAGAATGCTTCCTCAATAGGGGCGCGCTTCATTTGGAATGGACCGGTTTTGATGCCGCGTCCGGGGCGTCGCTGGGCGGAGCGAGCACCGGCGTGCCTTCGGGGACGATGCCGGCAATGGACAGCGACAAGTCGGCCAGAATGATTTCCCGGCGCGCGCGCGCCTCCACTTCCTCCAGTTGGAAGTTCAGCAGCGTCCGCCCGGCATCCATCAGGTTGAGGAAATCAATCTGGCCGGCCAGGTAGCCGGCGCGGGCGATTTCGAGGGACTTGCCCGCCTTGGGAATCAGCTTCTCTTGCAAGAGGGCAAGATCGCGCGTCACTTCCCGGTAGTCGTAAGTCTTCAGCGCGAAGTCCACTGTCACCGTGATCTGCCCGGATGTGAGCCGGGCTTCGGCGGCGCGCTCTTCGGCATGGGCCGCCGCGATTTGCGCCGCGATTTTGTCGCGCCAGACCGGCAGGCTTATGCCCGCCTGCGGCCAATAAAACGGGGGGCTATAGACCTCGGCCTGAAAACCGGCGGAAAAATCGGGCACTTTGGACTTGCGGGCCAGCGCGATGGACGCCTCGGCCAGGCGCACGTCCGCTTCCATCCCCTTGAGACCGGGATTGCGCGCAAAGGCCGTGTCAAGCAAATCGTCGCCGCTCAAATCCAGCGCGGTGGTTTCAAAACGGGCCGGCATCGCCGGGTCCGGCTGGTCGCGCGTCAGGCCCAGCGCGCCTTTGAATTGGGCCGTCAGCGGGCGGCGCGAATCTTCCAGATTGCTGATCTCCGTGGCGAGCCGGTCCTGCTCGATTTGCGCGCGATAGACATCCTGCAACGTCACCTTGCCGACTTCGTTTTGCGCGCGGGCGCTCTTCTCCAGGTCGGCCAGCAGGTTGAGCGTCTCGCGATTGATGCGGAGTTTCTCGCCGAGAAACCAAAGCTGGTAATAGGCTTGCTTGACATTGAAGGCGGTTTTGAGCGCGACCGTTTCAAACGCAAAATACTTGGACGCGCTTTCGGCGGCGGCCACATTGGCGGCTGCCTTCAGCTTGCCACGGCCGGGAAAATCCTGCATCAACCCCGGCATGAGCGAGGTAAGAACGTCTTGAATATAAGCTTGAAACGTCAGTTTCGGATCCGGCATGGACCGTTCGACCGTGATGCGTTCGACCGATGCCGCCCAATCAAAGAACGTCGCCCGGACCTCCGGCTGGGTTAGAATTGCGAACTGCAAATAGTTGCTCAACCCGGCGTCCGCATCCAATTGCGGCAATGGCGCGCTCGGCCAGTAAGCCTGCCCGACCGCATTCAAATTGGCGCGGGCCTGGCGCTCGCCGGGCTGCTCGACGCCTTTGCAGCCGGCAAGCAGGAGGCCCAGAAAAGCCAGGCCGGCGGCTGCCAGCGCGGCGGTCCATTGTGATTTACTTCGGTTCATTGTGGCTTGATTCCAATGGCATCGCTGCCACGCAACTTCACATAGCCATGAAGATCAATACGCCCGGCTAAGGTCAACTTCAACTCTTTCTCTTTCTCTGGATTGTTATTGAATTTGTTACTGGGTCGGGGAAATAATCGCCCCTTTTGTTCCTAATACGCCGCAGGCGTGTGAATCCCTCTGAACTTATCCGAATCAAGTTGTTTCCAGCAATGAAGCCAGGCTGCCGCGAAGCTCCTGGCGCGCCCGATAAATGCGCACCTCCACAGCTTTGGCCGAGCACTGTAGAATCTGCCCGATTTCCGCGTGCGACTTGTCCTCGTATTCCGCGAGAATGAGCGGCACTCGCAACGGTTCCGGCAGCGCGGCCACGGCGCGTCGCACGGCCTCGGCCCGCTCGTTCCCCTGCGCCGTTTCACTGGCGGAAGGCGCCGGGTCGGGAAGGGATTCGCCAAGGTCATTTCCAGTCGCCTCGTTCGCGGCGTCAAGCGAAAGCTGCGGATGGCGTTTGCGCCAGCGATAGCGGTCGCGCACCAGATTGCTGGCGATGGCGTAGAGCCATGTGGAGAATTTCTGCCGCGTGTCGAATTTCCCGCGATTCTGATAAACTCGGGCGAAGGTCTCCTGGGCCAGGTCCGCCGCGTCCTCTTCGTTTTGCAAGGCGCGAACCAGATAGTGAAAAAGCTTTTCCGCGTGCCGCTCCATCAATTGATTGAGCGCCGCGCCGTGGCCGGCGGCCAATCGCGCCATTTCCTGAGCGTCCTGTGAGTCGCTGGCTGACAGGCTTGTGGGGAGGCTCCGTCCACCGCGACCGATATTTGGCTTGTCGTCCAGACTCATAATGCATGCCACGCAGCGGCAACGCTTAGCCGCTGACGGAAACGGCACTTGCGATATTCCCACCCACCGGCGACCTTCCAAAAGCGAAGCCGGCGGCGGGGGAGCAATTCAGCGAACCCTTACTTTTTCGCCTTTTTTTCTTCCTCTGCCAGTTTCGTCATATATTTCTCCGGGTCTTCCTTGAATTTCGGCGGACAATCCGAGCAGCAGAATTTGATTTCCTGGCCTTGATAAATGATGGCAATCGGCTTGCCCATCTCGCCGATCTTGTCGCCCGAGACGAGGCAGTGATCGAGTGGATACGGTTTTGCCGAGGCTTCGGCTGAACTGCCCGGCGTGTGTGAGCAGCCCGCTTGGACGAATGCACCGGCCAACAAGGCCAGCGCCGTTGTGATTAACGTTGTTTTCTTCATGTGTCTTTTTGGGTGGCTTTGTTCATTCTGGTTTCATTGCATTTCCGTTGTCGTGCATCATGCCTTCACCCGTCTGGAAGGTTCTTTCCTGGACCCAGGCGAGATAACGGCGTCCCTGTTCGGGCGGCATCGTGCGGCTGACTTCGTAAAAGTGCTGAAGCATGTTGCGCTGGCACTGGCCGCGCAACCGGGCGCTTTCCGCGATGGCTGATTCGATGTCGGCGGTCATTTGATTGGTGGCCGCAAGCAATGTTCTTACGCGCTGGTTTTGGGCCTCAACCTGCCGGCACATTTCCGCGCACTGCGGAAGGTAAGCTTCGTGCAGTTCGCAAACGCGCTTGAACTCCGAATCGCTCAAGTTGAATTCCTCCTTCAGCCATGCCAGTTCCGGCTTGCTGCTCTGCTCCAGGTTCCGCGCCGAGGACGTGCAGACGAAATAAATGCAGCCGTAAGCCGCCGCTGCCACGGCCAACCCCAGCAGAAGAATAATCAGGCCTTTCTTCATCGCGCTATTGGCGGGGCATTGCATAAGGATCCAGCGAGCGGATGTAGCGTTCGCCAAGCTCGCCCTTGACACGCGCCGTTTCCTGCCGGGCATGCGTCCAACCGGCGGTCGCGCCGAGCGTGAGAAGGATGGCGAGGTAAGAAGCCGCCAGCGCCGGCCGCGGCAGCACTGTGCCAATCCAACGGGCGATAAAAGTCCACACGGATGGCGCGGCGGACGCTTGCGCTCCTTCAATGCGCCGCCAAACGGCTTCCTGAAAACGCGGAGGCAACGGAGCGTTTGCGCGCCATTCCTGAAGCAGCTTGCCAAGCGCCTCGTCGTGATTGCCCGGTTTGTTCAAGCTCATGTTCACATTATGCAATACGCCGCGCCAAATGGAATCCCTCAAAAAATGTAACTATTCAGGTAGGGACGCCTCGCCGAGGCGTCCGGGGGGGCGATCCGTTGCGCCGCACGATGCGGCGCGGACATCGCGGTCCCGATTCGGAATCGGGATCCCTAACTGAATAGTCACCAAAAAATTTCACCGCGCCGAACGGCATGCTCGCAATCTCCCGCATGGGAGGGCGAGGCCCAATCTCGGCGTGCCTCTAGCCTGGATTTCCACGGAACAGAATTCGCCTAAGTAAACACCCGCTCCGGCGCTGGTGCTGAGGGTGTTCAATCTGAAATCACTTAATGTATTAGTGTTGCGATAGACATGATT
>Ga0182027_10015785_pt1 | contig 10353 bp, 4 predicted proteins | sample 712E1DmetaG_FD_121300 | JGI IMG/M metagenome (GOLD analysis project Ga0182027, IMG submission 121300) | Permafrost microbial communities from Stordalen Mire, Sweden - 712E1D metaG (Illumina Assembly) | ecosystem: Environmental > Terrestrial > Soil > Wetlands > Permafrost | place: Sweden... | reverse complement strand
TGAAAAAATCTATATACATATTTTGGCATTCTTCTAAAACCAAAAAAGTATTCATTATCTCTATTCTCAAAGTCAATCATATTTTTACTTGCAATTGCATTGCATAAAAACCAAATAGCTAAGAATGTCATAGGAATTGACACATTTAACGTTTTATTGATTTTCAGGCCAATTGCCTGTGCAATGAATCCAGAAATAATTAGGCCAAAGAACATGACTACTAATAATATCGAAAGAATGTCAAATAGAACTTTATTCCTCCCATTTTTCGTAATCGTGAATAATCCAACTTTTCTCAACCATACAGAATAGAATGGAAGTATCAATCCGAAAATCAAGAAAGCTTTAGTAGGATTCAGTTTGATTATCCACTTAGTCAACTTATCATCATTAGTCATAAATCTTCTCTTTTTTTATTATTACCAACGTCCGGCCGCTAAATGCAACAAAGATATCACCTTTGCTAAGCAACATTGGGTTAGCTTTGTTGGAGTTGGCGTCTAGTTGGCTGCAGGTTTAATTCTTCTATCATTTATCTTTTGTTTTTCTTTTTTTATCTGAAATTGACTTTGTAATAGTCAACCCCTCAACAAGTTCTGATTTGTTCTTGACTTTCTTCAAAGAATTTGCATAGGCTTTCTGCATCATTTGAATGATGTAATCCTTTGGAAATTCATTTTTGCTTTTTACTAAAATGTAACGATACTGATTCCCCTGCCCTAATAGTCTCTTCTCCGGATCATCAAGCTCGGCTCCCCAATAAAAACCAAAATGAATATTAAAGCTGGTTCTTCCAACTGCAATTGAACAAAATGTATGACCTACTTTCTCTGTCAAAGACCAGCCAATTGCCAGTGCATTGTAATTGTCATAAATTAATTCGTTTGCTTTTGGGTATGACTCCCAAATAAAATCTCTGAGCCAGAGAACAATTTCCTTGATATTGTTGTCGAAAGGCTCAAGAAATTTAAGCAGATCTTTGGTTTGCTCTTTTCCCATGATTTAATATTGATAATTGTTCAGCCAAGCAAACTTAGTAAAAGGTTTTGAATTTCAAATATATTCTTATCTACAAAATATCAAATTTATCAACATCACTTTTTAATCTTAACATTTTATTATAATTTCGAGTGTCGTTACTTTAAAAAAGTGATCATTTTCATGTCACTCTGCTACTCTGTTTCTCTTTCTTAAAACTTAATCACTTAAAACTTAAAACTCTCTCCACTCTTCACTCTCCACTCTTCACGTGCTTCTGTCACACCCAAAATCCCATCACCAACTTGTTGTCTTCCAGACAATAACGACATGTTTTGAAAAAAAAATGTTTTATAACAGACTGATAACCAGAAATTAGCTTACTTTTTTCACCCCGTTTGTATAGCGATTGTATATCCAAAGTATAGCGAAAGTATATCGGTGGTTCGCCCTCCCTTCGCCCTGGGTTCGCTCAGGGTATATCCACAGAAGACAAATGCAAAATGTAATATGCAAAATGTAAAATAAAAACAGCCATATATTATTGAATTATAGCTTCTTATACTACTCCAGGGAGGGATTCGTTGAAAAACAATCCCTCCCTGACCCTACCCCACTGACAAGACATCAGAAAACATTATGCTTTCAATGCATCAGGGAGGGAAGGGTAGGATTTTATGGGGGGAAGTTTTATGAAATTGAAGAATATCCTAAAAATCGTGATGTACTCTTTTGTACCATTTAGGATTTCAGGTGGGTATGTAGGCTATTTTTCTTATTATAATTATTATATATATATATATACCCTATATACCCCTAAGTACTATAATACCCCATAAAACATACTGTTTTGACGGGGAGGGGTCAAAAAATATTATACCCTGGAGCACTCCCTGTCACTCCCCGAAATATGCAAAAGCCGGGGACGAACGTCAAGCGAATGTCAAGCGAATGTCAAGCGAATGTCAAGCGAATGTCAAGCGAATGTGAAGAAGGGACTTCCGCCAAGGCGGATTCACTCGGTTTTGTCTGACCTTGGAACAGAATGTTATTTCTTTTGCCGGATCAAAAGAAATAACTAAAGAAAACTCCTTTCCCGCTGTCCCGATAAATCGGGACTAAAAATCAGCGTCATTCGCTAAATTTCGGGAACTCGTCACTTCGTTCCTCAGACAGCCCGAAATTCTTAACGCTCATTCCTCGATTTGCTTTACGCAATTTTCATGCGTCGGGTAAGAACAACGGAATTATTGTTTGATACGTTGAAAAGCCGGGGAGGGATTGTGGGTGAAATCAAGGTGAAAGTTATTTTAAAGCATCAATCAAATGTACTAACCGGTACTAAACGAGTCATAATTGTACCTGCTTGTAAATCAATGAAAATTTAGTATATTTTTGCGGAAGAAATTTAAATATGGCGAGATAGCGAAAAGCGAAAAAGCGAAATGGCCTGATTATTTCCGACTTTCAAGCGTGGCTCGATTTCGTCAAGGTAGTCGGTTTAAATATAATTACAAAATATCTTGCATAGTATCGGGGTTCTTTTTATTTTTGGAAAGGTTGTTGCAAAACAATCGTAATTAAAACAGATCCAATGAAAAAACTTATCTGCATTTTAATTCTATTACTTCCGGTCACTGTATTCTCGCAGTGGACATGGCAAAACCCCATACCGCAAAGTTCGACTTTATATTCAACCTGTTTCCCTGATTTAAAGACTGGTTATGCGGTGGGTGACTGCGGAACTATTTTGAAGACCATCGATGCCGGCATGTCCTGGACTGTTTTAAAGAGCGGGATAACAAACGGTTTATATTCGGTCTGTTTTACAGATGTCAATACTGGCTATGCTGTTGGTGCCGACGGAATAATAATAAAAACCAATGATGGCGGCACCACCTGGGTTACTTTATCAAGCGGAACAAATAGCGGTTTAGCTTCAGTTTTCTTTGTCGAAAGTGATACAGGCTTCGCTGTTGGAGAATGCGGAACCATATTGAAAACTGTCAATGCAGGTATCTCCTGGCTTATTTTATCAAATACAGTTTCATCTTTTTCTTCAACTTACTTTATAAATTCTGATACAGGTTACGCAGTCGCCGATCACGGGATCATTATGAAAACTGAGGATGGAGGATTTGTATGGACTTCCTTATCAAGCGGGACATCGAAAGATTTACAATCAGTTTGTTTTGTCAATGATAATACAGGTTATGTCGTTGGCGGAAAGGGAACGATTCTTAAAACAACGGATGCTGGAAATTCCTGGATGACATTATCGAGCGGATCAACTGCATATTTAACTTCGACCTTCTTTTCAGATGCAAATACAGGTTATGCAGTGGGTGATTCTGGAACCATCCTGACAACTGTTAATGGGGGTACAACCTGGTCCATGGTGTCATGTGGAACAACCCGATGGTTATTTTCAGTTTATTTCACCAAAGAGAAAACCGGTTGTGCTGTAGGTGAAATTGGCATCATATTAAGGTCTGCAAGCGAAAACGCATTTTGGACTCCCATATCGAGCGGGACAATTAATGATTTAGTATCTGTTTTCTTTACTGATGCCAATACAGGATATGCTGTAGGTGGTGCCGGAACCATTTTAAAAACCGTCAACGGGGGCACAAACTGGAACTTATTATCAAGTGGAACGGCTCAATTTTTATCCTCAGTTTATTTCACCAATATCAGTACAGGGTACGTGGTTGGAGATAACCGTACAATTCTTAAAACGACTGATGCAGGCACAACCTGGGTTAGTTTGTCAGAGGAAACACCTGGTGGTTTAAGTTCCGTTTTCTTTATCGGTACTGATACAGGTTATGCGGTGGGATACTATTTAAGTGATCCTTTCCACTATGGAATCATATTGAAGACCACCGATGGTGGTGCAAACTGGACGGCATTATCGAGTGGCCATAATAAATATTTAGAATCAGTGTACTTCACTGATGTAAATACAGGCTATATTTCAGGGAGTGACACAACAAATAATGGCTTTCTCTTAAAAACCAGTGATGGAGGTACAACCTGGACGGATTTACCGATCGGAACACACGATGGAATACCTAATGTAGTCTTCACCGATGCCAATACAGGTTATGCTGTTAGCGATTCCGGAACAATTCTTAAAACCACTGATGCCGGCGCTTCCTGGACTTCTTTATCAAGCGGGACCTCGGACTATTTTATATCAGTTTATTTTGTTAATGATAATACAGGTTATGTTGTTGGGGGAAATGGCACAATTCTTAAAACAACAGATGCAGGAAATTCCTGGATGATATTATCGAGCGGAACATGTAGTATTTTTCAATCACTGTACTTTCCGAATGCCGATACAGGTTATGTAGTTGGCATCGGTGGCACGATTTTAAAAACCACCAATGGAGGGGCATCAACTTCAGGTTCCGATGATCTTCGTTCAAAAACGAACAAATTGTCAATTTATCCCGATCCTTCATCTTTCCATTTAACCATTGAAACCTCTGTCATCCCTACTATCAGCCAATTATCAATCATGAACCTGAACGGTCAGGAGGTACTGACACGTCAAATAACACAGCACAAAACAACAATTGATATCAGCCACCTTCCCTGTGGTGTTTATTTTGTGAGGTTGACTAATGACAAGTCTGTGGAGGTAGGAAAATTCATAAAACAATAACATCCATAACCCTATGAATAAACTTATCTGCATTTTAGTGATCTTCTTTCCGGTTGTTGTCTTTGCCCAACAACCCTGGTTCAAATCTTCACAATTTGGCTATTCGTGGCAGATCGTTGGCAATGCAGATTTTGCAGCAGACGCCTCAGATTATCTAAGTTTTAAAATCAGTCCTTCTGGTCAACCTTATGTGGCATTTCCGGATTGTGATAATTCCTGGAGAGCAAGTGTAATGAAATATGATGGAAATTCTTGGGTGAATGTCGGGAATGCGGGCTTTTCTTCGGCTAAAGTTGGATTTCCATGCCTGGCTTTCAGTCCTTCGGATAGTATGCCTTATATTGCGTTCATAAACTATTCCGGATCAAATCGTGGTGGAATGTCGGTGATGAAATTCAATGGATCAAGAAAATGGATCGATCTTAAAATAAATGGATACATTGGTGATCTTATAAGCCTCGCTGTTAGTCCATCAGGGGAACCATATCTGGCTTTTCGTGATTTTGATATTTGGGGTGATTCCAGTGAAAGAATATCGGTTATCAAAATAATTGGAACCGATTGGATGTATGTTGGGAATCCATATTTTTCCCCTTGGAAAATTAATTTTACAAGTATTGCCTTCAGCCCATCTGGTCAACCCTATGTAGCATTTGGGGATAGTGGAAAGTTTAATAAAGCCACTGTTATGCAATTTAATGGCACAAACTGGGTCACCGTTGGATCAGCAGATTTTTCTGCCGGGTGGACATCTGATATTGGTCTTGCATTCAATCCTATAGACGGTCAACCGTATGTGGCATATGAGGATGGGGGCAATTCAATAAAAGCAACTGTCATGAAATTGAACGGGAACAATTGGGAAAATGTTGGTAAAGCAGGTTTTTCAGCAGGAAAAGCGTATTTTACAAGCCTCGCCTTTGACCCCACCGGTCAACCCTATGTGGCATATGAGGATGGGGCCAATTCATTTAAAGCAACTGTAATGAAATTTGATGGGAGTTCATGGGTGAATGTTGGAAATGCGGGCTTCTCAGCAAATGTTGTTTCATCGACATGTCTCGCTATCAATATGCAGGGAGAACCATATGTGGCTTATAGGGATGAAGCAAATAACTTGGGAATAATCGTAATGAGATATGGGTCAAATGCTGGAATTGGCGAATTAACATCTTCCGGGATATCAATTTATCCTAATCCTGCTCACGATAATATAACGATTGAAACATCATTTACACTATCCCAGGTCCAGTTATCCATTTCAAATCTGGATGGTAAGCAACTCATCACCCGCCAAATCACACAGCCAAAAACACAGATTGACATCAGCAATTTACCCAATGGGGTTTATTTTGTGCGGCTGACCAATGATGAGACTGTGGAAGTAGGAAAATTCGTTAAACAATAACATCCCGCGAAGGAGAATTCGGATGGTCTGACAGTTTCTGCCTTACCTCCTTTTCCCAGTCGAACGATCATCTGCCAGCAAAGGGAATGTAAAATTCATATATCAATTCCACACCCCTTTGGAAAACCTTAGATCTAAAACTAAAAGTGCAATACATAATACGTAAAATGCAAAATGTAATTTAATTACAGATTGCATTTTGCATTTTGCATTTGTCTTGTCACTCTGTTATTTTCCGCGTTACGCGTCACGTGTTACGATCTTCTTTGCGTCACGAGGTGAGCGGTCCGAATATTATTAAAATACCCGTGGAGAGGGCATCCTCCCTGTTTTAAACAGATCAATATCATACCCGATGCGGATTTCATGCGACCCCATGTTGTTTGAAACAAGGGGATTAAACCAGGCATCGTATGAATATCCGATATGCAGGTTCTTGGCAATGTTTACCTCCACCATAAAAGTAAGACAGTTCTCTGTCCGGTATCCTACTCCAACCCAAAACACTTCATGGATCAGCAATCCGATATCGAGATCCGCCTGCAAAGGGGAATTGGCAACATATCTTACAATTGCAGTAGGTCTCAGTAAAAGATTGTCGGATAGTGGAATGGTAAAGCCCCCGTTTAGATAAAAATGCCGGAGCAGCTTGGAAAAGGATGTCTTACCATCCGTCGGATTTTCCGATACAAGGATTTTATTCTCGAGAAGATGCGTGGAAGCAGCTCCCACAAAAAACCTATTGGTCGAATAATACAATCCGAAGCCGGCATCAAGAGCAGCCTTGTCCTTTACCTGGTTGTTAATCAACGGATCGCTCGGATCCTCGGGGTTTAACTTATTCCAATCCACACCAAGGTAATCAAATCCAAACTGTACACCGAATGACAGTTTCCCTTTTGGAAAAAGGATCCTGTAGGCAAATGATCCCATCATTCCTGTTTCGACCGTCGGGCCCAAAGCATCACGGTATGCAAACAGGCCGATTCCCAGGTGAGGATTTGGGAGGTTCGTGCTGGTGGTGAATGACGTTGTATTAGGACCACCATTCATTCCAACCCATTGCACTCTTTCCACCAGATTTATCGATAATGCTTCGGAAGTTCCAGCATAAGCCGGGTTTATTGCGATAGAATTGGCCAAGTAGTTGGTTAAAATCGGATCCTGCTGTGCATAGCTCCCCGTCGAGGAAAGAACTATCAATGAAACATATATGAACTTTTTCATAAGACTATTTTTTTACCGTTATTATCATAATTTTTACGATGGATAAACTAATTCGAGTTTGCACGTACATAAATCCAACCTTTGAATTTACCAACATGATCAATATTGATAATGTAAAAATAGGTGCCATCCGGGACTGGATCTTTCTGCCAGTTAGTACCGTCCCAGCTGTTGGATTCGTTGTCATATCCGGTGAATGATCTGATTTTATCTCCCCAGCGATTGAATACCAGGACCGAATTTTCCGGATAATTCTCAATGCCTTTAATGACCCACTTATCATTTTTCCCATCACCATTTGGTGTAATGACATTATGAATGACAATGTTAACTTCCGGACCCACCTTTAAGTAGATTGTGGCTGTATCACTGGTCTTATTTTTGACAGGATCAAAGAGAATATACCGGACAAAATCCGGACCTTGGTAACCGGTCTCTGGCTCATACACCGCCAGGCTATCATCCTGTAGTTTTATTGTACCATGAGAAGGGCCATCGTAGAATGTTGCTGACAGGAAATCACCATACGGATTGATGTCATTTTTCATGAAGCTGACAATGATCGGAATGTTCATAAAGGTGCTATCATGATCATCCACTGCAACCGGTGCAAGAATTGACGATCCAGTGAGCACTTCAACACTGTCTTTCCCGGAACATCCGGTCACCAAATCTAGGACTGTAAGGACAAACCGGGTATTTTGTGTCAATGGAATCGTGGTAGTTGTATCGCTATCAGGATGCAGAAGCAACTGGGACGGTTGCCAGCTGTATGAGTACAAACCTGAACCACCTGTGGCCGAGCCTGACAATCTGGCCGCCATAGAAGGTTCAATGTTCATATCCGGACCGGCATTGGCGACCGGTGATTGATTTACCGTCAGGATCAGTTCACTATATACTGTAACGTCACCGCAGGGGGACTTTCCTGTTACTGCCATTGTAAGGGTTATCTGGCCTGAGGTTCCGGTTTTAATGATACATGTTGGAGTGAGGGCATCCGGGTTCAGAATTGTAATTTGTCCGGAACTGGTCCAGTTCACAGTGTTGTAATGTGATGCAGATGCTCCTGTGATGGTGAATTGTGTTCCAGCGCACGCTGACAAATTCGGGCCTGCTGAAGCTGTCGGAACTGATCCCATGGTCAGATTCATGGTATCCAATACTGACATACAGCCCGGATAAGGAATAATTTCCAGAATAAGTGAAACATGTCCCACGGCGGTATCAGCAGAACTCGGCGTATAGATGGGATTCAGCTGGGAAGGATCATTGAAGGTACCTGTTCCGGTCGAAGTCCATTGTACACCCAATGCATTTGTCGCGCTGGCATTTTTAAGGAAATAAGGTTGATTTCCACAGGTTACATCATCAGGTCCGGCATTTCCGGAAGGAACCTTGCCGAGTGTAAGGATTTTCTGATCTGTTACTGCCTGGCACGAGCCAACCCCAATAGCCGTAATTGTAAGTATAACCTGACCTGATTCACCCACCGCCGGAATATACGTTGGGGTTAGTGTACCTGAATTCAACAATGTACCGCTGCCATTATCCGTCCAGATAACGGATGAGTAATTTTGTGCGGATGCATCATTTACTGTATATTGTGTTGAATTGCAAAATTGTACGTCAGCGCCGGCATTTACCAAAGGAGGCTGAATGAGTTGCAGGATAAGACTGTCGCTCATGGATGGACAGCTTCCCTGCCCGGTAGCAGTAACGATAAGACTAATCAGTCCGCTGAGAAGGTCACTTTCACTCGGTTCATAAACCGGGTGTAAGCTTGTGGGATCAGTAAATGTGCCTGTCCCCGTGGTAGTCCAGAGCAATGATGCATAATTCTGACCGCTGGATGAACTAATTGTGACGGGTGTCGTATTGCAAGTTTTTATGTCAGGACCGGCTTCTATAATCGGCTTCGGAGTATAGTTTATGTGCATGTAGCTCCATGTCTGTCCGCAAGGAGCATTACCATAAACATACAATACCAGTGTGACAGTATCAACTTCTCCAGTGATCGGAACATAGGTCGGATTTAGTGTCCCTGCATTTAATAGTGTCCCTGGGGCGTTTGTCAACCAAAGAATACTTGAATAATTGCTTGCAGATGCATTTACAACCGTATAGGAGGTCCCTTCACAGACCGCAACATCGGGACCGGCATCAGCAGTGGGTTGTGGAACAATGGTCAGAGTCATGTTGTCTGTCACCATTCCGCAGGGATCGTTACCGTTAACAGCAAGGAACAGGTGGACAGTTCCTGTTTCCTCTGTTCCAGGGTAGTAGATTGGGTAAAGGGTCGTGGGGGAAGCCAGCGTTCCCGTCCCATCATCGGTCCACAAAAGGGAACTGTAATTGGAAGCGGTAGCAAGCGTCACCTGGAATGGCTGGTTTTGGCAGGTTGACCCGTCCGGACCCGCATTCGCGATAACAGCGGGTGTGATGGTTAAGTGCATTGAATCCGCCATTGACTGACAGGGCGCATTCTGATGGGAATTAAGGATGAGGTAAACCGCTCCTGCACTGATATCGTCTGGGCCTGGTGTGTAAACAGGATGTAATGTCGTTGGATTGTTAAAAGTACCGTCTCCTGTGGTTTGCCATAAAATTGGCAGATAAATCGAAGCCGAAGACTGGCTTAAGGTGTATGTGAATCCCTGACAAATTTTATCATCAGGGCCTGCATATGGCACTGCTTCGGTATTGGTAACAATAACTGTCTGCTGGCAGGTCTTTGAATTACCGTGAATGTCATTGACTGTCCAGGTCACCGTGGTGGTTCCAACCGGGAAGGTTGCAGGGGCATCGTTGGTAACTGACTGTACTCCGCAGTTATCATTGGTAACAGGATTTACTAACGTCACCGTGGCATAGCACTGGCCGGGATCATTGTTGACTGCAACATCGGCAGGACATGTAATTGTCGGAAGTTCATTATCTGTAACAATAACTGTCTGCTGACAAGTCTTTGAATTACCATGAATATCATTGACTGTCCAGGTCACCGTAGTGGTTCCAACCGGGAAGGTTGCAGGGGCATCGTTGGTAACTGACTGTACTCCGCAGT
>Ga0182027_10015783_pt1 | contig 10354 bp, 10 predicted proteins | sample 712E1DmetaG_FD_121300 | JGI IMG/M metagenome (GOLD analysis project Ga0182027, IMG submission 121300) | Permafrost microbial communities from Stordalen Mire, Sweden - 712E1D metaG (Illumina Assembly) | ecosystem: Environmental > Terrestrial > Soil > Wetlands > Permafrost | place: Sweden... | reverse complement strand
CGTCCTCTTGTCAGCAAGCGGCGGCACCGTTTCCGTTACCGACCAAATCCTCACCGGCCGGATCGGTTCGACCGGTGCAACGGCGGGCACGAACATCAGTTCCACAAGTCCGTTGACGGGCATCGTTATCGGCATGACCGATGCATTCACGCCCGGAGACGGCGGTGCGACGATCAGCGACCTTTACATCGGCGCGAATTACGAGCCGAGCGTATCAGAGACGACCGGCGGCGCGACGTTTGGCGGGGCGTTGCTCTGCTCATTCAGCGAGGCGACGGCATCTCCAGACAACATCGCGTTCACGCTGAACCAGCCGGACGGTAGCGGCGGCGAACGCATATTCGTAATGGGCTTGGAGGCTTCGCCGGTTCCCGAACCGGGTTCTCTTGCGCTGGCAGGCCTTGGCGTGCCGGTTCTTTTCAGCACCATCGCCAGACGCAGGAAATGAGATCGCCTTTTCTCACGGAGGCTTCCGATTTCGGAAGCCTCTTATTTATGGATTGCCGGGACAGCCGGCGCCGGTTTCTCCGGTGGCAGTACTCGGAAGCGAACCACCGCTTGTGGTGAATGTGGAGTTGGCACCGCTATTGCCGTAGCACAAGTATTGATTTGCGCTCGGTAGGTAGCCGATAATGGAATAATGCTGGGTCAGGTTTGTGCCGCTGTACACGCCGATCTCCAAAAAGCCAGTGTCCTTGATGATGGCATTGCATACGTTTAATGCGTCAGTGCTATTCAACAGTGTGTCATGGGCGAAGACCAACGAGCATTGTCCCGTGGTTGTCATCTGGCACACATACCCGGTGTTACCGCTGCTGTATTGCTGACACAATGCCCATGATGCCGGCGAACCTGCCGGTTGCAGGGCGCTGTAACTGCCATTCGTGGCGTTGGTCTCGTATAAATTCCTGAGCTGAATAAGCTCTTCTTTGATGGCGGCTTCATTCCCTTTGGTGCGCGCCCCGTTGATGGCCGTCAAAATGACGCTGGCCAAAATGCCGATGATGGAAACAACGACCAGAAGCTCAATTAAGGTAAAACCGGCGGAGCGGAGTGGGCTTTTCATATGTTTATCCCACCGCAATGTTGATTCGATGCCGGTGAGGCCGGTTTTGTCATTCCGATTCATGCCGCCATTGTAGCATATTCAAAACCGATAAAGACTGTTCGATTGCCTCCACTGGCTTGCCATGGCCCAGGCAAAGGACGCCGGCACCCTGTTGAAGATCCTGCATGAAGTTCTGCGGAAGAATCGCGCACAGCAAGGCCCGGTGGGCGAAGATAAACGGGCAAAGAAGGTCGCAAAAGCGTCCGCCAAAAGACGCAAGCTGAGCGCGGCGGCCAAGGCTAAAATCTCGGCGGCAGCCAAGGCTCGCTGGGCCAAAGCCAAGGCAGCGGGAAAGAAATCGCTGTAATCTGAGAAATGCCAAATTCCCATAAAGAAACGTGTTGAGGATGTAAGCGCTAATTTATCGGATTTCATATTCTGCCACGTATCAAGAATGCGTTTTAAAATCATTTTGCGGTATGAAAATTGCAGCATTGGGCCGAGATGGGACGGCGACGAAAATCTAGGGAAGCTGATATTATTGAACCCGTTATTGGTTTAATAGGACTTGGCTTATTGCTTTGGTATATTTCTCCAGGATTTCGATTCTCGATACAAATCCTTCTGTTGGCATCAATAGTTATATTTTTGTTGGCCATTGCGATTTGGCTCGGCTACAAATTCTTCAAGCCAGAATCGCCTTCGCCTACCTTCAGGACATTTACCTTAAACCCCTATCAAAATGAAACCCCAATCAGAAACAAACCGCCGACAATTGGAGAAGGAATACAATATGCCCAGCATGTCCCGGAACTGACAATTTCTGAAAAGCTGCGGAAAATTGACTGGTTTCAATTTGAGAAACTGATTGAACTGATTTACCAGCATCGTGGTTTTTCTGTAAAACGATTGGGCGGCGCAAATCCTGATGGCGGAGTTGATTTAGTCATCGAATCACCGCATGAAAAATTTGTTGTGCAATGCAAACATTGGCGAAAGTGGATTGTGGGCGTGCGTCATATCCGGGAATTTTTGGGAACATTAACTGACAGCAGAATTCCGAAAGGCATTTTCATTACGTTGACGGGCTATTCAGGCGACGCCAAACAGTTGGCCGACAAACATGGAATTCAAATTCTAAACGAATCAGATGTAATTAAAATGTTGGAAGAATCTGGACTCATGTATGCCAAAGAATTATCCGAGCTTTTTTCCGATGAAAGGAAATATTGTCCGAAATGCGAAAAAGAAATGGTGTTGAGGACATCTCGTTTGAGGGGAAATCAATTTTGGGGATGCTCCAACTATCCGCGTTGCAGATTCATTCTAAATATTGAAGCGTAAACGCCAGACCGATTAACAATGTTGTGACACACAGTGACGGGTGCTACATTTGCAGCGTAATATGAACGCCGAAAATCTCCTGCCAGCATTTAAAGACCTGCTCGAATTGATTCAATCACTTGTCCACGAATGTAAAGCTAAACGGCTAGCGAAGCCGAGCATGATGCTTATGAATAAATGGGTAGCTCTTGACCCTATTAAAACAGAAACGGGAGTTCGTATGTCGCGTACCCAACAACAATTATTCCAAAAGGCAGATTGGTCCAGAGCGTCATTTCAGATACTCGATAAAATCAAGGCATCGCCGCTGCGTCAAAGCTTTCAAGAAAAGCTTTCTGCTGCTGAAGCAGTGAATCTTGACCATGATCTTGATGACGCAATCCGGAAGATCATCGTCAAGTCATTCAATGCGGAAGCTCTTAACGCGAATGACTTGCTCGATTATTTTCTGAAAAAGATTGCGAATGTTCCAGTTCCTGCTTGGAGCGATATTGAAGTTTACGGGGTTACAGTGAAAGATATACAAAACATTGGTTTTACCATTGGCAACCGGCGTTTTATTTTTCGTCAATTAGATGTTCCGGATTTCGAAAAGGAATCTCTTGTTGGCATATCATCTGATTCAAGATTTGGCGTGGTTCCGCCAAATTCGATTTTGAGAATCGAAATGAATGCGTGGCGCCCTTTAGAACTTCAATTCGAAGCGCAAAAGGCAACGGTGCTTCTGCGCCTCTTCAAGGTGTGCTCAGTGAGATTTAGCCGCCACACATGGGAAACTTTAAGCCCTTTTGCCATGATCGTGGGGTCAGGTGGTACCATGGAACCTATATGGGGTGCAAACCATGAAATTGTTCTGACCAAAGAGTCGGGAGACACACTTCAGCAATTTTGGAATTCTGTTGAACCAAAGTTACCGGCTGAACTGCGAGAGCCCTCCTCGCAAAACGTTACAACGGTATCGATTGCCTACGAAAGGTATTGTGACAGCTTGCTATCAAATCATCCAATTGAACGCAAAATTACTTTTGCCATCATGGGGTTGGAGGCCATTTATCTTCGAGAACTTGAAGTCCAAGAACTCATGTACCGGTTACAATTGCGAGTTTGCAAAACGCTCTCAAAACTTGATTTTAAAAACAAGGAAGTTCGATCCGACCTTAAGGAGGGCTACAACATTCGCAATTCATATGTACATGGGGGTCATTTATCGGATAAAGAGAAAATAAAGCTTGAGAAAAAAGGAATCGCGGTCAACGAACTTGCCTACAAGCTGTTGGACTACTTGCGAATTTCGATACTTCACTTGATTATTTCAAAACAGGGTAAAACAGAATTTATGGATTTATTGGAAGATAGCTTTATTGAGAAAAGCCGAGATGATGAACTTCAATCGATTTTTAAATCAGAAGAAACAATATTAAGAATTTAAATGCCAAACTCGGAGGAAGCGGATTGGAACAACGACTTCGTTTACAGCTGGGAGACTTGGACGATGTTAGAACCAACCTCAACAATGCACAACGTGCGGCCGCACTTATCTACGCTCACTTCAAAAAGGAGTTTGAGTCGCCCAACACGAAATGATGGGTGGTATTTTTATGTCACTCCGGCAGTATTGATGATTTCAAGGATTGAGTGTAGGGTGTCAAACATGCCAATTCTGGCAGGTGTGGATGTTGACTTCCCAATACGATCATTTCTACTCTGCATAAAGGTTATAAAAAAGATGGTGAATTTCTACATGTTTTGCGTCATCGTGCGGCAGGACGTGGTTACTTAAATAATGATTCGCACTTATTATTTGATAGCCGGACCGATATGATGAATGTTTAGGTATAATTTGTGGAATTGCGGCTAAGACATTTGTGAAATTCTTTTGTTTTACAAAAGTGATCATAATTCCAAAGTTGTGCCTCCAGGTTAGATACCCCAAAAGCTGATCAATCGTCTCCAAGTAAAGGGCCTGCCCACTCCACAGCTTACACTCTGAAATAAGGACATTACCTTTATCAATATTAAGATAAATATCTGTCTTACCTTTCGCGGAAAAGGTTTCGCCAGTAGCTTTTCCTTCAAACACGCTATTAAGGCCGACGAGAATGACGTCTCGCAACCCTTCTTCGCCTATATCACGGTACGTCTTTGGCGTCTTTTCAAACTGCCGCCCCTGATTGTCAATCAATGTAATGATGTCTAAAACCTTTGAACGATCCAAAACGTAATCTTCCGGCAGTTGCGGAGTCGGCTTTATCCTTTTAACCAACGGTTTTGCATCTAGCCTTATGCGGGTTGCCGCTTCGGAAGTCTTTTGCTTTAGCGGGATATTTATTTTTTTCGTCAAGGCTTCTATCCGGCTCTTGTCAGCCTCCAGCTTCACTTTTCTCTCTTCAATAATCTGCCGAATAGCTTGTTTGAGTTGGCTGTTCCCGCCAATGATGTCGCTGTTCTTCCATGCAATCCATTGCTTGACGGATTCAATCGCACGGTTTACTTCTGTGGCAACCCTGTCATCATCGAACGCGAAGCCATATCCTTTAGTATCAACTTCCAAAAAGAGGGCATTCTGGTGAAGCTTTACGTTAGGCGGTCCCGCTGAAGAGTACGTGGAAGCTTCCATAGCGAAAATCGCACCTGCATTTTCGTTTGGAACTATCGGCATCGTGACAACTATGCTTTCGTATTCAAAGTTGAGATCACCCTCATAGCGATAGACCGATTCCCGTTGTTCGGCAGGCACCCTGCGAAGCTCTTTTTTAGGTTCAAATGTTGCCTGCTGTGTGGGGTCAAAGTCTATCGGGTCAAGACAGTTATTTACCGAGTAGTATTCAATCATTTCTTCCGTGTTTGAATACAAAATTACGTCGTCATTTTCGCACAAAATACTGTCGCGTATTTGTTGTTGCCGAGTTCTATAGAACTCTGCTATCAGTTGATTGCCTCTTCGATTCATTGGTTAGCTATTAAATATCAGCCGGAAACAAAGTAAAGTTATTGACTACTTGTGTTGGCTATTGCTTTTTTCTGCTCGTTTTTTTGCAACGATTTTTCTTACGATGCCCTTCCACCCGGACTGGTGAATTACTCGCTCGAATGCGGTGCCATATTTTCCGGCGATAAGATCGACCCTGCTCCGCGTACTGAGATTTGCCCAATCTTCAAACAATACATACACCGCGTTCCCATATTGAATATTCTCAAAAACAACAAGGTCATCTTCAAGAAGGGCGCCAAAGTATCGCCTGAATCCGCTATCGCCATATACTAAATTCTTTGGTTTCAAGCTCATAAAGAATTCATAGCGTTCGACTGCGACATCTTTTTCCTGAGCCGAAGGCGTCTTCCCTTGGAACAATCTCTGTATTGTCTGTTCGACTGTTCCGGGTGGTAGGATTTCCCATGAGACACGCAAGGTTTTTATGTAATCCTTCAATGCGACCTCAGCCGCCTCAACCCCATAGAATCCGATGTTTTCCTGGAGAAGATTTAAGTCCTCAAATAATCTGTCCTTAAAGTGTTTGACTGTTTTATCCAGAACCTCTTGAACCTTAAATGCAACTACATACACCGCCAATCCAGGGCGGGTATCAAAGCAACTCATCGATATTTCGAGTTCCCGTGGCGGGTGGAAATCGCGTGGATACTTCTCGTATGGCAGATCAACCGTGTGAGTGCCATTGGAGGAATCGCCCCAGTTAGGAGATTCAATGCTGTTGTAATGTGTCTCCTTTGGAAGATCCTTGCGAATAACCTCTCGCCCCTCCACATTCCACATCGAATAATTCCCCTGGCTCCTTGGTGGCAGAGCGGCCGGCGGGACTTTGAGGCCATCCTGACCAAGAGTTATTCCAAGATGCTTTAGCCGCCCCGCCGCCAAAGCATCGGCTTTGAATTTGACCGCGCAACCGACAACGATTTCGTTGCCCTTAATGGCTTTCAGTTTTGTCAGGATGTCATCCGGAATTCTCCTTAAATGCTTTTTCATAAGAATTCAATAGAGTTTAGCGGGGAGGACGGACATGACCACCCCTTGAATAATAAAATTGTCCGTCACGACAATCGGTTTATGCCTCTTATTGTTTGACCTCGGTTTGAGAACGACCATTTCCCCTTCCCGATGGAATTCCTTCACGGTCGCTTCATCATCGATCAATGCCACTACTTTCTCACCGTTTTCTGCCTGGGGTTGCTGACGAACGAGCATCAAATCTCCATTCTGAACACCGGCTGCATCCATTGAATCACCGACTGCGCGCAGAAAGAAATATTTATGCCCCGGTTTGGCCAGGCTGGTGGAAACCGGGATATATGCCTCAGTGTTCTCTTCCGCCAAAAGTGGCACCCCGCAAGCAACACTACCGACAAGGGGGATTTGAACGGTCCGCGCATGGTCTGCCGCCTCGGGCAACTCCTTTTTAAATTGGAGTTCTCCATCCGCCCTTCGTTTGAGCCAACCTCGTTCAATTAGGCTTTTCAGCACAAGGAAAGCAGTGCGTGGCGATTTGTATCCGAGTGCCTGCGCCAGCTCACGAATCGACGGAGAATGCCCTTCATGAACAATGGCATTCCGAAGGTGCCGGAGCGCCTGAAACTCTTTTTCTGTTAGCTGATCTTTGAACATAAACAGATCGTATCATATTGTTTACCAGAAGGCAAGCCCATCGTCACTTTAGACTTCCCGATGGCAGGAGGGGGCGGGGTTGCCGCCCATCCCCACCATACGCCCACACAACGAAAAACCCCGCTGCGTGAACGCCTAAAACAGTTACAAATGTCTTGCAAAGCAAAGACATTATGTTAGAGCAATGTTCCTATGAATGGAAAACCCCTGGCTTCAAGATTAGAAGGCAAAAGAGTTGGTCAGTGGAATGTGATCAAACGCAAACCCAAAGATGCGGCTGATTCTAGCGGACATTTTTCTTCTTGCTACTTCGTCGAGAACGACAAAGGAGAAAAAGCATTCTTAAAAGCTTACAACTACCTCTATGCATTCGGCGGCAAAACGGGTTCTGCCGACACGTTGAAATTCATGACAGAAAACTTCACCTATGAACGTGATCTATTAACGTTATGCGGCAATAGCAAAATGCGCCGTGTGGTAATGGCTATAGACAGCGGTGAGTATGTTGAGGCAGGGGAAGTAATCACTGTTCCATATCTTATTTTTGAACACGCGGATGGCGGTAATTTAACAAATTTTCTGCCGATTTCCGACCTTTCATGGAAATTGCATTCATTCCACGGTGCCTTATTGGGGGTGTCGCAATTACATAAGGCGAAAGTTGCACACCAGGACATAAAACCATCCAACATTTTAATCTTTGGGAAAACGGTTGCTAAAATTTCAGACCTCGGTTCAGCGACGCAGTTCGGGCACGCGTCGAACTGGGAGCAAATTGATATCGCAGGCGACCAGCGTTATGCGCCTGTTGAACTGCTTTACAAATATTTCAGCCCGAATTGGGAAACGCGAAGATTCGGCGCAGATTTATTCATGTTAGGCGGTTTGCTGACCTATATGGTTGCTGACATTAATTTCTTAAGCCTGATGTATCAAAAAATTGAACCCTATCAACGACATAATGTTTTCGGCGGAACCTTCAATGAGGCCATGCCATTTTTAATGAATGCTTATCATTTGTCATTGGTCGACCTAAGAAAAGCGATTCCAGAAAAGATTCGCGATGACCTAATACAAATCATTGCAGAATTATCTCACCCTGACCCTGACAAAAGAGGCAATCCACAACGATTGGGTAATCCGCACAGCCAGTTTTCGCTGCAAAGATTCGTCTCAGTAATTGATAGATTATCAAAAAAAATAAAATGATCCTTCTTGCTGATTACGAAAAGAAACTAGTTATCCCACGATGGTTGAATTATGCGAAGGCAGTTAAAACCCGTGAACTGTCATGTCCAACAGCAAGCCGGTTTATTCTTAGCGAATTCACAAAAAAACACCTAGCCGCAGATTATTTAGAATTTAAAGACTCACCGACACCACATAAAGCGGCTGATTTAATGGGTGCAGCCTTTGTGATTGGCAACGAATCGATAGCGAAAGAGGTTGCTCAGTATGTAAAACGCAGCGCTGTTTTGCAAAAGCCAGTCCTTGAATTAGCTAACCATATTTTAGGTGAAACACCTAAGGCGGAATTGGCATTTGATGTTCATGCAAGAATTGCGCAAAGTAAAAAATTCCTTGCAGAATATCCCAATAACGCCCTTGTGTGGATTGATCGGGCTAGGTGCTACACCATAGTTGGGCAAGCTGAAAAGGCCGAATATTGTGTGCGAATTGCGCTAAAATTAGCTCCGTCCGACAGGTTCATCGTAAGAAGTGCTGTTCGCTTTTTCTTGCATTCTGACAAATTGGATCAAGCTTGGGATTGCGTTAAGCATGCCTCGGCTATCCGGTTTGATCCTTGGATAAAAGCAACGGAGATTAGCACAGCAGAGGTGGTTAAAAAGAGCGTTAAAAAACTAAAAGGGCTTGTTCCTCTCGGTACAACACCCGCTAATATCTATCATTTTTCTGAGCTTATCGAGTCATACGGAATGCTCGAGCTCATAAATGGAAACGACAATCGTGCCAAAAAGTATTTTAAGCTCGCGTGGTCAAATCCTAGTCACAATGTTGTAACTCACAGCGAATGGATAGTGCGGGAACATTTTCCTGCCATGGCCGAGAAAGCTGAGGGGAATTTCGGCGAAAGTATTGAGGCAACTGCTTGGCAAAACTATTATCGTTTTAAAATCGATGATGCTCTCAGTGCCGCAAACGAATGGGCACTTGAAGAGCCATACGCAAAGAACGCCTTTGGTTTAGGATCAATTCTTGCCTGTCAAAAGCACAATTACGATCAGGGAGTAAAAATTGCTAAAGAAGGGTTGAAAGCCACACCGAATGATTTCGGTCTTCAAAACAATTTGTGCTTTGGCCTGCTAAAAATGAATATGGCCGCAGAAGCAGAAATTGAATTGTTGAAAATAATAGCACCAACTGACCCAGTATCTCATGTCATTTATTCTGCCACGAAAGGGCTTTTGGAATTCAAAAAGGGGAACATTGCGCGAGGAAGAAGCCTGTATCTTGAAGCTATTGGCGAAGCTGAAGAATTAGGCGACCGACGGTTGTTAGCCAATGCTTTTATGAATCTTGCAATTACAGAAATTGAAAGCAACACAGCCGAAGCCAAGGAGTATACAAATGCCGCTCTGAAACTTTCGGAGAAACTTGACGATGTATCTGTAGTGTTGACACGCCAACTTTTGAACGAGCGTTTGCCAGATTTGAATAAGAAGAAAGACCCATTGCCGTTCAGTAAATTTCATAACCCGAAACTTCTGCCACGCCCTTGATGATTGCAGGTCTTGCCAACAGGATCCCCATTCTTTCAAGAAGAATGTGCAAGAGCCTCACTATCGCGCCCACAAATATCTTTAACTGACTCCCACTTCACGGCCTACAAACATGATTTGTAGGGGCTACCGCCCGTCACGATTGACTTCCACGGCTTAACCGCCGCACCACTGGCTCCCAACGTGTCGTCGGCTACCGGCCGACTTATCGCTTTCTCCCTTCGGGCTATCCGGGTGCAGGCCAACTAGCCGTTGTCCTTTACCAAAAAGCGATAAGTCGGCCAATATCCGCCGACACGTTGGGGACTGGTTTTAAGATAAGGGCTATCGCCCAACGACCGGAACACGCTATCGCGACCGGTTCGCCCGAAGGCGGAGGACGACGTGTTTTACTTTAGCCACGACAACACTGGCCAAGACACCACGACTTGCGCCTTAGAGGGAGAAAGCGTCGCCCAACAGGGCGCTTGGATGAAACAGCCGCGCCGACCGGCGCGTCCATTTTCCGCACGGGTGATATGATAACGACCCGTTCGGATTCCGAAACCAGCCGCCATTATCTCGACGGTTTGCCCCAAACGCATTTACCGGCGTTTGGCTTCT
>Ga0182027_10015782_pt1 | contig 10354 bp, 10 predicted proteins | sample 712E1DmetaG_FD_121300 | JGI IMG/M metagenome (GOLD analysis project Ga0182027, IMG submission 121300) | Permafrost microbial communities from Stordalen Mire, Sweden - 712E1D metaG (Illumina Assembly) | ecosystem: Environmental > Terrestrial > Soil > Wetlands > Permafrost | place: Sweden... | reverse complement strand
TAATAACAGATATAATAATTTCACTTTATGTTTACGGAAACCCCGTGAATTCATCGCTTGCTTTTAGGGTTTATCCGAAAATTTAAGAGTAGGTCACATTTTGAGAGTGTGCGGCTCCGCCACCCATGATAAAAATGCGGTTCTTCTCTAATTTTCGGGTAGGAAGTTAGTCGTTTTCTTTCCATTTGGAGGAGGAGTCATGTACAAAAAAATAGTTCCTGCCGCTGTGCTTATCCTGGTCTTCCTGGTAGCCTGCGGCAGTTCCGCCCAGGCGGCCCCATCCAACACCCCCACTGCAACCCAGGCTCCCGCGGCGACCGCCACCAACCCGCCTGCCGCCGAACTTCCGGCACCCATCGGATCAGCCAACGCCAGCAAGGTGGTGCAGGTGGCCAGCATGGGCGACCCATTGCTCTATACCCTTTCGATCAGCCCGGATGGGAAATGGCTGGTTGAAAACAGCTCGGCCGGCCTTAAGTTTTACGATTCCACCATGCTTACCCCAATTTCTCAACCGGCCTCAACACAAGCCTGGGCTGGCAACCCGGTCTTTTCGCCGGATGGAAAGACCGTAGCCTTTGTGGCTGCGGGTAACAAGGCCGTGACGTTATTGGATTTCGCCATGGGGAATGTCATCCAAACGCTCAACGCGCCGACCTCCACTTTCGACGCCGTGGCCTTTTCTCCGGATGGGAAAACCCTGGCGACCAGCCTGGCCGACAAAACCATCGATCTGTGGGACGTTGCTTCCGGAAAGATGCTCATCACGTTGAGCGGCCATACGGAGATCGTGATCCTGTTGGTTTTCTCTCCGGATGGCAAAACTCTGGCATCCACCTCCTACGACAAGACGATCAAACTTTGGAATGTTGCCAGTGGAAATCTATTATTTACGCTGAGCGGGCATACCGATTCCATCTTCGGCGCGGTCTTTACCCCGGACGGCAAGTCCCTGGTTTCCAGTTCATATGACAAGACTATCAAAATATGGGATGTGGCCGGCGGAAAATTGATCAAATCCATGCCGCAGCCCGACCGGGTATTTGGCCTGGCGCTTTCACCGGATGGCAAGACGCTGGCATCCAGTTCACTCAACAAGACGGTTAGACTGTGGGATATTTCCAGCTGGCAGGTACTGCAAACTTTGAGCGGTTTCAGCACTACAGCCGGCAGCCTGAACTTTACTCCGGATGGGAAGAGTCTCGTTACCGGGTCGTCCGATGGGACCATCAAGCTCTGGGATGTGGCCAGCGGAAAGGAATTGCAGAGTTTGCCGCAGGATGGCCACAACAATGCCAGTTTTGCTTTTTCACCAGATGGAAAAATCCTGGCAGGCGGAACATTCGATGGGCTGATCAGGCTGTGGGATTCATCAACGCATAAGGCTATCCAGACCCTGCACGCTTTCCCGGGAGGCGTGCAATCGGTGGGCGGCTTGGCTTTTTCCCCGGATGGCAAGACGCTGGCCAGTGGATTGAGTAATGGGAATATCCAGTTCTGGGATACCTCCACCTGGCAGATCAGCAGCACCATCAGCATCCACACGGGTGGTGTAAGCAGCGTGGCCTTCAGCCCGGATGGAAAGACACTGGCCTCCGGGTCATATGATAAGACCATCGAGTTATGGGACGTTGCCTCGGGCAAGCTCTTAAATAGCCTGACCGGGCATACCGATGCAGTCTGGGCAGTCGCCTTCTCGCCTGATGGAAAAACGCTCGCATCCGGGTCAACGGACAAGACGATCATCCTGTGGGATGTTGCCTCAGGCAAAAGCTTGTTCACCTTGACCGGCCATACCGGCATCGTCTATAGCGTGGCCTTCTCACCGGATGGCAAGACGCTCGCATCCGGGTCATTCGATAAAACCGTCCGGCTGTGGGATGTTGCCACCGGCAAATCCCTGGCTTTCCCCAATGGGAACCTGGATTCCGGCGCCAGCGTGGCTTTTTCGCCGGATGGCAAGACGCTCGCATCCGGTTCCTTTGACGGGCCGATCCAGTTGTGGGATGTTTCCACGGGCCAGTCACTCGCCAGCCTGACTGGGCACACTTCCTGGGTCAAAGGCGTGGTCTTTTCCTTGGATGGCTTGCTGCTGGCCTCCGGAGGCCTGGATGGGACCATTCGCCTGTGGGGTGTGGGACCCTGATTCGCTTATAGGATTATAGATTCGTAGGCTTTAGCTTAAGTTCCATCATTAAATCCAGGCCGTCTTTGTGACGGCCTAGATTTAATGTTTGGGTTTTCTAGTTTACGGCGGATGGTAGGATGGAATGCCATTCCGTCCTACCATGCGCCTGTACCTACCCGCCTTCAAAATATGTCCGGCCATCCAGTGACAGCCACATATGGGGAAGATGGCCCATGCCCGGAAATGATACAATATTAGTCTTGAAAAAACTCTCCAGGAGATTGATCTTATGAAAAAAATCCAGAAACCAACTGAAGGCGAATATGCCCCCTATGCGATCACGTACATCGACCTGGTTCCGCCGGACGGCTTGGTGATCAGCCATTTGCAGGAAAATTTGATCTCCACGCCGGAATTCATCCGATCCTTCCCACCGGAGAAGCTGGCAACCCCATGGAAGTCAGGCGAATGGACCATCCAGGAAATCCTGGTTCATATCATTGATACCGAGCGAATTTTTTGCTACCGGGCGCTGCGTTTTGCCAGGAACGACGACAGAAAGTTGGCCGGGTTCGAGCAGGATGCCTATGTGCCCTTTTCCGGGGCAAACCAGCGCAGCCTGGGCGCAATATTCGAAGAATATGCAGCCGTCCGCCAGGCCACGCTGGCTCTCTTCGAGAGTCTGGACGAAGCGGCGCTGGTGCGTTCCGGGCTGGTGGGCGAAAACCGGGTCAGTGTGTGCGCTCTGGCCTGGATGATTACCGGTCATGAGATCCATCACATCCACAGCATCCGGGATAACTATTTGTAAACCGATGTTACCATCACTTACTGAATAGGGGGTTTTGGGTGTTGGCGGGTGGCAGAGCCACCCGCCAACACCCAAAAGTCTCCTTTTTCTCCCGGCCCAGGGCGTGAATCAGGGGATTAGGGTTGCAAGGCTTTCAGACCTTGTGAAAGACCTGCAGATGTTACCCAAAACAGTAGCGCATTTTCGGAAATGATGCAATAATTAGAGTAGGGAGATTTGCCGATAAAACAGGCAATCGCCCTGGTTGGCGGATGCATTCTTTCAGTCCGTCTGGCACTCTGGCAAAATAAAAGGAAACAGGTACTATGATAAAAATGTCACAAGTTCCCCAACAACGTCGCGGTCTGCGCTGGTATTCGAAAATTCTGCTCTTCCTGATGACCCTGGTGGGAATAGCTTGTATCGGCGCAGTGGCTTTATTATATTTTGGATATTCCATCCCGGGCGTCAAGGTGCCGCCCTACCTCAGCTTCCTGCTTCCACCTCCAACCGCTACTCCAACACCCTATTACACCCCGACGATTACCCCCACCCCCACGGATACTCCCAACTGGACCCCCACCCCCACCCGCACCGTCGTACCAACCCTCACGCTGGTGCCAACCCGCACCAAAGCCCCCACCTGGACGCTGTTGCCGATCTTCCTCACCCCATCCCTGACTCCCCTGGGAGCAAATCCCCCAACCGTCAGCGGTACCCCTCCAACTGCCACCAAAACTCCCTGACATACAAAGAATAGAAATGCATCCCGGCAAAGGAGCAACTGCATGGATGACCAGGCTTTAAGGGACTACTTTCAATTCGATGAATACGATCTGACTGCCAACCGAAATGGCGAATATTCTGAAAAACAGAAACAGAGACTGGCGAAGCAGGATAAAGGCAGATTTAACACCGAACTTATCATCGGACTGGTAGCACTGGCCATATTCCTGATCCTGCTGGGAGTTCTGTTTTTTTTCAGGGATTATGATGTAGCTGTCATGGTATTTATGGCAATTTGCTTGGTGGTGGCGTACTACACCCTGCGCAGTGCCTATAATACAAATAAGGGCAACGTTCCCAAAGAGGTCAGGGAGCTGAAAAAATTGGAAGGGCCCGTTCGCATCGATCAAGACGAGCGCTCCAACGATGTTTATCTCCACATTCAGGGCGAGCGCTGGGACATCGAGGATGGCATCGCCAGTAGCTTCCACCAGGGCGATACCTATACGGTCTATTATGGCGGCAACGAAGGAGATATCCTGTCGTTGGAATGGGTTTCGACTCCAACCGCCGCCAAAACTCCGTAAGCGCGTGCCTCAACTGCCTCTCAGGCCATTCGATCGGCCTGGAGGAAAACAAAAACAAGAAGAAAGCATTCGGTAATTATTTCAGATCCATAATTCGCCGGAGATAAACAGTGATGAACAGGATATACAGATAAACTGTGGCTTTGTGCCGGTCTATCAGAGTAAATCTCTGTTTACTCCGTGCATCTCCGGTTAAATTTGTGATTCCATATACTCTCCGGTCAATAAGTATGCATAATTTATTAAAGGAGTTACCATGCAAATAGGCGTTGTTTTTCCGCAAACCGAGATCGGCAATGATCCGGTTGCCATCCGCGATTATGCCCAGACCGCCGAAGGGCTGGGCTACAGTCACATCCTGGCCTACGACCACGTGCTCGGCGCCAACCCGGAGCGCCCGGGCGGCTGGGCGGGCCCATATACCTACCAGACGCCTTTCCACGAAGTCTTCGTATTGTTCGGCTACCTGGCCGGCCTCACCCGGCGGATCGGGCTGGCAGCCGGAGTCATCATCCTGCCGCAGCGCCAGACCGCCCTGGTGGCCAAGCAGGCCGCCTCGCTGGACGTGCTGAGCGGCGGCCGGTTGCGCCTGGGTGTGGGGCTGGGCTGGAACGAGGTCGAATATATCTCCCTGAACGAGGACTTCCACAACCGCGGCAAACGCATCGAGGAACAGATCAGCCTGATGCGGCGCTTATGGACCGAACCATTGGTGGATTTCAAAGGCCAATGGCACACCATCCCGGATGCCGGTCTCAACCCGCTGCCTGTCCAGCGTCCCATCCCGATCTGGTTTGGCGGCAGCGCCGAAGCTGCCCTGCGCCGCCTGGCCCGGCTGGGAGATGGCTGGATCGTTCTTTCCCGCAACGCCGCCGAGGCCCAGCCTGCCCTGGCCCAACTGGAACGTTTCCTGGAACAAGCCGGGCGCACCCGCAGCCAGGTCGGCCTGGAGGCGCGCATCTCATATGATTCGGGCGACCCCAAAACATGGGGGACCGCCGTGCGCGAATGGCAGGCGGCTGGCGCGACACACCTTTCCTTCAATACCATGAGCAAGGGGCTTGCCACCCCGAAAGAACATATTGAGGCGATCCAGAAATTCGCGAAGGCAGTCTTATAAAAGGAAAGCCTGATAGTAGCAAAGGTCCGGCAGGTCTGAAAAGTCTGAAAAGCCAGATGTTCTGTCCTGGCAAACCGCGTAGTGTGACATTTATGCCACTCGTTCAATGAAGTTCTTTCGGCCACTTGCGTAAGAACCAAAAACTTCACATAATAAGGCCCCAAGCCATGAATGACCAAGCTCTGCCAACCTATTTTGAATTCGATCAGGCCGATCTGGAGGCCAACCGGAATGGGATTTTGTCTGAAAAAGAGAAGCAGAAATTAGGCAGGCAAAGAAAATATGATCAACAATACGGCCTCAAAGTGGGTTATCTTTTACTGGCCGTAGCATTGATCCTTTTGCTAATATACATTATCTTTTTCAAGGCTTTTGGCGGGGGGGGGATTGGGCTCGGTTTTGTTTTGCTCGTCTGCGCCGCAATTGGGTACCTGGAACTTCACCATGCCTATACCGCCAAAATCGATACATCCAAAGATCTTATCAAAAGAGTGGAAGGGCCCATCCGTATTACGGGTGAGCAAGGCCGGCACGCTATGGCATATACGCTGTACATTGGGAAAAAAGAATTTGAAGTTGATGAAGAGCTGACCGGTTATGTGAATCAGGGCGATATTTATGCCATCTATTTCGACGGGTCCAAAATCTTGTCGACAGAATGGCTTTCAAAAGGAAAATAAAATGGATTCGGTCGAGCTGATGTGTCTATATTGGACCACCGCCGGAATCTTCCCGGGGCACGGCGAGATCAGCCGCTTCGACTTCAGGCAGCGGGTGGAAGCGGCCGCCCGGGCCGGGTTTAAGGGCCTCGGCCTCTGGCACACCGAACTGGAGCATATCCTGGTACATCGCAGCTTGCCGGAAATGAAAACGATCCTGGACAATAACGGCATGCAGTACCTGGAACTGGAATTCCTGACGGATTGGTTCCTGCAGGGCGCCCGCAAGGGCGAATCTGACAGCCGCAAGAAAAGGTTGTTCGAAGCCTCGGCTGAGTTGCACGCCAAACACGTCAAGGTGGGCGATTTCTACAATTTGGCTGCGCCGATGCCGCACCTAGTGGAGGCTTTTGCGGGATTATGCCAGGAGGCGCAACAATATGGAGCCACCATCGGCTTCGAGGTGATGGGCTGCGCCATGATCGATAACCTTCCGGACGCTGTCACACTGGTGGAATCGGCCGGGGCATCCAATGGCGGCCTGATCATCGACATCTACCAGGTGGCACACCAAGGTTGGACCTTCGAGCAGATCAAACGCATCCCGCTCAAATATCTGCTCAATGTGGAGCTGAACGATGGGACCCTGCCCGGCCACCCGGATGATGATCCCGGCGGGCGCAAGTTCTGCGGGGAGGGCCAGTACGATATCCAGGGGCTGATCCGATGCGTGAAGGAGATGGGCTACAGCGGTCCCTGGGCGGTCGAGGTCATGTCCGAAAAGCTGGCCGCTTTGCCCCTTGAAGAGCTCAGCCGGCGGGCGTTTACTACCACCATGGCGGAGTTTTAGGGGGTTCATGGCCTGTTGCAAATGGTGGCAAGCATTTCTATCATTCGCCATGATAACGGGAGATACGTTGGCGTGGTAAATATAGAATTGGAACCGGAACAGCGGTTACGACAATTCGTAAAAATCATCTACAATCTGGTTACGTCAGAGGGTGTTGATTTTAAACTTTTGGTTTGCGGGGGAAATACCGGTTTGGTAATGGCTTATATAACCGAACGGATCTATACCATTGCCAGTATCGTTCTCCCCCATAAGCTCGCATTACCCACCTACCGATATTACCCCGGTTTTTTGAATGAACCCAAATATTTATTTGATAACTCTGCTCTTCATTACAATGTAGAGGCGGCTCTGGATAATTTTCCAAAACTTCAGAATGTGTTGTTCGTGGATGATGAAATCGGCCTGGGGATCACAGCGTTAACCATCCACAAACTCTTAACCGATTGGCAGCAGGCTCACCATCCCTGCAATGACTTCAATTATTATATTGTTGCGGAAGATCAGGGTTTCCAGCTGGATGCCAGCCGGACAGATGGAAACATTTATTTTTCCCCTTTTTCCAGCGAGATGGAAGGCTGGAATAACGGGATCGCAAATATCGTACCGAAAGAATATGCAACACCAATAGCGCAAGTATTTCCCGCGGAGATACTCCCTTTTCACCAGAGAATGAACATCCTGCTGGATCTCCCTATCAAAAAATTTGCCGATGGTAAACCACGCTTTGGTTCAAGTCTGCTTGAGCAAGCGAAAAAGATGGTACCAAACCTGCGGTTGCTTCAGCAAGGATTCAGCCGCTTTCTGGATGAAAAGGTCAGTGGCTATCTTGGAGAGGTTGCAGAACCGGAAATGTAATCGCGCCAGGTAATTTCATTAGTAGAAATAGCCAAGTTTAATAAAATGACCAATCTACCCGACCAGGACCAGCAACGCCGCTTACTCTACAGCCTGCTGGGTGATCTGCCTGCCCGGGATGCCCCCATCTCGGGCCGCCGGCTGGAACAAAGCGAACAGGATGGCTATCTCATCGAAAAGCTCATCCTTGATCTTAACGGCATCGAACCCGTCCCGGCCTGGTTCGTCAAACCGGTGGGCGCCAGTGGGCGCATCCCCTGCGTTATCTACAACCATGCCCACGGCGGGGATTATCAATTGGGCAAGGATGAGCTGCTCCTGGGCCGCAAGGAGCTGAGTACGCCACCCTACGCCCAGACGCTCACATCTCACGGCTGGGCTGCGCTCTGTATCGATGCCTGGTGCTTCGGCGAACGCCATGGGCGCACGGAGTCGGAGACCTTCAAGGAAATGCTTTGGAAAGGCCAGGTGCTGTGGGGCCAGATGGTCTACGACAGCCTGCGCGCGTTGGATTACCTGGTATCGCGCCCGGATGTGGATGCAACCCGGCTCGGCACGCTCGGCCTATCGATGGGCAGCACCATGGCCTGGTGGGCTGCAGCACTCGACCATCGCCTAAAAGTATGCGTGGATATCTGCTGCATGACCGACTACGATGCCCTGATCGCCGCCGGTGGGCTGGATGGGCACGGCATCTACTACTATGTGCCCGCCCTGCTCAAACATTTCAGCACATCTACGATAAATGCCCTGATCGCCCCGCGCCCGCATCTCAGCCTGGCCGGGGAGTTCGACCCGCTCACCCCGCCGGCCGGCTTGGATCGGGTTGACCGGGAGCTGCGCCAAGTCTATGCCGCCCTGGGCGCATCGGAAGCCTGGCAGATGCGGCGCTACGCCAGCGGTCACCAGGAAACCCCTGCCATGCGCACGGAAATCCTGGCTTTCCTGGAAAAGTGGTTGTAAATCATCATCTACACGAAGTCGAAGTCATACAAATCCTTTCCGTCCCACTTCAAATAGCTAACAAATCTGTAAGATATTGCCCCGCACAGCCGTTGCAATAACCAATGATGATGTTTATACTCTTTTTTATCCACAATCAATCAAAGCAATCACCCGACTGAGCGAAGGTGATTGTCATTTAACAAATCACTATCGAAGAACATATGCCGGCGAAGGTTGACCCGCTACCCTGCAGTTCTTTCATAGTCACACCTCCCTCCACTCATAACATATGGAAGCCCTCTGAAAAAGTGTGGCCGCATTGGCGGGGTAGAGGTCCATACACTTGTCTCAAAAGGATTGCCGCGGGGGTTAAACAAGTGATTCCTTTCCATAGGGCCCAGAAATAATTGCCCAAAATAATTAAATAAAAGGAACAGGGAAATGAAATTAAAGACTTCAAAAGTTCAACAGCTTATCGTTTTCTTTGTCTTAACATTTGTCATTGGATGGCTGGCATACATTCCTGTAATGCTTAACAATGTCCAGCCCACCTTCGGCGCATTCATTTTCCTTTACAGTCCCGCGCTGGCCGCGCTGATCACGGTCTGCCTGGTCAACGGCTTCACAGGAATAAAGGCTGTGTTGAAGCGTTATTTTCTTTGGAAGTTCCCCATCCGCTGGTATTTGCTTTCCGTTCTCCTTCTCCCCGCCATTTTTCTGGCCGCTGGAGGCGCCTTACTTCTAACAAAGAACACCTCGTTATGGACTACCAGTCCCTGGTATTTCGTGGTCGCCAGTTTTGGTTTCTTGATGATCATCAACTCAGGCGAGGAAATTGGCTGGCGTGGGTTTGCGCTTGGTCGATTGCAAAGTGTCATCAAAAGCCCATTGGTTGCCAGTATCGTGCTCGGTGTCATTTGGGGATTGTGGCATTTACCCTTGTACCTGGATCCGCGCCAGGCCGGGTTTCCGCTGATTCTTTTCCTGCTTTTTATTATCGGGATTTCGATCATCTACATGGTCTTGTTTAACAGTACAGGGGGAAGTTTGCTCCTGGCGGTGATCCTGCTCGCCAGCACGGATATTGCGCCCAGGTTTATGCAAATTGCCCATTTCACCGTTGTTTCGTGGTTAATCATCGTTGCCCTTACTTGGGTTTCTGCCCTGATTTTGTTTTTTTCAACGAAAAATAGGCCACCCGTACAAGTGGAATAAGGTTCCGATTAATATTTCATAATGACAATCCCGGCATTCTCCTTCAGACTTTCCTGATCCACCGAGAGCTCCCCCTTCCCGGGCGGCCTGGCCTGCCAGGGCACATCGGCAGAAGAGTTAGGCGCTTCCGTTGATCAAATGGAAGGTGCCTGGCAGAGTTCCAGACCATATCGCTGCCCGAACCTGAAAGTCCGGGCTAATCAATCATGCCCGCTGAAGCGGGCTCATATCGTTGTTTTAGCCGTCTTTAGATGGCTTCGCAAATTTAGCCCGGCGATTTACGTGTACCCGCCAGGGTATCGCAGGGCGAGGCCGGCCTACCAAGAAAATTTCGGCACGGTTCAGAATTGGTAAATAGGACCTTTACAAATTTATAGAAGACAGGTAGCCCCTAAACTGATAAGATTAAGTTGGTCAACAAAACTTATCCAGGAGAGAGGCTACCGATGACAGTTTATTCGACATCTGCGATTTCC
>Ga0182027_10015780_pt1 | contig 10355 bp, 8 predicted proteins | sample 712E1DmetaG_FD_121300 | JGI IMG/M metagenome (GOLD analysis project Ga0182027, IMG submission 121300) | Permafrost microbial communities from Stordalen Mire, Sweden - 712E1D metaG (Illumina Assembly) | ecosystem: Environmental > Terrestrial > Soil > Wetlands > Permafrost | place: Sweden... | reverse complement strand
TCTCGGTAATCTGAAGGTCGGGCAGACCTAAAACGATCTCTGATTCGGTCAAAACGTTTCTCCCAAGATTGTTTTACCAATCTGGGATTAGGGTCTGCCCCCGTTTTTGATCAAGAGCCGGGTCTTCACGGCCTTCCAGGGCCGGCGAAGAAACGGTTCCAGGGGATGTGAACGGGGGCATCGTGACAGATCATATCAATGATGGCGCGCATCAGGGGTAGGGCGTTCGGGTCCAGTTGGCCTTGTTCCATCATGTTCTCGACCGTAGGTCCGATGGCGAATGCAGTCTCGGCGCCCTCCACCGTCTCTTCATTCATGTAGCGAGCCTTGGCCTCGCTATAGGGCACGCCCAGACCCAGCCACCGCCCCATACGGCAGTTACGCCCGCCTTGGCAGGTGACATACAAATCGCCTGCTCCAGGCAGCGTCCAGATTGAACGGTGCTGGCCCCCCAAAGTAGTCACCATGTAAGCGATCTCGCACAACGCTTCCGCAAACAGAGCTGCCGCCGGGTTATACATTACGGCCTCGCTTTCGACTTTCGGCGAGCGCTCCAGGAAGCCGGAAACGACCCCTACTCCGAGTGAAAACAGGTTCTTGAAGGCGGCGCAGACTTCCACGCCAACCAGGTCGGTGTTGGGCCGCACATGGTAGTAATCCGTGCGCAGGCACGCGGCCAACCGATCAAACACGGACTCCTCCGGGCAGGTCAGGACCACGCTGGTTTCGCGGCGCACGGCTAATTCCCCCGCGATCGACGGGCCGCGGATGGTCGAGATCGGTCCACAATGTTCCGGGAGCAACCGATTCCGAAACGCCGCCGGCAGGATCTCGAGCTTGGTTCCGTCTCCCCGTATGCCTTTCGTCAACATCACGACGGGGGCTTCCATGGGCAGGACAGGAGCCAGTTTTTCCGCCGCCCAGTCCAACCCCGCCGAGTTGACACCCACGACCACCAGGTCCGCGCCTCGCATGGCTTGACCCAGTTCGTCGTAGGCATACGGTTCCACCGATGCCGGCAGGTGCAGTTTCAAACGGGGATGAAAACGATCCTGGCGGAGGGAGAGAACAATGTCCTTATCCAGGTGCGTTCCCACCAGGCGGACCGCATGGCCGTTGTCGGCAAGTGGTACCGAGAAGGCGCTGCCCATCATGCCAGCGCCCAGAATCACGATTGTCGCCATAAGATATCTCCAGTAAATCAGGATTCGGTCATGCCATGAGTCAGGCCGGTCAACCGGTCCAGAAGCGGACGAATGGCGGGAAAGACCAGCCTGTAAACTTCATGGTAAAGGACGTCGTAGCGGGCCTGCACCTCGGGATCGGGCGTGAAGCAATCCGCCACCTGAGTCATCGCCTCGGCGGCACGGTAAGCGTCCGGGTACCAGCCCACAGCGGCGGCAGCGAGAATGCCGGCTCCCAGACATGTGGCTTCGGTGGTGGCGGAGCGCTGGATGGGGACTCCCGTGACATCGGCCAGAATTTGGCACCAGAGGCGGCTACGGCTGCCGCCACCCATGGCTACGTATTCGTTGAACGGCTCGCCGATCACCTTCATCGCCTCGTCGCCGACCAGGCGCTGTTCAAAAGCGATTCCCTCCAGAATCGACCGATAGAAATGGGCGCGCCCATGAGCGCCGGTCCAGCCGATGGTGACGCCTGTAGCCGCCACATCCCAGTAAGGACTCAGCACCCCATTCCAGTAAGGCACGGAGAGGAGCCCCAAAGCGCCCGCCGGCACCCTCGCGGCAGCAGCTTCCAACTGCTCTTCCACACTCGGGGAACCCTCCCGGTGCACCAGATCGGCGGCGAACTGGTCCACAAACCAGCCGACCGTATACACGCCACCTCGCAGCACGTCCTCCAGAAAATAGACTCCAGGAATGGGAGCGTAAAGGGTGCGGAACGCCCGGTTGACAAGGTAGCGTTGGCTGAACACGCCGCTGGTGACCGCCGTTCCCAAATTGAGATACGCCCGGCCTCCCTCGGTAGCATTGGCGCCCAGGCCGGCGCATTGGCCGTCCCCCGCTCCGGCCACCACCGGCAAGCCGGCACGCAGCCCTGTAACCGCCGCTGCCTGGCCGCCGAGCCGGCCAATCACCTGTCCGGGGGGCACCAGATCGGGGAACTGCGACGGACTAAGCCCCAACCGCCGGATCAGGTCCTCCGCCCATGAGTGGGCCTGCATGTCGACCAGGCCCATGGGATCGGCGCTGGCGAGGCTGGTGCGGAAAGCGCCTGTCAAACGGTGTATGAGGAAGGCATGCACGTCCAGGATTTTGTCAGCTCGGGCGATCACCTCCGGCTCGTGCTGCAACAGCCAGAGAATCTTGGGTAATGAACTCGAAAGCGTCGGTGGTTTTCCGGTGAGCTGGTGGAGGAATTCGGAGCCGAACTCCTTTTCCAGGAGACAGACTTGCGCGCGGCTGCGCTCATCGCACCACAGGATCGCGTTACGGATGGGTACGCCATCGCGATCGACGGGGACGAAGCTCTCCCGCTGATGCGTGACGCACAGAGCCTCCACGTTACCTGAACCAATCCTCGAGGAAAGATCTTGAAGTACGCGGCAAACGCTGCTCCACCAGTCCTCAGCGCTCTGTTCGTGCCAGTCGGGTCGAGGATGCAGGAGCGGATACGAATCTCGCGCTTCGGCGACGATCGTCCCATGGCGATTCCATGCGATAGCTTTGCAGGATGTGGTGCTGGCATCCACCCCTATCACTAAGGCGTCAGGCATGATCTTCCGGAACCTTCATGAACATTGTCAGGACCGCGCTGATGGCGTAGAGTATCGCGAAAATCCACATCACCCCTCCGACACCCAGCGACGGGAGGAACAAGCCCACGATCGCGGGACCAACCCACGCGCTGGCGCCCGCGCCGAGGTTGAGGATCGACATGGCCGCGCCCTTGCGTCCCGGAGCGAGCGCCGCCATGATCGCGCCGAGCGGCGTATAGGCCGATAACGTGGCGCCGTAGAACATGCCCGCAATGACCGCCAGCGTGTAGTTCGCCGGGTGACCTTGCAATGAGTAATAGAGCAGGAGCGTGGTTACCGCACACCCGGCGCCACCGAACAACGCCACGGTCCTCCGCCATCCGAACTTATCTCCGATGATACCGAACAGGAGGTTAAAGATGACGTTGGTCACCGACAGCAAGGTGAGCAGGCGCAACCACTGGCCGAGAGTGAAACCGACCTTGGTGGTGCAATAGACCGGCAGAAAGACGAGAAACCCAAGTTGGGCCGCCGTGTTGATGGTTCGCACAATGCCGCCGATTCCGATCTTTGGCACCTGCCACGCGATGGTCGCACTGGAAAGGAGCGTCTTGAGCGGGTTCTCGCCTGGCGGAGCGAGCCGCCGCGATCCGATGGGTTCCCGGACAGCGACAAGGGCCAGCCCGGCTGCCAGGACGAAAATCGTGGCCCAACAAAGGGTTCGGTACTCACCCGTCCATGGGATCAGGTAATTCGCGATGACCGATCCGAGGGTCGGGAACCCGGCGGCGAATGCAAACCAGAACCAGCCCAGCGAGGTCCCTAGATTCCGCGTCGGCGTCGCCACCGTGATCCATACGAGAAAACCGTATGCGAATAGGGGATAGCCGAACCCGCGCAAACCATAGCAAAGCACTAGGAGCGCATAATTGCCCGAAGGGATACCCAACAAGAGGAAGGCGACCTGGAACACGACCCAAACGACCAAGCCGGCGAACATGACCCGTTTCGGTCCCCAAAGGTCCGAGAGCGCTCCCGACAGCCATGAAGCAAATGCCGCCGTGGAGCCATACACCGTAAACACCAGCGCCACGGCCGGTTGCGATATCCCTTTGCCGACGAGATAGGCCGACAGAAATCCGGATTCGACGCCGCACGCGCACATGAACAGCAGTACCGCGAGGAACCCCCAGGCCAGGGGCGGGTAGACGCCCAATCGCTCAATGGATGACGGACCCGGCGTACCGACTTTGGCTGCCATGGTTTTCATGAATGGGTTTCTCCTTGAAAATGCACCTGCGCAATCAGTCGAAGGGCCGGCAAGATCCCTCCGGCGGACAGGGCCTCGGCGTCGCGGCGGCCCAGGCCGAAATACAGGCGCCTATACAGCGGATAGAGTTGCTCGTAGATAGCCGCGGCTCCCGGATCCGGATCCACCACGCGGTAAGCCGGGCACAGAGCGTCCTGCGCTTGCTCCACGGTCTGGAACGTGCCTGCCGCCAGGAACGCGAAAATCGCCGCGCCCAGACCCGTGGTGTCTCCCTGCGCCACCAGAACCGGCTTGTTCAGAACGTTGGCGCAGATACGATTCACAACCTCGTTCTTCCGCGGAACCCCTCCGGCGTGAACGACTCGCCGGATCGGGACCCCGTACTCCTGCATGCGCTCCAGAATGATCCGGGTATGAAATGCGGCGCCTTCAAATGCTGCGAACAGCTCATCCTGGGCGGTGTGCGTGAGCTTCCAGCCGAGGGTGACGCCACCCAGTTCGGGATTCGCGAGAACCGTGCGGTCGCCGTTATCCCAGGTGAGCCGCAATAGGCCGGTCTGCCCAGCCCGGTACGTTTCCAGGCCTTGGGATAATTCCGCCACGGTGGCGCCGGCTCTTCTCGCGATCGCTTCCCAAAGGTCGCCGCTGGCACACAGGCCGGCCTCGATGCCGGCCATGTCCGGATGAATGGAGCCCTGCGCGACACCACACATGCCAGGGATCGGCTTGGCTTCCCTGGAGATTGCCGTGATGGGGGTTGAGGTCCCGATCACGCAGACCACATCGCCCTCCCGCACGCCGGCGCCGATGCTGTCCCAATAGCCGTCGAATCCTCCCACGGGAATGGGAATACCGGCGCGCAAGCCGAGTTCGGCCGCCCACTCCGCCGACAGATGGCCCGCCATCCGGCTGCTTGTGGCGCAGGGCCCTTTCAGCTTTTCGCGCGCGTCGCTCAACAGAGGGTCGACGGCGGCCAGGAAATCCGCCGAAGGCAGCCCTCCCAGGGCTTGGTTCCACATCCATTTGTGGCCCAGAGCGGCCAGGGATCGCGGCACCTGTGCGGCGTCCGTAATGCCGCACAGCAGGGCTGTAACCATGTCGCAGTGCTCGATCACCGCAACCAGACGCCCGCGCTTGCCGGGGTTATTCCGCAGCCAGTGCAGCAGCTTGGCGAAACCCCATTCCGAAGAGTACACGCCGCCACACCACTGAATGGCTTCCAACTTCAAGCGGCGCGCGGTCTCCGTAATCAGTTCGGCCTCCCGCCAGGCGCGGTGGTCGCACCACATGTAGAATTCGTCCAGCGGATCGAGACCCTCCGCGACCGGCAGCACGGTCGAACCCGTAGTGTCGATGGCGATGGCCTCCACTTGGTCTCCGCTCACGCCGGCCGCCGCCAGAGCCTTTTTCATGGCCGCGACCAGCCCACGCATCTGGTCGGGCAGGCTTTGCGTGGCGTAGTCCGGGTCTTCTCTCTTGCGGTGCAGGGGATAGCCGGCCGCGCCAGACCCGAGGAGCCCCTGGCGGCTGTCGAGAATCGAAACGCGAACGCTCAGGGTCCCGAAGTCCACACCGGCGACGATCGACATTGGTTGCTCCCGTCTAGGATTGCGGCCGAATCACTGCCTTGCCGGCGCCATCCGAGTAGTCCTCCAGCATCTGGAACGCGTATTGGATCCGGTCCAAGGGAAACGTATGCGTAAGAATCGGCTGGAACCAGGCCGGATGCCGGGCCAGCAGTTCGAGCGCCGGCTTGGACGTGTGGTTCGAACGTCTGGTGTTGTAGATGGCGAGCCCCTTACGGCGGGCGGTATGCATTTCAAGCGGGACCTCGATGTCGGATGGAATGCCGGTGACCACCAGCCGGCCTCCCTTGCGCAGCGCCCTCATCGACAGGTTCAGGGAATTCTCCCGGGCGGCGCAATCCATCGCCACGTCCACGCCGCGGCCGTCCGTATCGCTCAGGATCTGGCGGGCCGGGTCCGCCTCGTGCGGATCGAGGACCGCGTCCGCGCCCACGGCCCTGGCCATCTCCCGGCGGTGTGGCAACGGTTCGACGGCCCAGATCCGGCCGGCCCCGCGCATCTTCAGCATGAGAATCGTCATGAGGCCGATGGGACCCGCACCGAACACGACCGCCGTCTCCAGCGGATTCAGGGAGGCCAGCTTCATCGATTCCAGCACCACCGCCAAAGGCTCGAACAGAGTGCCTTCGACGAAGCCGACGCCATCCGGAAGGGGAAGGATGCTCTCCACGGGCACGTTCACGAATTCACGGAAGAACCCGGGTTCATCCGGCGAACTGTAAAACCGCATGTTGGCGCAGAGATTGTGATAGCCGGCGAGGCAGAACTCGCAGCGGTAACAGTAGACGGCGGGTTCGATGGCGGCCCGCTCGCCCGGGAAACAGCCCGCGACAGCCGGCCCGGTCTTTACCACCACCCCGGTCGGCTCGTGCCCCATGACCAAGGGATAGCTGCACGGCCTCCCGCCGATCCCGCCTTCGGAGAACTCGTGCAAGTCCGATCCGCAGATCCCCACGGCTTCGACGCGCACCTGAACCTCACCCGGGCCCGGGTCTTCGTTCGAGCCGCTCACGATCCTGAACTTCCGCCTCTCAAACAGCTCAGCGATTCGCATGAGAGTCATCCGCGGCCGGAGATCGCTCCCGCCGAATACGTTCTCCGACCCCGCCGGCCGGATGGGTGGCCGCGAAAGCCTCGCGGGTGTAATTCCGCTCGAACAGGATGGTCTCGCAAATGGCATCCGCGACCGCACCGCTGGCGAGGGAACTCGAGGTTGCGATCATGTCGAACGGGTCGTTACCGGGACGGATTCGAATCCGCACGACCGCATCCGCGAGTTTCCCCAGTTCCGATTCCGGCGCCGCGGTCACAGCGATCACCTTTGCACCACGTTGTTTGGCGATGGCCGCATAGGCGTTGACTTCGGAGCTTTGCCCGTCCCGGGATACAAGCACGACCGTGTCCTGGGACCTTACCGCACCCGAGCCTCCGTGCACCGCCTCGGCCGGATCGAGAAACAGCGCCGGTACCCCGCAGCACGAAAGCAAGTGGGCGAACCGCCAGGCGATGGCGTTGGAAGTACCCGCACCGCCAACCAAGACGTGGCCGCGGGTTTCCAGCAGCACATCTACCGCGGTTGGCGCACTCTCATCCAGATCCGCCGCGAGTTCCTCGAGGACCGATGCTTCGCGGCGCAGCGTCGCCCGCATCCGTTCCAGTCGCGTCCCACCATCCGCCATCTCGATCTCCACCGGAGCGTGCAGCCATCTCGCGCGTGCCGGCATGCTTCCACGCCCAAAGTATGAGAGTTTAGCAGAGTTCCGCGGCGCCTTGGGACGCGGGTGTCCGGTCCCGGAGCTACTCGCTTTGCTGGTGACGGAGAGCTTGCCAATAGGTCCGCGTCCAGCATCCCGGGTCGCGGTTGGCGGCAATGTCGGCCGCCACGCGCGCCAGTTGGTCGCGGCTATAGCCATAGACCTGCGCCAACTGGCGTGCGCGGTCCGGCGAAATCTGGTAGATCGCCCTGAAAGCTTCCACGCGGAAGGCGACGTCTTCCTCGTCGTCCGCGAGAAGTTGCTCAAGGACCGGCAACGCCCGCGAATAGCGTCCATTGCCCAGGAACCGGATGGCGTACAACCGCCGGGGCGTCCCCTTCTTGGGCAGGTCGGCGATTACCAGCGGCACCACCCGCGAGCCGGCCAGAATCAGGAAATCGCACGACTGCTCGTCGCCACGGTCTTCTCCCGCGTAAAAATCCCGAAGGGCGTCTTGCGGATCGCGCATCGGGCCCACGGTGAATACCCACAATCCGGCCGCTGCGACAGCCAGGATCGGCATCGCGATGAGGATGTTTGGCAGCATCCGTTCGAATCTGGATACGCGGCGGCGGCGTCTCATGCTCTACTTTAAGTTTCGGTCGAAGAAATCCACCATCATCCGGTTCATCTGGCGGGAGGCGGCTCCGGTCACTCCGTGCGCCTTCTGCGGATACAGCATGAACTCGAATTGCTTGCCCGCCAGCTCCAGGGCGTCGATCGCCTGAAGGGTGTTCTGGAAGAGCACGTTGTCATCCTCGAAATTGTGCGCAATCATGAGCTTCCCCTTCAGGTTCCCGGCCTGGGGCGGCAGAGCCGTGTTCCGGTAGCCCTCCGGGTTCTCCGACGGCAGCCCCATGTAGCGCTCGGTGTAAATGGTGTCGTAGTTGAGCCAACTGGTGACCGGCGCTCCGGAGAAACCGCAGCGGAACACATCCGGAGCATTGAACATGGCGTTCAGCGTCATGAAGCCGCCATAGCTCCACCCGTGAATGCCGATGCGGCTGGGATCCACAAAGCCCAGGGAGACCAGGTACTTGATTCCGGCTACCTGGTCGGCCAGCTCGGTCACACCCAAACTGCGATAGACGGCCGTCTCGAACGCGTGCCCGCGCCCCAGGATGCCGCGATTCTCGGATTGCCAGATCACGTAGCCCTTGTGCGCCAGCACCTGGTCGATGCCGATGCCCGGCCAGGCGTTGTGGATGGGGCCGTCGACGCCCGGCCCGCCGTACACCGTGACGATGGCCGGATACTGAATGCCCGGCTGGAAGCCTGCTGGCTTGATCAGGCGCCCGTAGAGCGGCGTTCCATCGCTCAAGTTGAACTTCACAATCTCTGTCGGAAGAATCTCAAACTGTTCTAGTTGGGCGCGGTCGGCCTCGCGATAGACGCCCAATTCCGTGCCGTCGCCGGAGTGCAGCGTGGTGCGCGGCGGGTTGGTCAGATTGGACGAGGTATCCAGATAGTACGAGCCGCCGCGGCCCATCGAGACAGCGTGCGTAGAGCCCGCCGGCGTGAGCTGGCGCTTGTCCTGGCCATCGAGCCCGACGCTGTAGAGGTGGCGCTCGAGCGGGGTGGGCTCGTCGGAGCTATAGAAAACGCGCCCGCGGGCTTCATCCACGGCTGCGACCCCGTCGACTTCCCAGGGACCCTGGGTCAATTGCCGCACGTTCTTCCCATCAATGGAATACAGGTAGAGATGGCGGAACCCATCGCGCTCGCTGGTCCACAGAAACCGCTTTCCGTCCTGGAGGAACTCCACGTCGCCGCGGAGATTGATCCAATAGGGATCGGACTCGCGAAAGATGGTGGAAGACGCGCCGGACCCGGCGGCGATGGAAAGCATCTCGAGGCGATTCTGCACGCGATTCAGGCGGATCGCGTATACGCTCTTGGAATCCGGCATCCAGCCGGCACGCGCGATGAGATAGGAATGGCGCGTGTCGCCCACGTCGAGCCAGCGGGTGGGGCCGCCCGCGGCCGCCACCACGCCCAGGTGGACGTCGGCGTTGTTTTCGCCGGCCTGCGGGTAACGCTCGGGCTCGTACAGCGCCCGCACGCGGAGCAGGTCCTCGTGCGGGAAGACCGGTTCGCGACTGGTGTCGAACTGAAGATACGCGATGGACTTGGAATCGGGCGACCACCAGAAGGCCGTACCCAACTCGAGCTCCTCCGGATAGACCCAGTCCAGGCCGCCGTTGCGGAGGGTTTCGGCGCCGCGGGTCGTCAATGGCGTCTCTTTGTGAGTGGTGACATCGATGCAATACAGGTCCCATCCACGGCGAAAGACAACCATTCTGCCATCCGGCGAGAGCTTCGGGTCCACCTGCTCGACCGGCGTCTTGGTGAGCTGGTCCCATTTGCCCGTTTCGAGGTGAACCAGAAACAGGTCGCCACCGCCGGCATAGAGCAACTCTTTGCCGTCGGAGGAAAACTGAAGGCCGCCGCCGCGCACGCGCCGGTTGGTCCAATCGAATGGCCCATCGTTGGGCGGGGAGGTCCTGGCGACGGCGGCGGCATTCATGGCATCCGCGGCCCCCACATCCCTGGAAGTCCTGGTGGCGGGGTCGTAGATCGCGAGGCCACGGCCCCGCCGGAACACGAAGGTCTTGCCATCCGGCGCCCAAGTGGCCGCCACCGCGCCGCGGCCGGCCTCGTTCATGGACTCGAGCGTGATGGGCTTTTTCTGGCCGAAAGCCGACGCGGCCAGCAACAGGCAAACCGTGAACTTTAGCACCGTGTTGTGATTGTAATCCAAACCGCGCGAATCGGTCCAAGACGCAGCCAAGCTACATCAAGAACATGTCGCTGTCGCTGGACAGCTATATCATCTTCCTCACCATCAAGGCCACCCTGCTCTCGCGCGGCTCGCAGTAGCCCGACTACATCCTGCCCTTGACCGCGGCGTCCAGCGAGATTTTGTTCTGGTCCAGGATGGTCCCCGTGGCCCGTTCGAGCGCGGCTCGCGCCTTCACATACGAGCTCATGGCGGCGACTTCGGTGGACCGCGCCTGGGCCAG
>Ga0182027_10015779_pt1 | contig 10355 bp, 5 predicted proteins | sample 712E1DmetaG_FD_121300 | JGI IMG/M metagenome (GOLD analysis project Ga0182027, IMG submission 121300) | Permafrost microbial communities from Stordalen Mire, Sweden - 712E1D metaG (Illumina Assembly) | ecosystem: Environmental > Terrestrial > Soil > Wetlands > Permafrost | place: Sweden... | reverse complement strand
CGAGTTTGTCGTTGGTCAGGATCTCGAAGGGCAGGTGGAACCGGTGATAGAGCTCGTCCTGCCACTGCTCGACGAGGCTTCCCGGGCACACGACCAGGCAGCGCTGAAGGTCGCCACGGGCGATCAGCTCCTTCATCAGCAGACCGGCCATGATGGTCTTGCCGGCGCCGGGATCATCCGCCAGCAGGAAGCGGAGCGGCTGGCGCGGCAGCATCGATTCGTAGACCGCAGTGATCTGGTGAGGCAGCGGATCAACGTCAGAGGTGTGGACGGCGAGGACCGGGTCGAACAGGTGAGCGAGCCTGATCCGCTGCGCTTCCGCGGCGAGCCGGAAAAGAGCCCCGTCGCCATCGAAACTCCACGGACGGCCCTGCTCGACGACTTCTAGCCGCGGCTCGTCGTGCCGGAAGAGAAGCTGGTTGGCAGGCTTGCCGGAGGCGTCTTTGTAGGTCAGCTCAATCGCGGAGTCGCCGAACCACTGGGCATTGACGACCGTAACCAGCTCGTCAGGCAGAATGCCGCGCACGGCCGCGTTCGGTCGAAGCTCCTCTAGCGTTGCGATGGTCTACCTCCTCGCCCTGGAGCGCGCGCTACCCTGCGCTTGCCGTCCATTCTACGAAGAGGCGCTCCGGGAATTACCAGATTCTGCGAACTTGGCTTGGCGCCTATCGAGGGCGCACCTTGATGATGGCGTGGTCGCCCATCCCGCCTGACAGATACGCCTCATCGATCGACAGAGGCAGCTTGTTGATCTCGAAGCGGAGCGATCCGGTCGCTGTACCAGCGGACCTTGACGACTGTCTGGTTACCCTCCGGGCCCTCCAACGTCTTCGTATCGAGCAGGTCCGGTCGGTTTGGGTTCGGCGTGGGCATAGCTACTCTCCTTTGGCTGGATTTCGAGTCCGTGATTGATCTGCATCTGTCCACTCCGGGAGTTCTGCCGCCAGTTCCTGAAACCAGGCCAGGCGCGATGGCTTTCCTTCAAGGTTGGCCGGGTTCTGGTTGGATCCGGAGCCGCTCGGCACGACGAAGACCCGCACGCCGCCGACGGTCCATTCTTGGCGCCCCAGGGAGACCTTCCGGCCGAACCCCAACCCTCGACTGGTTTCCTGCGCGGCCTTCTTGCCATGGAAAGCCAGCCAGCCCGGTTGGTACCGCTGCATCTTCTCAATCAACACGGGCAAGTCAAAGTCCCCCCGCGAGAGACGATCGTCTCTGCTTGCCGATCGCTTCTGCGCAAGGTCCGTGAGTCCGATCCCGAAGCCGAGCACGTCCATGTCCATCTCTGGGCCAAAAGGGACCGGCAGGATCCGCGAGTCATGGAGCAACGGCCAGAACTTGTTGCCGGGACCGGAGTAGTAGTGGCCGCGCGCCGCCGAGCGCTCCCCGGCGGCAGTGCCACAGAAGACCACGCGCAGATTCGGTATGAGGTAGTCCGGAAGAACACTCATGGCGCTCCATCCTCAACGTCATCGTGTTCCATAGATCTGATCGTGTCGACAATGAGCTGCGCGTAGCGGTTGGGACCCCAGCCGCGGTGACTGGCGCCATTGGGGTGCCAGCCGACGACCCAGGTACGGCCGGAGTCGTCGCGGCCCGCGCGCAGCAGCGGGCGCGGCAACTTGCGAAGGTCGCCAAGGCGTGCGGGGCCGGCCGCCGGCCACCAGAATGGGCCAACAAGGGCGACGACTCGGCGGGCCTCCAACAGATCGACGTGCGCTGCTAACAACTCGCCGACAAATGGGTCCTGGGCTTCCTTGAGTGCACCGGCGGGGTTCTCGGGCGGGTCGTCGGGAGCACAGGGGAACAGGTTGAGCCAACACCAGCGCGCGTACCACGGGGATTCGTGGTCGGGCTCAAGAGCTTCAACAAGGATCCTTGCCGTCTTCCAAAAGGGGGAGGTTCGAACGTGGTGGGTGGCGATCCAGTCCATCGGTTCGGACCGATCGGGGCGTGCTCGCGCCGTCTCGATGGCCAGAGCACGCCCATCCGGCGTTCGGAAGCTGCTGGCCGGGAACTTGTCGTCCCAACCGCGAAGAGCCTGCCCAACGATGACCGTACCGTCATAGGCTGAACCGACATGCGGCCAGTGGACAAGGACCGGCCTCGGCTCGATCTCGGCAGCTCGATTGCCAACGGACGCGAGAAGGCGATCGTACGCATCTATGGCTCGCGTGAGCTTCGGCTCATCGGTCGTAGTCATCGGCTTCCTTCCTCAGTTGCCATCGCTGCGGCCCCACTCCAGGCCGACTGCCTCGATTCCGTCTAATGTGCGCCAGGCGAGCGCACGGAGAGGGATCTCGGGTGACGCGGCTTTCGTCTTCGCCGGATCTCACTCCAGGCATCAATTTCGACGTAGAACCGCGAGCGCCGCATGGCGGTCGAGTCGGTCGTGTTGGCGCTGATTCCCGTAGTGTTTGAGGCAGTCGTAGCACGCCTTCTCGCAAGTGCAGCTCTCGAGCCGCGCTACCGCAGCTGCAACCACATCAGGCCAGGCATCGCGAGCGTCAGCGACGAATCCGGCGCCGCCGGGAGTGTTGTCGTAAAGAACGACCTCAGTCGGAGACGCCTGGACGGTCACTCCGATGTCGAAACGATCGAGATCGAGGATTTCGCAAGCCGCTCGATGCAGCGCCGCTGACACCGACACAGTCGTCGGCTCGTCCAAGTCCCCGGACTTTGGTCGGATCGACAGGCATTGGCTCTGGAAGCGGTGTCCGAGCCGGACGGTTCGAAGCCAGGCGTTGCCGTCGCTACGACATCGCGACGCATTATCGAAAGACCGGAGCGGCGGGTGCTCCTTCATGCGCTTGGACCACTGCCGCGCCAGTGCCTCAGGGAACCCGGCTCCACAGGCAGTGCAGAACGCGAAACCTTTGCCCCGCGGCCCAGAGTTGTAGCGGAACAGATGGCCGTCAGCCTTGAGAGCGAGGACGAACTGGCCGTCGGTGGAAAGGGCATCCGCCTCAATCACATCGATGAACGACACCAGCGACTGAGTCTGGCGCTGCATCGGGCCGCGTCGGTGCCGGATCCCCGTCCGGTCCTTGTTGCCGGTCTGGACGCTGAAGGCCGCCGGTTCGATGTACCGCTGGAGGTTCCCCGGAGCGAATGGCAAGCCGCAAACACAGGCGCCGGACGTCTTCTCGTCGGAGATCTGGACCCGCCGACAATCTGGGCATCGGAATAGATAGCGGATCCGTGGCTTGTCTCGCTCCGATCCGATGTAGAGGCCGGCGCTTTCGAAGACCGTCTTGTGAGCGATCACGGACATGCCCGGGGCATACTCACTGATCGCCTGGCCTCGATCCCTCTGCAGAGTGACGTCGCTCGGCGCCCAACGCGACCGCCCGGTTTCGAGACTAACGACGTCGAGCGGGAACGCGTATCGCGGCAGGAACCCCTCCTTTGCCAGAAGCGAGATGACGTCGTCGTTGAGGATGTTCCTGACGGTCGTGTCGATCGAGCCCGACTGCTTGCCCTTGGCGAACAGCTCGGACCGGCGGTCCATCAAAGTCGTGATCTCGCCTTCAATGTCGGCGATCGTGGCCTCGTAGTCTTCGCCACAGTGTTCGATTCCGGCCGTCGCGCCTCCAAGCGTGGCGACGAGATCGCTGAGGGCAGCGCCCAATGGAAGCCCTGGCGCTGTCTTCTTGAGCCACTCTGCGAAATCAAGCGGGCGAGAAGCGAGGTTCTTGGGGAGCCAGTCCCGGAAGGGGAAAGCAGGCGTGACCGTTGGCAGAACATTGGCGAGGGCGATCTTCTGCTCCCCAGGCTTTGGCAGGGCTCCCTCGGCCACGACGCGCTGCCGCAGGAACGCCGCGAACAGCCGTGCGTTGAAATGGCGCTGGGCGATAAGCGGGTTCGCGAGAAACACGGCCGGCGGACGCACCTCTCCAGACATGATCCTCTTGGGATCTCGCCACGTGTCCGATTCGTAAGGACCACGGTCGCAGAGCGTCACGCACACCGCGTTCTTGTCGATGCCCCGGCCGGTGCGTCCGACCCGCTGGATGTAGTTGGCGGAGGAAAGGGGGACGTTCCGCAGCAGGACCGTCTGGAGATCACCTATGTTGATCCCGAGTTCGAAGGTGGTTGTGGAGCTCAGAAGATCGATCTCCGATGCGCGGAAGCGCCGCTCTATCTGCTCGGCCACTGGCTTCTCGATCTGAGCCGTGTGCTCCTCTGAGCGCAGGGTCGCAAAAGCGGTATCGAGACCAGCGATCCAGCGGTCGACCCGCGAAGCACGCGCGGGATCGAACGATTCAGGCTCGAGCCGGCCATCGCAGGCGACACGCGGACATACACGGCGAGGTGCGAAGGTCGTCACCTCGCCGCAGCGACTGCAGACGAAACGCGTCGCGGCAAGTTCGACTTCCAGGCCTTCGTGATCGACCTGCCAGGCCTGTGCGTTCCAGGGGGCGGCGGCGCACATGCCGTCGGTGAAGGCGTCGAACAACTCGCCGGTCAGACCGCGCGCAACAGCAAACTCGGTCCGCGTCACCCGGGATATGTAGTCGACGGGGCGCGGAACCCTCTTGCCGGCTCCGATCCAGGACCTTACCGCCGGACCGGCGCCCTCGCGGACGTAGGACTGACGCCAGCTGGCCGCGCCGAATGCTGGGGCATCGACCTCGACCCCATTGGGTAGCGAAATCGCCTTGTCATGGCGCATGAACCGCAAAAGCATCTGCACAGCCTGCGCCGCCTCGCTGGCGTCGAGGCCAAATGGGGCCAGGATCCGCGCGGCACGTTCGAAGGCCCGAGCGGTGAAGTCGCTCGTGGAGCGGTAGAGCACGCTGACAAGACCCAGATCTTCGAGACTCTGCCGAGCGGCATCGCGGATCGAGAAGTAGGCGAAGATTTCGGCTCGCCAGGCGTTGCGCTCCGCGGCCTGGTCTGATGGCCCGTCGGGCAACCTCGATGCCGGCAGGAACAATCCGGTCGCGGCGCCGTCGGCGCGCTCACCGTGGGCCAATCGCCTGATCTCGTCGGCCAGCTCCTCTAGGTGGAGCGGACGGCGTTCCTTCTTGAGAAGGCTGACGATTGCCCGGCCAAGGTCATTGGGGAAAGTGCGATCCTCGAGCAGAGTGGGGAACGCCGCCGCACGCTGCCTGTTGTCCGTGAAGCAGAGCAGTTTGCCTGTCCGCTTGCCGGGCACCGGCCGGACCTGGAAATAGGCCAACGGAACAGCCATGTCGGAGCCCTGCTCGTCTCGCCACTCCCTGAACCGTTGCATCGGCTCGACGCTGACCCGTTGCGCCCCGCAGTTCGGACAGAGCCGAAGCAACTTGCGCCCGGACATCAGGTTCTGAGCGGTCTCTTCTCCTGTCTTTCCGGGCACGCACTGCCGGTGGAAGATCTCGATCTCGCGCGGGTGCGGATCCGCGCAGACACAATCCATGCGGTCTTCGCCGACCTTGCACCCGCACGATGCACACCAGCTCAACGTCGTGCCTTCTGGCTCCTCATCCTCATCGTCCTCAGATGCCGATGGGCGCGGGAGCTCTGGCGAGATGTGGAAGTAGGACCGGAAGGCGTCGTCGTCATCGCCGAGCTCGGTCTCGAACACATCGAAGGGAACATCGTCTACGTCGTCATTCGCCGGCGCCGACCGAGGCCCCATGTCCTGGAGTGCGCCGAAGAGGTATCCGCACCTGCGGCAACCAAGCACTTCGACGAGCTTGGAAGCCCAGCCGACCGCATGGCAGGCCGGGCATGCACCTTGCGGCGTCCTAGTGTGGGACCGACTCACGAAATAGGCCGGCTCGTCGGCCGACTTACGGCCGGGACAATCGGTGCGCAAACACGCGAAGAGGCCCTCGAGAGTGCGGACGAAGTAGTGCAGGCGCGCCGGCAGGAGAGCGTCGCCGTCGTCGCCGGTCATCCGTGCCGAGAGCCCGAGCAGCGCGACCAGAGCCTCCTCTCGATCGTGGGCGTCGGCGTCGGGCCACAGCTTGGCTGCGGCCTCACTCAGGTGAATTGGACTCGCGAGAATGGTTGAGCGAAGCTCGTAGAGGTTCGAGTCGTGGCCTAGCGCGTCGAGCAGCGAGCCGCTGCCGCCGAGGGCCTGCGCCGCGGCCTTTTCATCGCCGCGTTCGAAGGCGGAGAGCGCCACGCCATACGAAGACGGGATTGGGGCGATCACTGGCGTTTGGCGAACGACCTCGCGGGCCTTGCCTCTGATGGGATTCGGCTCCTCGAAGTCTTCGCCAAAGAGCCTTGAAGCGAACTGGCGGACCTTGGCGGCGCCCTCGGGGGTGTCCTTGCCCAGGGTCGCCGACGTGGCTATGCATGTTGCGTGCTCGATCCCAAGTCGATCCTTGAGCCGGCGCACGAGGAAGGCGATTTCGGTCGACTGGATCCCGCGATAGCTGTGGACCTCGTCGAGGACAAGGAAGCGCAAGCGTGAGTGGTCGAAGATAGGGGCGTCGACCGGACGCTCGAGCAGATACTCGAGCATCGAGAAGTTGGTAATCAGCACGTGCGGCGGCCGCTGTCGGATCGCATCGCGGTGGTTCAGCCGGTTCGGGATCCGTTTGGCGTCATCAGCGAGGTGCTCTCGGACGCGCTTGTCTACCTCGCGAGTCAACTCGTTGCCCGTCCGACCGGAGTCGATCAGGTCGGAACGAAAGGCCTCTTGGAGCCGAGTTTCGTAGACCTCCTGATCGGCCGGAGTCTGCCCAGTGAACCGTGCGAAGGTTATCTCCGGATGCCCCTCGAGGAGAACCTCCCACTCGGTCAACTGATCGTTGGCCAGGGCGTTCATCGGGTAGACGATGATGGCGCGTAGTCCCACCGACGGATCGAGGATCAGGTCGTTCAGAATGGGCAGCTGGTAGCACAGCGTCTTGCCCGAGCTCGTTCCCGTTGTGATGACCGCGTTCTTGCCGGCCAGGACGAGGCGGAGTGCCTCAGCCTGATGAGCGTAGAGGGGCCAGTCCTTGAGGCGTTTGCGGGCCATCGCCCGCACCTCGGGTGTCAGCGGAATGTCAGCGAGATCGTCCCCTCGCGCGTATAGATGAGCTCGCTCGAGGAACGGACCGTTCACCAGATGCTCGGGCGTCAGCTGCTCGGCCCACTCTCGCTCAGCCGCCGCAAAACGCGGATGGAACTGGAACTCCGAACGCACGAGGTCGACATAGGCGCCGAAGACTTCTGTCCGGAAGCGATCGGTGAGCGAGTTCATCGCGCGATCACGTCTGCGACGAGGTCCTTTGCGCGAGCCTTGATCGCGGTCTCGAAACGGCTCGGCCACGTCATCCGCATCGCGGCAAGCTCACCGAGCTCCACGATCTCGACGTCTGCCGGCAGGTCGCATTCGTTGACTCCCGTGAAGGAGCCGACCTTCATCCGAAGGGCCCACAGGTGAGAGGGCAGGCCGTAGAAATGCGTGACCACCGTGTCGCCTCGCCTCTCGATCAGTAGGCGTTCGCAGTCGATCCTCCAAGACTCGCGCGTCGCCGCCACGACTCCTGTCGTCTGGTAGCGAGCGAGGCGTTCGCGAGCGAGAGGCGATCCGCCCCGCACGATTTGAATGATCTGCTCGTCGTTCTTGAGATCGGCCGCTCGCATCGGTCGATATGGGCCCGGCTTGAGAAAGAACCAGGGCAGGCTCGGGGTAGGGATGTGTTCGAATTCGCTCTCGTTGCCCGTGCTCCGTCCGACGGAGCGACGAGCACGGAGGCCGATCCGCTTTTCCTGAACTGCATCGCTGTGGCCGTCGCGCCAACGAACTGTGACAGACGCGTCATCTCGCTCGGGACTAAGGACCGTCACGTAGCAGCACGATCCGTCGGCGAGGCGCGTTTCGCTGTTGACGTCATAGTTGTGGGTGTCAAAGCCATGCAGCTCGATAGCGGCGAATGGCCGCTCGCTGATCAGCATGTATTCATCGCTCACGAGCGTGAGCTCAGGCGCGCCGGACCAGCGAACAAGCCGGCCTCGCGAGAGGTTCAGGATGCCCCACGGCTCGATACCATCGAGGTCGAACGATGCAGGCTCAGGGCCATCGAGGGTCACCGAGATGCGACGCGCGAATGCCGCATGCCCGAGTCGGAATCGAATCGGATTTGCTCGCGCCGGTATGCGCTGTCCGTTGACAACCCAGGACGTCTGAGCCTCCGTGACCGCGGGCAGGCTGAGATACACCGCGAGTCTCTCTCGATCCCATTCGACAAACGGCAGGTGCGCGAGTAGCGATACTGGGTCGCTTGGTCGCAGAAAGTCGGCCGTCTCGGGCACGTCGTCGAAATACTCATCGCGGAGTGTGCTCGATGGCCGGAGACGGCGCAGGTCCGCAATGGTTGCGTCCGGGTTGTCTCGAGCCAGATCTCGCACCGCACCCATCTCGGCCACGATTTCCCGTGCGGATACCTCGTTGTTGGTCAGGAAGGACCGCAGGCGCGGATGGGTGGGGGTGCGGTTGTCTACCTCAGACTCCCACCGCTGGCTATCCCAGCTGGACCAACCCGGCTTGCGCAGGATCGCCTCGGCGAACTCCAGAGCATCGGCCCACATCGAGATCGGAATGCCGATCTGGTAGACGGCGGTGGCCACAGCCAATTCGCAACCCCTGCCGCTGATGAACGGCAAACGGAGCTGGTCGCACGCCCACTTGTATCCGGCCCGTATCCGCGTCTGCTGGACAATTGAAACGGGCCAGATCTCTCGCCCAAACTGGGGCCAGTAGCGCCCCTCATCATACGCAAAGAACGCGAGCCCATCTATCAGGGCGACCAGCGCGTGCGGATAGTCCTCGAGACGCTCCAGCAGCTGGTCGGGGCGCCGCTCACGCCAGACTCGAGCGAATGATTCCCACCGCGCGCGATCGGGGATAAGACCCAGCATGCCGCCGGCACCGCGTGCCTGGAGCATCTTCCACTGCCCGGCGAACCAGTCTTCCCACTGGCGGATGCCCCAACTGGCTTCGCGCGGACCCAGGACGGGTGTCGGCTTCCGCGCTCGTTGAACTGGCGACGCCGCCAGCGAAGACAGCACAGTTGTGACCGATGGTGCTGAGTTCAGGATGGATTTGACCGCGTCCGTTTGGCACGCGGAGTCCACAGGGTCTTCATGCTCAGCCAGAGAGGCGATGCCCTCGGTAAGGTCTGCCTGCGTAAGTCCCAGAACCCCGAAGATGCCCTTCAGGACCCAATGCTCGGGCGCGGCTACATGGTGGTCGGCGCCCGCTACGGCAACGAGGAACTGTCCGATCAGCCTGCGATCTTCAGACGTCCAGGTCGCGACGGTGTCCCGTTCATCGACGTCAAGGGGGGCTGGGACTTGGATCAGCCACTCCGCATAAGCGCGAAGTCGCTGATGCTCGCCGTTCGACAGACCCAGCACGTGCGCGGCGCGCTCCCGCAGGGTCGCCTTTTCTTCATCGACCACCTTGCCGTCCGACGCGGCGACGACGATGCCGAGACGGACAACTGCGGCCGCCGCTCGGTAGGCTTGTGACGGAAAACTTGAGTCGCCTGCGGGCAGATCGAACAACAGGACGGGTTCGTTTGGCCCGAAGAAGTGACCGGAGAGTCGCGGGTCGGGTTCGATCGCGATCCCGGACCCCTCAAGGGTCTCGAGCATTGCCAGAGCATCGACGTCATTCTCGACATTGCGGCCGTCGCTCCACCGAGCGATGACTGCATCGCCGGCCACGAGCGCATAGGGCCGGTCGCGATGGTTGTTCAGCCAGCCGTCGAGGGGCGACTCGTGCGTCTCTCGGTCGACGTGTGACCAGTAGAGGTCGAGCGGCGACTCATTTACGACGCCTTTGTGTGATGGCTCGATCAAGGTCTTCCCCAATCTGCGACCGTGGAACGGCCGCAGAACCCCTATCGCTCCGTAGCTGTGCCGGTCAAGCTTTCGGCCCCCTCGTGTCGACTGAAGGCGTCGCTTGATCTCAACTCAGATGCTACGCCACGGAGCTGGTGCATGGGCGATGACTGACCCAATTTCCACATGTCGACGCCCAGTGGAGTCGACCATCTGCCCTTAGCGAGGTCGCGTCCTGCGTTTGGTTGACACAACGATGTCACAACGATGTCAACGAGAGCTCCCGGGCGATACAGCGAAGTTTGTACGCCATCTCGTACGCAGACTCCATTGACTTAGCAGGTGCCATTCCGGCACGCTACTGACCATGTTCATCAAGCGGCGCCCCTCGGCGGAACAAGCAGAACACAAGGAATTCCTTCGAGCGTTCGAGATCCCGCCGGTCAACCTCGATCTCCTGCGGTCAGACGAGCGCGACGCGGCGATCGCGGCGACACGCGAGTCGTACGACGCAATCCCCGGACCGTTCCAGATCCTGTCGGTACCCATCGAACGGAGTCCATCCGAACACCTTGACT
>Ga0182027_10015778_pt1 | contig 10355 bp, 12 predicted proteins | sample 712E1DmetaG_FD_121300 | JGI IMG/M metagenome (GOLD analysis project Ga0182027, IMG submission 121300) | Permafrost microbial communities from Stordalen Mire, Sweden - 712E1D metaG (Illumina Assembly) | ecosystem: Environmental > Terrestrial > Soil > Wetlands > Permafrost | place: Sweden... | reverse complement strand
ATCGGTTTGCGAGGGCACAAGGAGAATGGCCAGCAATCGCATCGATCCGGCCTAGAGCGGTTTCAGAAAAAGTGTAGCCGCGAGCGCCAGCGAGTGGACGAACCATCCGCTCGCTGGCACTCGCAGCTACGTTCGCGTTCTCGGCCACAGTTCAATTTGAACCGCTCTGGATGCCGTCGGAGGCAGAGCGGTGCCCGCCGCCGATCACAATGGGTTCTTCGTCGAAACCTCGATCACGTCGTGCGGGGCGGCTTCCTTTTGGCCGGCGGCCGTGACGTGCACGTAGCGCGCCTTCTCCCGCAACTGCGTGAGATCGCGCGCTCCCAGGTAACCCATGCCGGATTGCAGCCCGCCAATAAGGTCGGCCAGCACGCTGTCCACCGAGCCGGAAACCTCCTTGAGCGCCTCGATGCCCTCGGCGGAAATCTTGCGGCTGGTATCTTCTTTGTCGTGACCGTAACGGGCGGCGGAGCCGGCTTTCATGGCGGCGAGGGTTCCCATGCCGCGGTATTGTTTGTAGAGCTTGCCGTTGATCTCGAGGATCTCGCCGGGCGCCTCGCGGCAGCCGGCAAACAGGCCGCCGCAAATCACGGCGTCGGCCAGGGTGAGCGCTTTGACGATATCGCCCGATTTCGTGATGCCGCCGTCGGCAATGATCCGTGCGCCCCTGGACCGGGCGCCCTTGCTGGCGGCCCAGAGCGCCGTGAGCTGCGGGATGCCGACGCCGGCCACCATCCGGGTCGTGCAGATTGAACCCGGTCCCTGGCCGATCTTGATGGCGTTGGCGCCGCAGTCTGCGAGGTACTCGGCCCCTTCAGCACTCGTGACGTTGCCGGCGATGATCGTGAGGGTGGGGAAGGCACTGCGCAGCAGTTTCACCATGTCACCGACCCCGCTGCTGTGCCCATGGGCCGTGGAGACGGCGACGGCGTCAATGGCCTCGTCGACCAAGGCGCCCACATGAGCGATGATCTTCTCCCGATCGAGCTCACCCGAGGGTTGGCGCACCGGCGCGATTGCGGCGCCAACCACCAGGCGGAAATGGGCGTCGCGACTGGCTTTCCGCCGCGAACTGACCTCGCCGACAATCCGTTCGACATCGGTGCTGGTCACGAGCCCCCGCAGGTGGTCCTCGGTGTCGACCACCAGCATCTTGTTGATGCCGATGTGTTCGCTGAAGAACGTGTCGGCGTACCTTATGGGATCGCCGCCCAGATCGCTTTCGCGGACCGTGATGAGTTTCGCCCGCGGGGTCATGGCCTCGGTGATCTTCTTGGCGCGGTAGCGATCCTTAACGATGCTGCCGGGCAGGAGGCCGACCAGCCGGTCTTGGTCGTCCACCACCGGAAAAGTCCGGAAACCAAAATGGCGCTCGTCAATCATGGCGAGAACGTCGCCCACGGACAGCTTCACGGAGACCGTGATGGGATCCTGGATGAGTCCGTGGATGTGGCGCTTGACGCGGGCGACCTCCTTGACCTGCTCCTTGGCGGTCATGTTGTAATGGATCAGGCCCAGACCGCCGTTCAGCGACATGGCGATCGCCATCCGCGATTCGGTGACCGTGTCCATGTCCGACGAGATGATCGGAATCTGCAGGCGCAGCGTTTCCGAAAGGCTGGCCGCCAGATCGGCATCCTTCGGCAGGATCTCCGAGTAGAGCGTCGCCAGTGAAACGTCGTCGTAAGTCAGCGCCGTCGGCAAGAGGCGGGGGAAAAACTCGTCCGCGGCTGGGTAGAACTGCGGGCCGATCGGACAGGCAAGCGTGACAGGCTTAGTCATGGTTGCCATGGATGACATAATGGCGCTCCGAGAAATCTCAACGCCTTTTTTGAGCTTACGGATGGCGGGGGCTGCCAACGATTGGGCTGTTGGAGGGCGGCGCGCTGTCGCCGCCGAGGGCCTGAACGGCGCTGACGGAGCAGCGCCCTCCAACTGCCCCCCGGGGATGGTTTTCGGGCGCTTCCACAAAATCGTCGCCAGCGCGCACGTTCTGTACAAACAGCAACATGACGCCTCGCCATGCTTAATCGTCTGGAATTCCGCCGATACCGACTTCCCTTCCGCTCCGCCATGCGGACAGCCCACGGTTGGTGGCGGGAGCGCGATGGCCTGATCCTGAGATTGGAGGATGAAGCCGGCGGAGTTGGATTTGGAGAAGTGGCGCCGCTCCCATGGTTTGGCACAGAGACACTCGCTGAGGCCGAGGCGTTGCTGGCGAAGCTGGCCGGCGTGGTGGACGCCGGATGGGGCGAGCAGATTGAGGAGCGTTACGGGTGTGTGCGTTTTGCGCTGAGTAGTGCGCTCGGGCGCGAATCCGGCGTCCCCATGGTGCAGCGTCGGCCGGTGGCGGCGTTGTTGCCGGCGGGCAAGGCGGCCTGCGAGGCGGCGGATCAGGCGCTGGAAGCGGGCTATGTTGCTTTCAAGTGGAAGGTGGGAGTGCTGGACGATGCGGACGAGTGGGTGATGCTGGATGATCTTCTGGCGCGGCTCCCCGGTCATGCGAAGCTGAGGCTGGATGCCAACGGGGCGTGGACGACGCGGCGTGCGGGAAAGTGGCTGGCCCGCTGCGCAGAGCGGCCGATCGAGTTCGTGGAGCAACCCTGTTTCGCGGAAACTTCCCAGGGCGCGGCCCGGCAAATCCAGTCCGACGACGCATTGCTCGGGTTGGCGGCCGACTATCCGACGCCGATTGCGCTGGACGAATCGGTGGCAGGGCTGCCGAGTCTGCGGGCGTGGCTGGCGCGCGGCTGGCGCGGAATCGTGGTGGTGAAGCCGGCGTTGGCCGGCGATCCGGCGGGCGTGCTGGAGGTCCTCGCGAAATATCAGGCGGATGCGGTTTTCTCTTCCGCCCTGGAAACCGGCGTGGGTCGGCAGGCGGCGCTGCGGATGGCGTTTGCGTTCAACGGTCCGCAGTCGCGGGCCCTCGGCTTCGGGATGGGGCCGCTGTTCCTGGATGGCCGATTCGAGGGAATGCCACCCGTTCCTTTCCTTGGGCTCGAAGCGATGACTCATCTGAAGGCGGAGGTCCTATGGAACGCCTTGAACTAGCCCGGCTCCTCGGGGCGGACAAATCGGCGGGCGCGCCGCGCGACGTGATCATTGAAGAGTCGCAGCCGGTCCGGTTCATGCAGGCGTTTGGTGGCGCGGTGGCCGCAGGCGGGACGGTCTTTGTGGCGGATCCGTCGTGGGGCGACGTGGAACGGGCGCAGTTCTCGGACGTGGTGGCGCAGGCGCCAAGCGCCAATCGAAAAGTAAAGATCGAAGATCGAAAATCAGGAATTGAACACGGCTGGCTGTGTCTGCCGACCGGTGGCTCGAGCGGCGCATTGCGCTGGGCGCGGCACGATCAGGATACCTTGGCTGCCGCGGTGCGCGGCGGTTGCGAGCATTTCGCGGTCAGCCAGGTCAATGCTGTCGGAGTGCTGCCGTTGCATCACGTGAGCGGCTTGATGGCCTGGATGCGTTGTGCGCTCACCGGCGGCCGGTACGTCCCGTGGGACTGGGCGGATCTGGAAGCCGGCCGGTGGCCGCAGTTGGCGGAGGGCGACTGGTTTCTTTCGGTTGTTCCAACCCAGCTGCAGCGGTTGCTCGGCCGCCCGGACGCGACGGACTGGCTGCGGCGGTTTCGCGCGATTTTTGTCGGAGGCGGTCCGGCCTGGCCGGAACTGCTTGAACGGGCGGCTGACGCCCGCCTTCCGCTTGCCCCGGGCTATGGCATGACAGAAACGGCGGCGATGGTCGCGGCGCTGAGGCCCGAAGAGTTCCTCGCAGGCCGGCGCGGATGCGGATCGGCCCTGCCGCATGCGCGCCTGACCGTGAACGAGGAAGGAGTGATCCAGCTCACCGCGCAGTCGCTGTTCCACGGCTATTATCCGAACGGGCGCAAAGAGGCCGGTGCATGGTCCACGGATGATCTTGGCCGATTCGACGCCCAAGGGGGGCTGCACGTGCTCGGACGCCGCGATGCCGTCATCATTTCCGGGGGAAAAAAGGTCGAGCCCGCGGAGGTCGAGGCGGTGCTCCGGTCGACCGGGCAGTTTGTCGACGTGGCCGTGGTCGCGGTGCGGGACGAGGAGTGGGGCGAAGCGGTTGTGGCCTGTTATCCGGTCGGTACGACGGCGCCGGATCTGGCGCGCGTGAAGCAATGCCTCGCTGGCGCACTGGCGCCGCACAAGCGGCCCAAATATTATCTGCCGATCGCGTGGCCGCGGAATGCGCAGGGCAAGATCAACCGCGCGGTGCTGGCGGACGGGGCACAACAGGCGCTGGCGGAGCGAGGTCCGGAAATGTAGGAGCCTGCTGGCAGGCGATGGGATGATTCGCCTGCCAGCAGGCTCCTCCAGGATTAGCTCTTCGCGCTAGGCCGACTGCGCATTAATCCAGGCCGCGATGGCCTCGGGGAGAGCGTGGCGTTCGCGAGAACGGGACGAGATGCACACGTGTTCGGTCCGCAACCGCGCCGCGAGTTTCTGCGGAGGGCCGAGGCGGTGCAATTCGAAGCTGATGGCGTAGGTGTCCGGTCCCAGCAGCGTCGGCGTGAGCGTGACGCTGATCTTGTCGCCGCAGGTGAGCGGACGCAGATATTCCGCCTGGCTCTTCGACACCGGGACCACCACGGCGTGTTCGCCAAAGAAGGACTGCAGCTCGATCCCGGCGGCGGCTAGCGATTCCTCGTAGGCCTCGTGGCAGATGGCAAAGTAGTTCGGAAAGAACACCACGCCGGCAGCGTCGGTGTCGGCGAAGCGGATCGTGCGGCGGTAAGTGAATGCCATGCCGGCAGTGAATCCTGAAGCGGCGGTGCCGCAATCAAAAGCGCGGTCGGTGGCATGTGGCCGCGAACGCCAGCAAGCGAGTTTCATGGGTCCATTCGCCGGCGTTCGTGGCACCATGGGCGCGTGGTTCTCGCAGCAATGCGGCAGGTTCACCCGCTGGAAATTGGTCCCGCAAAAGGATGGCTGGCCGACTTGAGCTTTGCCGATCTCCCATGTAATAATGGACGTAGCTCCTGCATGAACAAGCACGCCATCGCCGGAATATTGAATGAGATCGGGGTCCTCCTGGAATTGAAGGACGAGAATCTCTTCAAGGTGCGGGCCTATCATGCGGGGGCGCGGGCGCTGGAAACGCTGGAGGAGGATCTGGACACGGTGATTGCCGAGGGCCGGCTGCAGGGCATCAAGGGCATCGGTGAGGCACTGGCGAAGAAGATCACCGAATTGCAGGCGACCGGCCGGCTGGAATTTTTCGAAAATCTGAAGGCCGCAACTCCTCCGGGGCTGGTCGAGATGCTGGAGATTCCGGGATTGGGAGCGAAGAAGATCAAGGCGTTGCACGCGCAGTTGGGGATCAGCTCGATCGAAGACCTCGCCCGGGCGTGTGCGGAAGGACGGGTGGCGGCGCTGGATGGCTTTGGTCAGAAGACCCAGGAGAACCTCCTGGCGGGAATCCGTAATCGCGAGGCGTATGGGAGACGCCACTTGTGGTGGGAGGCCTTTCGCGCGGCGGAACCGATCTTGCGGGGGCTGCGGGCCCTGCCGCAGGTGCGGCGGGCGGAACATGCGGGCAGCCTGCGGCGCGGACTGGAGACGGTGGGCGATCTCGATTTCCTGGTGGCGGCAGAGGAGTGGGCGCCGGTTGTCCAATGGTTCGTGTCACGCCCGGAGGTGGCAGAGGTGACCGCCAAAGGGGAAACGAAGGCGAGCGTGCGCTTCACCAGCGGCCTGCAGGCGGACCTCCGCATCGTGCCGCCGGACCAGTTTGTCTTCGCGTTGCACCACTTCACCGGCTCGAAGGAGCACAATGTCCAGATGCGACAGCGGGCGCAGGCGCGTGGGCTCAGTCTGAGCGAATGGGGTCTGGTCCGGGCGGAGGGCGAGGGGACGGCGAAAGAAAAGGCCGGGGCGAAACGCGGCGGTGTGGGCGTGGGACCCGGCAGCATCCAGACCGAGACCGCGCTCTTTGCCGCGCTTGGACTGCATGACATCCCGCCGGAACTGCGCGAAGGCCTGGGCGAAATCGAGGCGGCGGAATTGGGCGGGTTCCCGCGGCTGGTTGAGGCCGGCGATCTCCGCGGCGTCTTTCACAATCACACGACAGCCTCGGACGGCCGGAATTCGCTGGCCGAGATGGTCGCGGGAGCCCAGGCGCGCGGTTGGGAGTATTTTGGAGTGGCCGATCACTCGCAGGCGAGTTTTCAGGCCAACGGCCTTGATGCGGCCCGACTGCGCAAGCAGATCGCGGACATTGCGGCGCTCAATCGTTCGGGCCGGTACCAGATCCATGTGTTCGCCGGTGTTGAATGCGACATCCTGCCGGACGGCCGGCTGGATCTCGACGAATCGGTGCTGCGCGAGCTCGACTATATCGTCGTGTCGGTGCACTCCGCGTTCAGCCAGAGCGAGACGGAAATGACGGCGCGGATCATCCGCGCGATCGAGCATCCACGGACGACTATGCTCGGGCATCTGACCGGCCGGTTGCTGCTGAAGCGGGAAGGGTACGCCGTAGATGTCGCCAAGGTGATCGACGCCGCGTTGGCGAACCGCGTGGCGATCGAACTCAACGCCAATCCGCAACGGCTTGACATGGACTGGCGGCACTGGCGGGCCGCGGCTGGACGCGGACTGCTCTGCGTCATCAATCCCGACGCGCATGACGTCGCCGGCCTGGACTATGTCCGGGCGGGGATCAATGCGGCGCGAAAGGGCGGATTGACGGCGGCGCAGGTGCTCAATACGCACGGACTTTCCGAGGTGCGGAAATATTTAATAACCAAGAATCCGATGGCTGGCGCCGTTGGGGTTAAGACCTGAACCGTTCACTGGCGTTGGGGGCTCCGGAACCTGAAGGCACCGCCTAAGCCGTATCCATTCAAATTGAACAGGTGGTCACTGTTTGGAAGTGATTGTCGTGATGAACAATTGCGGACCAATACACGCGAGCCAAGAGGCTCTTCGCTCGCTTCGACAATGCCGCGGTGAATCTGCGCAGTTTCCGGCCGCTGTGGCGCTGGACGCTGCAGCGACTCTCTCGTCGGCCGGGCGGCTACTGCCTGGATCTGGAGGGAATAGGGGCAGTCGCCCGCCCGGCAGGTGCGCCTAGCCGGTAGCGCCGTAAGCCCAGGGAAGGGTGGTCATCAACTCCATGAGTAGGGTCTTGCCGGTACGGTCGTCCGCCAGGGAGATCCGAAAACGAGACTTGAGCCGTAGCATGGTCCAAAAATGAAGTCCGCCCCTCGACTTTCACAACCGACTAATTAGTTGAATGATGCGAAGAACGGGCTAAAACGCAGGGATATATAACTATCTGATCGGCGGAAGAAAGATGAACGCGTTCCCTCTCATTTTCTCGACGGTTCGGCGGCAAGGCAGTGACCGCTTCGTCGAGCTGCGCGAGGAAGTCGGTGGTCGGGTGTTGCTCCACACGTTAAGCTTAGACGAAGCCACCTTCGTCAGGCTAGAGCAGGCCTTGGCGCCCCGTCCGTTTGCGAAGAGAAAGAAAGAAGATGACGTGCTTTGCTTTCGCAGTATTGAGACGCCAACCGACGATCCCCGGCGATTTCTTGGCCTGACGATTGTGAACATTGGCAGTCGGCGACACTTGAAGATCGAGCTTACTCCGGAATCGTTCGCCGTTTTTCAAACCGCTTACGATGCTTGGAAGTCACGGTTCAATGAGAGCCGATCCAACACGCCGCTGCAGACGCCAACCACCATCGCACCCGCTGCTGGCCCACCCGTCGCGCCGCCGTCCAGTGCGGGAGATCGTTGAAACGTTGGGCAAAGAAAGCCCCTCAAATATACGTCATCATGAACGATAAAACATTGAAGGTTTTCGCTTCTGTCGGCGTTGCCTTGGGCGGAGCACTTGGCTTGGCGGGAACGTTCGCCCCATCGGCTTCCCTTCGTGGCCTAGCTTGGGGCATCGATGGTGCTGCGCTTGTCATGGCAAGCGCCTTGCTAACCGTCCATTTTTACAGGCTGGGTCAAGATGTCGTCGCGGCGGCCTTTATCGTCTGCTTTGCGGTTGGAGATCTTGTTCATGTTTGTGCCCTTCGGCACGGTCTTGGGGGTGTTCACAATTATCGTTCTCAGCAAGGAGTCGGTGCAGAAGTTGTATGAGAATCCGCTTGCTCCACCGTCGTCGCAGTCGCCGACCCAATCAGTGACGCCCCCTTCGGGGCAGGAGGAGCGCCAGCCGTAGAATGTGGGTCACTTCAACGTTCGCCGAGATTATGAAAATCCGTTTATACGCTCTCGCACTACTCTTTATTGCTCAGGGTTATGCCGCAGCGGAGTCCACGACTTGGCAACAGCTTTGCTTCCTTCTCGATGTGAAGAGAGAATCGAAGGCGTTTCACCAATTCAGTAGTGAGTGCGGTCTGCAAGCGTTCGGGAAACGCGATGGGAATTACAGCGGTCGCGATGGGATTTACGTGAACTGCGTTGGTGACGATGTCATTTATGTCGGGGTTCGCGTATCGGAGAGTACGATGAAGTTGCCATTCGGCCTAAGTGAAAAAGATGACATAGTTTCTGCAACGCGGAAGCTAGGGGTTGCCCCGACGGAAGAGCAGACGGAGAAAGCCCAAGAGTATCTCGAGTTGCTCGTCCCCAGGCACCAGCTTGTCCTGCAATTCATGGACGGTCGGCTTTCCAAGGTTGGGAAAAAGAGGGCGAACCAGATATCGCAGCCGCCGACCTCGTCCGTCACCCCCCGCCTCCAGCCGGGCAAGAGCAGCGCCAGCCGTAGAGGTGACTGGCCTTCAACGTAGCCACGAGTGAACAGATGGTGCGAAATAGATGAGTACAAGATCCTGTCTTTTCGTCGCCGCGAGCCTCAGCCTGTGCAGTCCTTCAAACAGTATGCCGATCTCTGAGCAGTATGCGCATTTTCGGGAGTCGCACGCGGTCGCCCACTTGACGGTCTCGGGCAATGAATGGACCTTCATCGATACCGGCACGGGCAAGCAAACCGTGGTGGTTCTCCCGGGCGGAGGAGCCATTGAGGCCGATTGCATGTTTCCGGTTGTGTCAGCACTGGAGCGACAGTATCGAGTGATCGCGATTGGCTACGCGCCCACAGCAATAACCGTTAAGGAGGTTGTTGAAGGTATCCGGGCGGTTCTGGATGACCGTGGCGTGGAGCACTGCTGCATGCTCGGTCACTCGCTCGGCGGCTTCGTCGAGCGTGCATTCGCGCAGGCCTACCCGCAGCGCGTCGATTCATTGATCATCGCGAACTCCGCGGTCTACACGCCGGGCCGAATGCTTCTCATCAGAATCCTGCTGCCGGTCGCTATCGTCTTGCCGCAGTCTGTGCTGGCATCGGCGATCCGCTCCAAGTTCGAGCGCCTCTTGCAGACGGTGCCGGAATCGGACCGTGAGTTCTGGATGTCGTACGTAAACAAATCCGAAGTAATGAACCCCAAATCGAGGGGCTTGCGCAGCCAGCTGCGTGTCATGCTCGATTTCCGGGACAAGCTGGCGACGGCGACCGGTTGGAACGGCCGTGTTTTGATCATCGAATCCGCTGAAGAAACAGGATTCACCTTGAAGGAACGTCAGATTCTGCGGAGCTACTACCCCGGCGCTACGATCCACATCATCGCAGGCGCAGGCCACTTAAGCTTCATCACCCACACCGAGGAATTTGACGGGACTGTCGGCAATTTCCTCGCTGGGAGGAAGAGCTAGCAAAAGCCGATGTGGAGGGGCGGCGAAACAGTCCACCCATTCTGAACAGCACCCCCGCCATTGACGTCGCGCTGGAACGAGGTGTGCGCATGGTAGAATGCCGTCCTCGTCAAAGCGTCTTGCCCACCGAGAAGGCCTTCCCCACAAACGCGCCGACGCCATAGTAGGATTGCGTGTCCGGCGTGAACACCAGCGGGTTCATTGTCTTGATGTCCACCAGCCCACCTTTGCCCAGCACGGCTTCTTCAGCTTTAACATCCAGAATCTCCCCGACAAATTGCGTGTGCAGCCCCAGCTCGAATGTGTGCGCAAGCCTGCACTCCAGCACCAAGGAGAACTCTTGGACGTACGGTGCGTCAACGAGGTCACTTTTCACCGGTGTCATGGCATCTGTGCAACCGATGAGAACAATGGTCAAACTCGTCACAGGAGGGACGGGGCGGCGTGGCGTCCATCTTGACTGCAGCCAGCAGCGCCTTGGTCAGGTGGGGTGGTGGGGTCATCACAGTCCAGCCCAAGGTTTTCCCGGAGCAATGGCCCATCAGGGGAATCCAGAAGCGCGGATTCAGCCTTGGCATGGTCCTTACCGGACCTCACCCGAGATTTTCAGAAACCAATAATTAGTTGAACGATGCGAGGAACAGGCGTACACGCGAT
>Ga0182027_10015777_pt1 | contig 10356 bp, 6 predicted proteins | sample 712E1DmetaG_FD_121300 | JGI IMG/M metagenome (GOLD analysis project Ga0182027, IMG submission 121300) | Permafrost microbial communities from Stordalen Mire, Sweden - 712E1D metaG (Illumina Assembly) | ecosystem: Environmental > Terrestrial > Soil > Wetlands > Permafrost | place: Sweden... | reverse complement strand
TAATGGCATTCTGGCTAATTGGCCAATGGTTCTGATACCAAGACCCGTTAATACCTGTTCAGTCTTCTTACCCACTCCAGGTAATTTACGGACAGCAAGCGGGGCCAAGAAAACGGCTTCACCGCCTGGCGGGACTTCAATTAATCCGTCCGGCTTGGATTCATCGGAAGCAACTTTAGCCACCGATGCTAGAAAAGTTTTCGTAGTGTATGGAAGAAATGAAGAAGCTCGAAAAGCAATGTTTACGTTTTTACGGTCAATAAAATTGGATCCGATGGAATGGTCAGAAGCTATAAAACTCACTGGCGAAGGCAGTCCTTATAATAGACACGTTGTTGAAAAGACACTCTCGACTGCTCAAGCAATCGTAGTGCTTCTTACGGGAGATGACATGGCTAGAATTGGGACAAGGTATCTTGCTAAAGATGAGCCAGAAGAGCAATTAACACTGCAAGTAAGGCCTAATGTGATGTTTGAAGCCGGCATGGCTTTTGGGGTAGATCCCAAACGTACCATTTTAGTGGAACTTGGGAAAACTCGCGATATTAGCGATATGGCCGGTATGAATGCTGTTAGAATTGATAACACAGTTGCGAAAAGACAGTTGTTAGCCAGTAGACTAAAAACTGCCGGTTGCGACACGCACTACGAAGACCAAATTGACTGGCATTCCGCAGGAGATTTTGAGAAGGCTAACCTACCCCCTGATGAACCGAAAAACATGTATTTCCCATTAATACCAGTTTAAATATATTCATTAATGATTTTCTATTTCAGGCAAATATTCGATTGTTTTTTAACATAAACTAAACATAAACTATTGTCTTTGAATCATAAAAAGAATACAATCTCTTTAATGAAAACAAACATCTTTTCGTCACTGTCTAAATGCGATTCTGCTCGCCCTGAAAATTACCTCACGGAATCATTTGTCTTTTTGCTAAATTCATTATTAGAAATAGACAGTGCAACTGCGATTAAGATACTAAATAAACTTTGTGTGAATAATAATGAATTTAGCTTTGGTGATAATGAAGCAATCACGATTACAACACAAGAGGTTCCTGCATGGGAAACTTGAGGTACTATTGAAGCATTTATCTGTTGTAGCACCTAAAGGATCAAAATATGATCATAAATAAGCCTGGCAAGTACCCATCCAGCCAAAGGTACGACCAAAAATTTGATGACATAGCGAACTTTTGGCAAAGAATTCAAGGCCTACTAACTGATGATTTAGTTAAAGAATTAGTACAAAATGAATTAGATGAAAATTCTTCACATACTATCATTTCTTTTCAAGCTGACAAACTAACTTGTCGGGGTAAAGGAAATCCGGTTAGCCTTGACGGTTGGACTAGACTCTCATTCATTGAGGGAGCTGGGCATGCTGCACCAAGAAAACGTGAGAGTATCGGCGTCAAAAATCATGGTTTAAAGGTATGTTTTTCAATAGGTGATGATATCTATGTTAAGTCCGACGGGAAATTCATAAATCAAACCCTCTACAAGGATGGCTACAATAATCCCCCTTCGCCTGGGGCTGACCATGTCCCAATTATGGATGAATCGGCTCCTCCTAATGGTTGCCTTATTGAGGTACCATATCGTCTTAAAACCCTCATAGTTACAGAGGGAGAGCCTTTTAAGTTAGACCCGGTATCAGATAAATTAATCGAAAATATTTTTTTAAAAGCTTGTCATGAAACACCTCAATGGTTTATTGGAGCTTTACGTCCAGGTATTCGTCAAAACTATATTATTGAGCTCGTTCATCATAGTCTAGGTACAGCTCGATTTGAATTCAAATGTGGTAGAGAACGAACTTTTGGTAAGTTACGCGTTTATAATCGAGTTTGTAGAGTTTCTGGTAATATCTCAGAGTTGCCAGACAATATAAAAGAAAGTTGCTATCTTTCGATGCTTAATTATCCAGATGACTCCAATCGGGAGATCCCCAAATATTATTCTGCTCATAAAGGTTTTTTCTTAATTGAGGTTTCCTGGAATCTAGACGATCGTGGAAAACCTTTAACAACGATTGGTCACCGGCGTTATCCTATTTCCTATGGTAATGATGCTTCATCTCTAACCGGAGTAGGTTTCCATTATTCAGGCCCTTACATTTCAGATAGAGAACGTCAAAGGCCTACTGATGCTCCTTTTAATACTGCGATTGATGAGGCTTGCACGTGCATGTTGGTTGACGTTCTCAAATATAAGTTAATTCCACAATATGGTGCCAGGGCAATGAATCTGTTGATTCCAACTAATGGAGATGTTAACAAAGAACACCTGTGTAACTTAGTTGAACGAATGTTAGATGCAGGTGCATTTCCATTATCTAAGGCAAACGCTGGAGTAGAACTTAAAAAACTTGGTAGTAAAAAGATAATCATGGGACCCAGACGCGAGCCCGGAGGAAATACCCGGCGCTTAGTGATTCCCGCCTTTACTTGGGAAATTAACAGGGTATCCGTTTTACTGGCAAAACTTTGCCCTGTGTCCGAAGATCAAATTGATCCAAATGTTCCTAAGCCGATTTTAACTATTCTATCTTCAGCTGATGGGTGTAAAGGTTGGGAAGAAAATCACATCAGGTTTGATGAATTTGATATCATCGAAAGACTCCAGCCAAATCAGCACATATCCTTTTTCCCTTGGGCAGATGAAAATGGGTGGAAGAGAGCCCTCGGCAATCCCGATCTAATGAACCTTTATTTAGACGTAATTAAAGAAACTTATAATCATCTTTCTCCGACACATGAACAAAAATTTAAGCAATTGTTGAACAATATATTATTGCCGGATACCAAACGATTACCGACTCAGTTGGGGAAACTCTATACAGGAAATACAGTACCGACCAACCTCCCAGTCAAGAACATCCCGCAGATAATTCATCCTGATCTCTCCGGGCATACTATTTTTAAAGAAACAGATTGGAAACGGCAGACCTTCAAATTTAACCAATTTTTAGATTTAGCTGAATTTGAGAAAGCAGATGAAATAACCAGAAAATCATTTTGGGAATGGATCAGAACCAATTGGAAAAAGGTCCCCAGAAAGCCTACCAATCAATGGGTTCGTATTGCCAGTTTACCAATTTGGCCAGATCTGAAAGGCGATCTGATGCCTCTATCCGATTTTTGCATGCCATCTAGGGGGGTTATTGGCAAAAGTCTTAAGAATGAATTACATATGCCTAACCAACAAGTATTAAAAATAGGTCCGGTAAAGGAAGCAAAACGTGGCAGTTTACATATTAGAACTTTACCAAGTAAATTAGAGTTAGAAAACTTTCTGAAAAAGCGTATCTCTATTTTTAACCGACAAGATCGGTTAACCAGTGATGAAAAAGAACATTACCATGCATTTGAGACGGAGTTGTCTGAGTTGGCTTCACTCAAAGAACTACGAACATATTTTAAGGATCTTTCTGAATATGCGTTAGCTTTAGACGGTTGCGGTTTTCTTCGGCCTATAACTGAATTAGTTACAATGAATGAAGAAACAAAAAGCCTGTGCTTGCTCGAAGAAGATAAAATTGATAGAAAAAATTGTATCTTTGATCGGATAGATGGTTGGAGACCAAAAGAATTTCCAACAACAACCCAAATCCTGAAAACGTTAAAACAGGATAGTCAAAATATAAATGCTCATATAATTAGACTTGGTGCCTACCTGAAGGCTGCTGAAAACGAGCACGTCCTTCAAGCCAAGAAAGATATTATCAATATACAATGTATACCAGTTGATAATAAATTGTTTGCACCTGGGGAGTTAGCTTTTAAGAGCAATCATGGAGATTATTGGGGTGGATGGAAGTATCGTATTTCTGGAAGCGGATTAAGTGCCGACGTAGAAAAAATTTATCATTTAGTTGGTGTTACCCGAGGTGAGCCCAATCCTGAGACATCTCTCTCTTTTTTCCAATGGTTAAATTCTCAGAACCAGGCAGTTGTGGCGAATCATTTGGCTTGCATTATTAGGCATATCAACCATCATAACGGCCCAAGCATGTGGTCTCTGGAGAATCCAAATTGCGGGTTTATACCTATTGGGACAGGTAATGGGATAAATCTGGTTAGCAAAAAGGTTGCTACAAGCCAACAAAGTTGGGTATTTATTCCAGATTTTGAGCCTTTGAAAATTGCTATACAGCAAAATCGAAACGGGCGTGGTCCCCAATTAGTAGAATTAAGGCATCCAGAAGTCAATAGGCCCATAACTGATTACCTTCGATCGATCGGTATAAAATCTCTGCGGGCAAGTACAGGTGACCCAATAAAAGCTGAAGGACATTTTTCTGGACCAGTTCCTAAAAACATAATTAATGAGCTTGAAAATCTGCGTACCTCTAGGATGGCTAAAGAATTACGAAAACGTCTTGATGATATTGGCATTAGTACTGATATGTTTAAGCTGAAAGAACGATGGCAAGATCGCCTCAACCAAATACAAAATGTCAGATTGGCTTCCTCTATCATTGCTACTTTCCAAATTGGGCGATGGTATTACCAAATAGCAGTAGAGGCAGCCTTTGATGGACAGACTGGTACTATTTGGTTGTTAGATTCGGTAAAACATATTGAAGACCTATTTTATCAAAACATAGCGGAACGAATTTTTGAGAACCCTCGTGATTTCATGCAATCCGCGTTAAGACAAGCATTACATGTTGAATTTAAAGAAGATTACACCTATGGTAAACCTCAAGGCAGTGAAGGTGATGATGAAAATGGTGATGGTAAAGATGATGGAAAGGGCGAAGTAGAAAGGGAAGCCGAAGATGGAGGTCTTGGAGATACAAATCAAACCCATCAAGGTAAAACGGCTAATCCTAAAGACAATTTACCAAATCCGAGTAATATACCCAATAGGAGTCGCGGAGGAAATCGGCGCAGAAAGCAGGATGCAAATAGTAGCGGGGGTCATTCTGGACGAGTTTCTTCTGACCTTGAAGATACTCAAAAAGATGATCTCAAAAGAAATCAATATGCATGGCATTGTCAGTTTTGTCTAGCTGAGCACTCGCCTGAGGAATTGGCACCGGATAAGAGTTATGCTGAGATAAAGGAAAACCGTGCAGGAATGATCGAAGCTCACCATCCTGATCAGGTAAATGCTGGGGGAGCAAGACATGCTGGTAATATGCTAATTGAATGCAGTTACCATCACAGTGAATTGGGAGATAAGATCAGTCGTGATGATGTTTCAACGGGTCTCCTCGTATCGGCAGAAGACCATAATGTTGTTTTCAAAGCAATCACTAATGGGAAACCTAATCAGCGGAATGTTCCTGGAAAACTCGTTACTATTAAAGTGCCTTCGACCAATAAATTTGTGAAATGCTTCTTTACAGATTGGCATGCACAGTATTGGATACAGAAATTGGGTGTTTAACTTCCGTATTTTGTTAAGTGCTACGGATAAATGATACACTCTTGACTTAGGCAAAGATATTGGGGAAATGTTAAAAGATGAAGGACTGGTTAACAACATTCAGTCCGTTATATGAAGGTCAGTAGCTCTCACAATTTAAGCAAAAAAAGCTGTATTCTCGGTAGTTTAACCACCGGCTCCATCATCGAAAGTTTTGGAACTTGAATCAATAAGAAAAAACAATCTTGAAAACTGCGATTAGAAGTGACACATAATGGATGTTCTAAATATAACGACAATAATCGATTCATTTAAAAATTCGAGTGAAATCAGCGATTTCATTCTTATTCATGATAAAGGTTTTGTTCTTGAGGTTCCCATTCCCTCAATCGGAAGAGCAGGAGAACACCTATCAATAGCTGAGGATTTTTTGCAAGCTTCTTGCCTAGCAGAAAGCTTGGCCAGATCCGCGGAGTCTATTTCCTATAAAAGGAAAACAGTGGATACCTACTTTGCTCGACTGGATTTTGAAGTTATTCCAAGCGATGCGCTGACAATTGCTAGGCTCCTGTGGGAATATGCGGCTGTCTTTGATGATCAGGAGCGACACCCTAGGATTGCACGACGGGTTTATTCTTCGTTGGACAAGTATTCAATTGCCTTGGATTCTCAAAATGAATTTACCTTCCCGGAACTGGTTGAGGATTATTATGCGAATCTCGTAGGAGGTGGATATCAAGAGGAGTACGCTGATTCTCATCTTCGCAAAATATATTCCGAGTTTCCTGAGCGCCGATTCCAATATTGGAAGAGCGCGCTTGGTCGGTCAACCGGGGTCGTATTTTATGCTTCTACGGAAGGCTGGATCGTGCCTCCAGAAACTGATCTTCAGAGTCTTCTTAAGTCCTGTGCCGGTGCTCCGTCCGATGTCGTTTTTCATGAAGCGGATCTTCAATTGGTTGATGGCAAAGCCTATGTTGCAAACCGAGACCATATCACTGAGCTTCCGCTCGCATCTTTTTCGAGGGCTTTGTGCTGCAAGGTTAACGCAATTAAGCCTGATCCGTATTCAGAGAATAGATTTTGGTCTGAGTTCCTTTGGAAGACCAACGAAACCTATTTTGATAGTATCAGGGACACGTTCATATTCCCGAATCCGTCCAACATTCTTTTTTCCATCGATGACTATGGAGATGTCATACTTGCCCAAGCAGATCAATATTATTACATCTTTTTTGGAGCCCACAAACTAAACCAACCAGAGATAATACGTTTGAGAGACTCTCTTGCGACAGCTTTCGAGTTGGTGGACTCAATTTCTGGTCTTAAGGGTACACTTTCATGTCATTGGGAGACCTTGAACGACGAGCAGTTCGAGCGGCTCTGCTACGACATCATCTATTACAATCCGAAGTTTGACAACTCCACGATCAGGAAAATGGGGAAAAGCAGATCCAGGGATGGTGGCAGGGACATCGAAGTGTACACTCGCGCAAAGTCGGGGCATTCTCCTGAAAAGTATATTTTTCAATGCAAATTGGTGAGAGGTAATAAATCGTTGTCTGGTAGTAAGCTAACTGGGATATCTGACATTTTAGATCAGCATGGAGCACAGGGATATGGAATAATGACTTCAGGGGTAATTGATGCCACTCTATATGATAAGCTTGACGGTATTGCAAGAAATAAAATAACTAAAGTTGAAACATGGTCCGTTCTCGAATTAGAGAGGTTTCTCTCCGCAAACCCCAACATTAAGGGAAGGTACTTTAAGATGTGATTTACAATTTACTCCCAATAAACCTGACAGTAAAGATACTCACTTATAACAATTCGAACGAGTATCCCTGTTGTTTCGACTACTGTATACCGGTACCGTTCTGGCTGGACAATAATCCAATTCCCCATGCTTTCAAATCGGGCGGCCTGTTTACCGAAAATTCGAAGAAAAGCTCGGCTACCTAGTTCAGGCAATAAGTCTATTCTTTCAGATGTTATATTCTCGAAGTCTTCTCTGGTTCTATCACTAAGTATTGGAAGAAAGGCGAAATCAACTACAGCAGGTTCTTCAAGTTTTGGGTAGAGTTCATATGCAACGTGCCCGCGTGCCAGTTTCAATATTATTTTATGAATACGAGCTTTTTCTGGTCGCCATAGCGGGTTACCAAACAAGTCTTTTTGCTTAGATTCTTGCAGTCTTTGCTGCAGAGCGGGATTCTCATTAAGAATACGCTTCACATTAGGGCGTTTAAGGCAGGATGATTCTGTAGAACCGCATAGAACGCACTCAACAAAACAGGCAAAATATTGCTCATCCAGTGAAAAGCCAGAATTACAATCTTCACAGGCCTCGAGTGTGGGTAGATTGGGCGGATACGGTTCATCTAACAATATTTTTGAAGGGACATGGTCATGTGTGTCAGGTGAACCTCCACAATAAACACAAAAACCGGTCAATCGTTGATCCATAAAAAGATGTCGTGGATCCATATATTCTATCGCACATTCCTAATTAAAGAGATTTCTGCTCTTTTGTTTTCTATTCTACTTATGTATTTACTTAATATTATTCTTGATACAAAACTGCTACCCAATTATTTTGGTGATACTTTAGATGATGATTAACAAAAACCATTGCAATGGAACGGGAATAATACGATTTTCCCCTCTAGTTTTAGTATGAAAGGATTATACAACTTTTGTATTGTCATTGTTAATACGCCTCCTTTATTGGTATTGCGATTGTTTTTGGACCTGTTATGGATCCCTAGGAGGTTACGGAATCGGGGTTTACCAAGTTAAAGGTGAGGTTAAATTGTGTGAACTCCTTAAAAACGGCTCTGCCGATGGACTCTTGCAATACGTAGTTTTGCCAATGGCACGGGCGGTAATCGGGAGACACCCTATTTCGTAGAAAGGATTTATTCGCCTAACTGATACCGCTTAGAGTATGAGAAAACAAGATATCCTATATACGCATCGGACGACGTGTTCTCTTCAGCCGTCAAGTATAATTGCCGATCTGATCAACAATGGCGGCAACATCGGCTCTAACAATCCCCAGTAGCTTAAATGTTTTTAACTACTGGCTGGGGAGCTAATCGTTATAAACATTATTGCCTAATACAGTCCAGTTCTTTCATGCGATTCCCACCCCGAATACTTAAAGATACCGCTGGTTCGGGTACTACGTTTCAATGAGATCCTAAAATTCTTGCGGTTTCGTACTGTGAGTTGTCCGTGGGAACGATTATACGGATGTTGTTCTCACTGCCGCATCGGGTACCGGCATATTGCCCTTTTAACGATCAACAATAGTTCGTATTGATTATGGCAATACCAAACCAGTCGTGGTGGTGGGGTAGTATCGTTAGCATTTAGTTTTTTAGGGTTAAAGTTGTATAATCCACTCAGGAGGCTTGCGGATGTCACGAAAATCATTTGCGGCATATATTAAGGGGATTTCTAAGAAATGGGTGTTGCTTGTGTGTGGTGGGGTAGGAGGAGCATTGACTATAATAAATTTGGCGGGCATCACCCCATCATTCCCATGGTATGTGGGGTTTATTATTTTTACATTATGTTTATTAATTGCCGGATATTTGGCATACCATGATTTGTTTATTGAGAAAAGGGCTGAATATCAGCATAACCAAAAGTGGTTAATTAACCCAAACCAAAGATATGATGTAAGCACTGCTTTGCAATTAAACGAACAGATGAACGATGTTCATGGTCATGATGATTTTTTCGGCATTCAAAACGATTTTAAGTCTAAAATTGATGTTAATGAAATTCTGAATAGAAACTGCACAAGGTGCGGCAAACCAAGAAATCAGAAAGGTGGTTATGTTTACTAATAAAATCGTCTAGTCTTACTTAATTTGTTGTAATCAAAATACATATTTTTGCTTTCGTTGTTCATAATTTGTCTTCTCGATCTCAAGAAACTATCAAGGAAAGCTGAAGTCCACCTGAAACAATGCTAAACTTTGTCATCGTGACGATTTAAGATTTACGGGTTGTCAAGAATGTGTTACATTGGTAACGTGAATGGGTTTGGATTTCGACACCTTCTGTTCTCTTAACTTATTACTTTAACAAATATTAACTGGGTCTGATATAATTCGTTTAGATTTTAGTGATAATAAAATAGCTTTAAAAAGAGATTGTTAATAATGACTACTAAACCAAAGGTACTATCTGTATTTTCAGGCTGCGGTGGATTAGATTTGGGGTTTTATTTTGAGGGATATAAAACTATTTGGGCAAACGATTATTCCGAATGGGCAGTCCCTCGAAAACCGGCCTCTTGCTTATCCCAATGGATTCCCTTATCCTCGTTCTAAATCCAATAAGCGGAAGATTAGCGGATAGATACGGCAGCCGTGTTTTAAGTTCGCTGGGTATGGCTTTTAATGCCGCTGCGCTGATCTGGTTTTCTACGTTAAATGAAAGATCTTCCTATGGCACAGTCTTAGTTAGTTTGCTGCTATTTGGTATGGGGCTGGCGCTATTTGCCCCAGCCATCACCAGTTCAATTATGGGCTCTGTACCTCCGGAGAAACGTGGAGTATCGAGTGGAATCGTTAATACCATCAACCAAACAGCAGCAGTTCTTAGCATACCACTGTCTTTGCTGCTGATGACGCTGGTAATGCCGTACAATAAGATCTCCCAGATAGTTAGCGGATCCCAGCTTATCAGTACCTATTTATCGAAAGATAATTGTTCTGTTGGAATTCTCGTGACACTGCGCGGTATTTCTGGCGGTTTTCTTTGTTCTTCGTTTGGTTGAGGTAAAACTCCCGCAACCATAACTTCGCCTTGAATTACAGATTCAAAAAATGCGGTTAATTCTCCCGATCTATTGACTGTATATTCAAGCACCCAAAGCAACTCTAGCAATTCCTCGGTATATTCAGCTGGCCATTTATCAGGACGTACTTCATCCAATGGCGATGATTTTTT
>Ga0182027_10015776_pt1 | contig 10356 bp, 6 predicted proteins | sample 712E1DmetaG_FD_121300 | JGI IMG/M metagenome (GOLD analysis project Ga0182027, IMG submission 121300) | Permafrost microbial communities from Stordalen Mire, Sweden - 712E1D metaG (Illumina Assembly) | ecosystem: Environmental > Terrestrial > Soil > Wetlands > Permafrost | place: Sweden... | reverse complement strand
CGCAAGATCATCCGCGATCAGCCCCCCGCGACCCGCATCGCGCTTCTCGGCTTCGACCGCACGCATCAAGTCCTCTGCCCCGCCACCGCCGACCGCGCGCGGCTCGCCGCGGCGCTGGGCCGCTGCCGGCCCGGCTGGGCCGGGACGGACTTGGCCGTGGCCCTGCGCGGAGCCGCTGAGCTGGCCGCCGTCATCGGCGCCGAGCGCACCCGTGTTTTTCTGATCAGCGACTTTCAGGCCAGCGGGCTGCACGCGGCGCAGCCCGGGCCGGACTGGCCGCCGAATCTCGAGCTCGTGCCGGTCGCGATCGGCGGCGCGCCCAGCGTCAATGCCGCGGTGATCGGCGCGCGCGAGCAGAATGCGCCGCACCCCGGCAAACGCCGCCTCAGCCTGCTGGTGCGGCAATTCGGGCCGGGCCGGTTGAGAACGGATGTGCGCCTGCTCGAAGGGGCGCGCCTGCTCGGTCTTGAGCCGCTCACGCTCGAACCCGGCGGCTCGGCCGAAGCCGTCTTCGACCTCGACCTGAGCCCCCAGCGCGAGGCCGCCCTGACCGCCACGCTCACGGTCGCCGATGCGCTCGGGGAAGACAATTCGTTTCCCATTCTGCTGCCGGCCCGCCATCCCCCGGCGCTCCTTCTCGCCGCCGGCAATGACGCCAATCCGTATCTCAGGGCCGCCGCGGCGGCGTTCGGGACGCGTTTCGCCTCGCGCTCGCTGGCCGTCAACCGATTCGGCGCGATCCAGCCCCAGGACACTCCCATCGCCTTGGTTTGGGCCCGCCATTTTTCGCCCGAAGATCAAGACGCCTTGCGCCATTATGTTCAGGCCGGCGGCACGGCCCTGCTGTTGCCCGCGACGGACAGCCCCTCGGATTGCGCCAAGCTTGGTCCGTTCAAAGCCCTCCGCTGGAATGCGTGCGGCCCGGACGCCGCCCCCTGGCGTCTGGCGCGGACCGACGACGGGGCGCTCGCGCCGCTGCTCGACGCGGCGGAAAATCCAATACCAATGAATATCAAGGTTTATCATTATCTTAAGCTCGAACCGCTGCCCCCCGACGCGAATGCCTGGCTGCGGCTCGACAACGGCGATCCCTTTCTGGTCGAGTGGCCCGCCGACCGGGGACGATTCCTCTTGCTGACCGCCCCGCCCGAAGAGGGCGCCGGAGACTTCGTCCGGCACCCGGCTTTCGCACCCTTTTTGTGTCAACTCCTCGCCGGCGCGGCCGGGCGGGCCGAGGAAAAGCGCGCCTTCCTCGTCGGCGATGTCCTGCGTCCGCCGGGCGGCGCGGGGCAGACGCCATGGATGCTGACCGGCCCGGACCACAAACCCGGCATCCTCTCCGCCCAAGGCCGGACGCTGGAGACGCCGGGAATTTATCATCTGAGCGCCGCGGGCCGGTCGCACGCGATTGTCGTCCGCACCGATCCGGCCGAAAGCGAATTGCGACCCCTCGACGAAGCGCACATTCGCAACCTCGCGCGGGCGGGCGCGGGGTTGGGCGTCGATCCGGCGGACCGCGCGCCGGACGCGGCAGGGAGGGCCGCCACGGGGGCGACCGCCACGAGCGCGGCCGTTGCGAGGGCGGGAGGAGAATCGCGGGCCTGGCGCTGGCTGCTCATCGCCGCGCTGGTTGGTTTGGTGCTCGAAACGCTGCTGGCCAGCAGGACGTATCGGTGACGTTGAAGGCTGAAGCCCAGAGCAAGAAGCCGCGCTGAAGCGCGCTGAGGAGGAGGAAAGATTCCAGCAAAACCCGCCACCTGAAGGTGGGGGCAAAGGCGAGCCGGCTGAAGTCCGGCTAATATAGGCGTTCTTGAAAGTTTTGTCCCAATCGTCCTCGTCCTCGTTCTCGTCCTCGGATTCTTGAATCTTCATCGATTACGAGAACGAGCACGAGCACGAGCACGAAAAACAGCGTAAAGATTCTCAGAGGCACTCCAAGGAAAATATTTTGATTCCCGACCCGCAACCCACGCTCTCCACCGCCACGGCCCTCGGGCTGCTCTTGAAAAAGATCGCCGATCTGCGCCGCCGTACGCTGCGCGCGGCGTTGGTGCGTGCCTTGACGCGCGGCACCTGGGCGTGGCTCCTGTCGCTGCTCCTTTTCACCGGCGTGGCCAGAGGCGCGGCGTGGCCGGGTCCAACCCGGCTGGGCCTGATCGCCCTGCAAGGCGCGCTGGTGGCGTTGGCCGCCGGCTCGGCGCTCGACCGGCGCCTGCTGCGCCGCGATCCGCGCGCCTGGGCGCTGCGCTGCGAGGAACTCCATCCGGCCCTGCAGGAACGCCTCGTCACCTGCCTCGATCTGCTGGAGCGCGAAGGCGGGCCGGCCGTGTTCGAAACCAATCCGCTCGCCCGGGCTCTGCTTGGCGAAACCAGCGCCCGGCTGGTCTACTTCGATCCGGCCCGCGCCGCCGGCGGACGCCTTGGGCGCGCGGCGCTGCTCCTCGCCGTCGCGCCGCTCCTCATCCTGGGAGGCTGGTTTTGGTTCGCCCATCAGCAGGGCCCGCGAGAGGAAGCCGGGCCATCGGGTGACCCTCACCTGGCCGGGCCGGCGGATCCTTCATCCGGCCTTTTCGATCTGGGCGGCCTCCACGCCGCCAAGGATCTGTTGCGTTCGGCCCAGGAGCCAAAATCCGATCATCCGAACGGAGCCGGCGCGCCACCTGAGCCCGGCAAGGCCCCATCGCTTGAGGCGAAAACCTCGGCCACGGCCACGACGCCCGGCGCGACGGGTCGCCGTCCGCCCGGCGGCCGCGCGTTGCCCCCGGCCCCCGAATCCGAGCAAACGCTCGAACAATCGGCCACGGCCGCCCTGCCGGCCGAATACCGCGCCATGGCCGCCCAATACTTCACGGCCCTCGGCGCGACCAGCGAAACCCAGGCGGCCCGGCCCTCCGCCGGGTCCTCACCGCCTCGGGAGGTCCGGCCATGACCGGCGCTTGGCTGCACCTTCACGTGCTCGGCGCGCTGGCGTTCAAGAGCGCCCGGCCGTGGCTGGCGCTGGCCGCGCTCGCCGTGCTGCTGCTGACGATGGCGCTGGCCTGGCGGCTCCAGGTCGGTCCGCCGCGCCGCCGGGCGTGGCTGATGGCCGCCGCGCTGCGCCTGCTTGCCGCCGGACTGCTTCTTCTGGCGCTGCTCGAACCGGTCGTGGCGCGCCGCGAGCTGATCCCCGGCCGCTCGTTCCTGGTTCATCTTTACGACACGTCGGCCAGCATGGGGATCGAGGATGAACGCGGGGAGGCGCGGCTCGAAACGACCGCCCGCGCCGCCGCCTCGCCCGCGCGCCATCGCCTGGACCAGCTTTTTCAGCCCATCGAGTTCGCCTTTGCCGAAACGCTCAGGCCGCACCCGTCCGGAGCGCCGCTTGCGCCCGCCGGCGGCGCGACGAAACTGGCCGACGCCCTGGGCGCGCTGCAAGCCAAGACCGCCGGTCTTCCCGTGGCCGGAGTGATTTTATATAGCGACGGCGGGGCCGCGGACGCGGAAGAAAGCCGCAATGCCGCCGCCGCCGCCGCCCGGCTCCATCTGCCCATTTACCCGATCGGCTGCGCGCCGTCCCGGCCGGGGCCCGACCTCTGGATCGAGGCCCTCGAACACCCCGACGAAGTCTTCACCCGGACCCAGATCAAGATCGGCGTCACGGTCCAGGCGCGCGGGCTAAAGGGCCGCCCGATCGAAATCCTGCTCAGCGACGAAACCCGCGAGATCGAACGGCGCAAATTCGTCGTCGCGCAGGACGAGCAGACGCTCCGCGCGGAGATGACGATTGCCCCCGCCGCCGCCGGATTTCATCACTACCGCGTGACGGCGACGGCCCCCGGCGCGCCGGACAGCTATCCCTGGAACAACAGCGAGGACTTTCTGGTTCGCGTGCGCAAGAGCCGCCACGCCATCCTTTACGTCGAGGCCCGGCCCCGCTTCGAATACCGCTTCGTGCAGGCGGCGTTCGCCGACGACGACCGCTTCCGCCTCGTCTCGCTGGTTGGGCTCGACCGCCAGGGGCATTTCTATCGCCAGGGCGTCAACGTGAGCACCGAACTGCAAGGGGGCTTTCCCAAATCCGAAGACGAGCTGGCCAGCTTCGAGGCGGTCGTGCTCGGCGACGTCGCCGCCGCCAGCTTTACTCCGCGCCAGCTCGAGCTGCTACGGGCGTATGTCGAGCGGCGCGGCGGCGGGTTGATTCTGCTGGCCGGCGACGATTCCTTCGCCGCGCGCGGGTTTGGCCCATCGCCCCTGGCCGATCTGCTGCCGGTGCGCCTCGCCGAGGTCCGGCGCCTGACCCAGCCCGGCCGGGTCGCGCCGACGGCCGCGGGGATCCAGCGCGCGATCTTCGGTCCCGGCGATGCGGCCGGCGATCCGGCCCGCGCGGCGAATCCCCCCTGGGCCGCGCTTCCCCCCACGCCCGGCCTGTTCACGCTGGGCGCGCTTAAGCCCGGCGCCGAGGCGCTCGCCGTCGCCGAGCAGGGCCGGGGAGCGCGCAACCCGGCCGTGATCGCCTGGCAGCGCGCCGGTCAGGGGGTCGTGCTGGTTTGCGGGATCTCGGCCACCTGGCTGTGGAAAATGCAATCGCCCGCCGACAGCCCGACCCACGCGGCCTTCTGGAAACAGTTGCTGCTGCTGGCCCTGCGTCAGGATGAAGCGCGGCTCGAAGTCGGCGCGGTCCCGCCGGTCGCGCTGCCCGGCGAGTCGGTCACGATTCAAGGGACGCTGCCCGGCGAGACCGGCCCGGCGCCGCCCGCCTCTTCCTTCCGACTGCGCCTGGAAGCCCCCGGCGGAAAGACCATCGACGTGATCCCCGAGTCCGATCCCCAGCGGCGCTTTGCGTTCCGGGCCACGCTCAAAGCCGGCCCGCCCGGAGTGTACAAGCTCGCCGTCAGCCTCGCGCGGACGGTGGGTCAGGTGCCCAAGGGCGAGCCGCTCAGTGGGGAGACCATGTTCCTGGTGCGCGCCGGTTCACCCGAGCTGCTGCGTTCGACGTCGCTCAACGAAGGCTTGCTGCGGGCGATCGCCCAGGCCAGCGGGGGCCGCTATTTGCACCACACGCAATTCGATCGGTTGCCCGGCCTGATTGAGACCCACGCCGAGGCGCGCCTGGGCGTTCAGGAACAATCGCTCTGGGATCACCCGGCCCTCTACGGGCTGATCCTGGTCTTGCTGCTGGCGGCATGGCTGGCGGGGCGGTGGGGAAAACTGGCCTGAGCGGGAGACGCTTCCCGGGCCCACCAATTTTGCAGTCCCGTAGGGAAGACTGGCCTGAGCGAGAGACGCCTCCCCGCCCACCAATTTTTCAGTCCCGTAGGGACGGCAGACTTCAGCCCGCCACTTCAGTGGCGGGAACAGGACAAAGAACAGATATCGAGTCCCGTAGGGACGACAGAAATGGAGGAAGCCCGACATGGCCCATACCTATGGAAGCTGTCTGTATCATTTCGTTTTCTCCACGCGCAATCGGGAAAAAACGATCGCTTCCGATTGGCTGGAAAATCTCTGGCAATACATGGGCGGTATTGCCCGCAAAGAAGAAATGTCGGCGGTATGTGTTGGGGGCGTGGAGAATCATGTCCATGCGCTCCTGATGATCCCGCCGGCCATGGCCCCGGCCAAGGGCATCCAGCTCCTTAAAGGCAATTCTTCAAAATGGGTGAATGAGACCATCAATCCGCGCGGGGGCTTCGCCTGGCAGGAAGGATATGGCGTCTTTACGATCGGGTTCTCACAGATTGGGAAGACACGGGAATACATCATGAGTCAGCGAGAACATCATCGGCATCGGACGTTTGAAGACGAATACCGGGCGTTTTTGAAGAAACACATGATTGAATTTCACGAGAATTATGTCTGGGGATGAAATTTCTGCCGTCCCGATGGGACTTGGAACGCATTGCCTCGTTGAAACTTCCGTTTCCATAATGCTAAGCTTGACGCCGCTGTTGCATCCAAGCTGACCCATCTCGGCAGATTCCTGGAGGAAACGCGATCCGTCCCGCGTCGTGAACGAAAAGAAGCCATGGAACCATCCCTTGCCTCGAACAAACCCGACCTGGCCCGCCTGGTCCGCGAGCTGACCCGCTGCGGCTGGTACGAAGCCCCGCTCGACATCCTCGAAGGCGAACTCTATTTCCGCACGTTCCAGGGGGGGCAGGTCGCTCCCTGCCTGCGCTTCGGGAGCGAAAAAGGGCGCCACCTGCTGCTGATCGCCCTGGAACAGGTCGCCCTGTCCGGCGAGGAGGAACTCTTCCCGCATTTCCTCAACCTGGCGATGGAGACGCGCATGGCGCTGGCCGCCGCGCGCCTGCTCGGCCAGCCCGACTGGTTCCTCTTTCTGACCCGCGAAAGCGTCGAGCTCTACCGCATGCCCGAGGAGGTTTGCGAGCAGCGCGCCGCGACTGAAAAGGAAATGGAAGAGGAGTTGCTGCCCGCGCTGGCCGCGCTGGCCCAGGGGCGCGAGGGGGGCATCAGCCTCGGCGCGCGCCACCTGCCGGGCGCCGAGTCGCTGGGCGGCTGGATCCAGCACTCGACCGTGCAACTCGCCGCCGCGCTCAAGGCGCCGACGGCGGCCGTCGAGCGGATGCTCTGGAAATGGATCCTGATGCTGCAGGTGGCGCGGCGCAGCGAAGGCTCGGAAGCGCTGGGCGGCTGGGGCCTGACCTGCGAGCGCCAGGAGGGCCGCTGGACGATCGCCTACGACGCCGTCTCGGCCACCGACGACCTGTGCCGCGCGCTCGAAGCTTTCGATCAAAGTTTCGCCACGCGCCTGTTCGCCTACGAATCGGCCGAGCAGACGCAGTGGTTGCGCGGGATCGAGGAAAGCTCGCTCGTGGACCGCCTGCGCGCCGAACTGCTGATGCAGTCGCAGGAGCGCTTCGAGCCGGAAACGATCGCCTGGCTGTTCACCGACCTGGCGCGCGAGCAGGAGGGCTGGCGGCGCGAGGTGGCCGGCGCGGAACCGATCCGCCAGCGCTTCAGTCACGACGGCTGGACGATCTTCCGCCCGCTCGTCGCCGACGTCGGCCGATACGGCCTGACCGCCGCGCTGCGCGACGCCGAGCGCCTGGCGCAGGTTCTCGGCGACCATAATCTCTACATCCAACAGCGGCGCAAGAACGATCCGCAGGGCCCGCTCAGCCAGCCCGATCTGTTCCACCAGAACCCGCGCGGCATCGGCCCGGGCGGCGAACTGGACGACGGACTCAATTACCTCTACGGCGAAGCGCTGCGCGTGGCCGGCGTCGCGCCCGAGCGCCAGTTCGGCGTGGGGGTCACGTTCCTGCTCAAAGCCCTGGCCCTCGGCGCCAAAATGGAATGGCCGTTTCTGGGGTTGGATACGCTTGATAGGCTGTTTGTTTAATAACGGTTCCGAGATGATTTTTCGTGCTCGTGCTCGTGCTCGTCATCGAATTTCATATTGGCAAATACCATGGACAACGCGCCAGCCACCCCAAGACTTCGCTTGGTCGGCGGGCTTTTCACCGGCCTTCCCGGCGGCAGAATCCCTTTTCTCCTCGAAATGTTCGCCTCATTTCCTCGCGTAAAACACGCCGTCCCCCAGCCCCGTCAGATCCAGTTTGCCAGCGGCGAAAATGAAAACTTTTTTCAGTTCATGGGCGTGGAAGTGGATCTGATTGAAGAGATTCCTGAAGGCATGATGGCCTGGGACATGGACGGGGATTCATGGCAGGTGCTCCAGACCTCGAATGGACATACTGAAGTCCTATGGCGCGAGACCGTCAACTGGAAGTGGCTGGACCAGTCCGTGGCCGACCGGCCCTGCGGGGAATTCTCGGCAAAGTGTCCGGCCTCATGGAAAAACGGGACCGCGCCGGCGCGGCGCGAATTTCGGATTCTCGCCCACAGTTATCTCGGCGCACCGGTTCGCGATGAAATCTTCCTGGCGGATTATGACCCCTCGTGGCCTGAAAAGTATGAGCGGATGAAACAGACGGTTTTGGAGCGGCTGGGGCCTGAGGTCGCGTTGCGCGTGGAGCACTTTGGGAGTACCGCCATTCCCGCGATGCCCGCAAAACCGGTCATCGATATTCTGGTGGAAATTCCATCGTGGGAAGCGGGCCGCAAACATGCCATTCCCGCGTTCAACAGCGCGGAGATTGAATACTGGTATTATAGGGACATGTGTTTCATTGTGCGGGATAAACTGACCGGGATCCGCACTCATCACCTTCACATGGCGCCCGCGGATCACGTGTCATGGGAAGCCTTGGCCTTTCGCGATTATCTCAGAAGTCACGTGGAAGATGCGGCACGCTATGTTGCGCTGAAAATCATGCTTGCCAGACAATACCCCAATGACCGCGAAGCTTATACCATTGCCAAGGAGTCGTTTGTGAGGGAGATAACCGATAAGGCGAAGGCGATAGCTAATGTCTGATCAACCTGAAAACTCACGGCGGCAGATTGAGGGAAGGCCCCGGCCTGTCGGAATTCCAGAGGAAATCTTAACCGCGGAGATCGCTGAGGAGCGGAGAACGCGGAGATTTGAATCGCGAGTTTGCTCCGCGGTTCTCTGCTCCTCCGCGCCCTCCGCGGTTAGTGCTTTTACAGAAGACTTCCTCATGATTTTCCGCCCTCGTGCTCGCACTCCACATGAATTCCCTCCCGTTTTTCTCATTGACTTTGCCCGGCTCCGGACAAAAAATACCTGCTCGACCAGCGCCATCTTTCGCCGATGCAACCCACGCCGGCCCGCGGCGCGTCCGAGACGCCGCCCCCACGAAAAGGACTCGATCATGAACCATAAAGACGCCTTGCTGATCGGCATCGACGTCGGCACGTCGGCCACCAAGGTCGTGGCCTTCACCCGCGACGGCGAGCCGCTCGCGTCGGTCAGCCGCGAATACCCGCTCTCCAGCCCCAAGCCCAACTGGGCCGAGCAGGACCCCGACGATTGGTGCAAGGCAACGCTGGGGGCGCTCAAGGAAATCAGCACGAAGATCGACCCCAACCGCGTCGCCGGCCTCTCCTTTTCCGGCCAGATGCACGGCTCGGTCTTCCTGGACGCCAAGGACCAGGTCATCCGCCCGGCGATCCTGTGGTGCGACGGGCGCACCGCGCGCGAGTGCCAGCTCGCCATCGACACGGTCGGGCGCGCCGAGTTCCTCAAGACCATCCGCAACCTGCCGCTGCCCAGCTTCACCCTGCCCAAGATCCTCTGGCTGCGCGAGCACGAGAGAGCCAATTATAAAAAGCTGCGCACGGTGCTGCTGCCCAAGAACTACGTCGCCTTCCGCCTCTGCGGCGCCAAGTACATGGACGTGGCCGACGGCGCGGGCACGGTGATGATGGAAGTCGGCAAGAAACGCTGGGCCGATGGCGTCCTGGAAAAGCTCGGCATTGATCCGGCGATCCTGCCGCCGGTGGTCTATTCGACCGACGTCGTCGGCGGGCTTTCGGCCGCGGCGGCCAAGGCGACCGGCCTGCGCGAAGGAACCCCCATCGTCGCCGGCGGCGGCGACCAGCCCGTCGGCGCCACCGGCATGGGCGTCTTTGAGGAAGGCCAGGTGATGATTAGCCTGGGCACCTCGGGCGTCGTCTTCGCCCCGACCCAAAAGACCCAGACCGGCGGCGAACAGGGCCTGGCCAGTTTCGATCACGCCGTCCCCGGCCTCTCGTACCTGATGGGCTGCGTGATCAGCGCCGGCGGCGCGCTGCAATGGTACCGCAACACGCTTTGCGGCGAGGAAATAGCCGAAGCGAAAAAAAGCGGCCGCGACGTTTATGACCTGCTGCTCGAAGCCGCGGCCCAGACCCCGCTCGGCGCCGAAGGGCTCCTTTTCCTGCCTTACCTGATGGGCGAACGCACGCCGCACAACAACCCCAACGCCCGCGGCGCGTTCTTCGGCCTCTCAATGCGACACGCCAAGCCGTTCCTGACCCGCGCCGTCATCGAGGGGATCAGCTTCGCCTTGCGCGACAATCTGGAACTGGTCAAGAAAAAGGGCGTCGTTCCGCGCGAAGTGCGCGTCACCGGCGGCGGCGCGCGCAGCCCGTTCTGGCTGCAAACGCTGGCCGATGTGTTCGGCGTGGCCGTCCGGCCGATCGAAAATCCCGAGGGGGCGGCCCTGGGCGCGGCGATCCTGGCCGGCGTCGGCACCGAGGTCTACAAGGACTTCGCCGAAGCGGCCCGCCTGGCGATCCATCCCAAGCCGGCCGTCAAGCCGATCGCCAAAAACGTCAAAATGTATAACGGAATCTACGAGCGCTGGCGCGCCCTCTATCCGGCGACCAGGAACCTGTTGATCGAGCATTAGGCCGTTATTCGTACTGAGTCCATGCGCCGACGGCATTCTTGCCGGTCCCCTGGCCCGTCAGGGTGATCTTGAGGGTCGGCTGGCTGGGATCGTT
>Ga0182027_10015772_pt1 | contig 10358 bp, 7 predicted proteins | sample 712E1DmetaG_FD_121300 | JGI IMG/M metagenome (GOLD analysis project Ga0182027, IMG submission 121300) | Permafrost microbial communities from Stordalen Mire, Sweden - 712E1D metaG (Illumina Assembly) | ecosystem: Environmental > Terrestrial > Soil > Wetlands > Permafrost | place: Sweden... | reverse complement strand
CTGGGCAAGTTCATCTCGCAGTTCGTCAAGCCGACGGTCAAGCAGATCGAGATCAGCTACAGCGGCACGGCGACCGAGTATCCCTTGGGGCCGCTGACCACGGCCATCGTCAAGGGTTTTCTGGAATCCAACATCAGCGAATCGGTCAACCACGTCAACGCGCTCTACCTGGCCAAGCAGCTCGGGATCAAAATCAGCGAGACGCGCGAGAGCGAGACCGGCGACGTTTATTCGGGCCTGGTCACGATCAAGACGACCAGCGACTCCGGCGAGGTCAACTCGATCAGCGGCACGCTCTACCAGGGGCGTTTCCCGCGCCTAGTGATCGTCAACGACAAGCGGATCGACGCCGTGCCCGAGGGCGACATCATCGTGCTCGAGAACCGCGACGTCCCCGGCATCATCGGTTCGGTCGGCACGCTGCTGGGCCAGCATGGGATCAACATCGCGGCGATGAACTGGGGCCGCGTGAGGCCGGGGGGCGACGCGCTGACCGTGATCAACGTCGATCAGACGGTCACGCCCGACGTGCTCCAGGCCTTGCTGGCGCTGCCGCACGTGGTCGAAGCGCGCCATATCGTGATTTGATGAAGCCGTGGAGTGCGGCGGCTTGCCGCCGCTTTTCGTCAGCCTGGGGCCATGCGGGTCGGCCAAAGCGGCGGCAAGCCGCCGCACTCCACATGAATGCTCATCCTCTTGCGGTCGAAGCCGAAGCCGACTCACCATGAATGACACCACCATCAGCCCGATGACCCTGGACGACTACGACGAACTGCTCCCCTTGTGGCGGGCGGCCGAAGGGGTCTATATCGGCGAGGCGGACACGCGCGAAGGCGTCGGCCGATACCTCGAGCGCAACCCCGGTCTGAGCCTGGTCGCGCGCGCCGGGGAACGGCTGGTCGGCGCGGTGCTTTGCGGCCACGACGGCCGGCGCGGGCTGCTCCATCATCTGGCCGTCGCGCCCGAGTGGCGCCGCCGGGGGATCGCCCGCGCGCTGGTCGAGCGCTGCCACGAGAGTTTCAAGGCCCTGGGCATTCCGCGCTGTTACATTTTCGTCATGACCGACAACGAATCCGGGCGCAAATTCTGGGAATCGCTCGGCTGGAAGAACCACGCGCACGCGTTGGCGATGGTGCGCGAGATCGTGGAATAACGAATATGGGCGGGAGGAAACCGAGAAGCGATAACGAGTTGTCCATGAAGCAAGCGGCTTCACAACGGCGGATGAAAATGAGTCCTTTCAGTCCCGTTGGTCCTTTTCGTCCTTTTCCGATTTTCGAGCGAGCACCGCCTGAAGGCGGGACTCCCAAACCCATTTTCGAGAGAGCACGAGCTCGAGCACGAAAATACATCACCCTCAACTTGGAACAACAAAATAGATTGGACTGCATATCATGGCCAAAGAACGCAAACCCATCATCACCGTGCGCGGGGTGGCCTACCGCCGCTTGCCGGTTAAGACCCACCGGGTGACCGAGGCCGACGACATCGCCGAGCTGTGCGATCGCTATTCCAAGGACGTGCGTCGGCCGGGCGACATTCTGTTCGTCAGCGAAAAAGTCTGCGCCGTGACGCAAGGGCGGGCGATCGTGGCCAAGGACATCAAGATCGGCCTGCTGGCGCGCGTGCTCTGGCGCTGCGTGCGCAAAGTCTCGTACGGCATCGGCCTGCGTTCACCAGAAACGATGCAGTGCGCGATCAACGAATGCGGCGGGGGGCGGATCCTGCTGGCCGCCATCCTAGGCGGCTTCACCCGCGCGTTAGGGCGGCGCGGCGATTTCTACCGCATCGCCGGGATGCAGGCGGCCACCATCGACGCCCACGGCACCAGCCCGATGCAGCCCGACTGCGTGATCCTCGGCCCCAAGGATCCGGAGAAATTGGCCCAGCGGATCTTTGAGAAAACGGGCCTCGCCGCGGCGGTGGTCGATGTCAACGATATCGGCGGCTCATGGGTGCTCGGCTCGCACGGCGTGGCGGACAAAACGCTGGTCGAGGATATCCTGCGCGACAACCCGCTCGGCCAGAAGGACGAACAGACGCCGTTCGGGCTGATCAGGGTGGAGTGCTCATCAGTTTAGTGATCTCATTGTGAGCCATAACGGCCTGAAAGCCACAACGGCCTGAAAGGCCAATTTTAATAAAGCCCAGGGTAACACCCTGGGTCAATTGTTCCCCAAAGTTCCGAACCCTGAAAGGGTGATCTAATGAATTGTGCTCGCTGAATTTAGGTCACCCTTTCAGGGTTCCAGGGTTTGAGATTTCGCCTGACCCAGGGTGTTACCCTGGGCTGTATTAGATTGCGCTTTCAGCGCAAAAACTTCGTAAAACTAATGAGCACCATTCGGATGGATTCAATTGCGAAATGCGGAATCAAGAGGAATTCAGAGGTCAGAAGAGAGAACGAATTCCATGAGCGCTCGGTCGGTCATGTCCTCGCATTCCAGGGAAAAATTCCTTGCGATTAATCCTACCCAATGGGATGATTCGTTCGGAATTGGTTGAAATGAATGGTTCGGTTAGCGAAATGGGAAATCTTGGAGTGCAACCCCACCCTTAAAAAAGGAGTGCAGCCATGAAACGCCTCTTTGCCGTGCCGGTGCTTTTGCTGTTGACGATGTTGGTTGGATGCGGAGTCTCTTCGCCTACCGAGGCCGACGCCAAACAAGCGATCCAAAAACACATCTCAGACGGAGGCTACAAAATTTATAAAATTGCGGAAATTCACAAGACAAACGGCCAAACCGGTATTAGAGATGGTGTGCCAACTTACAAATATGAGTTCGAGGGTGAAGTTGAGTTTACTGAATATTGCTATTGGAATGGTGGTGATTGGCTCCCCGTACCTCGTGCCGTGCGAGCTAGGTTATTGTTAGGCCCTACTCGACCTGATGAGAATATTGTAAGAATGGGAGAGCGGCGGAAGGTTTCAGGTTATGTCGATTTCGAAAAAACAGAGAAGGGCTGGAGATACTATCAAGCAGGAGGTCTCTCCTTCCTCAAAACTTGATCCGCTCGAACATCGTCGTCGGCAGGACCGGGCCGTCGCAGCAGATGCGGATGTAGCCGTGGCGCGTGGGAACGACGCAGCCCTGGCAGGCGCCGATGCCGCAGCCCATCTGATTTTCCAGCGAAACTTGGCCCTCGAGCCCGGCCACGCGCATCCGGCGCAGAAGATCGTCCATCATCACATTGGGGCCGCAGGTGAAGATCGACAGGTCGGGTGCGAAAAGACGCTCGGCCGCTTCGGTCACGAGCCCCTGCTCGCCGCGCGAGCCGTCGTTGGTCGATAGAACCAGCCGGTCCACGAGCGGCTCAATTTGATCGAGCAACACAAACTCCGCGGCCGTGCGCGCGCCGTAACAGAAAATGATTCCGGGACGCGGGAGCGGCGCGGCGTCGCGAATTTCGCGGGCCAGGAAGAGCATCGGGGCCACGCCGACGCCGCCGCCGACCAGCATGAGACGACGCGCGCCGGCCCATTCGAAGGGCTTGCCCAGCGGGGCGAGCATGTCCACCGTCGTGCCCGCGCGCAGCGCCGCCAAGAGGCGCGTGCCGGGGCCGATCACCTTGATCAGCACCGTGAAGCGCCCGGCCGCGCGATCGACCGTGCAAATGCTGAACGGCCGGCGCAGCAGCGGGTCGCTCGCCTCGCTCGGGCGGATGTTGGCGAACTGGCCCGGGTGCGCCGCCGCCGCGATCTCCGGCTCATGATACGTTTGCAGCACCATGCCCGGCGCCAGCTGCGCGTTGTCGATCAGTTCCAGCCAGTACTGTTTCATGCTCGCCTTCCCGCGGAATCATCGCTCCCCATTTAAGCGTCAAGCGCGCTCGAACGCCAAGGAAATTTCGTTTCCTGCTTGAAGGTTGCGGAGAGCCTCCCCTACACTGGGTCTGCGTGCCCAAGCGGCGGGGACCACAAACCACGGCGGACGGCGGGAACCTTTTCATGAAACTCTACAGCCTGCTCAATGAAAACAACGTCCTGCTCGGCGAGCCGGCCGTGACGATGGCCGAAGCGCTGGGGAAACTGATCCGCTCGTTCGGCGACCAGATCGAGGGAAACGAGCCCGAAGCAATGCTGGCGCAATTGATCGAGCGCGAGCGGATGTTCCCCACGATGATCGGCGAGCAGATCTGCCTGTCGCACATGCGGCTGGAGCAGCTCGACCGTTTCCTGATGGGTCTGATCGTGCTCGAGCATCCTGTCCCGCACGTCTCGTCGCAGCACCAGCCGCTCGGCGCGATCTTCATGATCCTGGCCCCGCAAACCAAGAACACCATGATGCTGCAAACGATGGCGGCGATCTCGCGGTTGCTCCAGTCCAAGGGGATGAAGCAAGCGATCCTGAACGTGAAGGCCCCGACCCGGCTGATCCGGCTGCTCGAGGAAAGCGGCGTGGACATCAAGAAGAACCTGCTGGCTTCGGACGTCATGTCGCCGGTGAACCACTCGATCGACCTCGACGCGATCCTGGCCAAAGCCGTCGATGTGCTGGTCGACGCGCCGGATGAAGGCATCCCGGTGCTTAACGACAAGAAGCGACTGGTCGGGGAACTGACCAGCCGCGAACTGCTGATCCTCGGGATGCCCAAGTACCTGGACCTGATCGTGAACCCGGCGATGCTCGACAGCTTCGAGCCGTTCGAGAACTTTTTTCAGCATGAAAACAACATGAGCGTGCGCGAGGTCTGCCGGCGCGACATCGTCACGGTCGAGCCCGACACGCCGGTCGTGCACGTGACCCACCTGATGATGACCAAGCACAAACGGCGCATCTACGTGGTCGAGGACGGCGAGCTCAAAGGGGTGATTTATCGCAAGAACATCATCACGCGAGTTTTGCATCTCTAGCGTCGGTCGGGTGTCGCGTCCCAACCGTTGTATCACAGAAGTCAAGGCTAAAGCCCGGAACGAGAAGCCGCGCTGAAGCGCGCTGGAGAGTCAAAAGCCCACCAAAACCCGCCGGCTGAAGCCGGGGGCAAGTGGGAGCCCGCTGAAGCGGGCTGATTATTGGTCGAAAGAAATGCGGGACGGGACGCGAGAGAGCGTATTGGCCATTCATTATACGCGAGAGAATGTATGGCCATTCATTATTTTAGCGTGCTTGAGCACGCTCCTCCTTGCCCCCTGCTTGAGCAGGTGGGTTTTTGCCGGAGGTGTCCCGCCTCAGCGCGCTTCAGCGCGGCTTCTCGGGAGTCGGCTTCAGCCAATTGCGATCACGGGCATGAGCACGAATGAATCATGACAAACAAATAATTCTGGTTGAAGGGCTGACCAAGGAATACCCCACGCGCGGCGAGCCGCTCGTCGTGCTGGAAGGCGTGGCCCTGGCGGTGCGGCCCGGCGAATCCGTCGCCATCATGGGGCCGTCGGGCTCGGGCAAAAGCACGCTGCTGCACATTCTGGGGACCCTGGAGCGGCCGACGCGAGGCACGGTGACGCTGGCGGGGGAAGATCCGTTTTTATTAAGGGAGGGTCCTCTCGCCGATTTTCGCAACCGCCGGCTCGGGTTTGTTTTTCAAGACCACCAGCTTCTGCCGCAGTGCTCGGCGCTGGAGAACGTCCTGATTCCGACGCTGGTGCGGCCGGGCGGCCGGCGCGAAGCCGAAGAGCGGGCGCGGCAATTGCTGACGCAAGTCGGACTTGCCGAGCGGATGGAATACCGGCCGGGCGAGCTTTCGGGCGGCGAACGCCAGAGGGTCGCCATCGCCCGCGCGATGGTCAACCGGCCGCCGATCCTGCTTTGCGATGAGCCGACCGGCAACCTGGACGAAGCCTCGGCCGGACGCGTCGGCGACTGTTTCAACGAATTGCAACAAGCCGAGCGGGTGGCGCTGGTCGTCGTCACGCACAACGCGGCGTTCGCGTCGCGTTTCGACCGGGTGCTCCAGCTTCATGGCGGACGGCTGAGCGCATAACATGTTCACCCCGGCGCAACTTCTCTGGCGCGGACTGCGCCATCACTGGCGGGTCAACCTGGCCGTCGTGGGCGCGGTGGCCGTGGCGGTGGCGGTGCTCTGCGGAGCGCTGGCGGTCGGCGACTCGGTGCGCGCCAGCCTGCGCAGACTCACGCTGGAGCGGTTGGGACGCGTCGATCAAGCCCTGGTGGCCGATCATTATTTTCGTGAGCAGGTGGCGGCCTCGTTTCCCGGAGCTTGCCCGCTTATTCTGCTTAATGGCAGCGCCGCGGCGGCCGAGGGCGGCGCGCGGGCCGGACGGGTGCAGGTGCTGGCGCCGGCGCCGGCGTTCTGGAGTTTCAGCCCGCCGGATCGTGCGCCCGTTCTCTCTGAACAGGATTGGCGCGGCCTGGGCGAGGACGACGCCGTGCTCAACGAAGCCCTGGCGCGCAAAATCAACGCAAGAAAAGATGATGACATTCTGCTCCGCGTGCCCAAGCCGAGCGCCATCCCGAGCGAGTCCTTTCTGGGCCGGCGCGACGACACGGTCGCCACGCTGCGCCTGCGCGTCGCGCGCGTGATTCCGGCCGCGGGGTTGGGGCGCTTCAGCCTGAGCCCTTCGCAATTCGAGCCGCTCAATCTTTATTTGCCGCTGGCCACGATGCAGCGCAAACTGAACGAGGCGGGCCGCGTCAACGCCCTCCTGGCCGCGGGCCGCGCGAATCTGCAAGCCGCCCTGGCCCGGCCCGGCCTGCTGGCGCTGGAAGACCTCGGGCTGCGGCTGCGCGCCAATCCCGAGCCGCCGTACCTGGCCCTGGAAAGCGCGCAGATTTTTCTCCCACCCGCCCTGGCGTCAATCGCGCTGAGTTGCGCCAAGGATCTGCACCTGACGGCCCAGCCGGCGCTCGCCTACCTGGCCAACGGCATTCAGTCCGGCGGGCGCGCGATCCCTTATTCGATGGTCGCGGCGGTCGATCTCGCGACCTCGGCCACGGGCGTTTTGGGCGCGGACGAGATTACGCTCAATCAATGGGCCGCCGATGAGCTCAAGGCTCGCCCCGGCGACCGCGTCGGCCTGACCTATTTCGTCCCGGCGGCGCAGGGCGCTCTTGCCGAGCAAACGACCACGCTGACCCTGGCGCGCATCGTCCCGCTGCGAGCGCCGTGGACCGACCGCGGCCTGACGCCGGAGATGCCGGGCCTCGCCAACGCCGAAACGCTGGCGCAGTGGGACCCGCCCTTTCCGCTCGACCTGAAACGCATCCGCCCGCGCGATGAACAGTACTGGAACAAGTATCGCGCCACGCCGAAGGGCTTTGTCGCGCTCCTGACCGGGCGGCGGCTGTGGGGGAACCGTTATGGGGACCTGACCTCGATCCGCTTTTTCGGGGGGAGCAAACCCGCCATCGCCGCGGCGCTGCTCGGAAAAATCAAACCGGCGGAAGCGGGGCTGCGCTTTCAGCCGGTTAAGGCGGCCGGTCTGGCGGCAAGCCAAGGCGCCTCGGATTTCGGCGGCCTGTTTCTCGGGTTCAGCCTGTTTCTGCTCGTCGCGGCGGCGCTCCTCATCCGCATTCTGTTTCAATTGGGCGTCGAGTCGCGCGCGAAAGAATTCGGCCTGCTCGGCGCGCTCGGCTTCTCCCCTCGCCGCCTGCGCCGGCAGATGCTGGCCGAGGGGGCGATCCTCGCCGCCGCCGGGGGAATGCTGGGCACGATGTTGGGAATTCTTTTTGCGGCCTTGTTGATTCATGGCCTGCATAGCTGGTGGATCGGCGCGGTGGGCACGCCGTTTCTGAGCTTGGCGCTGAGGCCCGCCAGCCTGGCCGGCGGGTTTGCGGGCGGCTGGCTCGTGGCGCTCTGGGCGGTTTGGGTCGGCGCACGCGGACTGGCCCGGCAGCCAGTGCGCGCGCTGCTGGCCGGGCGGATCGGCGAGGATTCTTTTGCGGCCAAACGGAGCCGGGCCGGCTTGCTTACGGGGATTATATTTTTAATAATTGGTTTCTGTTTGCTGCCGCTGGCCGCCGCGCGCCCGGCGCAGCAGCAGGCGGGGCTGTTCTTTGGCGCGGCGGCGGCCCTGCTCGTTGCCATGCTGGCGTTTTTCGCAGCCTGGTTGCGCCGCGAACCCGGCCATGCGGCCGGACGCTTGACGCTCACCCGCCTCGGCCTGAGCGCCGCGCGGCGCCGGCCCGGACGCAGCCTGCTCGTGGCGGGCCTGATGGCGTGCGCCGTGTTTATCGTTGTCGCCACGGGCGCCAACCGCCAGACCGCGCGGCCCACGACTGACAAGCGCTCGGGGAGCGGCGGCTTCACCCTGCTGGCCGAGTCCACGCTGCCGATCTATCGGCCGCTCGACCCGAAAATCATGGTCCAAGGCGGCCCAAACACGCAAGCGTATCCCCTGCGTCTGCGCGCGGGCGACGACGCCAGTTGCCTCAATCTTTACCAGGCCGCCCGCCCGCGAATCCTCGGCGTGCCCGAGTCGTTCATCGCGCGCGGCGGGTTTGCGTTCGCGGGCGTGGCCGCCGGCGACGCGGCGCAACGCGAGAACCCCTGGCTGCTGCTGAACCAGTCTTTCGCCGATGGGGCGGTGCCGGCGATCGGCGACGCCAACACGGTGCTCTGGCTGCTGCATCGCGGGCTGGGCCAGGACCTGGTCGTGGACGGCGCGCGCCTGCGTTTCGTCGCGCTGCTCAAGGGGAGCGTCTTCCAAAGCGAACTGCTGATCGGCGAGGAGGCGTTCAAGCGGCTGTTTCCCGGCGAAGGAGGCTGGCGCGTCTTTGCGATCGCGGCCGATCCGGCCAAAGCCCCGGCCCTGGCCCGCGCGCTCGAAGCGCAAATGGAGGATGTGGGCCTGGAGGCCGCCGGGGTGGCGGGAAAGCTCAACGCCCTGCTGCGGGTCGAGAACACTTATCTTTCAACTTTCCAAAGCCTGGGCGGACTGGGGCTGATTCTGGGCACGCTGGGGCTGGCCTTGACGCTGCTGCGCAACCTGCTCGAGCGGCGCGCCGAGTTCGCGCTCCTGCGCGCGGTCGGGTATCGCTTCTCGGCGCTGGTCTGGCTGGCGGCGTGCGAAAATATTTTGCTGCTGCTCGTCGGCCTGGCCGTGGGCGCCGCCTGTGCGCTGATCGCCATCGCGCCGTCGCTGGCCGCGCGCGCCATCGAGCCGCCGTGGGCGAGTCTGGGCGGCCTGCTGCTGGCCATCGCGCTGTTCGGCGCGGCCGCGACGGTGCTCAGCGCGGCGGCGGCCTTGCGCGCCCCGCTGGTGCGGACGCTCAAAGAGGAATGATCTGTCGCCTCTTAAGGGATTGGGCGACCCCTTCAGGGTCGAGCGGGAAATGCCGTGATTCCGTAGGTTGAAACCTACGGCTACTCACGGGGTTCCCCTTCGGGGAAATGATTGCCCGTTTTGCTTTTATGTGGCTGTTTCTTGCGAAGATCTTTTCACGGTTGCGGCTCCCCTTTGCGCGGCTATCTTTTCTTCCCTCCGGGCGCATCTCTGAATTCTCCGGGCGAAATTTTATTGATGGCGCCCCGCAGGTTCTGATGCTTGAACCGCTACGCGGTTCAGGGAATTCGGGAATGCCCCCTTCCTTCCGCATTCCGCATTTGGTTGTTGCGTTCATTTTCGGCGATTCGGATAATACTGCTCTGTATATTCCTTTGCCGACCGCGAGGACTCCGATGGCAGCGCGCAAAACCTCCCCGGTCCCGAACCCCATCTTTTACGAAGTGATGGACACCACGCTGCGCGACGGCGAGCAGACCGAAGGCGTGTCGATCATGGCCGAGGAAAAGATGGCCATCGCCCGGGCACTGATCGAGACGCTCAAGGTGGACCGGATCGAAATCGCCTCGGCGCGCGTCAGCAAGGGCGAGCACGCGATGGTCGCGATGATCTGCGATTGGGCCAAGAAGAAAGGGTGTCTCGAACGGATCGAGGTGCTCGGCTTTGTCGATGGGAGCGCCTCGGTCGATTGGGCGCGCTCGTCGGGCTGCCAGACGATCAACCTGCTGACCAAGGGCTCGCGCAAGCACTGCGAGACGCAGTTGCGCAAGACGATCGAAGAGCACCTGAAAGACATCCACCAGACGGTGCGCCACGGCCTGGCCAAGGGGATGACGTTCAACGTATACCTCGAGGATTGGTCGGGCGGGATGCTGGAATCGCCCGACCACGTGTTCCGAATGCTGGACGCGCTGGCGCCGATGCCGTTCCAGCGCATCATGCTCCCCGACACGCTGGGGCTGCTCGATCCGCGCCAGACATACGAGTTTATCCGCCAGATCGTCGCGCGCCATCCCGCCGTCCGGTTCGATTTTCATGGCCACAACGACTACGGACTGGGAACGGCTAACACGATCGAGGCGCTGCGGGCGGGGGCGCGCGGCGTCCACACGACGATCAACGGCCTGGGCGAGCGCGCCGGCAACGCCCCGCTGGACGAGGTCATCGTGGCGCT